>JAABUK010004629.1_pt1 | contig 22159 bp, 10 predicted proteins | sample 5559141 | NCBI WGS metagenome assembly JAABUK01 (sample SAMN10711869, study PRJNA513367) | rock metagenome | isolation source: Antarctica rocks | place: Antarctica: Victoria Land, Pudding Butte nord | collected 2016-01-03
TTAACCCTTTTATTCTTTTATTTATAATTTTTAAAATCTTTTCGATATAAGTCTATCTAGTAGTGAATTTTTTATTTTTACTCTCTCGTCCTCCTCTTTATTTAATAGTAAACTTTTTACTCTTACCCTTTTATACTTTTATTTATAATTTTTAAAATCTTTTTAATATAAGTCTATCCTTCTTTTTATAATCTTTAAAAAATTTTCGATATAAGTTTATCCTCCCCTTTATAATCTTTAAGATCTTTTTAATATAAGTTTATTCTCTTTTTTATAATCTTTAAAATCTTTTCGATACGAGTTTATCTAGTCGTAAACTTTCTAATTTTACTCTTTTATTCTTCTATATATATACGTATATAGACTTTACGATAATATACCTAGATTAATACGCGTACCTTCTCGTAAATTAAGTTTATTATTTTATCGTTAAGTATACTAGGTTAAAATTATTCTTAGTATAAGATTTACTTAACTATCCTATACTACGCCGAGTATATTTCTTCGAAGAATACTCGATAATTATAGTATAAGGTTTATTGACGATATTTAAATTTATATTATAATATAGGGTTTACTAGCGATATATAAACTTATATCGTAATATAAGGTTTATTAATAATATCTAAAAACTTTCTATACCTATTAAAAAACTAGGTACTTATATAACTCTTTAGTTAATATTAAGAAATAGTTAATAAATTTACTTTAATACTTTATACTAAATTTAATAATTCTTTTTTTAGCCTTATTATCGATTTACCCTAGAAATCTAATATTAATAATTCTCTTTATAACCTTAGGATCGATTTATCCTAGAAATTTAATATAAGTATCTTAAATAATATTATATACCTCGTTAAGATTAAAGTATCTAGAGGATATAATATAATCTTTCGAATAAAGAATAATTCTTAAGAATTTATTTAATATAGATTATATTAATCCGTATAGTCTCTTCCTTCTAAATAGTAGAGGGTTTAGTTTATTATAAATAAATCCTCCCTCTTTTTATCCGCTCGGTCTTTATTTACTAGGTAGGTAGAGTTTTATTTAATATTTTAAATCCCTTCCTCCTAAATTATACCGAGTTTAACTTTCTTCTTTTAGTATTTATTTAGTACTACGGCCTATTATTTAGCGGTATATATATAAGCGGATAAAGTAACTCCTTTATAAAGCTCGTAAAGGACTAGGGTTTAGGTTATTTAATATAGATCTAATAAATTAATATATAAATATAATACTTTAGGTAGATTTTCGAATAATAATTTTATTCGTAACTTTATAGTTATTCTTACGTAGTCTTACTAGTTTAAAAATAGTAAATACTTTAGTTATACTTTTTAATACCGCTTAGTTATTCTCTTAAACGAGAATCTATTATAGTTTATTATTATTTTATTAATACTCTATTAACGGCCTATCCAGCTTTATTAATAATTATTATTAATATCTCCGTGACTTATTAAAGGACCCTAGATACTCTTATTATTTTTAACCTCTAAATATAAGATTTATACTAAAAATAAACGAGTTAATCAAATTCTAAAGAAATAAATATATTATTTTTATATTAAGGTAATATAAAGGGAGAATTATAAAAGAGATTATATAAACTATAAAGTATTATTATATTTAATATAATATCGCGTACGCTTCTAGTTATTATTATACTATATATTATATATTAAAAAATAAACTATTCCTTATAAAGTTATAGTTATAATAATATTATATTAATATACTCTAGAGTTATTATTCTATTATATAGTATATACTATAAAGCGGATTATTTCTTATAAGGTTATAACGGGGATAAAGTTATTTTAGAGTATTATAAATACTTTAAATATATAGTATTCTATTATATAAAATATATTATTAAATAGACCTTTCCTTATAAGGTTATAGCTAGAATAATACTACTTTAATATACCCTAGGTATAGAATTCTTATCGATAGGACCAAAATATCCTATCTTAACTAATAATAGTTCTGGCCGAATATACGGTAGGGCGCGATACTCCTTTAACGCCCGCGCAAAGCGCTGTTTCCGGTAATTAATCTACTACGATATATCTATCGACCTTAACGGATCCCCGCTACTACGCTAAAGTAGTTTTAAAAATAAACCGAATATATTCGCGGTTATATATATTATAGTAGTATAAAATAAATAGGAAAAACTTCCTAATTTAAAGATTCCTAAGGAATTTATAAGATTTTATAATATTTTTTTTAATAAAAAAACGAGTACCCTATTTATTTTTAAATAAGAGAATTATATTATTAAAATAAAAATTAATAAAAAACTATTTTATAAATCTTTTTATAATTTATTTTAAACTAAATTATCGGAGTTACGGTATTATTTAAAATCTTTATTTTATAAAGATTAAATCCATTATTTAATATCTTTAGCCGGAGTTTTTTTTTTTTTATATTAAAAAATAATAATAAACTACGTCTTTACGTTAATTATTAAAACTTAAATATAATAATTATTAAAAATTAATACCCGTTACCCTTAATTACCGAGATATTAGACCGTTTATATAGTTTTAAAATCTCTATAAAATTAGACTTTAAGGATATTTATTATAGGATCTAGATTAAGAAAAGTAATAAATAAAAAATTATTTCCAAACTCGTTATAATTACTTCGAATATTTAGTTATACCTTTTAGGCTCGTTAATATACCGGTGATATTTTAAATTTATATTAACTATATATTTATTAATTTAATAAATATAATATATATAGTATATCTAGATAATATTCTAATTTATAGTATTAATCCGGCGGAGTATTAACGGTATATTAAATAAATATTTAAACGATTATATTAGTTTTAATTATTTATTAATTTTAAAAAGTACTAATTTAATACCGAAATAGTCGAGTTTTTAAATTTTATTATATTTATTAATAAGGTAATTATAGACCCGGAACGTATTAAAATTATTAAGAAATAATCTTAACTAAAAATATATCGGGAGGTATAAATCTTTTTAGGCTTCGCTAACTTCTATAGGCGGTTTATTTATAATTATTCTAGTATAACTACGTTATTTACTAGTTTAATTAAGTGTAGTAAAATAAATAAGAAAATAAATCCGTTAAAATAAATAAATAACGCTACGGAAGCGTTTTAAATCTTACGAGATATATTTATAAACGTATTTTTTCTACGTTATTATAATCTAACTAAATAATTATATATAGAGATAGATATTTCTAACTTTAACCTTAACTTTATATTATTATAATAGAATAAAAATAGTTATTAGCGCTCTATAGTATTTTAATTATAAAAATTAAATCCTCTAGAATAGAATTATAAGACCTATAATTAAGAATTACTCGTTATTATAATAATAATAAAATAATAGTAATACTACCTAGAAAGTAGTTTTTATTATATTAAAATCTAAATTAATTATAATAACTTAAAGAGTTTTATAAAATAGAAGGAGTTAAACTTTAAATAGGCTCGCTAGATATTTAAATTAACTATTTATAATTTTAAGATCTTTTATCGGGCTAGAAAATTAAATCCTATTAATATATTATCGCGGTATTTTAATTATAAGGGAGTATCGCCGTTAAATATTAAATTATTATTAACGCTTTAGAATAAACTTATTTTTTAAACTAGTAGTTAATTATTAGAAAAAGATAAAGAAATAAAGATAACTATAATCTCTACTTTTTAAATTATAAAATTAAAAATAGTAATTCTAAAGCGGGATATTATAATAGTATTTAAAATTATATATAATAATCCTGAAAAGCTTAATAAAATATTAATTCGGGAATTATAAATCTATAATAATTAAATAAACTCTTTTCGAACTAGAGTAAATATATTAAAGAACCGCCGTTATATAAAGAATAAAGTATAGATTATAAACTCCGAGGGATTATTAAAATATAACGGTCGCTTTTATATACTAAATAATAAAGTTCTAAAGAAAGAGTTTATAAAAAAATATTATAATAATTTTTTAATAAACTACTTTAGTATTATAAAGTTATATAAATTATTTACCCGAAATTTTTTCTAGGAGGGTAATTTAAAGTAAGTTATAAATTATATTAAAATTTACGATATATATTAGCGGACGAAGGCGCCGCGATAATATTTATATAACGAATTAAACTCGCTTCCTATTATTATTTAATTTTAGAAGGAGATTTCTATAGATTTTATAATTAATTTACCGCCTAGTAAATATAGAGGTATCGTTTATAATACTATCTTTATTATTATAAATCGATTTATTAAAATATTTAAGTATATATTTATAATTATTAAAATCGATATCGTTTAGTTAACGGAAGTATTTTATTCTAAAATTATTTACCGCTATAATATACTTAATAATATTATTAGCGATAGAGGCTCTATTTTTACGAGTATTTTTTAATTAACTATATATTTTTATTCGAAAATTAAATAACGCCTAAATATTATTTTTTACCTTTAAACGAATAAGTAGATAAAGTATTAAAATTAGATATTAAAATATTATTTTTATATATTTATTAATAATAAGTAAACTAATTAGGCTAGATTATTATTTATAGTGGAATTTTTAATAAATAATAATTAGAGTACCGTTATCGGAACGATAATATTTTTTTATATATATAGTTATTATCTTAAAATCCGCTAGGAGGTCGAGGACGACTCTAGAGAAGAAAGAGTATTAATTATAAATAATAAAATATAATAATTATAAACTTTAAAGGATAAAGATATAAAATATTTATAAAGCGCTATTAAATACTAAATTAAATAGTATAATAAAATATATAAACTATAAAGTTATAAAGTTAGTAATTTAATTATATTAATAATAAAGAACTTAAAGTAAGAGCGCCTAAATAAGAAATTATCCTATAAATTTATAGGGTCTTTTAGGATTATTAATAAAATAAAAGTATAAATTTACCGCCTACTACTACCTTTTATATATAGAATTTATAATATCTTTTATATATTATTATTTAAATTATATTATCTTCGCGATTATATTAATATAGCGGAATCTTTTATATAAACCCTCGAATTTATTAATAATAATAAGTTATAGGAGGTAGAAGAGGTAATTAATAAAGTTAAAAATAAGAAAAATATTTAATATAAAGTTAAATAAACTAATTAGGGCGAAGAATATAATTAATAACTATTAAACGAAAAGTTTATTAATATTAATAAATTAATTAAAGTCTTTAAATAGGCGGGTAGTAAATATAAATATATAAATATAATTAAAGATGTTACTTAGTTATATAAAATAATAAAACGGAGTAAACGGAGCCGATATTAAAAGTAAATATTATTACTTTTATATTAATATTTATATAACGGACGTTCTCCTCTATATTTATAACCTTATTATATAGTTTTAAAATATAACTAAATTCGATTTATTATTAAAACTATCTATATACGATAGCGATAAGATATTATATTTATAAAAATATTTTTATTTTAAATATAGTCTATAAGGACGCCTAGAATATAATATTAAATAATATATTTAAGTAAATTTAACTAGGGCCGATTTAAGAAAAAAAGAATTCGATATCGCTATTATATTATATAAAATATTTAGTTTTTATCGGAATCTTTAGAAGAAGATATAGTATCTTTAATATAATCCTTAAGATCCCGTTTATATTAACGGAAATTCTCGATCTTTTTTTCGAGAACCTTATTTATCGCTTTTAATTCCTTAATATACTAATTCGTTACCGTTAATTAATTCTATAAGTTAACGATTATAATAGAGGTTTACCTACTAGTTACTATTATCTCACTATATATTTTATACTACTAGGTGATTTATTTATTTATTAAATTATATTTATATTTTTCTTTAAGAGTTTTATTATTAATATATACTACTTTAGAGTTTACGGTTATAGTTTATCTTTATATAATAATCGATTCCGTAGCGATTAATATAATAGAGTATATAAGGAGGGGACGTACCTCGAATATAATTATTATTAAATTAGTAGAAATAGACCCGGTAAAGGAGCTACGAAATATAGTAAATTATTATTATAATTAATATTACGCAGTCGCGCTAATAGCGGACTAGTTATATTTACTAGTATATTTATAACTAAACTATATTAATATAAATAAACTAATACTATTAGTAAATAAGAGTTATTTATAGAGTTAGAAAAAAACTATATATAACGAGAGTATTATTTATATATTAATTATAATACTAGAATACTATTATAGAGCTAGAGTAATAATATATATAAAAGACTAAAGAAGTTACGAAGAGAGAAAGTAAATAGGCGAGCGAGTTTATTTTAATAATAAACCGTCGCGCTAAATACCTTATTATTATAGTATATTAATACGCGCCTCCGCTCCGCTACCTCGTTTTTATTAATAGATATAATCGTTATTATAATAGTTATATTATTATTAATCTCCGGGTATAATATTAGGGCTATATTATTTATATATAATACTTTACTACTAGTATTTATTATAGTATAGTAGGAGTATATAGTAAAGGTAACTACTATTATTCCGTTACTAATATTATAAATACTATAGGAATAATCTAATATACTATATTTACTATAAGTACTACAAGCGCTATAGGAACGATAGTATATACTATTTCGCTCCGTTATTATTATATATAATAGTACTATAGAGACGAAAGGAATATTATTTAGTTAACTACTATTATTATATATTAGCGCTATAGGGATAGCTTTATAAATATACTATTTATTTATTATTAATACTACTATATAATAGGAGTAATATAGTAGTATTACTCTTTCGTTACTAATACTATTTAATAGTACTATAGGAATAATTTCGTATCGCTCCGCGACTAATACTATATATTAGCGCTATAGGACCGATAGTATAAATTAGAAAACTCTTTTCCCTTAATTCCTTTAAAGGGTTTTAAAGATTTTTTAATAAATTTTAATTAATTAATTAAATACTATTCCGTAACTAATATTATAAGTATTAAAGAATTAGGTATATAATTTTATACTTAAATTATTATATAATAATATCGTTATATTAAATAACTTTTTTCTTTTATTTCTTTTAGGGGGTTTAAAGATTTTTTAATAAAAATTTTTTAATTAAAGTATTTAAATATCTAGAGACTAAGACCTAAAAAAAGAAATAATTATAAAATAATAATATATTATATATATTTACGCCCCGTTAAAAATATTAATATAATATATATACCTACGCCCCGCTACCTCTATAATATTATTATTTATCGATACGGGGTTCTAACTTTAATATCGCGGGGTTCTAATTTTTAATAATTCTATATCGAGTTAATATTCCCCCGTATTATTAGAATCCTTAAAGATTAATTTTATTATTAAATTTAAGATTTAAAAATTATTTAATAATAAACCCCGTAATTACTTTACGTTTTTTATATTATTATTAAATTACTAGCTCTACGCTAACGGCCTTAAATATTATAGTTAAATAGAAATCTTCTTATATATAAAGATATTTTAAATACACGATATTAAAATCTATTAAAAATCGATATAAATATCTCGGGTATTAAATATTAAAATATATATTAACGCTAGGTAAAATATTATAACGGATTCGAGCGATTTAATTAATTTTATTATAGAGGCGTACTAGCGCTATTTACTAGTAGAGTAGAGAGTAGGTAATAAGTAATAGAGGGGACGGGGGAGGAGGTACGCCTAACTACGATACTAGACCCTAGTATTAAATTACCGTTAACTCAGTATCGCCGTATCTTAATACGTTAGTAAGGAAATCTCCTTAAATTTTAAAATAATCCTAGGAGATCCTTAGTAGGAAATCTTTTTATATATTAAGTTTGTTTAAAGATTTTGGGCAAACAAGAGGTAATGAGATATTTTCAGCTAAGAATGCTACTAGTACTGTATGGTAATCATTCTAGAAAACCCCCTACCGCCCTTAAAGTAGCAACCGAGTTCGGAACAATCGCTCTCCGACGGTCTTAACGGCATCCGAGTTTAACAAACCTGCCGCTCCCGTTTGACACCCGAGGTCCGCCCCTAAAGGACCGCCCCGACTTATCCATCATTTGTGGCCTTGTAATGATAAATGTCATTTCAACAACTTCAAGTTCAACCTAAACCAACTCATGTTCATGACTGTTTACTTGTAAAAAATGGCATCGCAAGAACTTCCTCTGCAGCAGCCTTCTGATGCGCTACATCTGGAAAAGAGAGACGACAAAAACGACCCGTCCACCACGTCTTCCATTCAACATGAACCCGACGGTGAACTTGATGGTAAACAAGGTGCAGAAACAAAAGTAGCCTCAAGCATGCCCCCCTCCTCAACCCATAACCAAGAGCCCGAATGGGCTCACGGCTTCCAGCTTTTCAGCATCTTGGCCGCCGTGATTTTCGTTTCTTTTCTCATGCTTCTCGATGGGACCATTGTCGTCGCAGCTGTTCCTCGCATCACCGATGATTTCAATTCCTTAAATGATATTGGATGGTACGGAGCTGCATATCAGCTAGGAAGGTACGTGAATTCGAGCTTTGAACGAAACTGGTACAATGAGTGAACACTAAACTGACATGCTTGCAGCGCAGTCTTTCAACCACTTACAGGAAAGATATATATGAAGTTCAAGCCCAAAGTAAGTCAGTTTTCAGGTCCCCATTTTGCTCCCCTTTCTTGATTCTCTGCTCACTGATTTTCGAATTTAGTGGACATTTCTGAGCTTCTTCGTCGTCTTTGAATTCGGTTCCTTAATTTGTGGGGTTGCGAACTCCTCAGGTATGTTGATCGGAGGACGAGTAATTGCAGGCTTGGGAACTTCGGGCATCCTGAATGGTGCCATGCTTATCATCGCGGAATGCGCCCCTATGCAGAGGAGACCAAGTATGACCAAATGATTTCCTGAATTTGTGCTGTTGAATAGCTGATATTCGTTACAGCTCTAATCGGCATTGTTATGGGTAGTAAGTCCACCTCTATCTGAGCTGACTGCCATATACTGATCACTACTCCAGTTGCGCAGCTTGGCCTAGCCAGCGGTCCGTTATTTGGAGGATTACTGACAGAGTACGCGACTTGGAGATGGTGTAGGTCACCCAACTCGCCCCCCTATTTTTGGGCTTGGAGTCAAGCTAATTGTACTAGGCTTCTACCTCAATCTTCCTGTCGGTGGCCTTGTTGCCGTGATGCTGGTGTTTGTCCGCATCCCCCAACAACACCCCAGGCCTCCTCCCATGTCAGTCGTTCGCTCACTACATTCAAACCTCGATCTTCCGGGCTTTGCGATCTTCGCTCCTGCTCTCATCATGCTGCTACTTGCTTTACAATGGGGTGGTACTACATACGCTTGGAACAATTCTCAGATAATTGGCCTCTTTTGCGGCGCTGGCGCCACGTTCATCGTTTTCCTACTTTGGGATTACCATAAAGGCGACGCGGCCATGCTTCCCTTTTCCATAGCCGGTAGGAGAACTGTTTGGACGAGTTGCATCGTATATGGATTATTCATGGGCAACTTATACACCGCTTCCTACTGGGTGCCAGTATATTTCCAGGGAGTCAAAGGCGCATCTCCAACAATGAGTGGTGTATATATTCTGCCGATGATCATAGCTCACATCTTCGCAGCTCTAGCCTCAGGTCCCATTGGTAAGGACGTTGTTTCCCATGGCACGCACTGCTAATGCTTCAACAGTCAATAAATTGGGCTACTACATACCGGTAGCTCTCTTTGCTGCGGTCTTGTTATCAGTTGGGAGTGGCCTTATAGCTACCTTCTCTCCTAGTACCCCAACGGGCAAATGGATTGGATACCAGATCCTCTACGGGGCTGGTCGTGGTCTCGGGTTGCAAATGGTATGCTTGATATTCCCCATCACTGATCCCAGTGCCCACCTAGTAACATTATTCTCCTTGGCAGCCAATCATCGCTGTTCAAAATACAGTGCCACCCCCACAGCTACCCATCGCCATGGCACTCACCATTTTCAGCCAACCGTTTGGAGCAGCGGTATTCCTCAGTCTCGCGGAAACCATATTCAGCAACAGTTTTGGAAATCTCATCTCCGAATACGCACCTTTTGTCAATGGTCAAAGTATCATTGATGCTGGGCTACTGGATTTCGAAAAACCGTTTCTGGAACAAATCTTGCGGGTGTATTGATCGCTTACGCCAAGAGTATTGATCGCGTTTTCTATTTGGCAGCAGGGATGGGAGTTGGCTGCTTCGTTTTCGCGTGGGGAATGGGATGGAAGGATTTGAGAAAGAAGAAGGAAATTACAAAAGCTTAGAATTTTGGGCATGCCAAACCGCAGATGAAGATCCTCGAGTTAGGTGCTGGAACTGGTGGTCTAACCGCCAAATTCCTCGAGCAGCTCAAATCCGACTACGGGGAGCGTTTGTACCTGAAATACACATTCACGGATATCTCATCTGGCTTCTTTGTTCAAGCAAAAGAACGATTCAAAGACTACGAAGGAATTGAATACCAAGCTCTCGACATATCTAAGAACCCATTGGAACAGGGCTTCAATGCTGGCGAATACGATATCATTGTTGCATCAAACGTATGTTTTCATGTTTCTACCCTCTGTTCCCGACCTTTTTAACGATGATGGCAGGTATTACATGCCACTCCATGGCTGCATGACACGCTGACAAATGTTCGAACACTTCTGAAACCCGAAGGTAAACTCTTTTTACAGGAACTATGCCCTGGTAGGTACATCATGCGTGCTCCGATTCAAATTTACTAATTTGATGCAGTAACACAAACCATGAGCTATGTAATGGTAAGCGAACGGTGACGAGCACTACTTTGCATATCCCCATTTCTGGTCTTTGGTCCCTTCAATCGGCCCCGAGTTTCCCTACTTAACGTAATTCATATTTGTTGAGAACCTTCTTACTGACCGCATCCTATAGGGTCCCTTCACGGGCTGGTGGCTGGCTGAGGAAGACGGCAGGGCCGATTGTCCCTTCATCTCACCAGAGGAATGGGACAGACGGCTCCGCGATGCAGGATTCTCTGGGTGCGATCCAGTCACTCTCGACTATGAACCACCATACATATGGATGGCAAACATCATTGCAAAGCCAGCCATCAAATATTCAAGTCCACAGAAGGTCACCCTGCTTCAAAGTTCCAAAAAGAATTCGCTCGTTGCGGAAGTCGAAAATGTACTTCGAGACCGTGGCATTGAATTTGATTCGTGCGAATGGGGCCAGGAGCCTCCCGTGGACCAAGATATCATCTCCTTCATGGATCTTGGAGAGAAACCCTTGCTCCAGGATATTAGAAAAGAAGATCTAACACAGCTTCTACATGTTGTAGACTCGTTCCAGCAATCGAATATACTTTGGCTCATGCCTGCCGCTCAGATTAATCCAACTAACCCATACGCTGGGCAAATGCTTGGTCTGATGAGAACGATCCGGTCTGAACTTGCTGCGTCATTCGCGACACTTGAACTGGAAGACACCGGACTGGGAGCTGCTGGGGCTGTCGCTGATGTTCTTATAGAAATTCAAAATTCCAAGGACAACGATGACGAACTTGATGTCGACATGGAGTGGGCGTGGTCGAGCGGCGCCTTGAATGTGGGCCGTTTCCACTGGATTCTGGTTAAAAAGGATCTGTGTGAAACTGCGAAGGCACCGACGGCGAAGGGTTTGGCTATCCGCACGCCAGGCTTGTTACAGACTCTAGAGTGGACAAGCCAACCACTTGGAAATCCAGCTCCTGAAGAGGTTCATATCAAGACGACGGCCGTTGGGTTGAATTACGGTGATGTCCTGACCGCAACGGGCGCCAACATCGGTGACAGCGGGAGCAGCACCTTTGGCCTGGAAGGAGTTGGATATATCACCAATTCGGGCTCGAAAGTCACCAATGTTGCAGTTGGAGACCGCGTCATGACCATTGGGGCCGATTCTGTAGGAATTGCCACCGTGATCCGGAGACCAGCTCAGTTGTGTATCAAGATTCCAGATCAACTCAGCGACGAAGAAGCGGCCACCATGCCACTTGTCTACGTCACAGGCCTTATGTTCCTTGTCGAGAAATGGAAGCTGTACCAGGGTCAATCGATATTGATCCACAGTGCTGCTGGAGGTAAAATCCCTATTCTCTGCGTAAATACTTGGTGCTGACGCCCCTAGGAATTGGAGTTTGTGCCATCAACGTCGCGAAATGGCTCGGAGCTGAGATAGATGCAACCGTTGGCAGTGAAGATAAGGCCTCCTTCCTGGTGAAGGAGTTCGGCATTCCCAGGAATCGTATCTTCAACTCTCGAGACAGCAACTTATTGAAAGGCATCATGGATGCTACCAATGGCTCGGGTGTCGACTTGGTCCTCAATTCCTTGTCTGGTGAATTACTGTCCACCTCATGGAAATGCGTTGCTCCCGACGGTGCCAGGTTGAAATCGGAAAACGCGACAGTGAGTATCCCTTTCTCAGGAGTACGATCAGGAGGGAGTTAAGACTGGGTTTGGAATCAAAATGTCGACAGCTTCTCGACTACTCCTTACACAGTCCCTCATCCGTGTCTCAGGTCCAGAAGTCAATTACGTATGCAATACTAACTTTGTATTTTCACAGTGGCTGGTAGAGGGCAGCTTGCTTTGGCACCCTTTGAAAACAACAGAACTTTCCTTGGAGGCGATGCGACTCGTTTCATGGCCACCCATAAATCCAGGGTCGCGCGCCTGCTGGAGCTTCTTTTAGAACACTACCTCAAGGGTGATCTTAAACCCGTCACTCCAATCACTACTTTCGACGCAGAAAATATCGAAGAAGCATTCAAATATATGCAAAAAGGTTCGCATATTGCAAAAATTGTCATCAAGTTCCCCCAAGAGGATACACTTCTTTTGGCCCCAACTATTCCACTGCCTGAATTCCGCACAAGGCTTTTGATGGTGCACGCACTATTTACGCACTACTGATATAAATGATATGATACGCCCTTTTTCCCTAGGTAGTTGATATGATATAAAGTCCACACCATGTTATTTATATTAGTGCAGGCTTTATATTATACTATTAACTACTAATATAAATAATATAAATAATAATTCTAGTGTTTTTATAAAAGGAATTTTAGTAACTTTATAAATAAAACGATATTAAAGTTAATTATTTATTTAGGTTAACGTCTACCTAAATAAATATAATACTAGAGTTTATATAATTGTAAAAATTCTTATCTCCCGCTTATAAATCTTTATAAATATTAATTTTTTAATATATACCTTTATTATAGTTTTTAATAATAATAAATTAAATTTATTTAACGATTTTATTATTATATTAAACCCGTTTATTATTATAGTAAATTTTATAATCTTATTTTTTAGTCTTTATAAAAGTACGCGCTATCGGGAAGATTATTTACTAGTTATTTTAAAGAAATTAATTTAACTTTATTTATATCCTCCTTTTTAACCCGTTAATAACTCTAGATTATTATAAAATATACCTATATTATTTATTAAAAAGTAGGCGGATATCGATATTTTAATAATTAGATTAAAGTTAGAGGAACGAATAAGATAATAATTTAAATAAAATTCGTTTATAAATAATAATTTATATATATTTAACTCTAGATTAAATATTCTTCAATTCTTTAATAATAATATTAAATCTCTACGAGTAGTATTACCTCGAAGATTATTATAAAATATTATATTTTAAATATAATTATTATTTAAAAAAATAGAAAAAGAGTAAAGGTATAACGATTATAAAGAGATATTTAAAAGAGAAATATTAATAAAGTCTAGTTATTAATAAAATAACTTTAAAGTATAAATTTAACGGAGTCGTTATTAATATAATATTTTTCTTCGATATACTAAAATTAATAAAAAGAAGAAAGAGAAGAGGTTTTTTAAAATTATTAATAATTAACTCTAATAAAACGACTTTAGAATATCTTTATATTTAATAAATTATTATAAATAATCTTCTATTTGATCTAGTCTTTTATTTAGATTTTCGGGTCTTTTTTAAATATATTAATCTACTAGCGAATTAATTACTCCTAAATACTAATTATATTATTAGAATTTACGTAAATTAATTATTTATTAAAGAAAAATTACGTTTACGTTAGATTTTTACTACTACTCTCCTAGATATTTATATTAATTACGATATTTAGACGTCGCTTTAGAATTTAAAAATATTTATTATCGTCGTGTATTATATTATAAAAAACTTTAACGACGAGTAATAATATTAATATTTATTAAAATCTAGGGCTAGTATTTAAGAGAGAATTAAATAAAAATTATATTAAAGATATTAAAAGACTATAAGATTTCTAATATTTTAGAGTATTTCGTTATAAATAATACCCCGAATAATAATATACTTATTTAAATTATTACGAGTATATTAAATAAGTAAAATATATATTATAATTAACTACTAGCGATATCTATATTATAATAATTATATAATTAACCTAGTCGTTTAAGTTTTCCTTTTTAGGAAATAAATTAATAATTATAAATTTTCAAAAAGCGAAAGTTTAACTTACTCGGAAAATTTTATAATATTATTATTTATATTATAAAAAGTATTTAGCGGATTTAAATATTTAAAGAATTTAATAATAATTTTATACTATACTTCGATAATAATATAAAATAAAATTCTTAGTACTTTATACTCGACTAGGTAATCGGGAATATTAAGACTATAATTATTATATTAACTAGTCAAGAACCTAAATTAATAAATAATATATTTTTTATTAAAAATTAAAAGATATTAATCGATATCCGTAGCTTTTTAAAATTATTCTATAATATTATAAAGATAATTAAGAGTTAAATCGCTACTCTCGACTATATACTCCCTATTATAGATTTCCTATATAATTACTTTAAGAAGGTACTAATAAAGTTTATTAATTATAATATTATAAAAGAGTTTTTATATTCGGGTAATATTAAACTACTAAAGTATTAAAATAAAATAGAAAAAGCGCTAGTCTATATTATAGTAGTTATTTTTAATTTTATAATTAAATATATATACTTTAAAGATTTAGAGAATAAGTAGTAGTTTAATATAAAATTTATATTAAAAGAGTTCTAGGAAAAAATATACTATTCGTTTATATAATATCTTTAATATTAAATTAAAATTAAAATACTAGTAAACGATAATTCTTATATTAAATTTTCTATATAAAAAAAAGAGATAAAAGTAGAATATAAATAATAAACTAGAGATATATCTAAATAAACTACTATTTATTAATAACGATAAAACGGTAATAAAATAGTAAATAATACTAAAGTAACGACGCTAACTATTATTATTATTAAAAATAGCTATTAATATTTATTTAATCCTAGTTATATTAAGAGAGCCGGAGCGTGTATTTTCGGGGGTAAAGTATATTATTAGTAATTAATATAATAAACTCGTTATTAAGATAATTAAACTACTCTAGTACTTTAAATTATAATTCCGTATCGAATTATTTATAGAGGAGAATTTATATATAATTATTTAAGAGTTAAAAGAAGTATAAATTAAGATATTTAGAAAATTTAAATCGTAGCGAGTTATATCCCCGATCGAGTTAATATAATATTAAAATAATTTTAATTTTAAAAAACTATAGTAAATTACTTTTTAAAATATTATAATTACTATAAAGATTTATTTATTAAAGATCTTTTATTTTATTATAGAAAAAAATCTTTTTTTATATACGACGTTAATATATCTTTATTTATATACTATTTTTAAAGTCTAATAAACGAGAATATAGTTATAAATATCTATAAACTCTTTATAATATTATTCTATATATATTTATATAATATTACTATCGTATAATAATCGTCGCTTTTAGAGAAAATATAACTAAGATACTTTTATTAAAACTCGGTTTTTTCCGCTAAATCCGGGCTATATTATTTATATTATTCAAATATTATTAATATATTATAATATATATAGTGGGTGTAATATACCCTTAATATTATACCTACTATTTAGTTTTAGCGTAAGTAGTGTGATATAACTTTTATATTATACTATTTATACTATTAAAAGCCTTGATTCCGTAGTAATGCCACCTATGTGCTAGCTTGCGGCTTAGGTGGTTTGGGCAAGGCAATAGCCGGCTAGATAGCTTCCTATAGTGCTAAGAATCTAATATTTCTCTCCCGGTCTGCCGGTAAATCCCTAGAGCATTAAGATTATTTCAAGGAGCTGAACGTGATAGGTTGCTCAACCCAGTTCTTCCCGGTCAATATTGCAGATGCTGTAGCCCTGAAAGAGGGAATTTGCCAGGCATCCTTGCCCATTGCCGGTGCTATGCACATGGCGTTGGTGTTGGCTGATAGAGGCATCTTCGATATGGACCTGGATACGTGGAACAAGCCAGTAGGTCCCAAGATTCAAGGAGCCTGGAACCTGCACAACCTTCTTCCTAAAGACATGGACATCTTGATTCTTTTCTCATCAATTGGCGGAACGTAAGGATACTACGGACAATCAAATTACGCCTCAGGAAATACTTTCCTTGACTCATTCTCTCAATACCGACAGAGTCTTGGCCTGCCTGCTTCAGTCATCAGCATCGGTCCTATCGATGATATTGGGTTTGTCAGTCGTACTGCGTCTACGAGAGAAACATTGCTTCAAGTTCTGGCAAGCTTACTGACAGAAACAAACTTCTTGGATACTCTACAACTTGCTATCGCCCGTTCTTCGACCAAATACGCCCCTAAACCGAAATCAGCGGAATTACCCTTCAGCGGTTATCAAGCTCTGAACCACATTTTCCACGCAACTGAGTCATCTACACCGATCATGGACCCCGAAAATGGGACCATGTGGAAGCGAGATCCTCGCATGTCAATCTACCGCAACATTCAGAAAGTCTCTACAGTGGAGAGCACTGCATCTGGAAGTCAATTGAAGCAATTCCTCTCGAGTGTGGCGAAAGAGCCAAGTAAACTTGATCAGAAATCATCTGCGGACATTATTGCCAAAGAGCTTGGGAATTGCATCTCGAACTTCTTGATGAAGGGTGACCAAGGGACTGACCTATCTCTTTCTCTCTCTGCTGCTGGCGTTGATTCGTTGGTGGCAATTGAAATCCGGAATTGGTGGAAGCAGAATCTGGGTACCGATGTTTCGGTTTTGGAATTGCTAGGAGGAGGTAGTATCGAGCAGCTTGGTGCGATGGCTGCTCAGCGCCTCAAGGCCAAGTATACGAGCAAGTAGATAGCGTAGACGGTAGGTCTGTCTATACTAGAATGTGATATAAGAGAGGTAGAACATGTTGAGAGTTAGAATTGAACGTCTTTTGGTATCCAGAAAATCATTCTACGAAACTTGTGAATTGTGAATACATAGCTGCCAAGCCAATCCTCTCCTATGGCATATGACCTAGGAGCTTCTCTGACAAATTCAAGGGGTTTGACAGTGGTATTGGAGCACTACGAAGACTGAAAGTCTGCCTTAGGCTAGAATTTCTTGCCACGAGAATTATGGCCATGCCTCGTATCATACCAACTCATGGCAGATATAAATACATTTCTTTTGGAAGTGGTCGAAATATGCTGACTATGACGAGATCGAGAAAACACGCCATGCCACTTTGGGATCCGTAGATGGAGAATCTCACAGTGGTTTCGATAGGGTGAATTGGTGGTGGAAGATGAATAGGTGCGTATGTCGGCTGATGTATTCAAGAAACAGATGCTCTACAGAATTACAGCTCAAGTGAGATTTTGAAAACGTGCCTGTCACGAATCTTTCACAAATCCGAAATAGAGCGGGCAAACTGAGCAGGTGTCGTACCCACGTGAAAAATGTTGTTTTAATTTTACACTCGAATAGCCCCTCATGGCTTCACGAGAACCTTCCCAGTAGTCTTCCGCCCCTCAAGATCTTTATGGACCCTCACAATATCTGAGAGCGGATACGTGTCATGAATTCTGACGTTTACCTTGTCCTTTGTGATGGTATCAAAGAGCTTTGCGCACCACTTCTCAAACTCCTGAGGCGTACCGACATATCTCATCAGCGAACTCTCGCCTGGCCCCACAAACCTTACATTCTTCGCAGCCAACTTCGCAGGTGAGATAGGAGGCGGGATTCCAGACTATTCACGTTAGTAACTTACCCGTTTAAGAATATCATGCGGGATCCACTTACAGCAGCGCCGTAAGTTACGATTGTCCCATGCTTCGCCACAACGTTCACATTGTTCTCCGTCTGATCCTTCCCAATACTATCATATACGACATTCACCCCCTGGCCCCCCGTAATCTCCTCGACTCTCTTCACAAGGTCCTTCTCTTCATTATAATTAATCATGAAATCTGCCCCATTCTCTTTTGCAAGCTTGATTTTCTCCGCTGTACTCACAGTGCCAATCGTTTTTGCGCCAAGAGACTTTAATAGTTGACACAACCACAGCCCTACCCCTCCAGCAGCAGCATGGACAAGTACCCAATCGCCCTTTTTCACCTGGTAAATTCTGTGAGTAAGGGTTAGGGCGGTAAGGCCTTGCAAGAGTGCTGCGGCAGCGACGCCAGGTTTGACATCGGACGGAACTACATAAGCCATCGAGGCAGGAATAACGGTATATTCCGCGTAGCCGCCCATGGCGAGCCAAACGACCCGATCGCCGACTTTGAGATCATTGACGCTTCCGGGACCGGTAGAGAGAACTGTGCCCTCTGCTTCGCGGCCAAGAATTCCGCCTGGGGCAAATCCCATCATCCCGATGCGCCAATATCTGATGACAGGTTAGGAAATCGAAGTGTTGAGGTTTAGGAACGGGAGAAGGGCAACGAACACATCGACGTAGTTGATGCCGATAAAGTCGTTCTTGACCAGGACCTCGCCACCTCGCGGAACAGGGACCAGTAGATCGGTCTTGTATTGCAAAACTTCGGGTCCGCCGATGTTCTTCATTTGAACACCTTTCATGGTTTTGGGAATAGAAATAGAAGTCATCGTAGTGTGTAACCGAAGTTGTAATAATCGTGTTGAGGTTCGGAGAGTTGAAGTGAAGAGCGGTATCATTAAAACTCGTATAACGTGTCTTGCAAACATGTGTTGCTATAATCAATTTTGAGTTATGGAACTTGAGGTTATACCTTAGCGTGGTGGCGGGGATCCGTTATAGTCGATAGATATACCGTAGTAAGCTAATTACCGGAAACAGCGCTTTACGCAGGCTTTAAAGGAGTATCGCGCCCTATTATATATTCGGCTAGAATTACTATTAATTAAAATAAGATATCTTAGTCTTTAATCAATTAATTAATTTATATATTTATTTAAATAAAACTATTTCGCTTATAAGAGAGTTTTATAGAATATATATAATACCCGATAATATTATTAAATAGCCGTTAAAGAAATCTTTTAAAAGAATAAAAACTTTAGTTTATTTTTAATCTCGGTTCTAAATATTTTAGCCTACTAACTAGTAGGTTTTTCTATATATTATTAATTCTTCTTCTAGGTTCAGGGTTTATAATAATTAAAACGGTCTAGTTTTTTTCTTAAACCGACCGACTATACTAATATTTAATATAGTCGGTCGGTTTTAAGGCTTTAATCGACTACTAATTACTAATACTAATTAATACTAGTTTTAACCGATAATTGAAACGGTTAATATAAAATTTATAAAATTTATAAAATATTTATAATTTATATTAAAATAATTCTTCCCTAGTAGCGACGGCGACTATACGATAATAATAATGTAAATAAATATATATATAGATATATAGCGTTTATTCTAAATATATATAATAACGTTCCTATATATTAAACTTTATAATATATTAAGAAAATAAAGTATATTAGTATTACGAGGAAAAACTATAAAATTTATTTTATATAGTTTTTAATTAAACTCGACTTGGGTCTTAAACGTCCTAAAAAGTTATTTACTATATTCTTTAAAATTAAAACTATTTTAGTATCTTATTAGGCTTGAATAAATAATATTTTATACTCTTACTAACCCTCTATATTATATTCTAAACTCTTTATACTTTCTTTAATCTTGAAATAATTCTATATAAATTTTCTTAAATAAATATCCTAATACGAAATTATAATTTAAAGTACTTTAAGACCTTAATTGTTTTAATTTTAAAACGGTTTTTATTATCCGTAATAATATACTTGGCCCTAGAAAAAACGCGCTCTAGTTCTATAAATATAACTAGTATAGAATAAATATTAATAATTATTCTTGAGAGTAGTAGTAGACGTTATCGTTACTTTAGTAAAATCTACTAATTAATTACCCGTCGGTTAATAGTAATAACTAATAGTTCGCTAAGGTATTTATTTAATTTATTAATAATAATATCCTATTAACTCCCCTAAATCTAATATATCTACTAGAGGTACTAGTTATCGGTTTCGTAAAACTATACTTTAATAGGACGTTTAGGTAAGTCTATCGATAATCGGTATATCTTTTTTTATAAGGTCTTTATAGTTAATTTTATATTCGGTTTTTAAATAGGATCCTAGCGGTTAAAGTATATATATTTAAATAAGGGATTTAGTATAATTACGGCGATATAAATAAGTAATTTGTCTATTTATTTATTCTAGTATTTTAATATCTTCGTGTATCTAGCCTAAATAGACTCTCTTATAAAATCGTATATCTCAAATTCATCCTCTACTTCTAAGAAGCGTTCGTATAGAAAGTTCATAATTAGGAGTACTTTATCGAGTGTAGCTACTCTACTTTTAGTTACTTTAATAGTATCGTAGAATCCTTTTAAAAAATCGCGGATATATATTAAATCCTACTAGTTCTCGGCCGTTAATAAATCGTTTAATAAATTAATATTATCGTTAATAAATGAGACGATTACCGGCTTAATCCTCTTAATTAACTAATCTAGTATCTCGTACTAAGAATTCTATCTAGTACTATTATCGCGGTATAGTATTAGGTCGTTAATATACTTTCTAAAAACTTATAACCGTTAAGTACTTCTATAAATATAGACGATAATATTATAAAACTTACCGAGTGGCCCGAGTTTATACTATTTATTTAATTATATATTAATAACTATCCTCGTTACCGTTTTAATATATTCGTAATTAATTATAACTTTACCGAATAGGAACGCTTAAATAACTAGATTAATCACGTAGTCGTTATAACGGAGTCGGTGTTTATAGTAGTTATAATAAAGTCCTTATTCCCTAAATACCTCTACGACGTAACGAATAAGAATATTATTCGTATGGGTATTATTCATTATAAAATACCCTAGTTTACTAGTAATTGTATAGTCTTTTAATATATCTAGTATTATCCTCGTTTAATTTTTACCCGTATATATACTTTCTATTTTAACTAATATTAGTATAATTACTTAAAGTTTAAACTTCTCGCTAGTAAAATATACTATAACGCCTAGTATCCCGAGGTGATTTAGCGACGTCTATATATCGTATATAATATAAATATCTGAGATCGCGGTGGCTAGGACTTAACGTAGTTATATTTTCCCTTTTTAGAATAATTAATAAATATATAATTTAATAGTATTTCTAGAGCTTAGGAGTAGGTACGCTTCGGATTAGCGTAGGGATCCCCAAAGGGAATACTAGCGTGGGGTGGGGTGGGGTAGGGCTTGGGGTAGGGATCGCGGTTCGATCCCCACCCCAAGCTAGGGTGGGGTGGGGTAGGGATTTACCAAGGGATCCCCACTGCGCCAAGACGGATTTCTAGTAATCATTGTAATAACCCTAGGGACGTATCATGGCTGCTGCTGCCCCCATAGATATGCGTACTCATGGCTGCTGCTGCCCCCATAGATGCGCGCACTTATGGCTACTGCTACTGCTGCCCCCATAGATATGCGCACTCATGGCTACTACTGCCCCTATAGACATGCGCACTGATGGCTGCTGCTGCCCCCATAGATATACGCACTCATGGCTGCTACTGCCCCTATAGATATGCGCGCACTCATGGCTACTGCTGCCCCCATAGATATGCGCACTCATGGCTGCTGCTGCCCCCATAGATATGCGCACTCATGGCTACTGCTGCCTCCAT
>JAABUK010004630.1_pt1 | contig 22155 bp, 34 predicted proteins | sample 5559141 | NCBI WGS metagenome assembly JAABUK01 (sample SAMN10711869, study PRJNA513367) | rock metagenome | isolation source: Antarctica rocks | place: Antarctica: Victoria Land, Pudding Butte nord | collected 2016-01-03
AGTCCGAGCAACACCTCATCGCTATAAGAAAGGCAGGCTCCTTTATCTCGGCTTGATGACATCTAGTCTCAGTATCGATGACTTTGCGAGCCTCTTCTGCAGGACTCAGATCTGGCGTGATCGTGCTATGACCCTCGGGCGCAGACTGGTCAGAGTGCATGCTTATGTTGGTGTTTCCTTGTCGATCAACCGCACTGACCAAGCTGCTGCAAAGGCAACATCAGCAATGTGCTGTGATGTGCAACGATATGACTGTGCTGTATTCTGGCGCAAAACCGAGGGACATTGCCGTGCTCGATGATCAAGTCGCCATGCACTTCATGGTCATGACATCCGTCTGGTCAAAGCGAAATTTAAGTGTGTCAAACGAATGTCAGTGTTCCACCATCTCTCTCTCTCTCAAGGTCATGTCTGTAGGGTGATGAGTCTTGGCAGACAGGCACTCCTTGATAGATTGGCAGACAGCACTGCGCTGTGGGATGTGCACGATGTTTGCAGGCTGCATGCCATGCATTGCGCCGAAAATGATGCAGCTGGTGAACCGCAGATTTGTAGTTTCAACTTTGATGTCATGCACATGTTTGGGAGCCATCATGCGAATACACAGCGACAGTAGTAGGTCACAGCTTCTAAATGGCTAAGCGATGCATTCTGATTTTGAAGACCTGGCAGCCAGAAAATTTGCATGCAGGCTCATACCAAAGTACAACAGAATATGAGGTCACATGATATCATGCATCTAATGTAAGGGCCCACACCTTTACAGCAAAACATATAGAACGATGTATTTACAAATAGCTGTCATTGCAGTCATCGATTCAATTGGGGCATTTTGGTCGTGTCTTCAAGTCAGAGTCTGACTGTCAGACTACCAATATGCACACAAAAGCGAACATGTGATTGACACTGTCCAGCTCTAGTATTCTTCCATTTTGCTTGATTTGTCACACTGGTCATGAGTTGCAAGCAAACAGAAGGATATCTCTTGCCAACAAACTAGGGTATATTTTGCATCAAGCTGCATCTGTGCCAATAACCTTCATGAACTCCTCCTCTGTGAATGCTAGCAGGCGCGCTGCTTCCAGGTGGATTTTCTGCCTTTTTAGTATGTCAATCAGCTTCAGCTGCTTCTTGAAAGCAACAACAAGCTCATTCTTCTGACGTTCCAGCTTTTTGTTCTCTGCACACAAGCAGGGGATATTGTACATATGATATGCAACAGCTGGACAACTTTGTGGCCACAAGATGACAGTTGCATCATGGTGCCTGCCCAACTTATTGTCAGTTGCGTTTGTACTCTTGACTCACGTATCCAGCAAAGTAACCATGTCATTGTCATGATCTAAGACAGTGCATTGCGATCATTGCAGGGTTGAGTCTGGGCATGCACAACAACACCCACCTGCAAACACTCTGTTGTACTCCGACTTGTTCACATCCTTGTTATCTCTGTCAGCAGCACGCTGCTCCTGCAGCAGAGCTTTGAAGCGCTCCACCTCTTCCAGTGCTCTCTGCAGCCGTGCATCCCTTGCCTTGGCATCAATCTCACTCTGCCGCCTGAATAGCAACGACAGATCAACAAGCTGTCAGTTGACCACTGCAAGCAAATTGCAAAGAGGCATGTGGCATCAGCAGCTGGTTGTCTTTGCCAGGGCACTGTCGTGATTTAGGCACCGCAGAGTATTGTTTGGCTGGGTGAGCTGTCAATGACAGGGTCCATAAAATGCAAACCATGGCAGGCCTTTGCAGGCCTTGCTGTCAGTCTCCAACAGTGTGTTCAATCCCTCACAGAATATTGCAAGACCGCGCTGCAGGTCTGCATAGGACCTTCAGCGCCTGATATCAGAAGGAGAACCCAACAGGCAGGCGACACAGGTTCTGTGATCAGCTTGTCAAGCTTGGTGATGGTGGCCAAAAATGCAGACAGGACCGCTGCAGCATAAGCATGCGCCAAACATGACAGCATGTCAAAACTTTGTGTTAGGTATTGGGCAATTGGTGCTGCACACAGCAGGAGACCACAATTTGCTCTTGGAGGCTCCCAACAGATAACAGGTGAAGAAAAGTACATGGTTAGCAGTAGCCGACAGGAGGATGTACCTCTCCTTGTCCAGCTTGGAGCCATCTCTGCTGAGCTCCTTCACAATGTTTTCCTTGCTATCCAGCTGCTGCTTGGCATCATCTGCAGCTTTTTGCAGCCTCTCAATCTGCACTCAAACGGCAACTTGTTGCATCTCCTGCGCCATGATCATGTTTGCCACCATGAACATACCAGCAACATCAAGATGTAGATGATGATGTTTCTGGTGTGTAACTTCCAGACGCCAATTCTTGCAGGAAGCGTGGATCAGCTGGAACGTCATCAAGCTAGTCACCTGTGCTTGCTGTGCCTTCTGCAGCTTCAGCCAAGCTGCTTTTTCCTTGTGCATGTCACTCAGCTGCTTCTCTGCCTGACTCAGAAGACCAGACCTGAGGATGCACGCCAGCTATTCACTGCACATGCTTGGGAAAATCCACGCTCCAGTTTGCAGCAACACACAGCACTGACAACTGTACACCAGCACTAGTGTCTGCGGGCTGTGATAGCCATTTGGAACGCACAGAGTGTTTGTGATACATTACTGCCTTCGGTATGACGATGTTCAAAGTGAGAATGGCATGGCATGCATGTGAAAACAGAAGACAAAAACTATGTGCTGCAACAGGGTGTACGCACTTGTCTTTCAGCGCAGTCTGTGCTGCTCCCACTTCTGATGATAAGGATTTGATGCGTGCTTTGTGAAGGCGAATGGTGGCGTCTGGATGGTCTGGTACTTCCAGCTCAGTCCCCACTCCTTCCACTGTAGCCAGAACTGGTCTGTATCAGCAGATGGTGGATACACGGGGAAAGTTTATAACCTGGCAGGCTGCACTCACATTCCTCGTCAATAACAAATCTTACCATTGACTTCTGCGTCTGGTGGTTGTTGCTTGCTAGAGGAAGTCCTGCGGACTCTGCAGACAAGTGTGTGAAATGAGCAGCGGCCTTTCCTGGCATATCAATGTCAAACTATGGAGGCAGCTGACAACACGCATACCGTGGAGGAAGCACAGATCTAGCGCTGCTACCACCTCGCTTGGCGACAGCTGCTGGTTTGCTAGCTGCAGGACACGTTCTGCTCAGCAATGCTTCAGTGCAACAAGCTGCCTGGTGGTTCATGCAAACAAGGAAACTATTGCGTAGCTGAGGACAACTGACTTGAGGGCTTCTCCTGTGTGCTGGGCTGCACCTCTTCTGCTGCACAAGGTTCTGGACAGTCAGCTAGGTTGACTCTTGCCAAAACGTCTGCTATGGCTTGCTTGACACTGCTGTCTTCACTGCCCAACAGCCCAGACGTGCTGGCAATGTCCTGCATCACAGTGACTCAGAAGGCGCCGTCATCTAAAAATACCTTGCGCGCCAGAGATCAAGAAACGTACCGCGGTGCGCTCATCCAACTCAAGGTCACGAGCAAGCAAGAGAGCTTCCGCGTTGTCCATCATACAAGGAGGTTATGTGTATGAGGAGAAGGCAGTATGATGGAGCGAGATGAGAGCAGCTTTGGTGTTGCTGAAACTTGCCCTGGCAGCGAGACACACCGGCTGGACACTGGCTTCACAGCATTGTGAACAACAGGAATGTCACGTCAAAAATACGCAATCGTGATCAGTGCGCGAACGGGTTCTTGGTCTGTCCACCTGGAACTAACTCGAGCCAAGCTGCCAATTAAGGGTGACCTCAGTAATCGACTAAAGCCGCAGCACTCAAGCCCTTTGTAGTTGCAGCGTCTTGGTTGCAAAAGTTGTCTGAAGATTGTAGCTGACTGATTAGTCATGCGATGAGTCATCAGATATAACGCCATATGACACTGGTGCGTCAGCCAGCGAAAGTCGAACTAGCCTGCGGCAGATCAATCGGACGAACATCCCTATGTGCTTGATCCGAGCGCGGTATTTGATGTGAGCATAGTTGCGATGATGCCCGGCGATATTCGGGAACACTGCAATGCCCACGTGCACGTGCAGACTCAGCTGAGACGTCTGCAAATTCTGCGCCAACACCTGTCGTCCCTGCATGAGCCGACGCAGTTGGTGGTGCAGTCTCCCTGTCGAGCCTCAGCGTCGCGTCCGGAACCTAAAGTATCAAAAGCGGCAGATGCAATAGCGCTTATCCCTGACTCAGCTGTCATAACGGTAAGACCGGCACCGCAGGGCTGTGATGACCTGCATCAGCAGATGAAGTGACTTACCAGTCTATGCTGGCGCTTCTTCTCCTGACAGTTATGCCAGGCCTTGTCACAAATACAACTTGCATGCCTTGGCCATGCTGTTCTTGGCTTCATGCAATGAACTGTCTTGTACTACATTAGTCATCCAGTCAATCCATGTTCAGCATGCAGCTGCTGGAGAGCCTGAACTCCTTTTGCAGGTAGCAGGTTTTGTGGGACTTGGGTTCCCTGAGTACTTGGTGAAGGCACTTAGGAAGCGATTTGACTCAACACAACACCCACAAAACCTGCATGTTGTGGCTGTTGCTGCTTGTGGCGATGGCAAAGGCAGAGGCCTGGATGAACTCGCTGTGGATGGTCTAGTCAGCACTGCCACCTTTGGCTGGGCTGGACTTTCCCCAAAACTGCTCAAGATGATCACTGCCAAGAAAATAGATGCATGGAACCTGCCCCTTGGAGTAGGTAGACATCTGAGTCTTTCAGCATGCTGCAACATAACATGACACCTCAGCAAGGCCATTACAATACGCATGCATGCCGTTATGCAATGTCATTGTTATGTTCATGACGCTGTTGGTGGTGGCAAGCCTGAAGAGCTACATGTCAAGCAAAAGTACAAGTACCAATGTGCATGTCCATGTGCTGTGCTGGTCTGCAGTTTCACACCTCTTGAGAGATACAGCAGCTGGCAGAGCTGGCCCTGTCACCCACATTGGCCTTGGAACCTTTGTTGATCCCAGAGAACAGGTGCCTGCAATATGAACTTCCAGCATGAGCAAGTCATAAGGAGCATGATCACTTCTTGCCTGACACTGGTGATGTACACCATGCTACTCATCACAGCCTGAGGAACGTTGGTCTTATCAAACTCACAGTCACTGCACAAGTCTGCACTTGCTGATGATGCTGCTGCTGACAGTGAACCCAGCCCTGGGACAAGGCACCGTACTCAAACCCCTGTGCATGATTGTATTGAAGCAGCTTGTTGCACATCACATACACCTGTTGCTTTCAAGCCAGGATGTCTGGTGAGTCACAAGTGGCTCCACACGCCAGACTGTAAGTTATCAAATGAAGAAAAACTAACGGGCTGATGGCAGGGAGGCAAGCTAACCAGCCCTGACCAGGCAGACATTGTGCATCTGGTGCAAATGGGCAAGAAGCAGCTGCTGTGGTACGAGGCGCCGCCCAAAGTCCATGCAGCCTTGCTGAGAGGCACCACAGCTGACCTGGATGGCAACATCAGCTTTGAGAAAGAAGCTCTCTACCTAGACAGCCTCAACATGGTATCTGGCCTCACTGCAAACATTTAGTCAACATGTGTCATATCACAGGCATGTGCAGCATGTGGTGCAAGGCTGACCTGGTGTTAGCGCAGGGAGACTCAGGCTGCTGCCAAACCTGTTCCGTGTCAAAATGCATGCATGCGTTACATTGCCCACTGCTTGCAAGAGACACGTACGCAGGGTTCAGCGTGTTCTGCTGGCATGTGTCAGAGTAACATAAACATGCTTGACATTGCTGCTGCATCGACAATGAAGTGCTGCGCACAGCCTGACCTTGTGTTGTGTACGTGAATACTGTGTTGCCTTGTCTGAAGGATGTGTGTTCTGTTGCCTTGTCTAAACAGTGTGTGTTCTGCCACAGGCAATGGCAGCACACAACTCAGGTGGTGTGGTGATAGTGCAAGTAGAGCGCATTGTAGATAGAGGCACCATGAACACCAGGCATGCCCACATACCAGGGGCAATGGTTGACAAGATTGTGCTTGCCCCAGCAGAGAACCACTGGATGCACCTAGGCAGTCAGCACTATGATGGCTCTCTGTCTGGTATGGCTATGCACCATCATTGGTATCACTAATTATCTGCACTGTTGCTGTTTGATTAAGGTCATATTGGAAGGCAGTGCTGCATCACAAGCAGCAGCTGATGTATGTTTGTGTATGTTTGTTTTTTTTGGATTGCAGTCTGCAGCATTACTGTGTGACGAACAGTGTTACCGAGTACAGGTAGAGCTGTACAGACAAGCACACCCCTGCATCATGCAGCCAGATTAAGATAGTACAGCAATGTGCAGTCAGATACACCAGCACACTGCCCGCACTGGTTGCCTGGCAAAACTGACCCCGTTTCCTGTCTTATAGAGCAGCGTGAGTTGTTCTGCAGGGGAAGTACAAGCCCCCATATCATCAATAGTGGCGTTGCCCATGAATGAGCGCAAGGTCATTGCGCACAGGACCATGCTCATGATTGACAGGCCCCATGCCATTGTCAACCTGGGCATAGGCATGCCTGAGGTGTGCCTCCTTCCAATGCTGTTGCAACTCTGTGATACTCATTGACATGGCGTGAATCCAGCCAGACATATATCGTCAATATTTCAGTGAACCAGACTGCCAACTGCAGACTACCAGCTGGGCTTATGGAGTGCTGAAGTAGCCCTCTGTTTATGCTGCATTGCTCTCCGTACTTGCATTGGTAACAAGCACAGGTGTACATATGCACGCCTTTATGCATGCACGCCTTTATGCATGCACGCCTTTATGCACACATGTTTGTCTGACCAGCAGGTGCTGCATGACTCTTAGCAAGGCAGAAAACATGCCATGCATGCTAACATCTTTCATAACACCTGCACACATAGCAATGCTGCTCATATGAGTAAGCGGTTGTGAATGACATGATGCAGGGTGTGGCAACCATCTGTACCACTCACGGACACCACAACCCCTCAGCTTTACCCATCAACCTGTCCACAGAGGCAGGCTCCATTGGAGGGGTGCCCACAGGGGGTCTCAGATTCGGGGCCAGTCACAATGCAGCTGCCCACATGCCTTGTGCAAGCATGATTGACTTTTACAACGGCGGCGGTGTGGATGTTGCCTGTTTAGGCATGGCTGAGGTGAGGCCTGAAAAGGCTGTACAATGTCTCAAACTCATGATATGTGTGTCCTGCAGGGCTTTTCTCCTGCATACACCTGTATGCAGAGTTTTCATTCCTGAGGTTGCATGCATGGAGTGAATCAAATGTTCACTGTACTGTCACTACCACACATCTGTAGTGTGTCCTAATGGTATGTGTTTGTGCTTTCGTGTATGCATGAAATATAGCACAGGATGTCTCATGTGTGCTTGTCAGGATTCCCCTATCCAGTGTGCAATGGCTATGTGTAAAAGCAAAACGCAGTAACGCTAGAAGCAGCTTATGGCGCAAAACTTGCAAGCTTTCACCATTTCCGCAGCATATAAGGCAGGGCTGTGCATGTCATTGCACAGGTTGACGAGGAGGGCAATGTGAACGTGTCATACTTCCCACCTCGTACTCCAGGCTGTGGCGGTTTCATTGACATCAGCCAGACAGCCAAGAAGGTCATCTTTGTTGGCAGTTTCACCAGTGGAGGCCTCAAGGTGTGCCCTCTGCCACTGTACAATCAACTGGACTTCCTCTGTTACATAACAATGCCAACTGTTTTGAGGTTGTTGCGTCTCATGCTTGGCCTGACCTGACAACGAACTTTGCATCTGCTCAATACAGGTAAGTTTGAGTGGCAAACGCATACTGTGCATGCTGTTGTATATGTGCAGTACCATTGTCGTGAACAGCGAAAGGACTTCCTGATTTGATTGGAGCAAGGCAGAAACTGAGAATGGGTAAGTTGACCTTGGCGTGGCTGCATGCAGGTACATTTGGAAGGCGGCAAACTCCAGATTGATCACGAAGGGCGCTCGCGCAAGTTCACCAAGAAGGTGCAGCAGAAGACCTTTGCTGCAAGCTCAGCCAATGGCCGGCCGATCATGTACGTCACAGAGCGAGCCGTCTTCAAACTTGTTGAGGGCAAGGGATTAGAACTGGTTGAAGTTGCTCCAGGTACGCATGCACAGCCATTCCACTTTGTTGCTTACTTTGGTCAGATAGCATTCTTTGATAGATAGCATTCAGTCCTGTCTTGCTGAAAGGGTTTTGCATTAGTTTCTCCATCATCACATGTGTATACACACATCTGCAACTACCTTCCTGCAGCGTGATGCATTTTTTTTGGTACTTGATGCACAGTGGTGAGGTGGATGTGTGTAATGCAGGTGTTGACATTCAAAAGGACGTGCTGGACTTGATGGGCTTTAAGCCATTGATGCCACAGGTGAAAAACATGGATCGTAGATGTTTCAGCAAATAAAGAGCATCTAAGTGAGGAGCTGTCCATTTGTGTGGTTCTGCCAGAAAGTATGTATATGCTGCTGTGGGCAAGTCAATGAGAGTGTGTATGGGTACGTTCTGAATGTATGTTGCTACTGAGTTTTGCTTCAGCCTGCCAGTATCAATGAATTGTTTTCATAGACAGACACATACATATACATGCTGTGGTCAGTTACACATGACTGGCATAGTCTGATTGGTAGTTGAAAACGTAAATACCAATAGCATGCTCATGGGCCCAACAAGATACCAATGATCCAGTGATCTGTGTAATGTTGTCAAAGTATAGTCCACATCTACCTACAAAATTTGATTGTATGGCCTATGTGTATGCAGTTTTGGCATTGACAAAACAATTACTGTAATAGCTTCGTCTTCCTTCTAAGGTTGAGACCGGGCCTTGGAAAGGTCATGCCTGTAACATGAACATCGGTGTATATACTTCAGTGACAGAAAGGTGTTGCAGTCCTCAGTCAAAGCCAGCTGAAGCGTTTTGTGCATAGTTCAATAACGACAGCAAATGTACATGCGTTGTGAGGATCAGCTGAGAGTGGCTGCTGTGGTTCGAGGTAGGATCTGCAGCATAGAAATTTGAAAAAAGGCCCTTCAACAGAACATTCTTTGACTACTTTGCACCCAACATGGCTGTAGATTTGCATGGCTGTTCATAGACAACGTGTGGAAACACCGTGGTCTGCCTCTGCGTATTACTACAGACAGAGGTCCAGAATTCACCAACAAGTTCATTGCTGCGCTGTGTGAGATTGTGGGCACTATGCACTGCAAATCTACAGCCTATCATCCCCAGTCAGATGGTCAGACAATGCTGATGTGCCTTCAAACAATTTACCAGACACATGCATGCTGCTGCCAATATTATCCTCAGGAGGATCAGAAGGAAATGTTGCTATCCACGTGCATGCCATTTTTGGTGCTCATAAATCCACAACAACCTATTGCAACATGCATGCTGTCTGAAACGATCATCCTACCAGAGGTATAACCGGAAGCAGATGTTTTGTTCAGTTGCTTTGTAGACACCTGTACACCTCATCATTAGGCTAGCTAGGATAGTATCGAGGCCTATAGTTCAGCATGCTAGGATTATATGGTTTTGAGCAGAGCAGTGAAGACCTAGACAACAACTCCAGCACAGCAATGAAACCTGGCTTTGGGTATTGCATGTCATGCACGAGTTGTGCAGCTTTGTTAGAACAATCTTGAAACTAGACAGCCACAGTCGTGAGCCATCGATATCGGCTTTTTAGCTGTTGTCAGAAATCAGTGTGGCAAACAAAGCTCAGCTCATCAGGGTACAGCAACGAATGCAATGCCTTTCTGGTTGGTGGCAAGAGCATCAGATGGTATGAAAGTAGTACTACTAGTAGTCAAAGGCATGCAGGCGCGAAGCGTGCACATTGCCTAACTCTGCTATGTTGTGCTAGAATCTGCTGCTAATGTCTTAGCACCAACCCAACAGGACAATGATCACTACCCATGAAGTCCGTCAGGTGAAAGCAGTCATGCACTTGTTCTAGCAATGTCTTAGACACCTGCAGAGCAACACAATGATCATGCCAGACTTCTTTTGCTGATTGCACAATCCCTATCTCATGCTTTGAGGAGGGTGGGAGGACAGTACAAAAGAGCTGTCCAACCTAAGACTTCTCATCTGTTTGTTCTGACAAAGTGGTCGAGCCACATGCCATATGATATCACACACTATGCTCGTGTGGTCTGAAACACCCACAACACCTGCCGCAACATCCTTGCGGTGCTATGCATGGTGCGTTCAAGAAGACTCTGCTGCTATACGCAGGCATCTGATAGTGCAGATCTGTAAGCTGCTGCCTCACCAGAAAGTAGTCCAGCCTCCAGCCTTTGTTGCTGGTTCGGGTGTTGAAACGGTAGTTCCAGTAGGTGTAGCCTGTGATCTCAGGGTGCTGCCGCCGCCATGCATCTGTGAAGCCTCCGCCTATCAACAGCTTACTGAAAGAATCCCTCTCCTCCTACAGCATCATGAGACATGCACTGCACTTTGCAAAAAGGTGCATCTACTGAATTGGCGGCAAGCAAATCAGTCTGTCAGTTGTAGGTGCGCAGCTACTGGCAACAATCACGCTTGTGTGATGGCACTGTGTGACTTTGCGTTGAGAAGCCTAGCTGGACTTGCTGCTTACAGTCAGCCATGTGTTTCGTGAACTGCAAGCACGCCAAAGCTGCGATTGAAGCTGCAGGGCTTGTTCACACACTGCTGGACTAGCAAACACTGCGCTGCATAGTTGTGTTTGCATCAGCCTGCAGATCACCCACCAAAGTGTGTTGTGCAATTCATGGATGTATACCTGTGTGAACCCTGGAGACCGCAGATTCTTCTTGGGAGCATGTATATCAATCTCCTGGTGCGCACAATTCAGGTCCCCAGTCAACACCACAGGTTTCTTGGCAGCCAACTGCTGAAGGTACTCTGCAAAGTGGACGTCCCACTGCTGCAATCTGTAGTCTAGGCGCTTCAGGCCCTCTCCTGAGTTGGGTATGTAGGCGTTGACCACATACAGTGTAGGATACTCTGCAGTGATGAGTCGCCCTTCCTGGTCGTGCTCATCCTTGCCCATGCCATGGCATATTGACAATGGCTTGGTCCTGCAGCAGTTGATGCGGGTGGATTTCCCAAGGGTTCAACACTTTTAGAGGCCATACAGCGCCAATCTCTACTGAGGTTGCTAAATTAGAATGGAAAAAGGGGGGAGAAAGCCAAACACCCTGAAAAGGGCTGGAGCACATCAGTGTACAAGTTTCATCTGAGCATGGGATCAACATGCTTTGAGGTGTTGAACTCTTACATAGGCAAGAATCTTGATGCCTGGCCTTTGATTTGGTGTTGGGCAGTATGACAGGTCCGCATGCAGCATGGCAAGGCAGTGCAAACAACTGGTGTGAGCAAATTGCAGTACTGGCTGACACTCGCAGCAGCAATCTAGACATTTCACTGCACAAGCAAAAGTGGGCGTTCCTGCCACACACATACACATTGTGTGAATGATGCAGCAGGACGTTCGAACAAGGCCAAGCAATGCTACCAGGCACATGTCTAGCTTTGCAAAGAAATCAGTGATAAACGGCCTGCAATGGTCTAGCAGACCCGCAAGCATGCAAAGGGACATTTTTGATAAAGCCCCTGACTTGGTTGATGGCTCACATGATCTTCCTATGAGGAGTCAGAGCCTAATTCCGTTAGAGCAAGAATACACTGATGGTCATTGTGCATGAAGCATTTTATTGTCTTCTAAGACTGCACACTGTGTGCAGGTAGCCAGCAGGTGGACATGGCTGGCTTACTTGCTGAGGATGGCTGTGCCAGAGTAGCCCTTCTTGGCAGTAGAGCAGTTCCAGGCACAGTGCCAGCCTGGGAGACCAACAAGTGCTTCCATCTGCTCTATAGCCTTGTCCTGCATTTTGGTCTCTTGGAGGCACACCACATCAGCATTTTCAGCCTCGACCAGCTGCTTCATGGCTGCTGGGTTCTGCAGATAAGAAGAGCATCTCTGTGACAGCCATGGGTCAAGCCCCTCCAGAACACCCGCATGCAGGCCTGTTGGGCACTGTTCATGTAGGTAGGAACATACATGTTCATGGCAGGTACATACAGGCATAAACAGACATGTTCATTGCGGGCACATGCGTGTGGAAACATACAGGTGGGAATACACACATTGACTGCAGGTATGAACACCCATGCCACCTTGTATGCAATCCTTGGCAACCAGATGCCATGGCCGGTCACTGTGCCGATTACCAGAGCATGGCTGCTTTCCGGCTGATACAGATGTATGCAAGTGAAGCACGTGCGTGTCCATCAGCCACTGGTAATTTAGGTTCACATGAGGCAGCACTGTTTCAGACAGGGTAGCTTGATTCTTGTACTTGCCTTTGTCAGCATAGCACGCAAGCTTGCGACATTCCAGCTCAGTACTCGCATGGCTGGGCCATCATAAAGTGGAGGCCTCATCGACACATTGTATGCTGGCAGAACTGCAGGAAGCAAAAGGGCTTGATCTTCATCTGCCAGTGTGAAGAGTGCCATGCTTACTGAAGCAAACTACAACAGGCCATACCTGGCTGCTCTGGAGCCTTCTGTCGGCCTCTCTTCTTTGCTGGTGCCTGCTTGGCACCGTCTGCTTCACTGCACAGCTCAGCCAAGCTTGTTCAAAGTAGGGCATGACATGACATCAGCTGTCCATGCGTGCGTCACTGAAATGCATGATCACCTGTCTGTGGTTTGTAAAGCATTTTCGTTTGCACTTTCAGGCGACTCAGCAGCCGCATGCACCTTCCGCTTTCCCCTGCATAAGCAGCAAAGTGTGTGTAAAGAATCTCTTACAATCAATTTTGGCCTGCACTGACTGCTCACATCTGATGTGTGTTTCGGGCGAAAAAGATTCCTCTGCTGCTCGTTTGCACGGCCCGGCAGAGTGGCAAGCGGGCAACTGGGCACACACGGATCACCAAGTGCATATGCTAATCACTGCTCACATATGCTTGTCAGTAGACCGGGCGCTGTTGGACCTGTGTTTGCATTGCAAAGCACTGTATGGTACACATAGTGAGCACAAAGTCATCGTCCATGGCCCAAGTCGCGGTCCGCTTGAGCTGTGTTCAAATACATATTCGCCGTTTCGCCTCCTTGTCACTTACGACAGTTATGACAGACCTAATGACCTAGAGGATCGTTCCAAGCGCAAAATCGCCGTCAACAAAAGCCCAGGTGCTGCTGCGACTGGTTTAGGCCATTGCAACAAGCCCATATTCATTGTCACGATCAGGTCTAACCGGCGTTGCAAATTTTCGTATTTCTCTACGTTGTACGACATGCACGCTGCAGCAAGCTCCGGGGCACATGTTTTTCTGGTCACAATGTGCCTGTTCTCAAGGGTGCTCTCTTCCAGCGCAGATGCCCCGCTTGACTACCTCAACAAACATACAAGCCAGTATACAAAAGAGCTGATCGACCTGGTCAACATCCCCTCAATCTCTTCACTGCCTGGTGAGCAACATGATCAGATTCTACTGCTGCACAATACACTACTGGCAGGATTTGAGTAGCATCATGAACGTCTCATGGCCGGGATGACTAACTGGTCATGAAATGGTCTGTTCAGAGCATCATGTGGATATTTTGTCAGCTGCCAAGTGGTTGCAGGGGAGACTGCAAACAGCAGGCCTAAAGGTATGCTGTAGCTTCAAGTACCATACGTTGTTCTGCATGCTGCAAATGCTAGTCAGCCAACAAGCCATTGGGTACTGATCCTTGGGAGTAGGTCACGCTATGTGCAGACATCCCAATATGAATAGTCGTTGTCTGACCTGTGAAGCATCCTCAAACCTGCTTGCATGCCTACAGGAGGTCAAAATATACCCCACCAAGTCTCAGCCACTTGTGTATGGTCAATGGCTGCATGCCAAAGGAGCACCAACAGTCCTCATCTACGGCCACTATGATGTACAACCTGTCGACCCATTGGATCTGTGGAACAACAAGCCCTTTGATGCTAAGCTTGTGAATGGCGAGTTCCTTGGCAGAGGCGCTGCAGATGACAAGGGAGGCCTGCTGCAGCCCATCCAAGCTGTGGAAGCGTTGCTCAAATCAGAAGGCAAGCTGCCTGTCAATGTCAAGGTACAGTCTTATGGTACAATGCGATCATACATGGTCGCACATGGGGTCGCAACGTTGCGACCTTAAATTCAACACATCTGCAGCAAGCATGTCATTGCATGACTATGCAGCACGCTTTGCTACACGTGCACTATGTCTGCACTTGTACAGCATATGGTTTGCAGCAATAACAGCGGTTTCTCTTGCATCAACATTGCAGGATGCCAATATAAGCCTGCACAACATGCAAGTCAAGCACAGCCTGAATATTAGATATTCCAATCTGCAGTGAGAATTTCTGGTGGCATGCATGAATCCACACAGCAAGCAACATGACCTAAAGCCATGCATACAGTTTCTGCTAGAAGGTCAGGAGGAGATAGGCAGCCCAGACTTTGAGACCTTCCTAACTCAGAATGGCAAACTACTGCAAGCAGACTACGCCTTGTCTGCCGACGGCGGCCAGAACTTCAGGGACCAGGGTTCTTTGGCTATTGGCCTCAGGGGTGCTATCACTGTTGAGGTGGAGCTACAGACCTTAGCATCAGACCAGCATTCAGGTACAGGCCATTAAAACTTAATCAAGTATCCTGCTGTTGCGTCTTGAGACGGCAGTCAGAGCTACAGACGCAAGCACCAGACCAGCATTCAGGTACAACCAATGAAATTCAACAGTTCCTCAGAGTTCCCTCTCTGAGATACTGCAGGCGAGCTTCGTACCGCAGTTGGAACACGTGACACCTGAAGCTAGTTGAAAGGTTTAGTGTCCACCACTTGCTGCCATGGCAGCTTGCCAAATGCTTGCTTGACAAAGAGCTTGATAGGCTGAGGGGCAGCTGCAGTGTGTCCTGCTGCTTGCTGGTTCTAATGCCCATGCTACCAACCGTACTACCATGCGGTATGCAGGCATGAAGGGGGGTACAGTGCTGAACCCAATAAATGCCCTGGCAAAGCTATTGGCTGGCATGGTTGACGACGACCATCACATCACTGTTGAAGGCTTCTATGAGTGAGCAAATGAGCTTGCAGCCGGTTAATTGAACTTCATGCATGCTGTATGCTTGAATTGCTTGCCATAAGTGCTTTGTTGGTCTGAACTTGCTATAATGCTTGCTTCTGCATGTGCATGTGAGACAGCAAGCCCAAATGTCGTGCTGCTTCACGTCATCTGTGCCTGCAAACTTTTCCAAACAGCGTGTGTCTCTACCATATGTTGCTATCAACTGTCAGTCTTCTGTTGACCAGCAATTGTTTCTTAGACACAGTAGGAAAGGCTCACTTTGTTATCAAAAAGTAGATTTACATTAGGCTAGCACTGGTTGTGGTGCAGTAATGTGAGGCCTTTGACAAGCGAGGACAAGGCTGATCTAGCTGCTTTCCCTTTTGATGAGGAGGCAGAGTTCCAGGCCCTTGGGGGCGCCCTCCCTGTGGGGGAGAGGGGGTTCACAACCCTGGAGCGCAGGTACACATCAGTTTTTGTAGCTGCATCACTGGACTCAGCAGTCAGTGGCACCTCCGTACAGGAGTTACTGTAGCCCTCACTCACTCACTGCCGCCTTCTTTGCCACCTTTTTGACGCTGTCGCTGCTCCAAGTCACAAACAACAATCGGATTCACACATAGCTGACAGCTGTCGCTGCTCCAAGTCACAAACAAAAATGACATTCATACATGGCTGACAGCTGTTGCTGCTCCAAGTCACAAACAACAACTGGATTCACACATAGCTGACAGCTGCCAGCATGTCAAGCACTTTAATCAGGACACTGGTACAAGGCAGCTGTTGTGTCTGTAGAAGGGCTTGCCTGCTGGGCTCTCTGCACAACTTCAGCTCATCTGCTGAGTCCTTCCATATGGCAGGTGGCTGCGGCCCACACTTGATGTGGTGGGTATTTGGGGTGGTTTCCAGGGGGCGGGCGTCAAGACCATTGTGCCATCGAAGGCCACTGCCAAAGTGTCTTGCCGTTTGGTTCCCAATCAGAATCCAGACAAGATTGTACAGGTGGCTTGCATGTATCCCTACAAGGCTGTGCTCTCCATGCTTCCAATACACTGCGCTAGCTGTTTTGGTAGAGCTTGCTGGAAATCCAAATTGTGCTCTCAATTGCCTCAAACATTGTGTGTCGTGTACCAAACCCAAGAACAGGACAAGAGTGGTTGCATGATTGATACAGCCACCTCACAGATCATCTGAAAAGCCATGAATGCTGCAGCAGAAGCTGACACCGCATCTCTGACCATATCATCACTTGCAGCTCTTTTCAATCCCAAAGCGTCTACTTAAATTCAGAATCATCATCTCTACACTGGAAGTCTAAATAGAGAGACGTCTGCAAACAGTAAAAACACGTTTCTACATTGTGGAGATGTTTTAGGGAACAGAAGTCTGTATCAGCACTCATGTATTGGCTCAGCAACTGTGACAAGATGTGTCTGTCTGTGCAGGCTCTAGAGGCCCATGTGGATAAGCATGCACCTCACGGCGCCAAGGTTACTTTCAGGCTGCTAGGATTCAAGGCTCACCCCTACAGCATGCCTAAGGACACCATTGTAAACAAAGCTGCTGCCAAGGTGACTGTCTGAAGCTGCCTTTTGAAACAGCCTCATGCATGCAGACTGTCTCTTCCATAACACCTATGATCCAGGCATTTCACTGGGCTCTGCTGGTGAAATCAGTGTACCCTTGGATACACGTATCTGAGATCCGATCTATCAAGGAACCAGCCACATGCATGCAGAGTGTGCAAGTGAATCGAGTGGTATGCTGTGGATCAAGCACCGTGCCAGTTGACACTCAATAGCTTGTTTGGCTCAAGCTGGTGGAGTGTTAGCCAACGTAGTGCATCACTGCTTTACGCTGACATGTCTTCCATATTGTTGCTGTCTTGCGTTGACCCTGACAGAGGGTTGGTACGCCCATGGCGAGCAAAGTAGTCAGTGGAGGCTTGAGGCATATCGCTCATCCTCACAGTGTCACCAAGGCAAGTGCTGTACCTCAGGAAGCCATCAGGTTGCTGAACACTCAGGCAGCAACGACAACGACAACGACAACGACAACGACAACGACAACGACAACGACAACGACAACGACAACGACAACGACAACGACAACGACAATGACAATAAAAATGCTTTCCAGCTCATGATGAGCCAGGTACGTGCAGGACAAGTCTTGTCTTATTTGATGCACAGGTATTGGAGGAGGTGATGGGCAAGCCTACCTTGTTCTACAGGGAGGGGGGCACCATTCCTGCCATGGCCCTACTCAAGAATGTACTTGACATCGACATGACCATGTTTTCCTTTGGCTTGCCAGACGACCGCATTCATGCTCCTAATGAGAGGTATGCATACCACATCATGTCATGACGTTTCACTCTACCATACGCATACCTTGCTTGTTTACGGTAATTGTTCACTCAGCTGATGGGCGTGCTGTCCATATTGTGCATCAACTTGGCAGCGATGTCTCTGCAGCCTTGCATGGACTTTCAGAGCATGCATGCGCACGTAGATGCCAAAAATCAATTTGATTCAATACCTGTATTGACAATCAAATATTCAGGTCAACATCGCATTGGGGCAGATCACTGGTAGCAGTGTAGTGACATTGATGTATGAGTGCTTTGGCAGGTATGTAGAGAGCATGTATAAGATGGGCAGGGTTGCATATGTGAAGCTTCTGCAGAGCATTGGGGGCCTGGCTCAGCAAGAAGAATGTCATGATAGCAGTGAGCTGTAAACAGCATGTCAACACCCTCATGAATTTCTGTGTATGAAGTTCTGTGTCTTTAACCCTTGACCCATCCTGATCCTCTTTGACCCTTCGCAGTTTCTGAATAGCCTGCAAGGTTGGGAATATTGCTATGGCCTATGAGATCTGCTGCAATGTCTGGACTGACACTTTGCCAGGTTTTCCCAGGGAAACGTCTGTGACGTCTTTGCAGCATGTCTTCAGTCCAACTTTTGTTTACTAGTGACCATAAGGCCACATGAGCTGTTGCACTTTAATTGCATGCTATAGATTGTCTGAATTGATGTTTCATGTGAAGCAAAAGCTTTCTACCTATGGATTCTCTTGTTTGATGTTTCATGTGAAGCAAAAGCTTTCTACCTATGGATTCTCTTGTTTCATGTTTCATTTCTTGTGTACACACCAAACGTAACGCACGCATCATGCAACGGCGATATATAGGACCATCGATGCCGCATATAGGATCCTGAAAGGCGCTGCTATTTGCAAAATCGTTGACGCTTGCTACGACGGTGAATCGTTGGGTTTGAACTTTCTTTATTGCAGCAGACCATGACGGCTACGACATGTATGTGACCATCCACTCGATAGCAGCCATACCGTTGTTGCCCAGACAAAGCCACTGGCGGCAGATCTCTCAAACCCACAACAAGCATTTGGTTCCATCGGCTACAAAAAATCACCGGCACAGTAGCGTCTCAAACATGAGCAAAGCCCAAGCAAAGGTGCTCTGTCTATACATGGCATTTGCTGTGCCACAAGTTCTTGGTGTTGTTGCTGGGACATGCAATGCAACAAGAATGACTGCCATCACTCAGGCAGCAGCTGTGCTGGCAGAAGTGCAAGAGCTGCCAGAGCTGGTTGTATTTGACCTTGACTACACATTATGGCCCTTCTGGTAAGGAATGCTTGTCTGCCACCAATTTCACAACAGCAGATGTTGTCAGGTGCAGCTTGCTGTTGTTTGCATCACATGGAAAGGCATGTCTGCACAACCATGCGCAAAGGCTATTTGCGACCATACAGGTGTGAAATGTATACCACTCGCGACGAACCAAAGCTCTTTCCAGAAGCAAGAGGCGTCATGGAAGCTCTGAAGTAGGTAGTCGTACACATGTGATACTCTGTCTATCAGAAACCCACAGGCAAGCAAATAAACATGGCCCCTGAGCAAGTACGTGTGTGATGCAGAGATAGTGGTGTCCCAATGGCGTTGGCTTCTAGGACACCCACTCCAGAAGTGGCCAGAGCATTCCTGCAGAAGCTTGGTATGTCACGTCTGTACACAGCAAAGCATCAGCATCAGCAGACACAGATGGCAAACCTGTGCAGCACCTTCTGAGCAGGCTGACTTGTGGTCGTCAAATGTTTTGCTTGCAAAGTCAGGGGACACAGAGCCTGTTGCCAGCCATCTACTATACTGTCAGAAGTAATCTGCAGGCTTGAGTAAAGGAATGTTTGTCAGCCAGCAGTTGATACCAGCATCGAGTGGGTTTGACCACAATTCAGCGCAGAAAGATGTGCGACATTTCCCAGCCATCCAGGTGAGTTGCCACAGCCTTTTGCCTTGCAAGCACTGTGTGCTGCCCTGCAAGTACTCTGAGTTGCCCTTCAAACACTGTGTGAACGCATCACATCTTGAGGTGGGTTTGAGCATGTGTGGTGTTGTGCAGAAGGAAACTGGCATATCTTACAACCGTATGCTATTTTATGATGACGAGGACAGAAACATACATCGGGTATGAAAACCTGTGTTCAATAGCTTGCACTAGTGTCCACTTGGCGCTGCAAGTAGCATGTTCTAGCTAGACTTGCCATGATGTGGGGGAATTCGGAATGAATGAAGGCTTGCCTCACAGGTTTCCAAGCTAGGAGTGACCTCTGTTCTTGTTTCCACAAGTGAAGGAGTCTCTGTCAAGACCTTGAAGCAGGGATTGCAGGCTTACAGCAAGCAGGACCGCTCAGGATGAAGCTCAAGAATATTGTCGACGGCCACTTGTGCATCTTGTCACCCAATAACTCCACTCCTGCTTTTCTGTTGAACAGCAAGCACTCACTGCTATGCTGTCATTGCATGCTACAAGGAGTTGCTGGAAGGTGGCTGGCCTTGTATAGCTGCTCACACAGCTGCTCACAGAAAGTTTGCAGCAATGGCAAAGAGGCACTTTATTTCACAGTACTGCTTTGGCATGCTAGGGTCTCAGGAGTGCTTTGTGTTTGCTGAGCAACTTGCAATGGTTCCTACTTATGAGCCACATGCAGCATGTGTGCAGTACTGGTAGATAAGCTTAAGAATTTATTTGCAAAGTTTTTGCAGACAATGTGCATCTCAACAACTACCCGCCATTGCCATGTACCATCAGAATGCACATGCCTTCACTGCTCGTGTGTAGCTGCTGCACACCAACATTTGCCAAAAGCCAGCTGTTAATGCCGAAAGATAAGTTTGGAAACGAACAAACTGTTATGAGTGCATGAGCTGTAAATGTGTGTATTAGGTCCTAGTCAATAGACTGTCCACATGCATCCCGCTGCAGCTCACAGCTTTTGCTGGCTCTTGCTTGAAGGCCAGTCTTCCTCTGGCCGCATGTCAATCTGATGAGTAGCTAGTGGTTAGCATGTTCTGCAGCCTAACACAAAAGTGCATCAACTTCTCAGCTTCGCACTCACTTGAGCCTCAAGTTGCTCAACTCTGTTTCGAAGATCATGTACTTCCTTTGCTAGACTGTCCACAGCTGCAAGCTCTTCACACAGCTTGCCACAGGCCTGCTGCATAGCATCTGATGCGAGGATTGCTGCTGTGGCATTTGCCTGTGACAACAAAATAACTCCATTAGCTGACAACTGTGAGTGATGTGGCACTTCGTCTTCATCTCCGTAACCGCACCGCCTAGCTGACCAATCATCACCTGAAGAGACTGCACGGCCTCATCATAAACGGCAAGATGCTGCAAGGTGCTGCTAACATTGTCGCTAGAGGAGCGTTGCAAGGAGCCTATGAGCTGACTCAATTTTGTTACCAGGGACTGGGTTTCTTGTGTCAGTCGCTGCACGGCTTCTGCTGCGTTTCTTGGAGGTGTATCATCACGCGCAGCGTCGCTGTCGGCGAGCATGCAGTATTCAAATTTGGATGTGTGCACGACGTTTCTGCAGCTCCATGGGACTGCGTTTGCTAGGTGCCGATGCGTAGCTGTGTGTTAATGTGTTTATGCTTTTGCTGACGTGGTCATGACTTGCTGTTGAACAGTTGTTGTTGACAGCCCCGACGCACAGGAGAGGTTGAACGGCCCTTGCAATTACTTCGGCCCTTACAACTTGCAAGGGCGCTTTGCAGCTCGAGCTGATGTTATTCCTGCAGCTCGGTTTGTTCTAATGACAAGACGCGTATGCCGCAAATCCTGATAGATCCCTTAGCGAACTGACCCTCAGCAAGCAGGCATCGAAGCTCATCAAAACTTATGATCGCTCAAGTGCGTCCAAAGACTTGCAAAGTTGCGCTGCATTTCTGACCGTGCTGATGCCTGTGTCAGCTGAAGAATGAGGATCAGAAAATTGCCAGTATTGCTAATCTTGGTCGTGGTCAGCATCTCTTTGTTGGCAACATATAACTTGGCGAGCCAGATCTCGAGGACACACACAATCAAACAACAGCAAGAGCTGCAGAGACGAGGGTCGGAGGACATGCTGAGGAGGCTATCTGCACGGGTGTGCGGATCACCTGCTGCTGAGGGGTGAGCGCTCAGGAGGTCAGAGTGCTTCACTCTGTTTCACTGGGTAAAACTGCTTAAACTCAGCTCATTTTTCACCTGCTCCTTCTTCCCAGGTATGCACACGTCAATCCTGAATGTTTGGAGGCTTCTCCTACGAACACTTGGTGGCATGAATGGCAGAGCAGTGGGGCTTCCAAGGAGCATGCTCAGGCTGTGCTTGAGCAGCATGCTGATTATGATGGGCTGGCTGTAGTATGGGGCATTGGTCATACCACACAGACTGCAGAAGACTGCGCAGAGGCGTGTCGGTCATACTCCCCCACCCTTCAGCAAGGAGGTGAATGCTGACAGTATTTTGACAACGCATGCTCCTGCACCAATGCTGTTCTGTTCTGGCTGGAGGTTTGCTGCACAATGCGTCTGTATTTTCTGTGTAGACAGATTGCCTGTTGCTGTAGCACTGTAGCATGTGTCAATGCTGTTTGATGCTGCAGGTCCGTTTTCTCGTCTGCCGTGCAATGTGTTCGCATGGTGCTCGCAGCAGACATGTTTTGAGCCAGATGTCCATACCCACTCGTTTGGAGACTGCTGGCT
>JAABUK010004633.1_pt1 | contig 22151 bp, 30 predicted proteins | sample 5559141 | NCBI WGS metagenome assembly JAABUK01 (sample SAMN10711869, study PRJNA513367) | rock metagenome | isolation source: Antarctica rocks | place: Antarctica: Victoria Land, Pudding Butte nord | collected 2016-01-03
CGAACAGTGAGATTGTGCGACGATTGAAGGGCTCTGGTGTTGACTCATTTATTTGCCAGCCAGGAATGTCATCCACCCCTGTGTACAAGAAGACAGACAAGAGCCATGTTATGGCAACTGTTCTAGATGCTGCTCAGACAGTCATAGGTCAGACAGAAGAGAGGGGAGCAGTGCCTCTGCTGTACGCTGCTACTGCCCCAGATATGACAGGCAAGACCCTCTCCATATCCTGTTGTCCATCACTGTACCTGTGTGTGCATGTATGGTAGATACACAATCCCATGTACGCACCATCTCCACTATTGTATGATCATGACAAACCAGCATGAAAGATGCTGTGCAAAATCGCACAGGGCAGCTGCAAGTTTTTTAAACCTGTGTATTTGTCCATGCAGGCAAGAGTGGAACTTACATAGGACCATACTATATAGGACCTTTCATCAGTAACTTGTTCAACACAGGCTCACAGCAACCATTAAATAAGTGGACCAATGACTCTGCTGCATGTACCCGCATGTATGATGAGACAGTCAGAATAATCCACGAATCTAAAGCTGGGTCAAAGACATCCGCATTGTAGGTAGATCTGATGTGTAAGTCCCAATATGAGTCTCCATCCAGCATTGTGTACAAAAGTGGTGATGAATCAGCTGCCATGTACATTACAATATGTCCTGTGTGCATGCCACTGACCCTAGTTTTACAGATTACACATTGTAAAACATGTTACATACACAGCTGCGGAGTACACAATTCATCAAGGTGTTTCGCTCACATGCACTACATATGTATGCCAACCTGGCTATGCTGTTTTGTCGGGGCACTTTGGATACAGCTTTCTTTGCATTATGCCTGCAATGTGTCCCACCCACTGAGTACATCTAGGCATGCAAGGATGATCCTCAGATCATCTTCATCAGTCACGCACTGTTGCTGGAAAGGTATGCAATGGAACAGCTAGTGATCTGTCTTGGTCATTACACAATTGATTTTCATTGCGATGCAACCCGGCTTGACCACTCCCTGTAATGAAACACAGCTTGGGCGTATGGCACAGTGCAGTAACGAAAGCAGGCACCGATCGCCAGACATGGCACACTGCAGTTGACGTCTGATTCTAGCCTGTGCACCGGGCGATAACTAGTTGCAGTAGGGTGCAAAGTACCTGCGCTGTTTACGCTCGTTGTTGGCAAACATGGGCGGAATGCTCTGTTTGTTGCCCGTCATTTTATTGAGTGTTGCTGGGCGTGCCGTGGCTGGGCAGCACTCACGTCCTATGGCTCCTTGGCGTCCTCCGAGTTCGATCCAATTGGCGTCGGCGAATTCCAAACATATGCTTGACTTGTGCAAGAAGCACTATCGTGAAACAACTCTAGATCATTTCTCCTGGGTGAGAGTTTGGTCTGCCTCCTCCTCCAAGACCACGTGTTGCGCGTGCTAACCTGCCTGTTTCTGCAGATGCCTCCACCAGGTGGCAAGTCAACCTACAAGCAAAGATTCTATGTCTGTGACAAATATTGGCATGAATCAGCTGTTTCCGACACAGAAAAGGGTCCAATCTTCTTCTATGTTGGAAATGAGGCAGACGTTACCTTGTAAGGCTTGAACATCACTTCATCAGAACATGCAGCTGTGTGTCTCCCTGTGACATTCTCCCAACTGCAAGCCAACGTATTTGTCTGCTCAAACTCTCATTCTGCTGTTGATGAGGTGTAGGTACCTAAACAACACAGGCTTGATGTGGGAGTCAGCAGCTGAATTTGGTGCCCTCCTTGTTTTTGCTGAGCACCGCTATTATGGGGAGTCCAAGCCTTACAGTGGCAGCAAGCTACGAAACAACATGCAATACCTCACAGCAGAACAAGCTATGGCTGATTATGCTGAACTGCTAGCAGAGCTCAAGTCAGATCTGCAAGCAGAACAGAGTCCTGTCATTGGCTTCGGTGGCTCATATGGCGGCATGCTTGCATCTTGGATGCGCATGAAGTACCCTCACGTACTGGATGGGGCAATTGCCGGCTCTGCCCCTATTTGGGCCTTTCCAGGGGAGGATCCAACTGTTGACTCTGGGGCCTTTGCCAAAATTGTGACCAGAGATGCAACTCCAGCTGGAGGCTCTGCCAAAGCATGTGCAGGTCAGTGTGCAAACCCCTGTGATGGTCTGCCACTCTACACTGTTTGGAAGTCTGCTTGTTTGCTTCACTTCATATGCTTGTGTGACAGAACAAGCTAGCTGGGCATCTTGTCGTCAGCTGCTGCTCACTGTCATGGTGCAATTCAGCTGGGTGCCTTGCGCACAATCTGTATGCAGCCAGCAGAGAAAGCCAATATGCTGCAATCTGCACTGTAAGCTGAAGTCAGCTTCACATTGCAATGCTGTATCAAATGCTGCATGTCACTGAAGGCTCTAAGCCAAGCAAACAACTGGGCCACGAGGCCAAGCACAGGTCACAAGCAGCTTCCAATATATGCAAGTAGTGTGGCACATGAGCAGCAATGACGTCATGTCTGTACAGGCAACTGCCGGATTCTTGTGCAGGCAACCTGAGGAATGCCTGGAAGCAGTTGAAGGAATGGGGCAGCAATGATGAAGGCAGGGGTCATATCAAGGAAGCCATGCAGCTTTGCCCAGCAGCCAACCTAAGCAATGATGATGATGTAGATACTCTAGCGCAATGGGCACAAAATGCTTTTGATTATCTGGTGAGCCATTACCCCTGAGGGACACTAAGTCATGAGTCATCCCTCTGTCAAGAGCTCACCTTGGCTGCATTCCTTCCTTGCTTGTGATGATCTTCCTGGCTAGACCAGTTCAAGGTGCCAGCTGGTACCAGACTGTAGAGAGGAGAAATCTGTCAATCAGATTGTCATTTGCCAATGGTGCACACAAAAAGCAACACTTGCACAGTCGCTACCTGTGCAGATCCTACATTGAACACTGTAGAAGCTGCCTGCCCCATAAACTACAAGGTCAGGTCCCACTGTCCCAAATCAATATCATGTAAAGGCTGCATTGTTATCACGCTTGAGCTTGATCTGCTCCAATGAATGTCATGTACAGGCTATGGGAGACTATCCCTACCCATCCAACTACATGCTCAATGGGCAAGGAGTGCTGCCAGCCTACCCCATGCGAGCAGCCTGTCAGCCCTTGAGTCAACAGGGCATGACGGGATCTGCCCTTCTTGAAGGGCTCCACCAGGCTGTGGGAACCTTTTACAACTTCTCTGGCCATCTACCATGTTACAATTACAGTGAAGGACCCAACCCTGAAGGCGAGGAGGATAGCAACTTCTGGGACTACCAAGCCTGCACTGAAATGGTCATGCCCTTCAGCAGAAATGGAGGTCAGCACACACCATTTGCCACTTGTTCTTCTGTCTTTGGCTCAGTGCTTGTTCTCACACGTGCCAGTGATTGGCATAGCTGAAATATCGGCGGCCGTGCTGCTCATGGAGCTATATTGCATGAAGTGTTTGGGACAATGACAGTGGGTGGGCGCATCCTGCTGGCAAAGCCATTGCGCTCATGATGCTGCAAGTACAGACGTTGGCTGTATGCAGAGGATGACATGTTTTGGAAGCAGCCTTGGGACCTGAAAGCCTTTGGGAAGCAGTGCAAGGAGCAATGGGGGGTCACCCCTCGCCCTTATTGGGCTCAAATCAAGTCAGTCACCTCTGCTCTCTTTGTGAAAGGTTGCAATGAGCCAGATCTCTGTCTGTGCTCAGATGCCATCCTGAGCGCCAAGCACAGCTTTCTGGTGACACTGTGGCTTGTCGTGTCTTGCATTGGCCTCACCTCTCACAGCACTCCAGCTTGTTGTCATGATCAGCTTCAACTCATGCATGAGCTTGCAAAGTCTGAACAGTGCTCTGTACATGCAATGCAAACACAGACTCAATGCAGTATATGCGGTATAGCTGGGGACCCTGGGCAGCCCGGTATAATACTTGGCTTTTCGTTAAACTGACGCCGAAAGGCGTAGTCTTTTCTTCTCTGTTTCTGTAGCTGGGGTGGCCGCAAGATAGGCACTGCTAGCAACATAGTCTTCAGCAATGGGCTGCTGGACCCTTGGCATGGGTTTGGAGTTCTACAAAATGTCTCAGACTCTGTGGTGGCCATCGTCATTCCAGAGGGAGCACACCACTTAGATGTAAGCATTTGGTTGCCCTCTCTTTAAGAAGCTGCACGCTGAGTGTTCCCTGACAAGCTGCATGTCGACTATGCAAAAACTGCCTTTTCTGGTTGGGTAAATTTATGTGAGCAAACTGCAAGGGCCATCTGGGTCATACTCATGTCAAAAATCTGCACTGATGCAAAGCTGAGGCACGAGCTTGATTGTTGACTGCATGCCATGACACAACATTGTTGGTTGTGGCACGTTTGCAGCACATGCTCTGAGTGATTGTTGCAAATTGAATGTTACCAAGCCCTTACGTGCATGTCTGTGCTTTGCAGCTGATGTTTTCAAATGCAATGGACCCGCCATCCGTCACAGCTGCTCGCAATCTTGAGCGACAGTACATGCACATGTGGATTGAAGAAGCAACAGATTCTTACAGAACACAAGCCAAGCGGTAGCACCGCATGACGAGACTCTCTAGGGAAAGCTTGTATGCATGTCTGGAAACTCAGCTTATTTTGCTATAACTTACTAATTGAGTTTCTAACCAAAATTATAAAAGCGTACTCAAGGGTAGGTTGATTGGTAAGTTACCAATCATTGGTTTCACTGTTGATCTTGTACATGTAGCTAGGAGCATAAAACACTTCGTGTCAGATACTGGGTTTGGTTGCGAAAGACACAGAAAGCCTCCCCTGAGCGCTACCAAGCTTGCTCAGCAGCTGCTCAGCGGTTTTACTTACCATAAATGTCAATACAAACCTGTATGACTGCATATTGTGCCGCAATATCTCCATGGTCCAGACATTTTATCAGGCTCTGCAGATCAGTGCATCCTTGCCATTGCCAGTGCCCCCAGGTGAGCTCCTAGAAACGCCCCGTTCAGGTTGTGAGCTAGACTCAACAGCCCTAAAGCGAGATTCCGAAGCAAAGTCCAAGCCACACGAGTGTCTCTACTTGCCGCGATGCGCATGCTGCATCTGGGCTTCTCCTGACAAGTGCGGTCATCGCCACAGGAGCTTGCGCTCGCATCGGCAGCCTTGTCAGCTTCATGCTCGCCCGATAGCCAGCAAAACAGGAGGATGTTAAGTTCAGCAGCACCGCGACTCGTACTTAAGACGTCCCTGATAGTTGTCACATCGCATGCATACCATTAAGGGCGCGTGCAAAATGCCGGCTGCTCCGTTGGTGTCATTCTCTTGTTCCAGACCGTTTACAAGCTTTCGCCCAACGATTCAGCGCAGGCCTGTGGCGAACGTCACTTTGTACCGAATACAGGATCGCAACCTAGCATGCAGATCTCACAGATTCTGCAAGCACACTGTGCAACACGGGTGGTTGTCCCAGCGCAGTGTTGGCAGACGTCCCTCGTTTCAGATCAATGCCACAACTGACCCACTGGTCCCTCTGGGCCTTGACTTTCTTACCTTCCTGGCAGCAACAGTCCTTGTCATCCCTTTGTTCAAATCAGTCAAGGCTTCTCCAGTGCTGGGGTTCCTCTTCTCTGGGCTTTTGTTGGGGCAGCTTGGGTATGTTGCTGTCCCATTGACAGTACAGCTCACTGTGTCAAGTGCTGTTACGACTTGTTGTGTCGGATGTCCACGTATCACTGTACACATTGACACTGCAGGCTCTTCCGCAACATTGAAGATATTCAGAAGCTCAGTGAGCTAGGAGTGTTGTTCCTCTTGTTTGAAATGGGACTTGAGTTGAGCTTGGACAGACTAAAGGTTTGCAGCTCCCAGCATGTCAGCAGAGGCTATCAAGTCAATCTAGTTTCGCTACAACGACTTTGCCATGATAGGTTCAACAAACATTCCTGCGCAGCTGTTCATTTTATTGTTCTACCCTTGTTGGTCAGGGTTCCACAGCTGCATCATGTCCAGTTCTGAAGACACGTTGTATTTGCAGGCACTGGCCAAATTTGCTTTTGGATTGGGCACACTGCAAATGCTGCTTTGCACACTAGCTTTTACACTGTTTGCATTACCAGTTGGGAACGGCATAGGCACACAGATCCTGGTCAAAATCTTTCATGCTCCTGGTGGTTTAGCAGCCATTCGTACGGTGGATGAGGCTGTTGTCATTGGGGCAGCACTGTCTCTGTCTTCCTCAGCCTTTGTGCTTCAGCTGCTGTCAGAGAATGGAGAGCTCTCTTCCAAGTTTGGTTCAGCTACGCTGGGTATACTGCTTTTGCAAGTAAGCAGCCTTTCAGTCAAATTGGCAACACATGCAACTGTTGAGGCAAAGCACGTGCTGTGCCCTGTTGCACCAAACACAACTTGTATCTCAGTATGACATGAACTTCTGCAGTGCTGACCGCAGCCAACATGCTCAAGCCTTGATTCCCTTTCTGTTGACTCATGTCAAGCCAAACCTGCATACCTTCATCATGAAACTCACCTGTTGTCCTTGTTTCATACAGGATATCGCTGTGGTCCCTTTTCTGGTCCTGCTACCCTTTGTAGAAACGAACGACCTGGGCGGGCAAAGCACAATGAGCCTGGTATACCAACTTGGTCCCACAGCCCTGAAGACGCTAGGCAGTCTTGCTGCCCTGCTGGTGGTGGGCCGCCTCGTCATGCGACGCCTCTTTGAGCTGGTAGCTGAGTCACGCAGCGATGAAACCTTCATCTCCCTCTGTCTGCTGACTGTCACTGGAGCGGGCCTGCTGACTCAGAAGCTGGGCCTCAGCGACACTCTAGGTCTGTTTCTTACACAGTCAGGTTCAGTCTGTTACCTGCTTTAACAGTTTTATGCACATCCAGAAATGCAGCCTCAGATCACTGCTGCCTCATCATAGTGCTGCATTGTGTCTCTGCTTTGCTGTGTCTGGTTTCAACTTTTTTCTTGTTGCCCTGTCTTCCCTCAAGACGTCTTGCCTGCAAACAAGCAGCAGCTTGTCAGCACTGAACTACCTATCAATTACACGATCATAGCGCCTTGTCAGTGCAACTGCTTATGATATCTTTGTGGAGCGACACAACATTATTTCAGTGGCTGCACAGTGTGCAAGTGACATGGTGTGTGCCTGCAGGGGCCTTCTCAGCAGGAGTGCTGCTGGCTGAGACCAACTACAGGACTCAGGTGTGACAGCACAGCCTCCACATCTGATCCATCTGTACAGCTGCATTCATGCTGATTGTGCTGCTTCAGAGCAGATCATAACTAGACAGCATGTATTAGCAGACTTCCTGTATGCCACCAGTACACTCACGCTTGATGTGCCATTCGAACGCATGCTTGATATGTCATTTAAACGCATGCCTTCTGACTTATGAGAGGCCTGTGCGCTGCCATTGTGAACAGTGCAGTTCTTGCAGCACTGCTGCACCTTCAGCTGCCTTGGCACTTTTTGCAAGGCCAGCATCAAATCAGTAAATGCACACACAGGGTGCACTTGCATGATCATTCTGTGTGTACAAGCCGGGGCACATGCCTCAAGGCCCTGCATTGCACCTTCATGCTGTGCATGATCACACTTGTGCCTGGTCACAGGTGGAGGCAGACATCAGGCCCTTCCGCGGCATTCTGCTGGGCCTCTTCTTTGTGACAACAGGCAGCAGTCTGGATCTGGCCCTGCTGTTTCAGCAGTGGCCCATTGTGCTGGCCCTGACTGGAGGCCTCATCTCTGTCAAGGTTGGCATCATCGGCAGTGTGGCGCCCCTCTTTGGCTTGACCAGGTCCCCCTTCTCATACACCTTCTGCATGCCATGCTTACACTTTCTGCATTCCCTCCTGCACATTTTGTATCCTCCTTCTTGCTGCGCTAGCTTGCCTGCTTTTGTGCAACAGTGAGCAAGATGTGATGGGGTGCAGTCTCTGTGACAGCTTTGTGTCCCAGTCAAGCTTTCACGTAGAAAATCGCAATGAACTGATGGCGTCCACAGCAATGCAGAATTTTGCTTCACGGCAGTACAGTGCTGTTATATTGCCTCTGCTTGGCTAAGCAGCAATTGCAGGGACTGGGTGCAGCCATAAGCACTTTGACGTCTGGGCAGCCCGGTATAGATACTTGGCTTTTGATTAAATTGACGCCGAAAGGCGTAGTCTTTTCTTTTTCTTTTCTTTCCTAGCACTTTGCCCACGGTCTGCATCACTTGTAATGGTGCTGACTAGTGAACACACATGTACCACAAGTATGTACCTTTGTGGTTGGACATACCCTTAAAGTAGCCCAGGGTCTACCACTGCAGTGGTTGAGTGTCTGTCTGTGCAGGGGGGAGTCTGTGCGTACAGCCTTCATGCTGGCTCAAGGCGGGGAGTTTGCCTTTGTCTTGCTCAGCCTAGCTGCCGAGCTGAAGGTGCTTCCAGAGGAGCTCAACAAGCTGCTCATCATTGTGGTGGTCATCAGCATGGCTCTCACCCCTGGCCTGGCATCCATTGGCAAGAAGCTGGCAGACAAATACGATGAGGAAGACGAACAGTCAGGCAAGGCCTGCCTGCTTGCATGGCATGTGTAGCTGCACACAGGCAGCAGTCAACTGTCAGTGCGCTCAGTATGGGTTGCTGATGTGGTTCTCTGTCAGACATAATGCAGCTTCTATGTGGGTTGCGTCTAGAGAGGTCTCAAGGATGCACTATTTTGTAGAGTCTAAGTAACCTTCCTGAATCCTAGACATCATGAACAGCCCAGCATGCTGTTTGTGTGGTCAGCACACTAAAATGAACTGTCCTAGGCCAAGAAACAAAGCAATGCCTGGTTTGGATGTTTTGTCATGTAGCTGGCAGTCCCTTCATCTGCCCAAGCTGAGGTGCCGTTTTGTAGCTGTCTAGCAGTATCACACAACTGCTCACAGAGGCAGCTGGCATTCCAGCATTCTATCTGTGCTTCCAAGCCAGAGTGGGTACTCAACAGCATCTGGCTGCATACCTCAGGGGGAAACCACACTGGCTTGTTTGGTTGACAGGTTGTTTCATTGACAGAGACAACACTTGTCCTGCACGTACCTAGCTCACCATCAGCTGGAAGGTGTTTTAATTCTTATTTACTGTCATGACAGGTGCAGAGGCGGGGCCAGCAACTATAGGAGCAGGGTCTCGGGACATGCGCCCTGTTGTCATATGTGGCTTTGGGGAGTTGGGCCAGTCTGTGGTGAACATGCTGGAAAGCCCCCTGTCGCAGACCCTGGAGAGGGGCCAGGTGCCCTATGTGGCCTTTGACTTGCAACCTGCTCGCATCAAGGCAGCTCGAGCTGCAGGCTTCAATGTGGTGTATGGGTAAGCTCACCCTAGGTGCATCATCCTAGGTGCAGGGCTTCAACCTGTCACTAGCTTACAGGGCACCTGATTTGGTGCATTTTCTTGATAGAAGCCAGAAGCAAATGGACAATGCTGCATGCGCTGATGCCTTAGACTTTGCTGGCTGCTCCTTTTGGGTATGCTGATGCTAATTGAACAGATGTTATTGAGAGTCACAGGCGTGGGCATTCTGGGCTGAACTTTTATACTCTTGCAAGCTTCCTCGACGTCTGCACGATCTTTCTCATGCTACATGTGTGTGTCATCAGCATCAGCACCGGCTGTAGATTTGAGCTCGGCTTGGTGCTGTTGTAGGGATGCGTCAAGGGCGTCGGTGTTGGAAGCTGCTGGCATTGAGAAGCCGCGAGCACTGGCTGTGGTCTACACAGCACGCGCACGCCTGGTCACCACTGTCCACTCCCTCAGAGAGCACTACCCAAATGTAGGGCCCTGCCGATTGTTTCTCTGAAGCAGTCACAACTACTGCAAACTGACGAGCTCAGTCTCCTGCCTATGCTTCTCTGCCCTGAAGCTTGTGTTGCTGTGGGGAGGAAACTGAACAAGCACGCTCTGCTGTTGCAAATAAGCAACTTTGGGTTGCTCAGTTTTACCATGCTCCCCACATTTTGCTTGCTTAGTTGCACCAGCATGCCTGTTGCAATATCCTCCCCACAGCAACACAAGCTTCACGACAGAGAGGAATGGAGCAGCATTAGCAGCAGCGCAATGTTGCAAGCAAGCCCATGCCTGCAACTCATAAGCAGGTGTCAAACAATTTGTTGCGCTGCAGGTGCCCATTTACGTCAGAGCCCTTGACTTGCGGCATGCAGCAGAGCTGAAGGCTGCTGGGGCAGATTACGTAACAGCAGCCACTACAGAAGCGGGCATAGCCTTAGGCAGTCGGATGCTGCAAGAGCTGGGGGGGCGCGACAACGACATAGCAGGACTCACCCGGGCTCTGCGCAAGCAGCTCGATGACCGCTCACATGACATGATGCGGGTCTTGACTAACGAGCTGCCTGCCCCAAATGCAACTCTTGAAGAGGAGGACGTGTTCGTGTTTGACCAGGCTGCTGTGAGCAAGAATGACATGCCTAGTTTGTCAGCCTTGGCTACCCCTGGGGTCAACACCGCACCCAGAGGACAGGAAAATGCAGCTGCCATGGGGCTACAAGAAGCCCCCGTCGACCGGCCAGTCCAAGTGGCTGAAGCTGCAGGGAGTGATGGCAACAACAATGGGACTAGTGGTGAAAGTGATGATGCAAACAGGGATGGAAGCAATGGAAGAGTATTGGAAAGGACACTGAGTGGTGATGAGCAGCGAAACAAGCAAAGAGATGGTGCGGATTTGTGTCCTACTGACGGAGGAAAGCAAAAATCATATGTGGGGTCGAAAAGCGCTGCTGATGATGAGTGAGCGCTGTTTCATATTCCTTCAGCACAAATGCAGCAAGGCTGTTTGCAGGTGCAACTGCTCCCGCCTCAATTGTTTATTCTTTTGATATACTTTTTGACTGTCCTATCAGCATACATTGTCACCAGCATTCACCTGTACCCTTCCTTGTTATGTACTTTTGACCAACATCGTCTTATTCAAAATACCTCACAGCCTGTCCCAGGGAACTCTAGGGAATGGTAGTTTGCGCTGAGCAGATGCACATCTGCTCGTGCCTGCTGCATGTTTATTCTGCCAGCATTCGTGCAATGCTATGGGGTCTCGTGTATGACTGCAGGCCTGTACACAAGCGTGACTTGTAGCAGGGCAGAATGTCAATGACACTGGCGAACGGTTTTGTGAGAGGTTTTGGTCACACGCAGTGGTTGCCAATTCCAGGCTTATACGAAGTCAGAAAGTCATTAACAAAACGCCTAAAGCTAACACTTCTGGGGTGCATGCTGCCTATGCACAGAACAAGCATCAATATGATGCTTTAGTTCTGCATGCAAGCCACTCTAAGTTCACCTGCTTTGCAATCACATTCAGCTAAACTTTGCAGACACACTGTGAACATCACATTGAAAGACGCATTGCAAAGTGTTTACTGACTACACGCTGCCAGGAAGTGCTCTGAATATGCATGGCGTAAGCCACACAACGCCAATTGCTGCAATCAGAAATATGGGGATCCACAAGATCCAGGTCAGCTGTCCCAAGGCAGGGGCCGTGAGCACAACCACTCCCAACCATGCAATGATGGCTAGTAACACAATGGCAGTGACTCTATGCTGCACCTGGTGCAATGCCCGCTGCATGGACTCCAGCTGAAGCAACACTGCCCTCAGATCAACATCCACATCTGAGAGAGTTGCCACAGCAGTGTCGCTGTCCTCTGCAAGATCGCTTTTTACTCTCTGCATAAGATTCATATCAGCCTGTAGCCCCTTGATAGTCTGATCCAGAGCGCCCAATTCAGCCGCAGTTCGCTGCATGTGCATCGACAAGTTCCTTTGCAGCTCAGCTAGCTGTCTGGGTGTTTGCTTCTGTTGCAGCTTGAGGGACTTGATCTCCTGAACTAGCATGTCATAGATGCTGCCGCCGTGGCGAGCTTTGCTACTGCCAGCGCTGTTGTGAGGCAGCAGCAGCAGGTCCTCTGTGGATGGCTCAGCTCTGACTTCTGCTTTGGGTTCTGTCTCTGCTGCTCCAGGAGGTGCTTCACGCAGAAGAGCTTCATTCTCTAGCTCAACAGCGTGGACTTTGTCAGCAGTCAGGTCTGCAGAATCTGATATCACTGGGTGTGGCACCCTGCCAGGACCTGCAGCTCTTTGCTCAGAGTCCTGCTGACCTGTCACAGCAAAATATAGCAGGTGGTCGGTCTGTCTTGCGTTTACCTGTTACAGCCATGCCCACTGAGTGCAGATAACAACAAACACAGACAAAGGCCATGCAACTTGCACTTACATATGTTCTTTGCCTGTCCTGCTGCTGCAGCAGGCAATGCAGCTGACATGCATCTTTTCCGGCCAAATGTCCGTACAGTTGCAAGATCTATACCCAAGATGTTCTCACCTGGCTGGCGAGGGCCGGCTGTTGATTTAGAAGACGCCTGCTGCTGGGCATGTGCTTGCTTGCCAGAGCCTGACACATTGCCAGCCTGCGTTACTCCAGAGGCATTCTGCAGACCTGCATTGCTGCTTGCATCTACCTTTGCTTCAACTGCCACCTGCTGTGCTGAACTTGGGGTGCTTGCTTGAGCAGCCTGTGAGTCAGTGTTGCCATTTGCATTGATGGGTGCTGCTGCCTCACTGGCTTTAGCATCACCAGAGTCTTGTGCATCAGTCAGCAGAGCCTCATCACTCAGCTGGTCTTCGAGATCCTCTGCTGCGCTCTTGCCAAAGACTAGAACATCATTGAGTGCGCACATGGGCTCACTGCCATGATGAGTGAGGAAATGGAACTGGAGGTACTTCAGCCAAGCAGGCTCTGCCACTGTGAAGGTCTGCAGCAACAAGATTGGACTTTCAGTGCTTATAACCACTTGTCAGTGTTGTTCACCCTTGTAGGCTGAACCTCACAGCAGCAACAAGACCATCAGATCTTGTGCACAACATCGATAGAGTGTGTGAAAACAGCATGTCAGAAACACAATCAGTCCAGTAAGCTGTGGACTATTGAGTCTGATTACACCCCAGAAGTTTCAGCTGGGTGTACAGACCTGACTGCCCTTCATCTTGGCAGCAGTATATTTGCCCATCAGCTGCCAGCCAGTGGTGTTGAGGCTCTTGCTGTAGTCGCCCCCCTGGGCTCTGGGGTGACCCTGCCGGCCCCTCACCTCAAAGTCCTTCACCCTGCTGGAGTACAGCTCGTACTGAGACAGCTGGAAAGAGTCTACCTTGGCCACCTGCACTGCATTTGCACTTGCCATGGCTGCAATACACCCATGTTTGCTGGTTGCAGAAGGTAGGTAAGTAATGCTGTACAACAATGAAGATACTTGGCATATTATTTGCCTGTTCAAAGTAGTCGGTCAGACTGATGACTGATGATTGATAATTGATGATTGGTGACTAATGAATGATGTTTGGGGACTTGGGATTGGGGAGTGAGGATTGAGGATTGAATACTGAGGATGCACCGATGCATTGATGTTGGTCTGCTGCTGATTGTCTGTACATAACAAGACTCTGTCAGATGTGTGTTGGCATGCTGTCACACCTGAGATAGCTCAATGATGAACCATTTCTCAGCTTTGCATTCATTCTTCATGAAGGTGTCGCTGTCAGTGTCCAAGATGGCAGACGCCTTCTTGGCCTCCTTGTTGCTGGCCACAATCTTGGCTCCATCTTTGGACAAAGCAAAGTTGTGGCGGTCCTCTTCAGAGCTGTCGCTCGCTAGCTTCTGCTGCTTTGATGCAGCTACTGTCTGCTCGACTGGAGCCGAATGTGTTGCACTTGCATTTCTGGTGCTGCTGAGGGCAGGTTGACAGCTGCCAGTACCTGTGCCACCAGCAGTCTTGTTCCCAAGTGCAGGATTGATGTCCTGGCCAATAACGCAAGAATCTTGCTCAGCGCATTGTGGGCGATGGCTTGATGTGGGTATCGATGTGGGTTTGACGACATCGATTTGACACTGCAGGCTATAGGGAAGCTGACTGACAGGTGTTGACAACAGCTTCCACACTCCTGATCATGACTTTGATGCTGTATTGGCATGCACAGTTGCATATTGACAAGAATGCAGAGGTTGGCAGGGCCCATGTTGGACACACCTGTAGGTTGGCGCTCAGCTGAGAGGTCACTCTTCAAGGTTTCGACAGGACAAATTTCACGTGGTGTTGGAGGGACTAGGGCTTCCAGCAGCGCAGGCTTGTCACATGTGGGGAGAGCCTTGCACTGCTGCAACAGCAGGCCGCTGTCAGCTTCAATTCGCAAAACGTCGCTCTCAAGCTTGCTGGGAAGGCTGCCAGGAGACTTTGCCACTGGTGCTTGCGGGTCTGAGTCGGTCTGGTTGGTGCACGAGGCTGAGAGTAGCGGCTGCAGCAACTCGTCCTGCTCCTTTTGCTGTGTGGGCTCAGCTAGGGCTGCGAATGCTAGCAAGCACAGCAAAACAACGAAAAGCAGCCTTATATTCGATGTGCCCCGTGCCAAGGCCTGCTGCATCAAGTGCTCAGTGCACAAACTGATTGAAAGTTGTCATCACATGCATTACTCCCGGCACTCACGCTGAGGGCGTGTGTTTGTATCGAATACAGCTGTGTCGATGGCTGTTAGGTCAGCTCAGCGCGTGTTAGCGTTATGACTCAACCCCTAAGTTAGTAAGGGGAAGGCCCGCCACGCGTCAAAATCCAAACTCAAGGCCCAAAATCATTTGGCAAATGGTCCTGCTTTGACTACCTCTACCAACTTGCAGTACACGCTTATGCAGAGCTTCGCAGACCATGAGATCATCAACCATGAGCTCAGCATTTCCCTGCCTGCCCAGTGTTAAGAGTAGTGCTCGCCGGCCTGGCACAGCAACACTGTTCCGGCGCACACGACTCGAGCCATTCAGGACGCCCACACCTCAACTTCGACGTCGCATACCCCTGCATTCAATCCAGCGTGTTCAGGCCACAGCAGTCACCACGTCCAATGACTACAGCCTCAGCAACTCATTGTCCAAAAACTCGTTTGAGGTCAAAGGCGACATAGAGAAGGTGTTCCAGTACGCTGCTGACTTTTCACACATAGACAGATGGGATGCAGGTACAATACGAAAGCCAGCCGCACTCACAGGCCTCGATGTTCTCTCTTTGTTCATGCTAAGTCAGGCCCTGGGGTTCAGGTACAACTGACTCCAAGCTGCGCGAAAGTAGCAAAAGAGGGGCTTTCAAGGTTGGGGACACAGTGTCCCTGATGACTGTATTGCTGAAAGTCAAGACTATTACAGTGTGAGGCCCCAATGCCTTTCTTGTTTTTCTCTGGTCCCAGGTTGACTCTGATGAGCCTGGGATCATAACCTGTGATGCTGGTGGTATTGCTTTATTGTGTAGCAATCAGGCCTAACCTGGAATACAGCCTACTGAGTGCTGTGTTTGTTCAGCGTGGAGCATTCAACTGCATGGACTTGCCATGAGCATGCAGACTTGCATCAAAGTCTGGCACTCAAATCCTTAGACATCTACACACTGCAACAAGTGGTGCACTAAGTATGACTTGCAATCTGATGCAGGTATCAGTTGCTTGAAATGGATCGTCCATATAAAGCCGTCTTTTTTGGCGTATCAAGGTTTCATGAAAGCATAGACACGCTCACTTTCACCCGTAAGCCAGGCTCTGAGGACATTGTTCAAGTGAGCTACACCACTACAATAGAGTTGGTCAGATGGTACAAGTAGGTTCTCTGCAGTGCCTGACATGAATCCTGACTCAATTGTGCTCTCATACACTTCCTCATCAGAAGCTGTATTGTCTTATGCTGAAAGCTACAGCAGGCTAATTGTTCTGATGCATACATGACAGGCAGTTGCTGCCTGCAGGTATTTCCAGTTCTTCATAGGTTTCTTGATGGGAAATTTGGCCAAAGAAGCTGTGGAGGGGTTGCAGGAGAAGTTGCAGCAGATGCAGGAGCAGGGCAAATTTGTCCCTGAAAAGGCTTCTGCTGCAAGATAAAGCAGTCTTGTGCCATCATATCATGCAATACTTTTTCTAGTTGAGTCCCTCCAGGCAACTGCAGGAGGTGTATGGGTTTTGATGGACATTTGTGTTGTGTATGCCTGCGGCAGTTTGGCACAGTCTGTGCAGCTCTGTAGAACTGGGAAGTGTGCAGACTTGGTTTCAAGCAGTGTTTGTTGTATCTGCTGCCCTGTTTTGTTGCACTGGTACAGAACACATTGCCCTGTTTTTGAGTTACAACTCCCCTTCTGGTCACTAATTGTGTTGCTTGGGACTATACTTGCAGACAACATGTCTATTGCGTTTAGGGAAAGCAGCGTACTGAACTTTTCTTTCATGTTGGCATGAGTGTTTGTGTCATAGTCATGAAAGTCTATTCATCTGATTTTATTGCTCAACAATGGCAAACTTGCCTTGGTTGCAGCTTACAGCTTCACTGTTTCAAAGTGCTTTTACTGCTTGTATCTGTAAACATTATTCCTGATCAATGTAACGGTGCAGAACTTTCGGTCCTATTCTGCATGGGGGTTGCCAGACTTGACTATGCTTCGCATAACAAAAGGGTTGGAGCTTTGAGGTACAGGTAAAGGCATTGATGCAATCCACGATACCTATAGTTGATGGATGACCTGTACCTGTCTTTTTCCTGTTGCTGGCAGGCATGATTATGTTTGTTGCAGGTGGCATGCATTAGCGCTAAAGTAGCATTGCAAACTTTGGCAATTGCGCATGTTGAGCTTTGACTTGTGCTCATAACGCTGTTGCTGGCTACTGCCTTGCACCTGCTCCTAGGTGCCCTATGCCTTGCAATCTGTGTTTCCTTAGTGCTGAATCCGATGATCAGTTCCCGAAACTGCACTCTTCAGCAAAGCTTGGTAAACTGTTGGGATCAGTAGGTACATAGAGAGTGTCACTGCAAATTACGTCGGCAGATATGCATGAGTTGCATATGCATGTCAGGAGTATTGCATTACAACAGTGGCTGGCATTCTGTGTTTGGCTGGGCTCTGCAGGCAACCTCTGCGCTGTCATGGTGACTGCACATGTACACTTGTGGTGACTCAGAGGTTGTCACACAATCAGCTCTGTGCTTTGCGCTTAGAGCTGGTGCCTGCCTAACGTCCAGGCAAAGATGCCTCAGCTTATTGGCATGGACACTGCTTTTTTTGATTTCTGGCCCTCATGCAATGGAGCTATGTGCTAATTGTTGGGCTCAAAAAATCATTCATCAGACCTGACTTTAGCCTCAGATGTGCCTCAGCAGCGCTGCTAGCAACACAACTTGTGGCTTGCAGCCCTCGAACAGCTAGTGGTTGTTAGGTGGTAAGTCAAGCCTGGTATGAGGCATTCTGCTAATATGGCACATGTTGTATCTGAGATCTGAGACTTGCTGTGCACGGTGGAAGTAATCATTGCTTACTGCTTGACAAGCAGCTGTAATGGCATCCAGGTCGTTTGTTGGCAAATGTCATGCGGGTGTGTGCCATACAGCTGTCTGAACCTCCTGCACAGCATGTGGAGCCTGGACATCATGTGTGTCACATCGTATCCTTTGGTTTGCATGTAGCTGATAATACCAGGCATCAGGAAGGCCACCATAATTCTGCGCAGTCTGAGGAACTGACCAATAATGATGCCTTACTTGGCTGCTGAGCTGATATTGGAGCTGGCAGTGGGGTATGTGATGACGAACAGGTTGGACAGTAGAGCATGTTTCCCCTTGTCATACCGACTGACACTGCCACTTCGCGCTGTATCCTGAAATTCATGTAATCGCTGGAGTTTCATGAATCTGTCTGGTGTGACCAACAGAGTCCTGGGGTATGCCAGTGATCCTTGCATGATGAAAGTACTGATCTACACACAGCTTATGGTGTAGGTTTGCACTACACATGCTGGCCAGGTCATCAATATTGCGCAGTAAGCAGAAAGGCCCATGCCATTGCATAGATGACTGTGCACAGGAAAGCAACAGCAACATCAAGATACAATGCAGCCAGGTGCATTGCATGATGAAGCTGAGTTCATGCATAGCAAGGCAGGAGTCAGCTAAATGTGAAGCACAATCGGTAACCATGGGTGTTCCCTAGATCTGGCAGCAAATCTGGTCACCGAATTTGACATACATGTTTGAAACCAAAAATGAAAGCCAGCCAGTAATGGTGTGTATCATACATTGTACGTCAAACATCATGTACTGGCAGCTGCCACCATGACCAGTGCCTGACCTGACCTGATCAGTAGCAGGCATCTGAAATTGTGGCAGGTCACTGAGCAACATACCGCTTTACGAAATTTGTCCTCAGATTCATAAATCAGTGTATAGGCTAATAAAACCACTTCGGCAATGACCCTCAGATAGTGCAATTTTAGTCTCCGAGATACATACACAATCGTGTTGGTCAAGTGCATGCTATGCATGCATCAGAACTTGACTTTCGATAATCCAGGCATGTCACCAGACAAGGGCAAAAGGACGCCTGATCTGCAGGGAAGTGCAGCATGTCTTGACCCAAAAGATGCTGCGTCTTTTGCAGCTGCGTTGGGCCCTTGTAACGCCACTAGGGCCTTAGCTAATCGCCGACAGACCACCTAGTCCTGTCAGCTTTTGTTGACTTTCGCTGACTGTCTACTGACCTGACACTGATATGTTTTCGGCTGGTTGTCACTTTGCAAAGCCAGCTGCCTTTGCCTCGTTGCACGGACAGCCCTGCTGTGAGCTGCCATCGTTGCAAAGGTGCTTCTTTCCTTCAAAAATCGCAAAGCGTGTGGAACGAGGGCACGTTGTTTTCCCCACCATGGTGGTTGCGCAGCAAACAGCTGCTGCTTCACCTCAGCTTCGCATCTTTCACGGCCATGACTTGAAGGGCAAAGATTTGCAGCATGTCATGGCGAGGCCTCGTATAGATTTCGAGTCTATATTGCACACGGTATGCAACCACTGCAAACTCGTAGATGTCGTAACACTGTGTTCAAGCGCGGATTTGAATTCGCAAATGAGTGTGCAGGTACAACCCATCGTTCAGGCTGTTAAGGACCAAGGAGATGCTGCTGTGAAACAGTATACAGAGAAATTTGACCGGGTTCAGCTTGACACAGTCTGCTTGCCGATTGAGGTCAGCATTCACAAGACTCTCACAGCAATTTCACACCATGTTCTGAGATCAAAATCCGGTGATCGACTTCATCAGCGGCTCTCCCTGCGAGTGCATACACCAACTGTCCACCGAGCTATTGTCATGAAGGGAGCATGTTCTGCAGGATTTTCCAGAGCCACAGCTTCCTGCAGAAACTGTTTCTGCCTTTCAGACTGCATTTGACAACATTCACGCTTTCCATGAAGCGCAGCAGAAGAGTCCACTGAGTGTCGAGACCATGCCTGGTGTAAACTGCAGACGTTTGACAAGACCCATAGGTAATGTTGCATGCATTTACATCAGGCTTCATATCGTGCATTGTCACTGCAGATTTGCCTTCACCCATGCATTGAGCCCTCATAAAAGAGAAACAAGAACAAAACAAAAAACACAAGAAAACAGCACAAACTCTTTTGAGGCATGAATGCAGGTGCAGTAGGAATCTATGTGCCAGGAGGGACAGCTGTCTTGCCATCCAGTGCCTTGATGCTGTCAGTCCCAGCAGGCATTGCAGGCTGCAAGACCATAGTGCTTGCTACTCCTCCCAGGTCAGATGGTACCATCACCCCTGAGGTGCTGTGGTGTGCCAAACGGGCAGGAGTGACCCACATACTGAAGGCTGGTGGTGCACAAGCAGTTGCAGCAATGGCATGGGGAACTGAAACATGCCCAAAGGTATATCTGCTGCTGGTTGCATGCTGTTGTGTGCTCATGCATGGAAGGACTTGCAATGCAGTATTGTTGCCTGTAAGCACACACGCCAAGATCCGAGTATCATGCTGCTACTTTTTCACCAGGGCATGAGGCGTTCAGACCTAGCATGCAAGCCATGTCTGCATCTGGATGCCAGTCACGCGGCATTCAGCCTGCAAGCACTACCTGTGCATATGGATTGTAACGATGAACAATCCATATGGTCTGCAGGTCCACAAGATCTTGGGACCTGGCAACCAGTACGTGACAGCTGCCAAGATGGCTCTGCAGAACAGTGAAGCCATGATCTCCATGGACATGCCTGCCGGCCCCTCTGAGGTGCTGGTCATTGCTGACGCTGCAGCCTCAGCCGCCCATGTGGCAGCAGACCTGCTGTCACAGGCAGAGCATGGACCAGACAGCCAGGTAGGCCACCACCACTGCTTCATTGTGCCACACGCAGACATGGGCCGACTGCACACCCATTATGCTACACATGTGTGTTTGCGTCTATGCAATTTGTTGAGATGTTGCATCAGCACTCTTGCATGCTCAAGCAGGGTTTGGAACTGAAAATGCCTTTTGTTTGCTCACAGCTTGTACTGTGGTGCAGGTTGTGCTGCTGGCATTGCCTGGGGTTGACCTAGATGAGGTTGAGCGAGAAGTGTCGCAGCAATGTGCAGCGCTGCCTCGCTCAGATGTGGCCAGTCAAGCCTTGTCTCACAGCAGCATTGTGTCAGTCAGTGGTCGAGATGAGGCTATCAAGCTGAGCAATATGTATGCACCTGAGCATTTGATAGTAAATGTGGAGGATGCTGAAGATTGGTTGCCTGAGCTAGATAATGCTGGCTCTGTTTTCCTGGGCAGATGGACACCTGAGAGTGTTGGAGATTATGCCAGTGGCACCAATCATGTGTTACCTACATACGGCTATGCTAGGATGTACAGTGGAGTGTCGCTTGAATCATTCCAAAAGAGCATGACTGTTCAGACCTTGAGCAAGGAAGGCCTGAAAGGTCTTGGGCCTACTGTTGCTCACATGGCTGATTTGGAAGGGCTGATAGCACATCAACGTGCTGTCACCATGAGGCTACAAGCTCTGAGTTAGATTGGTGCTCTGGGTTGCCCTCTTGTGTGTGGTCCAGTGCAACCATGGTGACATGATCTGTGTGTGGTGATACAGTTTAGGTGAAGCCCAGCATATGCTGCAACGATTGCTGGAATGCTGAATGAAGCTTGAAATGTGGTTACATGCAACATGACGCTTGCTGCTTCTATATATATCTGTATAGCATGTATGCCGTATTAGTAGTCTGCGCTTTGACGGTGACTGTCACAGCAAAAGCATGACAGGCATGCAAAGCTTGTGCTGGAACTGTCACAAATGTTGAAATAGTGTTTTATATGAACCGGCTGTGAACAGAAAGCTGATGTTTGGCCTGCGAATAGTGCCAGTGGTGCACTGATTTTATGCCAGACCAGAATGCGCCATAGCGTCAGAAATGAATTTCACAAACAAACAGAGGATTGTGCTGCACAACTCTCTCAGCAACCAATTGTGCTTTGAGACACAATCTGACAGTCTGACACAATATCTGTATGATCCAGGCACTTTACCAGGCTCGGCATATCAGTGTATCCTTGGGAAAGTGTATCTGAGACCCAATCTATCAAGGAACCTGTGCATTGAGCAAGCTTGCTAGGCTATGAGTACATTGTTGCTATGTGGCCACAGCTCCACGGCGGCAGCACCAGACTAGACATACATGTTCATGTGTGTACATGTCTGTGACACAAAATCAATGGTGAGCTTGTGCTCTCTCATCAAACTTGTTTACAGGTCAATGTGCCATAGCTATGCTACAACAGTGGTGCTCCTGACCCGTGCCCCAAACCGACAGAAGTCAGGGAACAGTACAAGCCGGGAGCTGACTGCCCCATCGTTCAAGACTTGCATCTTGTTTTGCAGACGCGTCATTCCTCATAGCTATAGAGGCAACGTGCTGGCAATTCTTGCAACTTAGGCAAGGTACCAGTTGCACAAGCCTTGTGATCAAGAACTGGGTGCGTTTGTCAGGGCTCACGTTTGAGAGCATGTGCAACGTACTGCGGGGCACGTTCCTGCTGTCGTTGTTACTAGCGTGAGCTCAAGGCGTGTCGCAAGGTCACAGCAACAAAACCCGGTCAGAGAAGGGCACTGATCCAAACAGGCACGAAAGCTCCCTTTTCGACTGCAGAACTCTGGATGGTCAAGACGGACACAAGAGCATGTGCAGCAGCTTGAAGCGCGTCAGAGCGGCAGTGGCAGGCTGCCTGTGAAGCACTTCTGCGAATTGGGTCTTCGCCAAGGGTAGATCGCCTGACCC
>JAABUK010004634.1_pt1 | contig 22146 bp, 19 predicted proteins | sample 5559141 | NCBI WGS metagenome assembly JAABUK01 (sample SAMN10711869, study PRJNA513367) | rock metagenome | isolation source: Antarctica rocks | place: Antarctica: Victoria Land, Pudding Butte nord | collected 2016-01-03
CGCGATTACGTCCCGCGAACCGGCGGCACGCCGACCTTCACCGCCGGGCCGAAGACGGTTCATTATGACCGGGTCGAATGGCGCGTGATCCCGGATGCTTCGACCGCGGCCAACGCGCTCACCGCGGGCGAGATCGATTGGTGGCAGAGCCCAACGCCGGACTTGCAGCCCTTACTGAAGCGCAACGGCGACATCGGACTGCGTATCCTGGACCCGGGCGGCGCTCTCGGCTGCCTGCGTTTCAACTGCCTGTTCCCACCGTTCGACAACCCGGCGATCCGTCGCGCCCTCCTCGGTGCGGTCGACCAGACGGAGGTCATGACCGCCGAGGGTGGCGACGACCATACGCTCTGGAAGGTCCATGTCGGCGTATTCAGCCCCGGCACGCCGCTAGCGACGACGGTTGGGACCGACCAGCTCGTCGGGCCGATAGAGCCGGAGAAGGTTAAGCAGGCGCTGCGCGACGCGGGCTATAAGGGCGAGCGCGTGGTGTTGCTCGACCCGACCGACTATCCGTCGATCCACGCCATGGCGCTGGTGATGGCCGATGCGCTGCAGCGCTGCGGCATGACCATCGATGTAGCGGCAAGCGACTGGGGCACGGTCGTGCAGCGCCGCAGCAGCCGCAAGCCGCCGGACGAGGGCGGGTGGAACATCTTCCTCACCAACCTGAACGGCACCAACAACCTAGACCCGGCGAGCCAGCTCGGCCTGCGCGGCAACGGCAACCAGGCGTGGTTCGGCTGGCCCACCATGCCGCGGCTGGAGGCGCTGCGGCAAGACTGGTTCGACGCCGCAACCCTCGACGACCAGAAACGCATCTGCGCGGAAATGCAGCGGGTCTTCTTCGAGGACCCAAGCTACCTGCCGCTGGGCGCCTACTACGAGGCGACGGCGCTGCGGAAGCTTCGCGACGAGCGGATCGGCTTCCCGCAATTCTACGACGTACGGCCAGGGTGAGCACCGCCCCGATGCTCGCCGACTCCGAGAAGCAGCCGCCCACTCCTTCGTTGGACATCCGGCGTATGCCCCGCTGACCAAGCCGAAATCATCGCCCACGAGCGCCGTCTGCGCGACCCGATATCCCCGTAGAGGCTTCCTCCGATGCCGATGACAACCGCCGCCGACGGCTGCCAGATCCACTACGAGCGAAGCGGCAGCGGCCCGACCGTGGCGCTGATCCCTGGGCTTGGCGGCGACGGGAGGTTCTGGTCCGGCGTCGTGTCCCGCCTCGCCGATCGCTTCGATCTCATCGTCATGGACCATCGCGGCGCCGGACGCAGCGACCGCCCAGACAAACCGTACAGCATCGGCATCATCGCACAGGACCTGCTCTCGGTGCTCAACGCCGAGCGGGTCGAGGCGACACATCTAGTCGGCCACTCGACCGGCGGCGCGATCGTGCAGACGCTGGCACTCGACGCGCCGGCTCGGGCCCGCCGCTTGGTGATAAGCGGCAGCTGGGACCGGCCGGACGCCCGGTTCCGCGCGCTGTTCGAAGCGCGCGCCGCGTTGCTCGACGCAGGGCTTTCCGGCCCCTATCAGCTGCTGACGCACGTATTCGGTTTCGACCCGGCGTGGATGGAGTCACATGGGGCCGAACTCCAGCGCGCCGTCGATGTAGCCGGCGAAACCCTTGCGCCGCTCTCTGTCACGGCCGCCCGACTGCGGATGCTGCTCGATTTGGATCGTTCGGCGGAACTCGCTCGTGTGCGGCACGAGACGCTCGTTATCGGCGCCGCAGGCGACGTGCTGATCCCGTTCCATCACGCCGAACGCCTCGCGGCTCGAATTACAGGCGCTGAACTGGTGCGGCTGGAGGGAGCGCACTTCCACCCCAGCATCGACCCCATTCCGTTCGCCGACGCCGTTGCTTCGTTCCTGCAGCGAGCGGCTTAGGCGCGCTTCTCAGAAAGCAGCGCGCGGGGCTCACCGCGAAGCGCGTCCTGGACGCATCCGTCTACGCAACGCGAGTGTCCGCTATTCCCGCCTGTGTGCTCCAAACCGGACGAACCGCTTTCGGCCAGCCAGGTCCGCGAGGCGGTCACGAATACCTCAGCTGAGACGATCGAGTATTTCTGCGAGCGGCTGCAAGTGAACCAGCAAGACCGCCTGGGCCGCCGCAACGTCATACTTTGCCAGCGCGTTAAGCAGCGCACGGTGCTCGTTGAGGATAGTATGTAGCCGGCCCGGGTCGGCGGCGAAGGCGGACAGCGCCACGAGCTGCTGCCGGGCGCGTAGGCTGTCATACATCTCGATCAGCACGACGTTGCCGAGCGTCGCGACGATGCTGCGGTGGAATTGCTGATCGAGCCTGACATGCTGCTCGATCGCTCCGGCGCCCTCCGCGTTCATCGCGTTCAGCAGCGCGTAACTGAGCGCTGGCACGCCTCGCTGGGCGCCGCAGAGCAGCCGCACCGCATGTCCCTCGATGATCCGGCGCGCCTCATACACGTCGACCAGCTCCTGAGCCGTAACCTGCCGCACCATCGCACCCCGGCGCGGCACCAGCTCCAGCCAGCGCTCCGCCGCTAGCCGGTGGAATGCTTCGCGGACCGGGGTGCGAGAGACCCCGATGGCGGTCGAGACCTGCTCCTCCTCCAGGAACGCTCCAGCCTTGATCGTGCGCCGCAGGATGCTGTCGCGGATGTAGGCGTATGCCCGGTCGCGGGCAGATGCGGTGTCTCGCCCCGGCGCGACCGTTTCGTCCGTCGTGGTTTTTGATTGCATACGGCGTGTATACGTGCATTGATTGTAAGCGAACAACAACAATGTTGGTCTGTATTGCTCAATATTTCAGCATTCTGCAAGATTTTGCGCAGTTTCTGGTCTGCTACGTGACTTGGCGCGTTGGGATCGACTCAGGCGGCACATTCACCGACGTCTGCTTGTTCGATGATGACACGGGCGGCGTCGCGGTCTGGAAAGTGCCCTCAACGCCGGACGATCCTTCACGGGGGATCGCCCAGGGATTGGCCGAGGGCGTCAGCGGCGTGGGCAGCACACCGCCGGAGATCGGCTATTTCGGGCATGGCACGACGGTTGGCACCAATGCGCTCATTCAGCATCGCGGCGTGGCGACCGGGCTGATCACGACGGCCGGTTTCCGCGACCTGCTGGAGATCGGGCGGCAGAAGCGGCCTGATCTCTACGATCTGCAAGCCGACAAGTCGCCGGTGCTGGTCAGCCGCGACCTGCGGCTCGAGGTGGCCGAGCGGGTCCGTCACGATGGCACGGTGGAGACGCCGCTGGACGAGGCGGGCTTCCGCGACGCCGTCCGTCAGCTGAGAGCCGCCGGCGTCAAGGCAGTCGCCGTTTGCTTCCTTTACGGCTTCATGCGCACCGAGCACGAGGACATCGCCCGCGCGATCCTCGCCGAGGAATTCCCGGAGGCCTTCGCTTGCACCAGCCATGACGTCGCGCCGGAGTTCCGCGAATACGAACGGCTCTCGACCGCCGTGGTCAACGCGTATCTCGGCCCGGTCATGCGCAGCTACATCGAGCGCCTAGGCGGCCGGCTCGACGAGCTGGGCGTGACGGCGACGCCGCATCTGACGCAATCCAACGGCGGCGTCATCGGTTTCGAGCAGGCCGCGCGCCTGCCGGTGCGGACCGTGCTGTCGGGGCCGAGCACTGGCGTGGTGGCGGCGCAGGAGATCGGCTGTCTCGCCGGGCTGCCGGACCTGATCACCTTCGACATGGGCGGCACCAGCTCCGACGTGGCGCTGCTGACGGGTGGCCAGTGCCGGCTGACGAACGAGGCCGTGGTGCACGGCTACCCGATCAAGGCGCCGATGCTCGACATCCACACGGTGGGCGCCGGCGGCGGCTCTATCGCGTCGATCGACAATGGCGGCCTGCTGAAAGTCGGGCCACGCAGCGCCGGGGCGGCCCCGGGCCCGGTCTGCTACGGCCGCGGCAACGACGAAGCGACGGTGACCGACGCCAACGTCGTGTTGCAGACGCTGAACCCGACGCACCTGCTCGGCGGTCGCATGCCGATCCGGCAGGATTTGGCGCACGCGGCGATCGAGCGGCTGGCCGAGCGCCTCGGCCTCGGCGTGATGGCGACGGCGCAGGGCATCATCGCCGTGGTGACCGCCAACATGGCGCGCGCGATCCGGGTGATCAGCGTGCAGCGCGGCTACGATCCGCGCGACTACACGCTCGTCGCGTTCGGCGGCGCCGGACCGCTGCATGCGGTGCGGCTGGCGCGCGAGCTGGACATCACGCGCGTTCTGGTGCCGCGCAACCCGGGCATCCTGTGCGCTACCGGCCTGTTGCTGACCGACCTGCGCGCCGATTTCGCCTCGACCCGATTGCTGACGCTCGACCCCGCCGCCCTGCCGGCTTTGACCGCCGCATTCGACGCGCTGGCGACAAGGGCGCTGGAGTGGTTCACCGACGAGGGCGTGCCGGAGGCGGACCGGCGGACCCTGCGCACGGTCGACCTCCGCTATGCCGGGCAGAATTACGAAATCGCTGTGCCGCTCCCGGACGGCCCGATCGGCCCGGCCACGCTGGATATGTTGGGCGAGGGCTTCGCCGAGGCGCACCGCCGGCTCTATGGCTTCGTAGCCGAGGGCGAGACGGTCCAGCTCGTCACCACCCGCACCGAGGCGACGGGGATCGTGCGCAAGGCGAGCTTCCCCGCACATGACGATGCCGGCCCCGACGCGAGCGGCGCGATCGTCGGCAGCCGCGACGTTTGGTTGCCGGAGGCGGGTCGCTTCGTCGCCTGCCCCGTCTATGACCGCGAGAAGCTGCGCGCAGGCAACCGCATCGCCGGCCCGGCCATCGTCGAGCAGATGGACGCGACCACCGTGGTGCTGCCCGGCTGGAACGGCCGGGTTGAACCTTATCTCAACCTGATACTGGAATGCGCATGAGCGAGGCCCGTCCGCTCGCGACGCCGGCATCCACATCGGATTCGGGGCTCGACCCCATCACCGTCGAGGTGATCGGCTCGGCGCTGTCCTCGATCACCGAGGAGATGGGCGAGGCGCTGGTCCGCGCCAGCTACTCCACCAACATCAAGGAACGGCGCGATTGCTCGACCGCGCTGTTCGACACGGCGGGCACAACGCTCTGCCAGGCCGAGCACATCCCGATGCACCTCGGCAGCTTCATCGGCATCATCCCGCACATCCTCAAGCGGCACGATACCGCCGACATGCGGCCCGGCGACGTATTCGTCGGCAACGATGCGTTCGAGGGCGGCGGCACCCACCTGCCTGACCTCGTGCTGGCCGAGCCGATCTTTGTCGATGGCGAAATCACCGCCTGGGCGGTCAACACTGCGCATCATGCGGACTTCGCCGATCGCGGGCACCAGCACATCTATCAGGAAGGGATCCGCATCCCGCCGATCCGTCTGTACCGTGCCGGCACGGTACAGACCGACGTGCAGGCGCTGATCCTGCTCAACTGCCAGGTCCCACATGAGCGCCTGTCGGACTTGCGCGCGCAAATGGCGGCGAACCGCCTTGGCGTGCAGCGCATGACCGCCCTCTGCGCCCGCTACGGCCGAGACGTCGTGCTCGCCGCCGGCCGGGCGCTGCAGGATTACGCCGAGCGGAAGATGCGGGCCGGCATCGCCGCCATCCCGGATGGCACCTACCGCTTCGCCGACCGCTACGACGGGCCGGAATTCGATGGCGAACTCGATTTCAGCGTCGCCATCACCGTCGACGGCGACGAGATGCGGCTCGATTTCGACGCGCCGCCGCAGCTCCGCGCCGGCATTAACATGACCTACACGGCGCTGCTCTCGACGGTCTATTACGCGGCCAAGACGGTGGTGGACCCGACCATCCTGCCGAACTCTGGGCTCGCCCGCCCGATCAGCGTCACCGCGACTGAAGGCAGCGTCGTCAACTGCGTGCATCCCGCCGCGGTGAACGGCCGCATCGGCCCTTGCCAGCGGGTGGTCGACTTGATCCACGGCGCGCTGGCGCAAGCGGTGCCGGACCGGGTTATCGCCGCCTGCAACGGCAGCGTTCTATCAGCGACCTTCGTGGGCGCCCGGCCGGACCGCTCGCTCTGGGTCTATCTCGAAACCATCGGCGGCGGCTACGGCGCGCGCGCGACCAAGGACGGGCTCGACGGCGTGCACGTCCACATGACCAACACGTCCAACCTGCCGGTGGAGGCGCTCGAGGGCGAATATCCACTGACACTGCTGGCCTACGAACTGGTGCAGGGTTCCGGCGGCGTGGGCCGGCATCGCGGCGGCATGGGGCTGCGCCGGGTCTATCGGGCGGAGGCGGAGTGCCGCCTGCGGATCGACGGCTCGCGCTTCATCTCGCGGCCCTGGGGGCTAGAGGGCGGCGGCGAGGGCGGTGGTTGCTCGTTCCGTTTCAGCGAGGGCACCGCGCCCTTCGTGCACGGCAACGGCACGCTCAAGCCCGGCGACATCGTCGAGATCATCACCCCCGGCGCCGGCGGCTACGGCCCGCCGCTGTCGCGCGACCCGGCCGATATCGCCCGCGATTTGCGCGAAGGCCGGATCGATCACGCCACCGCCGTCTCGGCCTATCATTTCGAACAGGGATCTCCGTCATGACGATCCGTCGCCGCGCGCTCATTGCCGGTAGCTTTGCTCTGCCGTTTCTCCGCGTCCCCGCCCGGGCCGCACGCATACCGGGGCACCTCGTGTTCGGCCTGTCGAGCTACCCGCCCAACTTCAACCCATGGGTCCAGGCCGGCACCGCCGCGGGAACCGTCACGCTGCAGGTGCATCGCGGCCTGATGTCCTATGGGCCGGACGGCAACCTCCGCGGCGAACTCGCCGAGAAATGGACGCGGGACGGCGATGCCGGCTGGGTGTTCACCCTGCGCGACGCGACGTTCCACAACGGGGACAAAGTCACCTCGGCCGACGTGAAATACTCGCTCGAACAGGTCGCCGCGCCGAAATCGACCGCCTACATGCGCGGCCAATTCCAAGGCGTCGACCGCATCGAAACGCCGGACCCGCGCACCGTCCGCATTGTGATGAAGGAGCCGACCGAGACGCTGCCGCTGTGGCTCGCGGCGTTCGAAATGCCGGTCGTGGCCGCCGGGTCGGCGGAAACCGGCAAGACGCCGATCGGTTGCGGGCCGTTCACCATTACCAAGCAGGAACGCGGCGTCTCGATCGACCTCAAGGCCTATCCGGGTTTCTACAAGCCCGGCCTGCCCAAGCTGAAGACGTTGCGTTTCGTCATCTATGCCGACGAGACCGCGCGCGTCGCCGCGCTGCAGACGGGCGACGTAGACCTGATCGAATACGTGCCCTGGCAGTCGATGGCCGGGATCGAGGCGGACCCCAAGCTCCGGTTGCAGACGACCGAGGGCCCGTTCATGTACCTCGTGTTCAACGGCGCGACCGGCCCGTTCAAGGACCCGAAAGTCCGCCTGGCCGTGGCGCACGCGGTCAAACGCGACGAGATCGTCAAATCGGTCTTCTATGGCCGCGGCGCCGCGCTGTCCGGCGCGCCGATCGTCGATAGCAGTCCCTTTTACGACAAGTCGCTCGCCGACGGCTGGGCCTACGACCCGGCCAAAGCCAAGGCGCTGCTGACCGACGCAGGCCTCGGGGGCGGCTTCAACTGCACCCTGCTCGCCACCGCGCAATACAGCATGCACAAGGACACCGCCGAAATCGTGCAGCAGAATCTCGCCGCGATCGGCGTCCAGGTCGAGTTGGCACTGCCGGACTGGGCGACGCGGATCTCACTCGGCAACCGCGGCCAATACCAGTTCGCCGTCAACGGCTCGACCGCCGACAGCAACGACCCCGACGGGTTGACCGCGCTGATCGATAGCACGCTCGGCCCGGCCGCCGCCCGCAGCTACGACCTCAAGGACGACGCCATCGCCAAGACGCTCGCTGCCGGCCGCGCCGAGTTCGATCCGGCTAAGCGCGGCGCCATCTACACCGACCTACAGAAGCTGATCCTGGCGCAGACGCCGATCGTCGCGCTGGCCTGGCGGGCGCAGGGCTACGCCATGGCGGCCGACGTCAAAGGCTTCACCAACATGCCCGGCGCGCTCACCTTCTTCTCCGGCACGACGCTGGAGGAAACGACGCTCGGTTGATCGGATGCTGTGGGCTGCCAAACGCATTGGAACGTCGCTGCTGCTGGTCTGGCTGGTGATCACGCTCGTATTCCTGGCAATTCACCTCGTGCCGGGCGACCCGGCGGAACTCCTGCTCTCCCAAGGCGGCGCAGCGCCGGACCCGGACTCGGTCGCGCAGCTGCAGGAGCAACTCGGCTCGACCGGCCGCTGCTGGAGCAATATGCGGGCAATTTGCGGGGCCTCGCGCGCGGCGATCTTGGCCAGTCGATGCAGGACCAAGCGCCCATCGCCGATTCCATCGCGGACCGACTGCCCCGGACGCTGGAGCTGATCGCGGCGGCCGCCATCGTCGCGCTGGGGATCGGCATCCCGCTCGGCACTGCCGCGGCGGCGCGACCTGGCGGATGGCTGGACCGGATCGGCACCGCCGTCGCCGCGCTACTCCTATCGCTCCCTGTCTTCGTGCTCGGCACCCTCCTGGTGCTGGTGTTCGCGCAAACGCTGCATTGGCTGCCCGCCGGCGGATACGTCGCCCTGGCGGATAACCCGGTCCGCCATTTCCAGCTCCTCGCGATGCCGGCGCTGACGATCTCCGCCGGGCTCGCGGCGGTGGTTTATCGCATCACCCGCGGCGCGGTCGCCGACGTGCGGCAGCGCGATTACGTGCGGACGGCGCGCGCCAAAGGTGTGGCGCCGGCGCGCATCATGCGCCGCCACGTCCTGCGCAACGCGCTGATCCCGGTCGCGACGGTGATCGGCCTGCAACTCGGCGGCCTGCTGGGCGGGACGGTGCTGGTGGAATACGTGTTCAACTACCCCGGTCTCTCCGGCCTGCTGATCGACGCCGTCAGCGCGCGCGACTACCCGATGGTGGAGGGCATCGTGCTCGTCATCTCGGTCCTGTTCGTGGGCCTGAACCTACTGCTCGACCTGCTCTACGGCGTGCTCGACCCGCGCGTGCGCTAGGTATGACTAGGGCACCGATCCTCCCGGTAGCGTGGCTCCTGCTGCTCGGCCTGGTGGCACTCGCGGCCCCGCTGCTGCCATTGCCGAGCCCGGTCACGATGGATGTCGCGCACCGGCTCGCCGGGCCTGCCGCCGGGCATCTGCTGGGGCAGGACGAGTTCGGCCGCGACGAGCTGGCGCGGCTGGTCTGGGGCGCACGAACGTCGCTCGTGGTCGCGCTGACCGTCACGCTGATCGCTTGCGTCGTCGGCACCGCGCTCGGCCTGGTCGGCGGCTTCCTGCGCGGCGTCGCCGAGCTGCTGGCGGTGCGGTCGATGGATGTCGTGCTGTGCTTTCCGCCGTTGCTGCTGGCGGTGCTGGTGGTGACGCTCGCCGGACCCGGCGCGGTGACGCTGATCGGGGTACTGTCGGTGCTGTTCCTGCCGGGCTTCGTCCGCGTTGCCTATGCCGGCGTGCTGACGACGCGGCAGCTCGACTACGTAGAGGCGCTGCGGGTGCTCGGCGCCAACCCAGTGCGGGTGATGTTCCGGACGGTGCTGCCCAACATCGCCGGGCCGCTGCTGGTGCAAGCGAGCCTGTCCGCGGCGGCGGCCGTGGTGCTGGAAGCCGGGCTGTCATTTCTCGGCCTCGGCGTGGTGCCGCCGACCCCCTCCTGGGGCCTCATGGTGCGCGCGGCACGGGCGACCATGGCGCAGTCGCCGCTGCTGCTGCTCTGGCCCTGCCTCGTGCTGGTGGCGACGATCTTCATCCTCAACACGCTGTGCGACGGCCTCCAGTCCTGGCTGGACCCGCATGGAGCCACGCGCTCGTTCTGGCGCTGCCGTGCCTCTGCGTTGCCGGCGGCGGTGGGTTCGACGACCGACGCCGCGCTATCGGTCGAGGGGCTGACGCTCGAACTCGATACGCCGGGCGGCACGGTGAGGCCGGTGCGCGACGTGTCGCTGGCGGTGGCCGCCGGGGAGACGCTCGCGCTGGTCGGGGAGAGCGGCTCCGGCAAGTCGCTGACCGGGCTGGCCGTGCTGGGGCTGCTGCCGCCGGTGGTGCGCCCGGTCGGCGGCAGCGTGTGGCTTTCCGGCGAGGAGCTGCTGCGCCAGCCGGAGCGCGCGTTGCGACGGCTGCGGGGCGGCGCGATCTCGATGGTGTTCCAGGACCCGGCGAGCAGCCTCAACCCGGTCCATCGCATCGGCGACCAGATCGGCGAGGCTATTCGCGCTCATGCAGGCCGCCGGAGCGTTGTCGACCTGCTGACGGAGGTCGGCATCCCCGATCCGGCCCGGCGCACCCGAGCATACCCGCACCAGCTCTCCGGCGGCATGCGGCAGCGGGTGATGATCGCGATGGCGGTCGCCAACAATCCGCGCGTTCTGATTGCCGACGAGCCGACGACGGCGCTGGACGTAACAGTGCAGGCACAGGTGGTCGACCTGCTGGCCGGGCTGCAGCGCCAGCACGGAATGGGGCTGGTGTTCATCACGCACAATCTGCCGCTGGTCGCCGAAATCGCCGACCGCGTGGCGGTCATGTACGCCGGCGAGATCGTCGAGCAGGGACGAACGGACGAGCTGTTCGCCGCGCCGCTGCACCCCTACACGCGAGCCTTGCTGCGCAGCACGGTGGCCGAGGATGGCGGCACTGCGCCGGAAGGTATTCCGGGCGCGGTGCCGGCGCCGGGCGCGCTGCCGCCGGGCTGCGTGTTCGCGCCGCGCTGCGCGTTGCGTCTGCCCGCTTGCGAAACCGCGCACCCGGCGTTGCGCGAGGTGATGCCGGGCCGCCTCTCGCGCTGCATCCGCTGGCAGGACGCGGCATGACGGCGCTACTTCAAGCCGACGGGGTGGGCCGGCAATTCGGCTCTCGGCGACACGCGGTGCATGCGGTGAGCGACGTGTCGCTGCGGCTCGGCCGCGGCGAGGCGCTCGGGCTCGTTGGCGAGAGCGGCTCCGGCAAGAGCACGCTCGGGCGGCTGTTGCTGGGGCTGCTGCGGCCCAGCACGGGCGACATTAGTTTCGATGGCGCGGCATTGCCCGCCACGCCCGGCCCGGCACTGCGCCGGCGGATGCAGCTGGTGTTCCAGGACCCGTATGCCAGCCTGGACCCGCGCCGCCGGGTTGGCGCGCAGATCGCTGACGGGCTCGCCATCCACCGCATCGGCCCTCGCGCCGAGCACCCGGCCCGGGTGGCCGCGCTGCTCGAACAGGTCGGGCTCGAACCCGCCCATGCCGGGCGCTTCCCGCACGAATTCAGCGGCGGTCAGCGCCAGCGCATCGGCATCGCCCGCGCGCTCGCCCCCGGGCCGGACCTGTTGGTCGCCGACGAGCCCGTTTCCGCGCTCGACGTCTCGGTGCAGGCGCAGGTGCTGGCTTTGCTGGCCGATCTGCGCGCGCGGCTCGGCCTGGCGTTGCTGTTCATCAGCCACGACCTCGCCGTCGTGCGCCATCTCTGCGACCGGGTCGCGGTGATGTATCTCGGCCGCGTGGTCGAGGAGGGGCCGTCGGCCCAGCTGTTCGCAGCACCGCGCCATCCGTACACGCGGGCGCTGCTCTCCGCCTCGCCGCAGCTCGACCCGGCGCACCGGCGCACGCGGATCACTCTGCCCGGCGAGCCGCCCAGCCCGATGGCACCGCCCTCCGGCTGCGTCTTTCGCACCCGCTGCGCCTTCGCGATCGCCGCCTGCGCGGAGAGGGTCCCAGCCTGGCGCGACCTGGGCGGCGGGCACCGCGTCGCCTGCATTCGTGAGGAGATCATGTCTTGTTGAAGGGTGAAGGCCGCGTCGCAATGCTGTCCGGGGCGGGGCGGGGGATCGGCCGCGCCACGCTGGAGCATCTGCTCGACACCGGATGGAGCGTCTCCGCTGGCGTGCGCGATGCGCGCGGCCTGAAGGACTCCGATCGGCTCTCGCTGCACCGCTACGACGCCGAGGATGCCGAGAGCCCGCGCGCCTGGGTCGCCGCCACGCTCGAGCGGTTCGGCGCGATGCATGCGCTAGTCAACGCCGCTGGGGTCAACACCAAGGCGATACTCGCCGACGAGGACGAGACGGCGCTCGATGCGTTGTGGGCGATCAACGTGAAGGCGCCGATGCGGCTGATTCGGGCCGCACTGCCGGCACTGCGGGCCTGCGGCGAGGGCCGGGTGGTCAACGTCGCCTCGCTCTCGGGCAAGCGGGTCGCCAACGAGAACGTCGGCTATGCGATGAGCAAATTCGCGCTGATCGCGCTGACCCAGGCGGTTCGCCGCGAAGGCTGGGACGACGGCGTGCGCGCCTGCAGCGTATGCCCGGGCTTCGTCGCCACCGACATGACGGCGGCCGTGACCACGACGCCGCGCGCCACGATGAGCAGCGCGGCCGATGTGGCGGCCCTGATCGGGACGGTGCTGTGCTTGCCGAACAACGCGACCGTGAGCGAAGTGCTCGTCAACTGCCGCGTGGAGCCGATGCTATGACTGACATCGTCGTGGTAGGTGCCGGGATCAGCGGCGCCGCCACCGCCTACGAGCTGGCGATGGCAGGCGTTGCGGTGACGCTGATTGATCGTTACGGCCCCGCCGCGATGGCGAGCGGCTGGACTCTAGCGGGCGTCCGCGCCTCCGGCCGGCACGCGGCCGAGCTGCCGCTGGCGCAAGCGGCGATCGCGGATTGGGAGCAGCTCGCCGACAAACTCGAGGCGCCGACCCATTACACTCAACGCGGCAACCTCCGCCTGGGGCTGACGCCGGCGCATCTGGAGAGCCTGGCCGCGATGGTAGCGGCGCAAAAAGCGGCCGGGCTCGATCTGCGCATGCTCGACCAGTCGGCGCTGCATGATCTCGCGCCTGCCGTTGCGCCCGGCGTGCTCGGCGCCTCCTACTGCCCGACCGACGGCCATGCCGGCCCGGCCGCCACCGTGACCGCCTTCTGCGCCGCCGCTGAACGCGCCGGCGCCACGCTGCGCTTCGGCGAGCAGGTGGTCGCCATCGAGACTGAGGCGGGTCGGATCACCGGCGTGCGGACCGAGCGGGAGCGGATCGCCTGCGGTGGCGTCGTGCTCGCGACCGGCATCATGGGCAACGCGCTGTTGGCGCCGCTCGGGCTGGCGGTGCCGATGACGCCCCGCGCGGTGACGCTGCTGCGCACGATGCCGGTCGCGCCGGTGCTCGAGCAGGTGATCGGCGTGGCCGACGCGTCCTGCGCCGGGCGGCAGGAGGTGGATGGCCGGTTCCGCTTCACCGGCAGCGGCGGGCCGTGGGCGGGTGGCACTGCCTTCGCCGACACCCCGGTCCATGGCGGCCGCCGGCCGGGGCCGCGCCTGCGCCCCAAGGTCGGCGACATCGCCCATGTCGCCGGACTGTTCGGCGCCCTGGTGCCGGCCGCGTTAGAGGCGCCGCTCGACGATTGTTGGATCGGCCTGATCGACTCCACGCCGGACGCGCTGCCCGTCATCGAGCGCGCCGGACCGTATGGGCTGGTGCTGGCGATGGGCTTCTCGGGGCACGGCTTCTGCCTCGGGCCGGTGACGGGCCGCATCTGCGCCTCGCTCGCGCGCGGCGAGACGCCCAATTTGCCGATCGAGCCGTTCGCGCTCAATCGCTTCGGTTCTATGCCGGCATCTGCCGAAGCGCTGACGCTACACGGATGATCCGCACCCTCCTCGCCCGCATCGCACAGAGCCTCGTGCTTCTCGTGCTCGTCTCCATGATCGGCTTCGGGCTGCTGCATCTGGCGCCGGGTGGGCCGCTCAGCCAATTCGCGCTCACGCCCGGCATGTCGGCGGAAACGATGGCGGAGATCGCGCATCAGATGGGGCTCGATCAACCGCTGCCGATCCAATACGTGGACTGGGCCGGCCGGCTACTCGGCGGCGATTGGGGGCACTCCTACCGCGACGGCGCGCCCGTCTTGGCCGTCATCGCCTCGCATTTGGGCGCGACCTTCGAGCTGATGGCCAGCTCGACGCTGCTGGCCATCGTGATCGGCACCTGGGTCGGCGTGCTGGGCGCGATTCGCCGCTACTCGATCGCGGATTACCTGGCGACGATCGGCGCCATGGTGGCACTGTCGATCCCAACCTTCTGGTTTGGGCTCGTGGTGATCTACTTGTTCTCCGTCACCCTCGGCTGGCTGCCCTCCGGCAACAGGCACGCGGCCGGTGATACGAGCTGGTTCGATGGCCTCCGGCATCTGGTGCTGCCCTGCCTCGTGCTGACCCTCGTCACGGTCGCGACATGGAGCCGGTTCATGCGCGCTTCGATGCTCGACGTGATCTCGCAGGATTACATCCGCACCGCGCGCGCCAAGGGCGTCCGCCAGCGGGCGGTGCTGGTGCGGCACGCGCTGCGCAACGCGCTGCTGCCGATGATCACGATCGCCGGGCTGCAACTGCCGACGCTCCTGGGCGGCGCGCTGGTGGCCGAGACGGTGTTCACCTGGCCCGGCATGGGCCGGCTGTTCCTGGATTCGATCGGCTATCGCGACTACCCGGTGGTGATGGGCCTGCTAATGATCTCGGCGGTCATGGTGCTGATGGGCAATCTGCTGGCTGACATGCTCTACGTCGTCGCCGACCCGCGGATCCGCGTCCGATGAGCGCCACTCTCGCCGCTACCCCCGCCCGTCGCATCCGCAGCCCGGCGCTGCGCCGCCTGCTGCGGCACCGGCTCGCCATGTTCGGCCTGGCCGCGCTCGTGCTGCTGATCCTCGCCTGCGTGATCGGACCCTATTTCGTGCCCTACGAACCCTTGGCGATCGACCTGCGTCACCGTTTCCAGCCGCCCTTCGCCGGGCCGCATTGGCTGGGGTCGGACCCGCTGGGACGCGACCAACTCATCCGCCTGCTGCTGGCCGGGCGCATCTCGCTGCTGGTCGGGTTCGCGGCGATGGGGCTGAGCACGGTGACGGGCGTGCTGGTCGGGATGGTCGCCGGGTTCTATGGCGGTTGGACCGGGACGGCGCTCATGCGCGTGGTGGACGCGGTGCTGTGCTTCCCGTCCATCTTCCTGCTGCTGACCCTGGCCGCGCTCGTCAGCCCCGGCGTGCTCACCATCACGCTCATCGTCGCACTCACCTCCTGGATGGAGGTGGCGCGCATCGTCGAGGGCCAGATCCGGGCGCTGCGCGAGCGGGATTACGTGCTGGCGGCCGAGGCGATCGGCGTGTCGGACGCGCATCTCATGATGCGGGAGCTGCTGCCGAACATCATGGCGCCGATCATCGTCGTCGCCACGCTGAACGTCGCCCGCGCGATCCTGCTGGAGAGCTACGTCAGCTATCTCGGCTACGGCATCCAGCCGCCGACACCCTCCTGGGGCAACATGCTGAACAACGCGCAGGAATACCTCGCGACGGCGCCCTGGCTCGCCATTCTGCCGGGTGCTGCGATCACGCTGGCGGTCACCGGGTTCAACTTCCTCGGCGACGGCTTGCGCGACGCGCTCGACCCCAGGCTGGATCTGCACCGATGAGTACGGTTCTGACCGCCGAGAATTTGCGGGTCACGTTTGCAGGGGAAGGTGGGCTGGTCCGCGCCGTCGATGGCGTCTCCTTTGCGCTTGGCGCGGGCAAGACGCTGGCGATCGTCGGCGAGTCCAGTTCCGGCAAGAGCGTCACCGCGCTGGCGCTCATGCGCCTGCTCGGCGGGCCGCCCGGCTGCCGGGTCGAGGGCACGGCGACGCTGACCCGTGCGGATGGCAGCGCGCTCGAACTGCTGTCGCTGCCCGAAGCGCGCATGGCGGCGATCCGCGGCCGCGACATCGCGATGATCTTCCAGGAGCCAATGACGTCGCTCAACCCGGTGCATCGCATCGCCGACCAGATTGCCGAAGCCGTCCTGGTGCACGAGACCGTCGGCCGCCGCGCCGCCCTGGCCCGCGCGGTCGATCTGCTCCGCCAGGTCGGCATCGCGGAGCCGGCGCTGCGGGCGCGCGCCTTTCCGCATCAGCTTTCGGGCGGTATGCGCCAGCGCGCCATGATCGCGATGGCGCTGGCCTGCCGTCCGCGCGTGCTGATCGCCGACGAGCCGACCACTGCGCTCGACGTGACCATCCAGGCGCAGATCCTCGAATTGATCCGCGGCCTGCAGCGCGAGACCGGCATGTCGGTGGTGTTCATCACCCATAACCTTGGCGTCGTCGCCGAGATCGCCGACCGCGTGCTGGTGATGTACGCCGGCCAGGTCGTCGAGGACGCGCCGGTCGCCGAGCTGATCCGCCGGCCGCTGATGCCGTATAGCCGCGGGCTGATCGCCTCGGTGCCGCTGCTTTCGCAACTGCGCGACCGCACGCCGAGCTCTCGCCTGCCGGCGATCCCCGGCAACGTGCCGGACCCGCAGCATCGCCCGGCCGGCTGCACCTTCCACCCCCGCTGCGCTCACGCACTGCCCGAACCCTGCGAGGCAGCCCGGCCACCGCTGGAAGCCGCGGCTGCCGATCATTCGGTCCGCTGCGCCCGCTGGCGCAAGTTGGTGGCATGAGCGCGCCGCTGCTCGAGGTCACGGACCTGACCAAGCACTACAAGGTCGGGCGGGGCCGCACGCTGCGTGCACTGGACGGCGTGTCGTTCACGCTGGCGCCTGGCGAGGTGCTCGGCGTCGTCGGCGAGAGCGGCTCGGGCAAGACGACGCTGGGGCGCACGATCCTGCGCCTGCACGAGCCGACCGCGGGCTCGATCCGCTTCCAGGGCCAGGAGATCGCGCAGGCCTCCCGCCGCGCGCTGCGGCCGGTGCGGCGGCACATGCAGGTCGTGTTCCAGGACCCGTATGCCTCGCTCAACCCCCGCATGACGGTCGAGCAGAGCCTGTCGATCCCGCTTGCCGTGCACGAATCCGGCCTAGACGACGCAGCACGGCGCGCGCGCATCGCCGACGCGCTCCGCCTTGTCGGCCTGCCGGACAGCGCGGCGTCCCGCTACCCACACGAGTTCTCCGGCGGGCAACGCCAGCGCATCGGCATCGCCCGCGCGCTGATCTGCCGGCCGACACTGCTGATTGCCGACGAGCCGGTTTCCGCGCTGGACGTCTCGGTGCAGGCGCAAGTCATCAACCTGCTGCTCGACCTGCGGGCCGAGCTGGGCCTCTCGCTGCTGTTCATCGCGCACGATCTAGCCGTGGTCGGGCTGATCTCCGACCGGATCGCGGTCATGTATCTCGGCCGCATCGTCGAGATCGGATCCACCGCCGGCCTGTTCGCCCGCCCTCGGCACCCCTACACCGAAGCGTTGTTCTCCGCCGTGCCCGACATCGGCACCCGGCCGCAGCGAATCCTGCTCGAGGGCGACATCCCGAGCCCGCTCTCGCCGCCCTCCGGCTGCCCGTTCCGCACCCGCTGCCGCTACGTCGAGTCCGAGTGTGCGGTGACGCCGCCGCCGCTGGCCGAGCGCGCGCCGGGTCATTTCGCGGCGTGCCGCCGGCCCGAACTCACCCTCGCATCCCCGGTCGAGGCGCCCTCTCCCGCCCTCGCCGCCCTCTAAAAAGGAGCATCAAATGGGTCCGACGATCGACCTGGCCGAGACCGACCACACCCTGCCCGCCCGCGTCGACGTGGTCGTCATCGGCGGTGGTATCATCGGCATCAGCGCGGCGCTGCATTTGGCCCGGCAGGGCAACACCGTCCTGCTGTGCGAGAAGGGCAAGCTTGCCGGCGAGCAGTCCAGCCGCAACTGGGGCTGGGTGCGCAAGACTGGGCGCGACCTGCGCGAGGTGCCGCTCATCATCGAAGCGCTGCGGATGTGGGGCGAGTTCACGCGCGAGGGTTTGCCGACCGGCTTCGCCGAATGCGGCGTGCTCTACGTGGCGCGATCTGATGCGGATCGCGAGCACTACCAGAAATGGCTCGACCGCGTGTCCGAATACCAGATGGGCAGCCGGATGATCGAGGGCGACGAATTGGCCCAGCTCCTGCCGGGGTCGACGAAGCGCTACGGCGCGGCGCTCTACACCAATTCGGATGGGCGGGCCGAGCCGCAGAAGGCAGTCCCGGCGCTGGCCGCGGCGGCCCGGTCCGCTGGGGCGGTCATCGTGGAGAACTGCGCCGTCCGTGGGCTGGATCTGACCGGCGGACGCGTGACGGGCGTGGTGACGGAGCGGGGCCGGGTCGCCTGCGACAGCGCGATCCTGGCCAGCGGCGCTTGGTCCCGCTTGTTCTGCGGCAGCCTCGGGCTGCGGCTGCCGCAACTCAAGACGCGCTCCTCCGTGCTGCGCACCTCGCCGGTAAGCGGGGCCCCCGAGACGTCCGCCTGGGTCGGCAATTTCGCGTATCGCAAGCGTCTGGACGGCGGTTACACGATCGCTAACGGCAGCGCGAACGTGGTGCCGATCACGCCCGACACCTTCAAGTTCTTCTTCGACTTCCTGCCCGCCGCGAAAGCCGAGCGCCGCGGCCTGCGGCTACGGTTGGACAACCGCTTCATGGAAGAAGCGCGCATGCCGAAGCGCTGGGATCTCGACCACGCAAGCCCGTTCGAGACCACGCGGACGCTCGATCCGGACCCGGTGACGTCGATCAACGACGACGCCGTGCGTGACCTGCGCGAGGCCTTCCCGGTCTTCCGCCAGGCCAAGGTGGAGCAGCAATGGGCAGGCATGATCGACGTCACGCCCGACGCGGTGCCGGTCATCTCCGAGGTGGACGGCATCCCCGGCCTGGTGATCGCCACCGGGTTCTCGGGCCACGGCTTCGGCATCGGCCCCGCGGCCGGGCGCCTTGCCGCCGAGATTGCCACCGGCCGGCCCACGATCGTCGACCCCACCCCGTTCCGCTACAGCCGCTTCACCGACGGCACGCCGATTTCGCTGCAATCCGGTCTTTAGAAGGAAGCCGATATGATACTCTCCCGCCGCCACCTGCTCGTCACGACTGCCGCCATCGGTACCGCCCCATCGCTCGGCTGGGCCGAGACCAAGCCGAAGCCGATAGGTCAGGTCATTATTGGCCTGTCGCAGGAGCCGACCGTGTTCGACCCGCGCCGCCCTCATATCGAGGTCGATGACGGCATCCATCTCGCGGTCTACAGCCCGCTCTGGGCCGTCGCCCCGAGCGGCGAGATGCTGCCACGCCTGGCACTCGAAGTGCCGACCGTCGCCAATGGCGGCCTTTCCGGGGATGGGCTGACCTGGTCGCTCAAATTACGCCCGGGCGTCAAATGGCATGACGGCACGCCTTTCACCTCGGCCGACGTCGCCTTCTCGCTCCAAAGCATGAAGATGAAGGATTTCCCGGCGTATAGCCGTGCCGGCCATAGTCTGGTGCAGAATGTCCAGACCCTGGCGCCGGACCGGATCACCTGGACGATGAAGAAGCCATACGCGCCCTATCTCTCCATCCTGTCCTGGTTCTTCATCGTGCCCAAGCACAAGCTCGAAAACGAGCCGATCATGGGCGGCCACTATGCCGAGAACCCGGTCGGCACCGGTCCGTTTAAGTGGAAGGAGCGCGTGCCCGGAGATCACATCACGCTGGTCGCCAACGACGACTATTTCGGCGACGGTCCCCTGCTGCAGACGGCTATCTTCAAATACATCCCCGACCTGACCGTGCTCTACACCCAGTTCCGCACCGGCGACATCGACTATATCGGTCTGCAGGGCATTTCGGCCGATCATTTCGCCGAAGCTAAGAAACTGGCAGACCGCACCATCTACACGGCCCCGCAAGCATCGGTGGAGAATTTCTACTTCAACCTCGGCCTACCGCAATTCGCCGAGAAGGCCGTCCGTCAGGCGGTCTACTACGCCTACGACAAGGACAGCATCATCCAGCAGCTCTATTACGGCCTCCCGCGCCCAACCGAATCCTATCTCCCGATGCAGAGCTGGGCCTACAACCCGGACCTGCCGAAGCACGAATACAACATCGAAAAAGCCAAGGTGACGCTCGACGCCGCCGGCTGGAAGCCCGGCTCCGACGGGGTCCGGGCCAAGAACGGCGTGCGCCTGGCCTTCACCAACTCGACTACCGCCGGCAACCATCTCCGCGAGCAGGTCCAGCAATTACTACAGCAGGACTTCAAGCAGATCGGGGTCGAGATGACGATCAAGAATCTCCCGCCAGCCGTCATGTGGGGCGACTACTGGGTCAAGTCGCAATTTGAGACCGCGATCGTCGGCATCAATTTCATGGTTGGCCCCGACCCGGATGCCTCCAACTACTTCGCCAGCAGCGAGATCGCCGCTAAAACTGGCGCGGGGCAGAACACGATGCAGTATTCCAACCCCGAGGTGGACCGGCTGCTTCAAGAAGGCGCATCGGAACTCGACCGCGGAAAGCGGGTGCCGATCTACCAAAAGCTGCAGCAGGTTCTCCGCGACGACCTCGCGTTCCTGCCACAGCATCAATACGCGCTGATAGAGGGAACTAAGGCGAAGGTGAAAGGCTATGAGCCCGATATCAACGTTCGTCTGAATACCTGGAATCTGGCGAGCTGGCACTGGGTTTAGACTTGGGCCTGAACTCAGTGCAGCCAGTGCACCCGATTCCGGGCCACCGGCCAGCTATGTCATTAAAGGTGGCGCGCACACTCTGCGCGCCTAGCTACCGCACCCGGGGCTAACGGCGAGCAGCCATTTCGACTGCAGAGCCTCAGGAGATCTTTCGCACGCGGAAGATAACCCAACTCGCCACCTCGCTCGACATCGGACCCGATATCACGCCGCGAGCAGCAATCACCGACAAAGGCTATGATTCGAAGGCCAACTGCGCGGCCTGCCGTGAACGGGGGATCGTGCCGGTCATCCCGCAAGCGCTACGCCTATACTCTGCCGATCGCCAACGGCATGCCCTACTTGCTGAAGCGCAAGGGTGATCCGATGACTAAGAGTCTTCTCTGATTGGGGTTGTTGGGTGCCAGGGATTTCTTGTCTTCCCTGACTTCCATTTAGTCGCGTCCGTATCCGCGCGGTGGATCGATGTCGGCCAAGCTGTCGAGATCGAGTTCGACGATGGCCTCAAGCGCCTGGGCCGTCGGACTGTCGTGGAGGCCTTCAGGGAGGGCTTCAAGCCCGTCGGCGTATTCGGCTTGCAGGGTGAGCAACTCGGCAACGGCCTCTCGCCAACGTTTGGGGCGGCTGCGTCGATCGAGCGGCCGGTTCGGGCGGGGTATGATCGAAGTCGTGGGGAGCACCGCTGGATGCCTGGCACGATAACGGGCCTGCCGCTCGGCGTTGCTCATCGCTTGATCGCCGTCCGGTTTGCGTCCTGTCGGCATCCTGTTTCCTTTCGTTACGTAACGCATGGCAGTGGGTCTGCCGCTCGTGTCGCGCCCGTGGGTCACTCGCTTCTCTTCGCGGTCGGGTTTACGGCCTGCCGGTTCCGGACTCTCAACGAGATCGCCTCGCCCATCGTCCCCGCGGGAACGACGCGGCATCCGCCTTCGTCAGGCGGAAACTGGAACGTTCCTTGTTACGCCGCGGCGACGGGCGCCGCCGCCTGCTTGCCCCAGCGGAACTCGCTGCCGTCGGCCCACATGCGGTGCAGGATCACCGCAAGCTTGCGCGCCACCGCGACCCGGGCGCGGGCCATGCCGCGGCGCTTGGCAATACCCATGCCCCACGCCCGCAGCGCGGACCACTTGCTGCTGCGGATCAGCAGGGAGTGCGCCGCCTCGTAAAGTGCCGTTCGATCGTGGCGCGGAATGCCAAGGCGGTCAGCGGGCCGACACCGGGCCCGGTCATCAGCCGACGGCAGGTCGGCTCGAGCTTCACCCTCGTCAATCACGCGCTTGGTGAGCTTCTCGGCTTCCTGCGTCATCACTTCGATGACGCTCAGCAGCGACTCAGACAGGCTCGCAGCAAAGCCCGCACGCCATTCTCGACGTCACGGCGCGTGTCGAGCACCAGACGCCGCGCGGTCAGCAGCGCGCGCCAGGACCGGCAGGAGGGGCTTTTCACATGCACGGCGCGATCCCAGCCGGTGCGCATGATCTGCGCGATGCCGCGGGCATCGTTGCGGTCGGTCTTGTTCGGCATCGCGCCCATCGCCGCCCCTCCGGTGGCTTCGCCAACGGCTGCTTCGCAGACGGATCGCTTAGGGTCCGTTGACAAACAACCGATCCGTCATTCTGGGTTAGGTCTGATCGTGTAATTCCATTCACCATGGAACCCATGCGGCGTGATGTTGATCGTGGCCATTTCGCTGTCAGAAACTTTGACGCCG
>JAABUK010004635.1_pt1 | contig 22145 bp, 26 predicted proteins | sample 5559141 | NCBI WGS metagenome assembly JAABUK01 (sample SAMN10711869, study PRJNA513367) | rock metagenome | isolation source: Antarctica rocks | place: Antarctica: Victoria Land, Pudding Butte nord | collected 2016-01-03
TTGAGTCTTACGGTACCCATTACAAATTCTTTGGCCTTTTTGTTCACGGTGCTGGGAGAGTGGTGGGCAGAGGGGAAGGTCATTTCGAGAGGTTGGTGCTGCTTTCCTTTGGCAATGTTGGCTATTGAAGATGTTTTGGGGCTGATATTGGGCAGATACTTGGATTGGTATGGCTTTTGTGCTTGGAGGTATTGCTTTGTGCGTTCAGTCGAAGAATACTTGAGTTTATGTAAGGGCACTTTCTGTGTCTTGATATTCTCCTTCGCAGGTTCTCCGTTGGGTCAGACAATTCTGTTGGGATACTTGTGGCATTGTCGAATTTCTTAACGTATTGTGCGACCTAGGACGATCCGTTGCATCTAACCAACGGACCACGATTTCACCCTTTACTTCTCTATCAATCCCAATGGTTTGTATGCCAGGGCTCTTTGTCAGACCCCGAAATCGTGTCCCATCCTCCTCAAGAAAACATCTGGATTGCCCTCCGAGCAATGTGACAAAGGTCGCCACCGGACAACTTGGCTTTTATGTCTGTATGAATAGTCATCGGCTTGGATCCTTCCCTGGGGAACTGATAGGTAATAGCTAGAGACTACGGCTCCCAAGGACATGAATATTATCGCTTTCAAAGTCACAGCTATGGCCTGTTAGAAAGTGAAATCTCTTGCTTTGGGGTCTTTTGTATATTGGAAGAGACCGGTCGTCATGGGCAGAAGTACGAGAAATTCCGAGACGAGTTTGACGGCACTTTGTAAGATTTTTGTGGACGTAATTTCCTGAAAGATAGTTTCCATCATTATCCTAAACATAAAGTGGTTATCTGATTCGGTCTTAGGTTACTAAAAACAAAAGACTATAGTCAAAGTTGGTATCGTTTCTGGTGTTGTCATGTGGCAGCTTTGATCCGTTCAGCTGCTTCTCCTTGGGTCTGAAGTCGTCCTGGAGTTTCTGCTTTGCCTCTTACTTGATTTCCCCCTGATGTTTTTCTGTGAACGCGATAGCATCTCGCTTCTTGTTTTTCAATCGCCGGGACTTGTCTTGCTTGTAGCCTTTCTAAGGCCGTTTGCATCAAATTAGTAGACACATCAGGTTCACAGACGGGGCAGCTGCATGGATGGATTTCGGTTCCTGATGTCCGAGGCCAACATCAAGCAAAACAGGGTTGACGGTGCCTGCTGGTTGCGCAACCGTAGAGTCTCCGTTATCGCTGCTCTTCGCGCTCTGAACAGCGGCTGGCATAATCATGAAGGATCCTAAGGTACTCACTCAAAAGAGAAGCTACTACAGCCGACGCCTGTCCAATTCTGGCAGCGCTTCTAACCAATAATGTTCGGAGCCAAAGGAGCGTATACTCAAACATTTGCCACTTCGTCGGCTAGAAGAAGTTCATTGGCTTGATCATTACCGACATCGAGAATGAGATACACGGCGAACGTCTGAAAGTCGTACGATCCGTCTTTTCAACCTCAGTGTTCTGACCCCCTCGCCTTCAGCCTCTTGGTTGAGTGGAGATATATATCATACCACCATCTTATCTTCCAACGGTACGCCAAATGCAGGAGTGTAGCCATCATACCAGGGTTAAGATCTCTCACCAGTTCTTCATCAAGGCCTGCTTCAACGACGTTGGACCCCTGTGACCGGCGGGATGGGCTGGGGTTGCCCGATCGGACGGCCACGTACAGCTGCTTCTGCTACGGGGTGGCGGCGGTGGTACGCGGTCTGTACACGGCGTCCATCTTGCCTCGAAGCTGAACCGCCCAGGCTCCGATGACGTCGGTCGAGGTATGGTGGTCCCAAAGGGGGTCCGGCGGGTTGGTGGACGTGGAGGACCGGGGAGGCGCGGCGGGAGGGGTGGGTGTTGGTCCGAGCGAAAGGGGGGGGGGGGCTGGGAAAAAAAGGGGGTGAGAAAGGGATTCGGTTGGCGGGGACCTCTACGAAGCGATCCGTCCACCTCGGTACTATCATTCGCTTTCAGGCAGATCGGATTTCGCCTCAGCTTGGACCGATCTCGCCGCATTGGAATCTTCTTTCTCCTCCTTGATCTTTGCCTGTTTCACATAGGCGACAGGCTCCATTAGTGGAGACGCAGAGGTGAGGGCCTCGTCGACATATGCCTTGTGCGAGTCCGTTTTATCTGTCGGCTTGCCGCACCACCAGCTCCCGACTTGCTTGTTGGGGGCAAGACCGGCGACGCCGATGTCCCCCCTGCAAAATATACGTCTTTCGATAGATGATGTCTCGAATCACCCCTCTAGCGTCTAGGGTGTTGGCCGCACGGCCCTTGTTTTCCCGCCTCTTAGTAAGTCTCCATCGTGCCCAAAGTCTTACGGCCACCGAGCGTTCCTTATACGAGATGTCAAACCGGCACAGAGTATTTGCCAGGCAGTCCGGTCGGATGGAACTGTACGCGTCGGGGGCCACGTATTCTCGTCGGATGCATCTACCGGGAGGTACCACTCCGTGACGATTGGCCACTTGGCCTGAGGAAGTTGGTGAAATATTCCGGGTACCACGATGAGGGGCAGTGTTGGAAGTACCGGGAAGACTTTCCAGAGCATTCGCAGCTCGGCCGCGGCATCTGGCGATCCGCCAATATGCCCGGTATTGTGTCGAGAACGAGGAAAGCCTTCTATTAATCCAAGCTTATCAGCCCCTTCTTAGCTTCGACCCGCGCGACAACGTCTTTGACCATTCGATAGCTATCCTCTGGACATACTATAAAACCTTCTCGGCTGTCGTGTGGCGAAATGTGGGATGATACGTCCTCACACCGTTTTGCTCTTGGACATCGCCTTGACGAGACTTCAGCTGAGAGCGCTCCTACGATCATTCCCGCGGCTCAGAATCTTGCATACTTCGGCCATGGATCGGCCCATCTGACACTTTCACCCGGGCATTCGCCTGCTCCCACCATTCACCAATCCGCTTATGCAAACCAGGAAGGATTTTAGTACACCCATGCTCCGTCTCATCGTCGAGAGAAACGGAACCTTGTATAATGTTGGCACCATGTCCGTGAGACAGATATGTTGGTATATTCAGATCGACATGCCTAGAAGAAGGTGAAGTCACCAGGTTGAGTATACATCGCATAGAAGGGATATGATACAAGGCGACGATTCCGATCCGGCCGAGGTCAGACGTATAATGCCCAATACTGGATATCCTGTTTGATGATCTGCTGGGTTGATGCGTGGTACATGGTCCGCAAGCAACCGTTGTTTTTCTGTCCATTATGTTCGCTTTGGTGTCCAAATTATCGGAACGAGCGTATCTTGCCAGCCTGGTTTCTGTATACTTCGCCACCGGAGTTGAGCTCCACCTCTCAAGCCTTGCCCTTGGCGGAGGTAGCCTAATTACTCTTCATCGGACTTAGCAGCAGTAAAGCATTAAATTGACGCCATCAAGCCGCGATTGGTTTTCGAGCTTGAGTGCCTGCCGCTGGCCATTTAATACTGTTAGAGCTTTCGCATGTCTTGAAGTGAACGCTGAGGAAGGGAGGTAGAAAATGGGAGACCTGTTTCTTGAGGTAGGAAGACTGTGGCAAGGAAGCCGCCTGAAATATGACGGTCTTCGCGAAAGGTGGGCGCCTGGTGATGATGGTACAAGCACCTACCAAAGATCTTGAATACACCTCAGAAAGCAATGTAACGCTTCGTGTCACTGTCATGACTACAGTCCCCAGCCTTTTACCCTCCTGCTTGAATTCCTGCAGCCGTCGTAAGAGCCTCAACAATAGATACGGACCGATAGCTGAAGTATGATCCCGGGGTTGGGCAGGGAGGTAAGATGCGATAGCCTTCGCAGCTGCATTGGCTTGAGTTCTCGTGACTCCTGGGGCTGTTTCGAAAACCGCGCCTGCTCCAGAATATCCTCGATCTCTAGCTTGACGCGAATTTCGTCGTCCGCACAGAGCGTCGGCCTAAAGCTGTATTGACGATCGTAATAATAATTCCTACTAACGACTGCCGCCTCCAATGGGTCAATCTGGAAAGAGCCGGAGCTCTGCAAAAAAGTACACGAGCCTGAGCTCACTCGCGGTGAGTTTGATATATATTTTTCTTTAACTTGACCCATTGTCTCACACTCTGGGATCTTGAGGTATTAAAATGGAAGTAGAACTAGGGTTGTTCCAGGCGCTCTTCATAAGACATGATAATGTAATGCCATGCTGGCTCAACGAAATTACACGTCAGAACACTTCGACAGGACCTCGCTATCAAACTGGGACAAATGTTGGAAATACTAACAGATGTCAAATTCCCGCGAATCGAAAGGAGCTATTTTGTGTCAAAAATGAAACATAAAATTTTCCAGCTCTTCTCGCTGGTAGTCAAGGTTATTAAAGTATGTCTCTTGGTCATCAAAAGCTTGGACTGCAGCATCCGAAAAGCCGGATTCGCAGTTTCTGGTGAGTTCAATGCGTCAACCAATGCTCGTGATCGCAACATCAGGTAAATCATTCATACGACCAGATCCTTGAAATAGACGCTGCGACAACATACATACAAATTTCGAGATCATCACCAACTTTCCTCAAACTAGCTGAAAGATTAATTATTAGTTCAATTCTTAGTCCACTGCATTTATGTTTGTTGAGGCATTAAACTCAAACGCCGTGGCCACGATTCTAAAGAAGACCCAGAGATAAGCTGGCGGAGATATCGCCGTTCAGAAAGATTGTATATGGCTCGTAGACCACGCTTTCTTCCGTCAGGTTATTCGCAGTCTCCTTGCGGGTATTCGGACTGACCTTGATAGAAAGCTGATGCCATCTGAGCAGCATTAAAGACTCGTTTGAGATTCCTGCAATGAATGATAATCGACTTTGCTACTTTGACGGACCTTTCTCCGGATTGAAACGAAGCACTTATAGGGTTCCAGCTTAGCTATATCTTCTAAGAAGGCATGCGCTACCCCCTTTTGGTTCCACTTAATCGCTCACGGGAAAATGGCGAGGTCTTCGTGGACTGCCTCATTTGCAGAGAAGGTAGCATACGAGCAAGGTGCTCGAAATTAAGACGACTATTGCAAGTTAGGTATTGTTCGATCTCCTTTCCTGCCCGCCTTGCGATTTTGGACCTGCCTCGCAATTTTGTTGTATTCCTCCGCCAGACTTCCTCCGAGCCCTGATTCGTCTCTAGGAGTGCTGAGAAAAGGTCTAGTGCTTCTTGTTAAATTCTCCTTCACTTTTTCAGCCATCTGCCCCGAATTGTACCTTTCAGCGCTTAACAAAAGTCTTGAAGAAGGAACCGAAAGCTATAAGATCGAGGTACAGCACCTGTGTGTTACGAGCATGCGTATCGTACTTAAAGGCTCTCTCCCATTCACGAGCCTGGAAATATGGGGTGAGTCTTCAGTTTAAGTCATGACACCTACCATGGTGGCACCAGCTCGATCAATCACATTTTAGTAGCGAAGGAGTTTATATTGCCTATTAAGGTTTGCAGGAAGTGAAGGGAATCTGGCAAATCATTCTGACTCCTCAACTTGTTGCGTTGACGCCATTTGAGTTCTTGAGGTATAGGCAAAGATTTGCGATTTTCGTCATCGTCTGCCTCGGCAACAGGTTTTGCTTTAGTCATCGTTTTCCTCTTTTCACTGATGCTCTCCTTGCGCTCTGCCTGATTAGTAATGTCCATTGTCATACACTTCTTGCCGGTGGTATTTACCTTGGTTGTCATGACGTCGAAACTGGGTGATGGAACAAGTATAGAAGGAACTGTAAGGAAGATGGTTAAGAATGGGAAGATTGAGAGGAGGATAATTGTCACTTTAGATGTGACGGTCAACGGATCGGCGCTCGGAATTTCGTGTCCAAGGCAGCCGGTAAATGTAGCATTGGAATAAGTTCTCTTGATGTTCAGGTCTAAGTTCAAGATGAGCTACGCTATCACATCATGATGGCTTCACCGCGATCCACGATGTATTCCTCCTGTCGTACAAGCGTCACGACCCTAGATCTCCTTACCCTCAGGCAACAGCTATGTTCCGACGGGTAGCGCTTTAACGAGACAGGATGGCGAGATTGACGCTGCTTGAACAATAGCTTAGCCGATATGGACCACTCTCAAAAAGGCCATTCGACGGGAGCCCTTGAGGGCGCCCGGTAGAGGGAGGCTGTGGTGATTGTCTCCTCGACAGACACTTGAAAAGCGTGCTTTGGTAACCCTGACCAGGACGGGCCTGCGACGTTCGGATGGTTGGGCTGATCGACAGCATCGGACCATTTGGCCTTCTCTTCAAGTGTGGCTTTCGGCGTCATTAGCTCAATTCAATGCTGGATGGGGGTTTTCCCGGGGGTTCCGGGTGTGCAATGGGATGTTCACTTGAAATGCAGAGGGTGCAGGATTGTGACGCGTCTGATCGCATCTGAGTAACACCACCGGGGTCATGCAGACCACCAACTCTTTTAAATGAACATGAACAAGGACGAACATAATTTGGCACCATGGGATGCCTTGAACGCCGTCGGGTAGATCCCTTGAAGGGCTAATTGTTCGTAATATCTGATATGTGCGAGACAGTCCTTGATGTCTTCATCCGTGCCGGTGTATGCTGCAGGCATATGCAGTCTCTCTTCCGGGTTAAACGCTCTCCAGTTGCTTTTGTATTGCTCCTGGATACGTCTAGCATTAGTCTCGGAAAAGAGGTATATAAAGAACTCCCACAACTTCGGACATTTGGCTAAGACTTGGCTGACTTTGCCATCATCACCTAGCTGCTGTAGGATATGGTAGACCCAGTCCTTGCCATCAGTCGCGCTGAAGGAGAGTCGCATAATCGCCAGCCCTTGGAACTTCTTGCCTTTGTCGCGTAGTCGTGTCTGTTGGCGCCGCTGCCACTGGGACCATCTTTGGTCTCGTCAACCGACTGATACTATGAGGGCCGGCGAGACTTGAACGTATGGTTTAGTAAGTCTCATCACGCACTGACGCGAGCCACCTGCGAGGATTTTTGACACACTGAGGCGATGCTCTTGACCATACAGTCTCCAACAAACGCTCCAGGGAGAAGGTGAAGCAGTACTTCACTCTTTCAATACCTTATTCTCCTCTTCGTAAGCGGGCAGCTACTCACAAATGGCATCATCTTCCCATTTCGGTATATCAACAACTTTTCCCGCCAATGTGCAGGCTATCACAAATTTTCTTTGGGTTCTGATATGCCGAGAGGAATGATTGTATTCACATGTGCCATCGCCTGACTTGACAAAGGCAATACGACACATTGCGCATTCGCTTAGAGCCCGCTGTCTAGCTCCAGTATATAAAAAGATATTCTAGGTTGCTCGATTTTTCTTTGGCCCTCTGCCTTACGAAGGCAGCTTCGCCGCCTATGACGAGCAGCTCCTTAGCAGCATTGACATGCTGCCAGGTCGGCACACATGGCTCGCGCGTTCTTGCGTGGGCAGCTTGGATCTCGAAGATGACGTGCAACATGGTGAAGAATCGGATGTGGGAGGCCACCGCATCAAGAGTGGTGTTGGGATCAGCTGCCGGGAGGCCGATGACTGCAAAGGGATCCAGCTTCGTGGGTTACACAATGTTATATTCCCAGACGTAGAAAATACCGGTGTGCAGCCTATAGGGCCGCCATACGGTGAGGGCGCTTTTGCGGACTTGGGCAAGAATAAAGCTATAAAGTGGATGAAGAAATGGCAGGTGTGGCACGAGACTGAGGGAGAAACTGGCGGCGTATTCTTGACGAACTTGCTGATAGTTGAAATCTGGAACTGAGCTGCTTTGTATGTTGAATGCCATCTGAAATGTCAGAATATTGGATCATAGAAAAGGTAAGTGAAATTGAATTCATCTAGAGAATTTCTCAAACTGCGCCATTCGTTCATTGCTGGTTGCTCGTCGAAGTACAGACCTGCGGAACCCAACGAGGTGAACATGATTGAACTGCGTGCAGGTCGGTGGCACCTCTTAGCTATTCTGGTGTCGTGCAAAGACAATTCTGGCACTGCAACACGCTTACTGAGCCCAGCTCACACTATGAATGTAGGTCATTCAGCTTGTAGATCTAAGGTGGCATAAGGCTCCAGATTTGCCTTTATGTTGTTGGTGGTGGGAGTGATAGACTGGAGTTGCGAGAGTCGGCTCTCTGTATGTAGCGAATCATCTGATCTTTGCGAATGAAATATGCTCTAGAAGACTGACTCTCACCACCGCTTTATCTTGGTTTTGCCAGCAGCAATATGCAATAAAGCTCTTCCTCTCTGGATTGGTTCCCAGTTGACGTCGGTTTGGAGTGAGAACTCTGGCGTTCTGATTTCCGGATTTACGCCAGTATTTGCTGTTGATGTTTGGATTTTTGCTGTTGGGATCTTCCTTACTCGGACTCGGCATTACTGCAAAGAGCCTTCGTATATATCGATCGTGTAGGATATGCGATGGAATGCTAAGAGCTAGTATAAGATAATCTGGTACCTGGAAACAAAATAACGTATGCTTGAGCTACATGAGTAGCAGTATCGAAATATCAAGGTCAAAGAAGTCTTTGCAAGTCATCTGTATGAATCAGACCAGTTGTGAAGCGCAGCAAACTGACACGGAATTCTTCTATGCTTGGTGATCTCACTTTCGGGTGAAAATGAGAGGGGATATGATGAAGTAGAACCGAGAGCCACAAAAAATGGCAAAGAAAATCAAGTCTGTCTTAGGTAAAAGCAAGCCTCACCAACATGCTGCTCCAGAGCTTGGAACTTATCAGGAATTTCTGGCAACTCTATTGCACTTCATGACTTCCAAATTGAGTGCCACGTTTCTCCTTGACAATCCAGGAATGTGCTCATGCCTCCATCTTGGCCAACGACCGCCATAGAGAAAAACCCGGAAAATCGAGACTGGGATTGACTGGCGATGAGCAGCCTGGCACCAGCTCTGCCAAATAATCTCCGCAAACCCAAGACGGGAATCGACTGGCGATGAGCAACCTGGCACCAGCTCTGCCAAATCATCTCCGCAAATTCGAGACTGGAATCGGCTGGCGATGAGGAACCCGGCACCAGCTCTGCCAAATGATCTCAGACGGAAATAGTCTTTCATCATCTGGGCTCATATCGTTGCGCTTGTCGTTCATGTTGGCGATAACGACCCCATTCCTGGGGTCGAACCAATTCAAATAAATTTGGTCCCTTGATTCATCCATCTCGGCTCAGTGACCTTCCAAAGCAAGCGATCTGCTTAGAACTTCACTTTCCAAGCATGGTTTTTGAAGCTCTGGTCATAGGCCGGTCAGCAGCGAGTCACTGATACCGAAAACAACCAAGTTGGTTTGTGAGCACCGGGAATATAGCGACTTGCAAATGCAAGTAGAGTCTGTCTGCTCAGAAGCTCGAGAACATTGTTTCACACAGGTCTCATCCGAACTAATATCGGCAAGCTTCTTCGGTCTTTCTTTGATCAAAGTCAAATACCTTCTCAAAGTTGGTTTCCTCGGCCAATATTGGACCTCTTGAACTGGCTCCAATCGCACCAGCTGCCGCTGGATGGTACACGTGCCTTTGCGGTAACGTTTGATCTCGGCCCGGTGGTCACAGATATATCCTTGACCGAGTGATCGAACAGCATTCGTTTGAGAAAATTGCATCTTTTGCCACGAACTGGTACAGGTGTCAGCCTTTCCAAGAAACAACACGATCGCTATAGTCATTCCACTCAAAGAGTGATAGTATTTCATTCAATCCCATAAGTCCTTACTCCAACGATGTGGCATGGTTGTCTTCAGCGTGTGAACCTTGAGCTCTGGAGAATTTCGAGTTGCTTCCTTGCCTCCGTTCTTGTTTCTTCGAGATTTTTCTAAATTCCGATGCAAAATTCTTCATTACGCTCTTTTTCAGACTCTTGAGAGCTTTCATCTTGCAATTCCCTGGGCCGTCCATCCCGTAAATTGAAAGAGTACGCCTCGATGAGGGTTGAATAACATAACGAGGTAGACATCGTATACCGTAGCGCTTGTTTACTCCACATCTGCTGCTGACCGAGGCTGTTGTTGTCCCAGGTACTCTTTAGACCTCAGTTGGAGGGATTGAGGCACTCTTTGCTAGATTAGCCAGAAACTCGATGATATTGGGGCTCGTCACTAAAAACGTTGAATATCAAGCTCGGTGTGTGGCCAAGGATTGAAGATGACCACAATTGAAGCAGCGGCTCGTTCACGTGGACTGCTCGCTGGCCATCTCTATGAAGTCCTTGTGAGATCATAGACAGTTGTCCTCGTCTTGGTAGCGACAAAAGGGACTTTCTTCTAGCCCAACATTAGTATGCTAAGTTCTTGCAGATCGACCCTGTACGGATTTGCTGAGACGGTGTAAAGTTGAGCGCCGCGGAAAAGCTGCTAGAGTCTTTGAGTCCCTGTTCTTCTGTATTCTTTTTCGAAGATACTGGTATCTTCTATTATAAGGTTCGAAGGACGAGTGATATAGAGGCCGATGTCAAGTGTGTAGCAAGGATTAGCAACGTTAGCCCAAAGATTCAATGTCCGGCACTGTTTGCGTGACAGATGAAGTGAACAACAGCATTTGACTTGTGCTGATTTGAGGAATGGAAGGCAAACCCCCGAAGCAACAACACAGGAGATGAGGCGCGCCCTACCTTGTCGAAAGGACAACCCTGAACAACTCAGCAGGTGAAATCTGTACACGTCTCCATCTTCTGTCGCTGAGTTGCACTGCTGGCCAAGGTCGCAACAGATTGTCGTCTCCGCTACGCTCATCCCAAGAAAGCCAAGTTTTTTCACTTGTTCTGGCATTGACCATTGATCATCACCTCCTTCGCAAATCTGGGGAGAGCTAAGCTGCCACCTTTTGAAACTGATCAACCTTGTATAAGACATTCGAGATATATAACAATGTGGATATTATCATCTCTCTAAGTCTCCCACCTCGGTGTTATGAAGTGGATGAAGATGGCGTTGATGTGGGTTGGAATTAAATGTGTAGTTCACAGTATAATCTAAACAGACTTTCATCGCAATTGAAATCCAGGAATGAGCTATGCAGGACCATGAACACCATCTGAAGAGTTAGTATATTGGATCATAGAAGAGCTAAGGGAAACTGACCTCATCGAGGGCATTAATCATACCGCGCCATCTATCATTGAGCTGCTCATGGGTCATCTGATCCGTATTCTTCTGTTGATGGCGGTTGAGGTGATTGGCTGCTGCATCAAAGTTTTCGCAGAGCTTTACAAGGTCCCTCGGAATAGGTTTCTGTTCCAACGGAGAGATCTTGAATCCTCAAATCCCAAAATTCCTCTGGCTTCCATCACCGCGATCATACTGTGTCCAGCTGAACACGAAGACCCTGATCAGACTGTAATCGAGCGTAATTGCCGTGTACCTTGCTGTTCCACTTCCGACACCTTCCGCGTCATAAACAGTGTCACCAGTAACGAGTTGTCCTTGTCTGTCGACTTAAGCTCAATTACAAATGACGCACATGCACTGCCATCACGCTGGTAGCTCAACGCGAACGTCGATATGTCTCTTTCGAAACAGACACTTTCCGGGACTGACCACTTCGACAACAAAGGGGCTGCAGAATTGAAAATTAGTATCATCTTCAAGAGTGTTGCTTTTTGTGACTAGGGTCAGCAGTGCATCGAAGGGGATCGCGATGTCAGATTTCGGGTTGGTTTCAGAGACCTGGATCCAGAGCTACTGACATAGCAATTGAAGGAAGGAACAATATAAGTAGGCATGTCAGGTATCTGAAGGATATATATATAATTAACGAGATTAATCTAGCATGCTTATACAACGAGAAAGATTGTTGACAACTAAGTCTACGAAAAGTGGATGTCTTCTTGAAAGCAAAGAGTGGGTGCGGTATATATATCGAATAGCTTCAAGAATTGAAAAAGAAGTAGGTGGAAATCTTTGCCAGTATGGTCATTCACTGATGGCTAAATGAATGTCAATGCCCGGACCTTGCAGAAAGAGTGACCAGTCTCCAAAGGAGTCACTACCCTAGCAGTTCACTCCATCCGCAGAGAGTGTCATCTCTCTTTGAATGTAGCGGTGATGCCACTGAATCGAAAAACACTTTTTTGAGTAAACATCTGGGGAACAGGGTCCGCCCGTGCTGTTTCCTTTCTCCACTCGCCAACCTGATCCGTATATGGCCCTGGGGAGATTATCGCGAAAAGGGTATAAGACCAGTATCAATTCTCCAATAGCCTTGAATTGCGGAAGAGACAGAGAGAGTGTGGCGCCTGGAATAGACATTAGTGTTGTAGGCTTCACAAGATCTTCGAGGACATTCACCGTACATGCAGTTGCCATATCAATATTGAAAATGGTATGAGAATGAGGCCTGTTGAAAATTCCAAGAAGTGTGTCGTTCTCCACTTCGTCTTGACCATTGAGAGAGGGTCAGTCGATCATGTGGCACGATGCGATTCGAAACGGTCCGCACTCAATGTCATCAACCTGTAATAAATACTCTTCGTGCCGTCATCGAAACGCTAGTCCACGACGATCCTTATATTACCGAAAGTCACAATGAAATGTCCATCAAATTTGAATGGATTCAGAGTCTACTCTGCTGTCATTGGACCTCCCTTCTCAATTACTAGCAAGCTGATAATCTCTTCTTTCATGACGCTTTGTCACCTTATTCGGTGTAAGACACGACTTCGATCTCTTGGATTGACCCCTCCATGGCAAAACGCAGAGCTTTCCAGAATTTGCGCGGTTGTATTTTGGTCATCGAAGTAACAATGTCGCGCTAGCCCGAGTCTTGTATCTAGGGAAACACACCCGAATGCTAAGTTGATCTGGAGCTTGTATAGCTATATATTGCCAAAATCGCATCAATGTAGTGTAGCAGAACACACCCGGGGCAGCTTCAGTAGAATATCCGAGGTATGAAAGCCCTCTTGTTAACACCTCGGGAGTTGTATCCCACAAGCTGTGACTCGCTTTGCTCGCTAGCCCCATGCTCAGCAGCTGGGAGGGGCTATCTAGGTCCATGATTTCACCTTTGCCTCAATTTCCTCTCTCATTTGCTATGACATTGGCCGAATAACTGTGCTGTTCTCGTCATGCATGGCTCAGGTTGTAATGCCTCGGAACAGCAGGATGACTCTCTCTTCGGCTAGCGACAGATGCAGTTGCATCTTGAAGACCCGAGAGTACAAGCGGGTAGGTGCATATAGATTCCCTTGAGGCTGTGATTACATGGTGTTATTCGCCCGATCATTAACGCAGGGTCCATACTGTGTTCGCAGAGCATTCCTCGTACGCATTGCCATCACATTACTGTAGACAAGCGTGGCGAAGCCCCAGCTTCAGCTTATAGCCAACGGAGCTGAGTCCGGCATGCCAAACAAAGTTCGCAATTGCGTGTTATCACCTAAAAGTAGTCCATGAGCGTTACATTCTTCTCGTCGTCAACAATAAGTGTGATTGGCATACTCACGGCCGGCATGATCTCCGAAGACGGCCAACTTGAGATGCAGATTGTGATGGTTCCCTTGCCCCGACAATTGAAATGACAAGTCTAAAGGGTTGCCTCGCCGAAGGTTTAGCCACTCAGACCACAGCATCCATCCGAGTCAAGACCATGGCCTGCTAAATTTCAGGGCATCGCTAGTTTTAACTTGGTCTGTCTCGTGTCGCCCACCTTTGAGACTCAACCGAGGTTTGATAGCTTTATTCACCGTTAGATCCGGAAATTCACATTGCCACCATCCTTTGCAATAAGTGTATGCCTTGACTTTGCCAGCGGATGCATTTAAATCTCAATTTGTCCAGCAAGATTTATCATAATCTCGTGTACCTGCAGAAAGCACGTTAGCCGTTCAAGATTGAGACCAAGACCTCTAATATGCAAGAGCCCACTTTGGTATCTTGCACGGCATGGGAAGAATTCGCTTCTTCGAGTTAGCCAATATTTACACTGGAATGCTTAGCGGACGTTACTTGCTTGGATGTCCCCGACGGAGGAATGTATCAGTTATCACGTGGTCTTGTGCCGTGTGGATTTCTGCAGCTCATTAAGCCCGTGTTCGAGGTTTGATGGTGATACATCAATCACTATTTAGTTTCGCAACAGAGCTAATCTTCAATTGCTGCTGGTTGCCGCTTCTGATCTTCATGACGATGGCCTCGTAGCTCCGCATCGAAGTTCAATGGCATCATCGCAAGCGGCCTGTGTATAAGTAGACGGTCCATCTGCGACGTCTTCCTCTAGTCGATCGCGAGCAAAGATCCCGAAACCAGCACAGCTACACGGTCATAAGCGTCCAAACCCAAATTATCGCACCCACTACACACACGGATGGTAATACTACCTTCAATGCCTCCACGCCCCCCTCCGCCCCGTCCTCCTGGGCCGCCATGGCCCACGCCACCACCGACTCCCTCACAACGATGCCCGCGCCTCACTAGCCTGCTTACAAATGGAAAACGCCGCCCTTTTCATCCTCTCGGGGTGCGCAAACGGCAAACTCCCCGCTTCAATACTGCTGTGGTCTTTGTGGACAGCTCGAGCAAACATGTGTCCTCGAGCTTTGGAGCGGATTATCGAGAGTGCAGAGGCGATAGGAGGAAATATCTTGAGATACGGGTTGAGTGAGGGTAGAGCAGAGAACGCTGGTGAGGGATGTTAATTGGTGGTGTGATAGTAAGGGTTAACGGAGAAGAACATGTATGGGACCTACTTCAAGAATTGAGGCGTGAGCATTGATGCTAAGTCGAGAGCGAGCTTCTTTGGGATAACTTTCTAAACGCGCTTTGGGCCGTCGTTGAACTTTAAGAGACGGTCCTGAATCCAATAGTAGAGGCACTGTACTCGATCAATACGATAGAACCAACAATCTCCCGTGACCTGATCCTCGTTGACAGATGTTGTTTTGGACAGTTCTGGCATACCTTTACAATTGGCTCAGAAACAGCTTTGTGGATCCCGTTCGCTGATCTGGCACTCAGGGCTATCAATTCCTTCGTATGATCTGAACACGCAGCGATCATAGAACACGTTACAGCCGGTCTAAAGGTGACCGACTACGGTACAATCGAATACCGATGGAAAGGGGATCATGATTGATTGATGATGGGAAGCTTTTACCGTGATGCGTAAGCATAGTTCCCCTCGCCAGAAGGCTCCTCGTCTGCGAAATCGATCCTGCGATTAATAATGTTTAGTCCCGACATATCCAATGCTTCTTCAGCTTCCAGTCCGCTGCGCCACAAAGCCTCTTCAACGCCTTCACTCCCATTCATGAACCTCCTGGCAGCTTGAGATCCTACTTCTTGGTCGCGATCTTTGAACACTAGGGCTGCCTCTAATCCCGAGACCGCCACCGGGTCATAGGGAGGTCGCCACTGATCAACTGTGGCTTCTTCAAAATCTTCCCCACGGAAGCTGGCATCCTCGCCCTGCCATAAAGAATTACGCCAGCAAAATTGCATGAATGCAAGCCAACACGGATCGGAGGCGAGTACCCAGGGATTGCCAAGCACGACCAGACCTTCTTTTGCTCTCGTAATTGCAACATTAAACTTCTTCTTCTCCTTCACGATCCCAAGGCCTCTCAAGTTGTCCTCGCCCAGGAACCGCCTTCTCGCCCTTGTGGTGCAAACGATGACGAATCGACTTTCCAAGCCTTGGAATGCTTCCATCGGACCTATGTTCACGGCCCACAGCTTTGACTTTCTAGCCAGCCGTCGTAATAGGTGGACCTGAGAGGGAAAGGGTGACATGATACAGATCTCAGATTGGTTAGAGATCATTGACTGATCCAAAAGGTCTCGCGCGTATGCGATAGCTTTACTGGCTTCGCGCGTATTGTACCACCCTCCGCCTACACCGCGTATATCCTCGCATTCATCGATGCCTCCATTGCACGCAAATAAAACTGGCCAGCGACGGCCACACCAAACAGACCATGACCGTAACGACTCAGTATAGAAAGCTTCTGGGATGAGTGTGTTTTCATAGAAGATCGAAGACGGTACTGCCAAGATGGCAGGATGGGAACGATAATTCCGTATGAGATTCACAAACGGTGGTCTAAGCATTGGACCATGATGAGTAGTTCGGTGAAGGGTTTTACGCGCTAGTGGATGGGAAGCGTACACGGATGTATTGGAGAGGCGCTCGAAAAGAGATATATGCAACGTTGTGGAATCGTGATAGCTCCTAGGATTGAGCTGATGCTGGTCGCCCGCCATGACGAATATGGGGCACTCATGACGAGGATAAAGGGGTGGCGGCGAGACCACCGTGAGTGGTATAAGGCTCTCAGGCTCGGTGGCTTGAGCTGCCTCGTCTATCAGAAGGCCCGCCCAATGAAGGGGAGCTTGTGCTGCCATAAGCTCTGGATTCAGAGTGTTGATCATGTCGTTCTGTAAGGAAGTCAAGTCGCGGTTAGTGACTCGAGCTTGAACCAAGATATCTGCAGCTTGGCATGTTGTGACGACGACTTTATGCCTCATGAGCTTTGATAGCGGTGGAAGGTTGAACAAATCATCCTTGACATAGCAGTATGGCAGAAGCTCTTGAGGGACTTCAGCGAAAGTTCTCGAATAATAATTCAGCCGCAGTAGATATCTCGGCTCGAAGTAAGACTTTAAACGTAAAGCAAGCGTATCAGCAGCTGGGTTTGAAGGAGCGCAAAGCAGTATGCTGCCTTGAAATTCTGGATCCTTGCATAGCTGCGCCACAATCTCGCACACGGTCTTGGATTTGCCCGAGCCCGGAGGACCATTGACGAGATAGCAGAAGTCTCCATAATTCTTGGATTGCACAGTATTGACAGCTTTCTACTCGGTCAATTAGCGATGCGGTAAGTAAGCTAGGAGTAGGTACGCATACCTTCTGTTCATAATTGAGGTTCGTGTCGGACCAACTTTGTGGAAATGCTACCGAAGGCAGGTCCTTTTGCTGTACACCGTTTGCCTCCTGGGGGAACAGCATGCGTTGTAGCCAGACGTTCTTGGCTTCGCTTTGGGATAGATCATCGCCAATTACATGCTGTCTCGTTAAAGGGTTTGATTGCATAGCCATAAGCGATGTTGGGGGCTGCTTTCCTTTTCTGAAAGCTGCAATCACAGCATTCTGCTCTGTGCTTGGCCCCAGATGTTGGTGGGGGATGTCGGAGCTTCTGATATAGGCTCCCGTGGGCCCAATTGTGATGTTTCTGGGCTGGATCACACCAACTTCTCGAGTCAGCTGCTCTGCGACATCGGCGACGGCTCTTCGCACACTTGTGATTAGCGAAGCTTGTACAACAAAAGAGACATTGCAGATAGGGTTTCCTGCCAATTCTAATCCGTAGGCACGGAGATATAGCACTTCTTTGGCCCTATCGATCGCCAGAACCACAGCGCTAATCTCATATCCTGTAAAACCAGGCGCCTGTAGACCTCTCTCAAGTCCTCCGCCCGGAGCCAGCCAATCACTCATACCCCGAGGAAGTCCTGTGGCCGGATCTAGTATCAATTGCCGAAGCAGGACCGAATCACTAAAGGTAATAGATGGTGTACCATCTCTTAGCCCAGGAACACTCAAGGAGTAGACCTGAGGAGTAAGGTGTTGAATTTCTAATGTGGCAGCAAAGATGTCATAGGACCGGATCTCAGGGATTCGTGCATTCATGTCTAACGCTAAACAATTTCTGAAGTGTTCTCCATAGTTCTTCGGATTTAGATGATCAAGAGTATTCACAGAAAGCCCGTGGCTAGTTTCCAGCAGTTGCGGTGGGTCCAGCAAGGACAGAAACTGATTCCCAGCGAAATTAGAGATATAGTTGCCATAATCAATGCCCTCTACTCCTGGAGTATGTATCATAGAGGCGCGGGATCGATTGATGGCAGACAGCGACTCTGGAACGAAGGCGTGAGCATATACGTCAGGTCTCCATCTCCGCCCTCCTGGTTCATCGACTGCTGGATTCAGCCGTCTGAGTTTTGTCCCTTCACAAGCGTGCACCACACCAGAGCCCATAGTCGGTGCTTTGTGATTACAGTGATGGTTTTCTTCCGAGTCGAGCACATCTTCTGATCGCCTTGGAATACCTTGCGACCTTGACGGCTTGCCAACCAGTGTGGTCAAGTCATGAGAATGTTGTTTTGGCTCCTGGCTAACGCTGGTCTCAGGTGGGGAAGTGTTCCAGTCTATGGGAAACGCCACGCCTTTCAAAGTTTTCTTTCCCATAGCTCTGCGAGGTCACTTAGGCAGACATCTCCTATGATCTTGGATGCCGATCTAGGTGCTGATACGGTACCCAAGGGTAGTGCAGTTCTGAATCAACAAGCGTTCAGTCCATCACAATCCACACGGAAGTGTGAACTTGAACTACTATAAGAGTTCACGGATCTTGGAGGGCTACCACAAGTTGTGTCAAACATCAAATATGAATAGAACACAACAAACTTCAAGCACAATGCATTGGATTAAGTCTAAGCCAAATGTACAAGAGGTGAAACCTGTCCAAGAGAATCAAATATCGATACTTGACCTGCTCACATTGCATTGGAGGTCAAAAGAGGCAAGTGAAACCCCACGAAGAGATTACTTCAAAGTACACAATTTTAGTACCGCGCTAATCCGTAACCAGCAGTCCTAGCCGCCGCAGCCGCGCCCTCAGCTTCACTTCAACTGCGAACATATCAACTGTACAGTGACAAGGCATCCTTGCCATTGCGAAGGATGTGCGAAGGCAATCAACACAGAATATCCCTATTCAAGATTACAATTACAGCATAGTGATGATAACGCACCGCATGGTGCCTCTTTCTACTTCAGCTCTGTACTCCTGACTAAAGTCGTGTGAAGAGCTGTAGTGGCACGACATGAGCTTATAATCCGCTCTTTATCAGGCTTCAGAAGCCGAGAGGTCTGTGACTGTGCTACAATTTTGGCACATTGTAACTAAGGTGTCCGCAGCGAAGCAACGTCTAATGGTTATTGCCATTAATAGATCCCGAGAGTCAGGTTCATAGCGAGTTTCGCCGGTTGAGAATGACGGAGGCGCGATCTACTTGTACTACGTGCGTTACTGGCACGGTGTTAATAGCACCTGGTCTTTCCTCAGCTCGGTCAAAAGAATGGCCAAACAAAGGACCATGCAAGAGCCTCTACGGCCATTCATTGTCTTTGTGCTCACAGTGAGTTCCAATTGTTCTAGTCCGGACGACTTGACTTCGGTGCCTTGTTCCATCCCAGTGTTTGATGTGAATTCAAACTATGAGTGGAACCTAATTTGCCGTAGACCTGTGCGCCTTCAGCTCAGAGCGTTGATTGGTCTTTGGCTGCTTGAATTCATTTCAGTCGCGGAGTCACGATGGTTCCCCACGTTCTATCTCTGGACATGGCGATACAAGAATAGCCGTAGCGGCACCTTCTCCGCATGCGCAAGCCCTAACAGGCTCGATATCGCGAGTGCTGATTTCTCAAGGACGTTCAGGAGTGTGAACGCTTTGATTTCTTTCGTCAAGGGTGGGGGTTGGCTCAGCGCTTGCCTACATTTGCAGAGATACGACGGAGATGACCAGGATGATGGTCGCTCAACACTCTTGGTTCACATCACTCTGGTGCAACATACAATACCTGTCATTTACCCGCTTATATGGACTGGGTCCTCCGTCTCAAACATCTTCAGATTCCCATGCACCACCACTACCAGACTCCATTTCATGACACGACGTTCTCTGGTCTTCTCTTCGTTATCTATTACTTTGTTTGTTACCTTGACCACCCAGTCCAAGCGTATTGAAGTGGCCTCTTAGCAATCGGTATGTCCTCGCCATCATTCGACGCAAATACGTCGCAACTCCCACCTACAACACGCATCTGACTGACATTCAGCATGAGCGTTATTAAGTGCAAGAATCAAACCGATGTCAAGTTTTAGAGCTATCAATGCTCGGCCAGTCGTCGATCGTGAGTGCTTCAACACCAGTGTTGATGGCTTCAGGGCTGATGATGAGGCTAAAGCAGATACTGAAACTAGCGGCAACAATGCTGAGGCTATTGCTTCCCCTGATCGTGGCGTAATTGATATTGATTCCACCGGGATCGATCCTGCGGATTCGGGCGGTGATCAATCAATTTCAGGCACGCCCGACAGCCCCCTTGTCACAGAAGAAATTGCCCATACTACCACTGCTAACGCAGCTGCTGGAAATCATGACAGTAACGCTACAGTAGGACCTATAGACAGTCTCTGTGAGGCAGTCGCTCGGTGCAGAGCAGGGTCTGGTGATCATCGCAAGACTGTATCTCACATCTTTGGACGCAACAAGGCCGCAACCCGGGGCATTCCTGAAGACTCCTGGATCAAGTGGTGCCGAAAGCACTACCAACGCTTCACCTATCGCGATTCTTTAGCAGGGAATTGGCATAAGCATCAACTCAGACTTGTTCGAGAGCAAATAGATAGGTTCGAAAACCGGACTACTATCTCGAGTTGGAAGATTGCCCTTCGCAAGAAAGAGCAGGGTAAGCTCGATATGGAAAACGCTGCCATCGCTGCTGGCCAGATCACCCTCATTACCCCAAGCTTAGCTCCCAATAATCTCTCCAACTCCACTAGCATCAGTTCTACAGCAGTCAGCGGCATAATCCCTCCTCCATTCACCGCCGTGGCTTCAGGTGCGGCAGACTCCACCATTCTTGCTACAAAGTCCACGTCTACCCTCACCGGGACTGCTCCTAGCTCCGCCGATGCTGCTATTTACTCACCCACCACCGCCAACCATGAGATCAATGACAGCGCCACCTCTGATGTTCCCACTACAGTCTCTCCCAACACGTTCAACACCATAAGCATTGAGCCCGACATCGCTACAATCGACCATGCCGAGACGCTTTCCTCCACCCTGTCAGACGCAGATGACGACGAAGATACTGACGCACATTCCACCGCAGCTCCCCCCGCGTCACAACTCTGGGAGCGGTTCCTCGTGCCCTATCTCGGAGCAGGGAAAACCTTTGCAGATATCCGCACCGTTTGTGACGCCATCGAGCTTGAATTCATCACCCCCGCCTTCCAGGCTCGAGACAATGAGAAGAAAATCTTTCCAGGCGTGGAATTCCTCCCCGTCTTCCCAGACCCCAAGGCCAGAATGGGAAAGACTAAAGTCGCCATCTCGACCGCCGAGGGTGCCAAGCGCAAGGCTGGTGACATGAAGGCTGCGACATCAGCGATGCCTACTAAGCGTCCTCGCTTGACGAGGGGGGCAAAGGCTTGAGTGGGGAATGTGGTTGAGCGGACAGTGTTTCATGAATTATTTGATAAGTTTTGATGGAGCATGGATATTGATGTTTTATGGAGCATGCATGTTTTCACAACCGATGATTGGATATTACTTTAAGAATGACAGCCGTCTTCACTCATGCGTACATTCCGCGATATCCAATGCTCGGATTTTCTTTGGTGATTAGTACCCTCGTGTTCAAGTTAACATACTAGATAGGATTCAAGACTGGAGACCTTTGTACGCGCTTGTTCCGAGATACGGATGTATTTGACCAAAGCGAGAGAGCACTCTTTGTAGTGGTCATGGTACCATGCTAGATAACGCTGGAAGTCCCAGACGATCATGTTCGGGTCAGTTTCTCTCGCATGATGGTAAGAGCTTCATCTGACCGATCTTGTCATACAATTGTGTGGCTGTTGTAAGCAGTGGCGATATCATATCAATGACCGCTCCGATTAGGAACTTAGTGCAGGACCCTCCTATGCTTTAGTATACAAATGCAACCCCAGATGATCCACATCCATCCAACACCACTACCAGAGAGGATACTGCCTCTGCGCCGTAATCGCTCTATCCGGTAACGGCACCCAGACCTTCTTCCTCAGCCTCTTCGCCTCCCTCTCCTCCGCCTGCCGTATCCTCGTCGCTTCCTCCTTCAGCACAACAGAGATACCTACACCACTTTTCAGTATTCGGCAATCAAGATAGTAACAAAAGAAGAACAAAAGACTCACTAGTATAAGGTAACCTCAACCGATGAATCTGCCCCCTAGCCCTATGATCACTGCCACTCTCATACTTTCCCCTCCCCACCCATGCCTCATCAACATACATAGCGCTCCGGTCACCAACCACTCTCTTCCTCCCCTTCTTATCCTCCACAACCACACTCTCCTCCTCCCCCTTCATGGGTCCCCCCTTCT
>JAABUK010004638.1_pt1 | contig 22141 bp, 20 predicted proteins | sample 5559141 | NCBI WGS metagenome assembly JAABUK01 (sample SAMN10711869, study PRJNA513367) | rock metagenome | isolation source: Antarctica rocks | place: Antarctica: Victoria Land, Pudding Butte nord | collected 2016-01-03
GTGACGGGCAAGTGGGCGTTCGAGGGACGGCTCGAGGACCTCTCTTCGGTGCTGACGCCGATCGCGGGCCGGTTCGCCCCCAACACGCTCGAGACGACGCATCTCTATAACGACAAGGCCAAGAACCGGGCCTACTACGCGTTCCCGATCAAGCAGCAGACGATGCATGTCGAGTATTGGATCGACATGCTCGAGCAGGCCGGCTTCAAGGAAAGCGACGTGCCGAAGACCTGGAAGGAATACTGGGCGTTCTGGTGCGACAAGGTGCAGCCGGGTTATCGGCGCGCCAGCGGCAACCGCGGCTATGGCATCGGCCAGCCGATGGGGGTCGATTCGAGCGACAGCTTCTATTCGTTCCTGACGTTCATGGACGCCTACAACGTCAAGCTGGTCGATGACGACGGCAAGCTGCTGGTGGACGACCCCTCGGTGCGGGCCGGGCTGATCGGGGCGCTGACCGACTATACGACGCCTTTTACGAAGAGTTGCACGCCGCCATCGTCGACGAGTTGGAAGGATCCGGACAATAACGTCGCCTTCCATAACAAGACGACGGTGCTGACGCACAACGCGACGATCTCGATCGCCGCCAAGTGGCTGGACGACGCGAACAACGAGACGCTTTCGGCCGAGCAGCGGGCGCAGGCGAAGAAGAACTACTACGAGCTGATCCGCACCGCCGGGTTCCCGGCCAAGCCGGACGGCTCAGCGATGGTGTATCGCACCGCGGTCAAGACCGGGGTGGTGTTCGCCCAAGCGCGCAACAAGCCGGCGGCGATGCAGTTCGTGAGCTTCCTGCTCGAGGAGCCGAACCTGAGACCTTATGTCGAGGGTTCGCTGGGCCGGTGGTTCCCGGTGACCAAGGAAGGGCAGGAGCAGCCGTTCTGGCAGGCGGATCCGCACCGGCGCTCGGTCTACAACCAGTATAAGGCGGGCACGGTGACGTTCGAGTTCACGCGCAACTACAAGTTCACGATCCTGAACAACGAGAACGTGTGGGCCAAGGCGATGAACCGGGTGGTGAGCGAGAAGGTGCCGGTGGAGAAGGCGGTCGACGAGATGATCGCGCGGATCAAGCAAGTCGCTGGCTGAACGGAGGCGGGAGTCGTCGTGTCGCAGTTAGCATTGCTGCAAACCGCCCCGGAGACCCGGTCCCTGCGCCGGTTCACCCCGGCGCAGAGCTGGGGGGTGATGATGATCACCCCTTATGTGCTGATGTTCCTGGTGTTCGTGCTTTACCCGGTCTGTTACGGGCTGTGGACGGCGCGGCACCCGGACAGCTACGTGCGCTTGTACGAGGACCCGATCTTCCTGCGGGCGATCGTGAACACGCTGGTGTTCCTGCTGGTCGGCGTGAACCTCAAGATGGTGATGGCGCTGCTGCTGTCGGGGTTCTTCATCATCGCGCGGCCGTGGATCCGCTGGATCTCGGTGCTGTTCATCCTACCCTGGGCGGTCCCGTCGATCCCAACGATCCTGTCGTTCCGGTTCATGCTCAATCCGGAATGGGGCATAATCAACCAGGTCATCTTCAAGCTCACCGGTGAGGACGGGCCGAACTGGCTGGGCAACCCGACGCTTGCGCTGAGCCTGGCGATCCTGGTGCACATCTGGAAGTCGTTGCCGTTCTGGACGCTGATCCTGATTGCCGGGCGGCTGGCGATCTCGGCGGACCAGTATGAGGCGGCTTCGGTCGACGGCGCGTCTCGCCTGCAGAAATTCGCGTTCATCACCTGGCCGGCGATGCGGACGCTGTACTTCACCTGCACGATCCTTTCGATGATCTGGACCCTGGGCGATTTCAACAGCGTCTATCTGCTGACCGGCGGCGGCCCGGCGGACCTGACGCATGTGCTGGCCACGCTCGGCATCCGCTACCTGCGGCTGGATGCGATCGACATGTCGATGGCCGCGATCGTGTGCGCGCTGCCGCTGGTGCTGCCCTTGGTGTACATCATGATGAAACGATTCTCGCGCTGATGCGTCGGTTCTGATGCGCAAGTTCTGGCGTATGGCGGCGACGGACGCCAAGCTGCTCCTGGTCGGGATCCCGGTGCTGATCTGGACTCTGTTCCCGATCTATCACCTGTTCCTGTTCGCGATTTCGCCCAAGGAGGCGGCGTTCAGCGGCAAGCTCTGGCCAGACCATCCGACACTGAACAACTTCGCCGTAGTGCTGGGTGAGAAGCACTATTTCCTGTCGCATTTCTGGCGCCAGCTGTGGAATTCGTTCTTCGTGGCGGCGCTGACCGGGATCGGCACGCTGGGAATCGCGACCTTCGCGGCGTTCGCGATCAGCCGGCTGAAGGTCGTGGGCGGGCGGGCGGTGATGAACCTGGCGCTGTTCACTTATCTCATTCCGGCGGCCTTCCTCGCGGTGCCGATGTATCGGACCATGGGGATCTACGGGCTGCTGAACACAAACGCGTCGTTGATCCTGGCCATGATCGCGATCGCGTCCCCGTATGCGATCTGGGTATTGAAGCAGGCGGCCGACAATCTGCCGGCCGAACTCGACGAGGCGGCGATCCTGGACGGGGCGACGCCGTTGCAGCTGTTCCGGCTGGTGTTCGTGCCGCTGATGATGCCGTCCCTGGTCGCGGTCGGGATTTATGCGCTGCTGCTGGCGTGGAACGAGTATTTGTATGCGTTCCTGCTGCTCTCGCGCGATACGGACATCACCTTGCCGGTGGCGCTCGGCAACTTCCTCGCCGCCGACGACTCGCCTTGGGAGTTGTTGATGACGACCGGGCTGATCTATGCGCTGCCGCCGGCGGCGATCTACTACACGTTCAAGCGCTACATGGTCTCCGGCCTGACGGCAGGCGCGGTCAAGAACTAATTTCTCCGCGATCTTTCCATTCTGGGCCGGTTGTTCGACCGGGGGTCGCAGGCGTCAGCCGGTCAGGCCGAGGTTACGCAGGGTGATGTTGAAACGGCCTGGCTGGAGCTTGGCAGGTGAGTTAGAGGTTCGTTGCGGCCGGCGCGTATCGCGGAAGGGTGCGAGGCGCAGCTTGGCCTCGTGGTCGCCGGGTCCTTGGGCGTTGTTGGGGCAGAGGCCGCGGTAGTAGAGCTTCTGCCATTTATCGGCGGGAGCGGCCGGGTTGGTGCGCTGCACGTGCTCCTGGAACGCCGAGCGGGAGGCGCTCCACTGCTGGAAGGCCTCGAGCAACCCGGGTTCGCGTTCGATCGGGCGGAGTTCCGGCGCGATCTGCTGCAGCAGGTCGCGCTGGACGGGGAAGAAGAGGCAGATCGCCTCGTCCTGCTCGAAGCGGACCCAGTGGTTTGCGCGGGTGAAGCGCCAGTTCATGGTGAAGGTGTAGGGCGACCAGTCGGTCTCGATGATGCCGCCGAGCGGGGCGATGCCGTCCTTGGCGGCGTTGGCCGGGCCGCCGAGCCAGAGATTCCAGCCCGGCGACGTGCGGATCAGCCCCTCGACATGGAAGGTGAGCGTGCCTTGGCCGAACAGCGAGGTGGGCACGTGGAGCGGAGCGGCGCCGGGGTCCAGCCGGATCTCCACCTGGTCGGTGCCCTGGCCGCCGAGCCAGCGCGCCTCGAAGCCGCAAGGGCTGCCGATCTCCCAGCCATGGGCGTTGGCGATGGCCAGCGGCAGGCAGCGATAGGCGAAGCGCTCGGGGGTGGCGTCCATCCAGTCGCGACGGGGTGACGCGGGCCGCAGGCGCGGTGCCCAGCCCTCGTGCAGGTAGCAGATCAGCTCTGGCGCGCGTTCCATGGACCGAGTGTAGCGGGGTTGGCGATCCCGTGGCACGGGGGTTGCGTTGATCAAGCGACTGCACCCCTGATTGGGGGCGGTTTGGGAGAAGGCAGCGGATGAAAGTGCTCGTGCTGGGGAGCGGCGTCGTGGGCGCGACGTCGGCCTATTTTCTGGCCAAGGCGGGTCACGAGGTCGAAGTGGTGGACCGGCAACCCGGCGCCGGGCTGGAGACGTCGTTCGCCAATGCCGGCCAGGTGTCGCCGGGCTACTCGGCGCCGTGGGCCGGGCCGGGCGTGCCGATCAAAGCGTTGAAGTGGCTGCTGATGCGGCACCGGCCGTTCGTGCTGTGGCCGCGGGCGGATGCGCGGCTGGGCTGGTGGCTGGCGCAGATGCTGGCCAACTGCAACGAGGAGGCCTACCGCGTGAACAAGGGCCGCATGGTGCGGCTGGCGGAATACAGCCGCGACGTGCTGCGCGCATTGCGGGCGGACACCGGGATCGCCTACGACCACCGCGAGCGCGGCACCCTGCAGCTGTTCCGCACCCACAAGCAGATCGATCATGTGGGCGACGACACCACGGTGCTCGACCAGTACGGCGTCGGCTACGAGGTGCTCGATCCGGCCGGGTGCGTGGCAGCCGAGCCGGCGCTGGGGTTGGTGCGGGACAAGTTCGTGGGCGGGCTGCGGCTGCCGGCGGACGAGACCGGGGATGCGCACCTGTTCTCCAAGGGGGTGGCGGCGCTCGCGGAAGGGCTGGGCGTGCGGTTCCGCTATGGCACCGCGATCTCGCGGCTGCGGCACGAGGGCGGCGCGATCACAGGTCTCGAGACAGCGTCGGGGGTTTTGACGGCGGACCGTTACGTGCTGGCGCTGGGGTCGTATTCGGCGGCGATGGCGCGGCCGCTCGGGATCAACCTGCCGGTCTATCCGGTCAAGGGCTACTCGCTCACCATGCCGGTCACGCATGCCGAGGGCGCGCCGGTGTCGACGGTGATGGACGAGACGTTCAAGGTGGGCATCACGCGGCTGGGCGAGCGGATCCGGGTGGGCGGCACGGCGGAGCTGGCCGGGTTCAGCCTGCGCCTGCGCAAGCCGCGGCGGATGACGCTGGAGCATTCGGTAGGCGACCTGTTCCCGACCGGGGGGGATTTGTCGGCGGCGAAGTTCTGGACCGGGCTGCGGCCGATGACGCCGGACGGGACGCCGATCGTCGGCCCGACCCGGATGGCCAATCTGTATACCAACACCGGCCACGGCACGCTGGGATGGACGATGGCGTGCGGGTCGGCGCGGGTGCTGGCTGACCTGATCTCGGGGCGGCCGCCGGAGATCGACCCGGCGGATCTGGGCGTCAGTCGCTACTGACGCGGCGATCGCGGCGCAGCGCCATCGCCGCCGCCAGGGCCGCGAACGGCAGTAGCCAGATGACGCGGCCTTGGTAGCGCGCGAACACGCCGCCGAAGGCGCCGCACACGAAGGCGTTGGCGAGCAGGCCGGTGATCACCACGCCGATGAGGGACGCGGGGCGGACGAGGCGACGGGCGAGCAAGGGCCGCACCATCAATAACGCGGCGAGCAGGGAGACGGCAACGATTGCAGCATGGAGGGTGTTGATCGTGTCCAGTGCCGGGCGGTCGAGCCCCCCCCTGCTCTGCAGCGTGTTGGCCACGGTGCGGGAGATGGGCAGGCCGTCGCGCTGGAACTGGAGCCACTCCTCGGGCGAGAGCTGGGTCTCGGAGCCGAACGTCACCAGTTGGCGGGCGGCATTGGCCAGCATGTGGCCGGCCACCTGCAGCGGGAACATGGCGATCGTGCCGCTCACGACGGTGCCGGCCTCGGCCTTGATGCGCTTACCGTCGGCGGTGGGAAGGGCCGGCAGCATCTGCCAGATGATGCCGTCCTCGGTGGCGGGGAGACGGTCGAGTTCGGCGCAGAGTTGCAGGCCGATGGCCGGGCAGCGTGCGGCGAGGAAGTCGCGGCCGGGTCCGTCGGCGATGATCCGCGCCAGGAGGTGTGGCGGGCTGTTGGGGGTGAGCGTCAGCCGCTGCCAAACGGTGTAGGAGAAGCCGAGCGAACCGGCGAGCGAGAGCAGCAACGGTAGTACCACCACTAACGGGCTCACCCGGCGCCGGTCCCAGATCAGCCAGGCAAGGGCAGTGACGGCGGCGATGGCGATGCCGACCGGCAGTGTGGTCAGGTGGAAGCTCGCGGCCGCGGCGGCCAGCAGGACGAGGTAGATCCGCTCCCAAGCGGTCAACTCGTCGCGGCAGAAGCCGAGCAGGAACAAGGCCAGGATCAGGACGGCCATGAAGATGTCGGGCAGCAGATGGGAGACGTGCCAGGACACGGGCGTCAGCAGGACGAGGGTGGCGACCACCGCGAGCAGCGTGAGCGGGCAGGACCGTGCGCCGCTGGCGCGGAGCGTCAGGTAGAGCAGGTGCGCGACGACCAGGGCTTGGGCGAACAGTGCCAGGCCGTATTGGCCGCCCCAGTGCAGCAGCCAGACCGCCACGCCGTAGAACACCGGCCGGACCGCGTAGGGTGCGGCGAAATGGCTCAGCCGGTCGGCGTCGATCATATAGGCCATGCTGTCGGGGTAGATGACCGGGCCGCCGTTGATGAGGGCGACGGCGCAGAGGAGCAGGGCGGCGGCGGCCAGGGAAGCGACCCATGCGAGGTCGGGCGCGCGGCGCATGCGACGGCGGGCCGCTACTGGGCGGCGAACCGGATCGGTTGCGCCCCCTGCCGGAGCGTCATCTTGCCGAGTGGGGTGAGGTGCTCCTGGCCCTCGACGACGGTCAGGAAGTGGTTGCCGGCGAGTTGGCCGACCTTGCTGGCGAAGCAGACGGAGCCGTAGGCGAGCAGGATCTCGGTCTCGCTGAGGCCGCCGGGGTAGAGCAGGATCTGGCCTGGGGCGGGAAAGCTGGTGTGGTTCTCGTAGCCGAGGCCGAAATCGAGCTCGCCGAGCGGGATCCAGCAGGCCTCGCCGCTCCAGCGGACGTGGATGATGCGTTCGTCATAGGGCAGCAGGGCGCGGAAGCGGGCGCTGGTCTTGGGAGCGGCGTCGTCCTCGAAGCGGGCGCGCAGCGTGAACGGGCCGGCTTGGATCGTGATCAGGTCCATGCGCGCTTGTGGCGCAAAATCGCGCATGGCCGCAAGTTGCGGTAGTGGGTCAGTTTGAGACTAGTGGACTAAAATCCTAGCGGGTTTCGATTCCGCCGCCTAGCGCCGCATGGCATACTCCAGCCATGGCAATCAAACGTCTCCCCCGCCCGCGCGACCCTATCCAGCTCGGCAAGCTGATCGGCGACATAGCCACTGGCCTGGTTGTGGATGCTGTGGACGATGGGAAGGATGCCGGAGCCGCCGCCATGGGCCGGAAGGGCGCTGCCGCCCGGGCTGCTGGGATGACGCCGGAGCGGCGGGCGGAGATCGCTCGGAAGGCGGCATCTAGTCGCTGGCAAAAAGGTCCGACTGCTCCGACGAAGAAAGAGCCTGCATAGCAGTCTCATCAATTAGCTCATCCTTTATACCTCGCATGATGACATAGGGCTGCATCGCAGGATCGCGGAACCGGAACCGATAGGTCCTACTTTCTCCCGTGCGCTGCAATATTTGACCCTTCTTTTCTGCGAAATCTCGCAGCGTATCCTGAAAGTGCGCGATCTCGACCGGCCTTTTCAGAATATTTGCGTAGGGTTCCCTTACGGCGGCAGGCATAAAATAACCAGCATCATCTACCTTGGCCAGCGCGCATGCTGTTAGAGCATGTTTGAATAACGCACGAGCATTGTTGCTCCTGGTAGAAATCTCGTAAGCGTCTTTAAGGGTCTGCTGGGCAGACTGTAATACTTCACCAATTGCCGAATCAACGTCGCCCTCGACAACGTCGGTTGAGCGGCGAGCTAGAGCGCTAAACACCGCGTACTTCCCCAAGGAATGAACATACGATGGGAGGCCTTTAGAGAGATTGATTATCTTGCGTTTTGTAGGATTGCTCATCGTCATTCCTAACTGACCCAAGCGTCGGTCTAGAATGTCCCCTCGTTCATCTGGATTCATGCGCGGCATCATGATCTGCTCTGTGCATCGTTCGATAGACTGGTGACGCTCAAACAAGTCTGTAATACTATCGGCAACGCCCACGATGATGATCGTAACATTCGCACCCATGTCTGACAGCGCCTTGACGATGTTTGCGATTAGTATCGAGGTGTCTTCGTCGTCGATTTCATTGAACTCGTCGATCACGACTATGGGTATTTCGCTCTCCTGAAAGGACTGCATCTCAGAAAGAAAGTGGTCAATGGTCACATCTCCAGGGTAGAATTCGGAGACGTTGTAAGCCTTGGCCCCATCACCCAGGTCAACGTCCAGGTGAATGTTTGCAAAAATCCTCTTTGCAACGATGGAGAATGTATCACCAGGAAATGCCTGGACTCGAATGTAACGGATGCTCCTAGGACTCTTGGGAATGAAGAATGGGGCTATCTTTGCCATGGAGGACTTACCTACGCCGCGCTCCCCGTACAGGATAAGGTGACGACCGCGTTCCCCCACGGCATCCACGATCTTTGAGGCTTGGCGCTGACGGCCGGCGAACAGCTCTGCAATTGCGATTGGAGTTGATGGCGTGAACAGCCCATTAGCTTCAAAGCGCTTTGCCTCGGCATTCTCAGCGGACAAGGGTTCTGTCACGATACACACTCCAATTCGGACGGCGACTTGGTAAACTACGCCTTGGAGTTGGTCAAGTTCTGCCCCGACTTGGGAACGCGCTTGTTCATGGTCCTTGACGTCAGGCATTAAAGGTCATATAAAGAGGGCATGAACAAGCTCTCCCGCGAAGCCCGCGCGCAAATCCTCGGAATGATGGTCGAGGGCGTTTCGATCCGCGCTATCTCCCGCCTGACGGGCGCGAGCAAGAACACCATCGCCAAGCTATTAGAGGACGCTGGGCAGGCGTTTTCTGACTACCAGGATCGCACCCTTCGCGCCCTGACCTGCAAGCGGGTCCAGGTCGATGAGATTTGGTGCTTCGTGTATGCGAAGCAGAAGAACGTCGCTACCGCCAAGGCTGCCCCGGAAGGCGCTGGCGATATCTGGACGTGGACGGCCATTGATGCCGATACGAAGCTGATCCCGTCCTGGTATGTTGGCGCGCGCGATGCCTACGCAGCCCAGGCGTTCATCGGCGATCTGGCCTCCCGTGTAAGCAATCGGATGCAGCTTACGAGCGATGGTCATAAGCCCTATTTGGAAGCCGTAGAGCAGTCGCTAGGCGCAGGTGTGGACTACGCCATGCTAGTCAAAGTCTACGGCGAACCGGTGGGCGCAGTGGGCCGCTACAGCCCCGGCGAGTGCGTCAGCACAGAACAGCGCCGGGTGGAAGGCCGCCCTGATCCGGCGCACGTCAGCACCAGTTATGCCGAGCGTCAGAACCTTTCAATGCGGATGGGCACCCGGCGCTTTACCCGGCTCACGAATGCCTTCTCGAAGAAGGCTGTAAACCATGCTCACTCAGTTGCAATCTATTTCATGCACTACAACTTCGTTCGTCTTCACACGACGATCCACTGCTCCCCGGCAATGGCGGCCGGCGTCAGCCAGACGCTTTGGGAGCTTGCGGATATGGTGAAGGTGTTGGAGCGGTGGGAGACAAGTGTCTAACCGCCTCCAGTCGGCATCAGTAGGCCTTGTCTGGGCGTTTTCTCTAAACCATGCACCTCAATGATCTCATACTTCTCGTTGATAAATACGCCGGACATCTCATCTCGTACCCTGGTTATACGAAGGGTAATATCTAAAATGTCACCCTGTCCGAATTCGTACTCTCGACTAGCCATCTTGTCGAAGAATACTTCGCTACGAATAGGGGCGGATATCTTGATGCCGTTCCAAACGAACTGCCAACGCCGAGCGCCTCGTTCGAAAATTGCCTTTAGGACAACCACCCTAGCCCGCTCATCATGCGTATCGCGAGATTCATCCCCGTCTTTATCGCCACTGTCCTGACTTTCTGCCAAGACAGCGAAGTCTGTACGAGAAATCAGGGCGAACGGTTTCTCGGCGCCTATCTGGCCAGCAAATCCGAAGTTTGTGACAGATGGGTCCTCCTCCAACACCTCAAACGTTTTCGCTATATGCCTCTTGATTGCATCCGTATTCGTGATGCGCTTCTGCGCATGTTCAAATTCCCTCGGCAACACGATCCGATCGTCCCCTCGCTGCACTACATAAGAGTCCTCATTGACAACTATCGTAATCTTTTCGTCAGGATGGACCAGTGTCCAAATGTAGGTAGTAAGCAACCCAAGTATGATTGTCTCGGTGTATCTGTGCTTAAATAGCCCAGCTATAGACTTGCTGGCTGTCTTCAGTTTTGCGCGAAACGACCCGCCACCAACTCCATCTATGGTGATTTCCATGCTGAAGTCTGGGTTTATCTGTCTGTTGATTTCCTGAATGGCTTCCGATATCGAAATCAAGGAATTTGAGAAGGTGAACGCATTCACTTCTCGCGGGCGCCCCCCGAAGTGAAGGACGAACTCGTTATCCGGTAGCAGGCGGAAGTCTACGTCTGACATGGTCAATCCTACCCCGTGCTCAAAGAAACAGGAATCGAGAAATAAGTCTTATCACGGCCCCGTGATCACTCAAACTGACCCACTACCCAAGTTGCCGCTTCGTTGCGCGACGAAGGAGGGCCGTGGTGCCGGAAATCATCAACGAGCGGGTCTGCGCCGAGGTCGAGGATGGGGTCGTGGTGTTCCTGATCGGAGTGCGCTTCAACCGAAGGACGAACCGCTGTCGCGGAGTGGTGCTTTCGGCGCGTGACATCCTCCGGCAAGTTATGACGAAGGTTCTCCGCCTGGCCGCGCTCGCAATACAGCGTGTCGTACAGCCACTCCGCGCTGCCGCGCCGGATGTTGGTCACGACGTAGCGGATGTCCAATCCGTTGCAGCCCGCCTCGATGCGCGCGCTGATGCGCCGCTGGCATTTCCAGGATTTGGCGCCGTCGCTTGTCTCGGCGTAGCGCCGCACCAGCGGTGCCTGGCCCTCGGCGTGGCGCACCCGCACATCGTCGGCGACCTCCTCGACCTGCCGATCCAGCACGTCGTTGCCGCCGAGGCCGAAGATATAGTGAACGCCGTTGGACTCGCACCACGCCTGGCCTCGTGCCGCCCATAATGCCCGTCGCCGCGAAAGGTCAGCTTCGTGTGCGGCCAATGCGCGCGGATGCGGCGCGTGATGCGGCGGACCGGACGCGCTGGCGCCCCTGGCGCGCGCGCCAGCGCGGAACCCCCTGGCGCGCGCGCCACTGTCACGAAGGCACCGAGATCCCCGAGATCGACTGTCGCTGTTCGCCATTCCGCATAGCCCGTGCGCATTTTGAGAGGTTATCGGGCGCAGCTGCAATCCCCAACTGCACGATCTCTACAGGGGAGCGCGTCTATGGCCAGCACCGAAACGTTCATGCTCGGAGACAAGACCATCAAGCGGCTTGGCTACGGCGCGATGCAGCTCGCCGGTCCCGGCGTGTTCGGGCCGCCACGGATCGCGAGGCCGCCCGGGCCGTGCTCCGCGAAGCCGTCGCGTCCGGAGTGGACCATATCGACACCAGCGATTTTTACGGTCCGCACATCACCAACCAGCTGATCCGCGAGGCGCTCGCGCCCTATCCCGGCGATCTCGTTATCGTCACCAAGGTCGGCGCCCGGCGCGGCCAGGACGGATCATGGCTGCCGGCCTTCACGCCCGAAGACCTCAGCGCGGCCGTGCACGACAACCTGCGCCATCTCGGGCTCGACGTGCTGGACGTCGTGAACTTGCGGATCATGTTCGACCCGCACGGCCCGGCCGAGGGATCGATCGAGGCGCCGCTCACCGCCCTGGCCGAGCTGCAGCGTCAGGGCCTGGTGCGTCACATCGGCCTGAGCAATGTCACCGCCGCGCAGATCGCGGAAGGGCGCGGCATCGCCGAGATCGTCTGTGTGCAGAACCAGTACAATCTTGCGCACCGGGCCGACGATGCGGTGGTCGATAATCTGTCCAGTGACGGCATCGCCTACGTTCCGTTCTTCCCGCTCGGCGGGTTCAGTCCGCTGCAATCGTCCGCCCTGTCCGGCGTCGCCGAGCGGCTCGGCGCGAGCCCAATGCAGGTCGCGCTGGCCTGGCTGCTGCGCCGCGCGCCCAACATCCTGCTCATTCCCGGCACGTCATCGGTCGCCCATCTGCGAGAAAATCTCGCCGCCGCCAAGTTGGCCCTACCAGACGATGGGCTCACGATGCTGGATGGAATCGCGTCGTGAACGGCGTGTGCTACTCCGGGAAGCGCGGCAGCTTGGTGCCGTTTTTCGGCAGCTCGTATTGGGCGGCGTTCAGCTGCATCGCGAGGAACGTGTAATACCCGGTGATCCCCGTCAGGTCGACCAACGCGGGCTTGCCGAAGCGCTTCTCGGCGCGGCCCCAGGTCTCGTCCGAGACGCGCCTGTTGCGCTGCAGCTCGGTGGTGAAGTCATAGACGAGGGCCTCGTCGTCGCTCATACCCTCGGGGCGGCGGCCGTCGCGGATGGCGGCGACGATGGCGGGCTTGATCCCGGCCTTCTCTGCGATCGGCGCGTGGACGTGCCACTCGTAATCCTGCGTCCAGTACCGCGCCGTTACCAGGATCGCGAGTTCGGACAGCGTGTTGCCGACGCCCGAGTGGTAGCGCAGGTAGTCGCCCATCGAGCGCGCCAGCGACATCACCTCGGGCGAGTACATCAGCGGCTCGAACGGCCCGAACACCGGCGTCTTGCGGGCGGCGAGGAAGTCCTCGGCGGCCTTCTTCTGCGGCGCGTCGTATTGGTCCGGCGGGATGGTCGGCAGGCGGGATTGCGCCATCGCTACCGCGGACAGCAAACAGGCGACGAGAGATGCATGGGCGACTCTCATATCAGAACAATCCACTGAAGAAGCCGGCCCGGCGGCGCTGGATGATCGGCGTGTCGCCGCTTTCGTTCGATTGGCCGAGGGCAGCGTTCTGACGCAGGCGCTGGTTCTCGCGCACCGGGTCGACGGCGGTGCCGGAGGGCGTCGGCGAACGCCAGAACATCAGCCGGTCGGTGAAGCTGCGGCCGGGATTGTCGAGCGCGGCCTCGTTGTCGACTTCGGCGCGGATGTTGGCCGGCGCCGGGCGGCCGGCGGCCTGGACCAGCGCCTGCTGGCCAGCCGAGAGCGGGCCGCGCGTCGCCGTCGCGTTGATCGACTCCGGCACCAGCGCCGCTTCGGCCTGCTGCTGCTGGGTCAATTCCTGCGGGCGCGAGGCGCCGGGGCGCGGCGCCCGCAGGCTGAAATCCGGCGGCATGGACAGCGGGGCGCGCGTCGTCACTTGGAATTCATCCGGCGCGTCGCGGGTCAGGCCGAAGGTGCGGGTCAGCTCGTCGCCGCTGCAGGCGGACAGGCCGATTGCGCCGAGCAGACCCACGAAACGAAGATGTTTCCTCATGCCCGCGCTTCTACTGCCGCAGACCCGGCGCCTGCAAGCGCGACCGATCGGGCCGCAGCCCATCCAGCATCAGCACGGCGACGCCGCAGACGATGGCGGCGTCGGCCACATTGAACACATACCAGGACCAGCCGAACGCATGCGCATGGATGAAGTCCACCACGGCGCCGTAGCGGATACGGTCGATGGCGTTGCCGATCGCGCCCCCGGCAATCGCGCCGAGTGCCACGGCAACCACGCCGCGCTCGGCCCGGCGCATCCAGACGGTGAGCCCGACGACGACGGCGAGCGCGATCGCGGTCAGGATCCAGGCGCCGCCGGGCCCGTCCTGGTGCAGCAGGCCGAAGGTGACGCCCTGGTTCCAGACCATGGTGAGGCTGAGCACCGGCAGCAACGCGACGGTGCGCAGGTCCGGCAGGTCGAGCACGTTCAGCACCCAGTATTTACTGGCCTGGTCGGCGATCAGCACGACCAGGCCGGCGAGCAATCCCCGGCCCATCATTGCGCGGCGACCTGGGTGGCCGGGATCTGCGACACCACCTCGTCGCAGCGCAGGCAGAGCGACGGGTGCGCCGCGTGGCTGCCGACCTCGGGCAGCACCCGCCAGCAGCGCGCGCATTTCTCACCAGGCGCTTTGTTAATCTGAATCCATCCCCCGCCGCTGCCCAAACGGGCGTGTTTCCACAAGCTTCCGGGCTCATCCGTGAAAACAACCGACGAGACTATCGCGATCTCTTCCCAATCATCCGAGCTTAAGTGCTCCTCAAAGAATTTTGGCAACAAGATCTCAGCCTGCAAAGATGAACCGATTACTTTGTCCGTTCTAGCATACTCTAAACCGGTAGTGATTTCGCTCCGGCGCGCGCGGATTTGCGCCCAACGCTCGGCCAGCGCCGGGTCGCGCCAGGAAGCGGGGATGGCGGGAAACGCCTGCAGATGCACGCTGTCGTCCTCGGAGGGGAAGCGCGCGAGCCAGGCCTCCTCGGCGGTGAAGCACAGCACCGGGGCAAGCCAAGCGGTCAGGCACCGGTGCAGCAGGTCCAAAACCGTGCGCACGGCCCGGCGGCGCTTGCTGGCCGGGCCGTCGCAGTAGAGCGCATCCTTGCGGACGTCGAAGTAGAACGCCGACAGGTCGGCCGAGCAGAACGCGTGCAGGTCCGGATAGACGCCGGTCCAGTCGTGCGAGGCGAGCGAGAGGCGGATGCGGGCGTCGAGTTCCCAAAGCCGGTGCAGCACCCAGCGCTCCAGCTCCGGCAGCTCCGCGTCGGGCAGGCGTTCGGCGTCATCGAACCCGTCGAGCCCGCCAAGCAGCCAGCGCAGCGTGTTGCGCAGCCGGCGATACAGCTCGGATTGCTGCTTGAGGATCTCCGGGCCGATGCGCAAATCCTCGTTGACGTCGGAGTTCATCGTCCAAAGGCGCAGGATGTCGGCGCCCATTTTGTCGGTCACCTCCTGCGGCGCGGTGACGTTGCCGAGCGACTTGCTCATCTTGCGGCCGTTCTCGTCGAGCACGAAGCCATGCGTCAGCACGGCCCGGAACGGCGCCCGGCCGCGGGTGCCGACGGCTTCGAGCAGGCTGGACTGGAACCAGCCGCGATGCTGATCGCTGCCTTCGAGATACAGGTCGGCCGGCCAGCCCTCGCCGAGCGCTTCCATGGCGAACGCATGGGTGCTGCCGCTCTCGAACCAGACGTCGACGATGTCCATCACCTGCTCGTAGTCGCCGGGATGGCGCCCCTGGCCGAGGAAGCGCTCGGGCGGGCTGTTATACCAAGCGTCGGCGCCCTCGGCCTCGAAGGCGTCGACGATACGGGCCAGCACCGCCGGGTCGCGCAGCGGCTCGCCGGAGCGGCGCTCGACGAAGACGGGGATCGGCACGCCCCAGGCGCGCTGGCGGCTGATGCACCAGTCCGGGCGCCCGGCGACCATGCTTGCCAGGCGGGTGCGGCCGGCTTCGGGGATGAATTTCGTTTGTGCGATGGCGTCGAGCGCGCGGGCCCGGATCGCCCCCTCGCCGTCGAGCGCCCCATCCAGCGAAATGAACCATTGCGGCGTGGCGCGGTAGATCACGGGGGCCTTGCTGCGCCAGCTATGCGGATACGAATGCAACAGCGTCCCGCGCGCCAGCAGCCCGCCGGCTGCCTCGACCGCGTCCGACACCGGCTTGGATGCCTTGAACACGTGCAGCCCGGCGAACAGCGGCACCCACGCCGAATACGTCCCGTCCCCCTGCACCGTCTCCGGCACCTCGAGCCCGTATTCCTGCCCAAGCACGAAGTCCTCGACGCCATGCGACGGCGCGGTGTGCACGAAGCCGGTGCCCTGGTCGGTGGTCACGTAATCGGCCGGCAACAGCCGCACGTCGTGATCGTAGCCCTGCCCCCGCAACGGATGCGCGGCGACGGTGCCGAACAGCTCGGCGCCCTTGAAGACGTGTTCGAGATGGTGCGTCGTGATCCCCGCCGCGCGCAGCACCTCGGCCAGCAGCGGCATCGCAATCAGCAGTCGCTCGCCGGGTCGCGCGAGCGAGCCCTCGGCCACGCCGTCCACGTGCAGCAGCGCGTAGTCGATCTCCGGCCCATAGGCGATGGCGCGGTTGCCGGGCAGCGTCCAGGTCGTCGTGGTCCAGATCACTACCGCCGACCCGGCCAGGCGCGGATCGGGGGCGGTCACGACGGGGAAGCGGACGAACACGGTGTCGCTGCTGCGGTCGTGATATTCGATCTCGGCCTCGGCGAGCGCGGTCTTCTCCACCGGGCTCCACATGACGGGGCGCAGGCCGCGATAGAGCGCGCCGTTGAGCAGGAAGCGGCCGATCTCGGCGGCGATGGCGGCCTCGGAGCCGAAATCGAAGGTGGCATACCTCTCGGCCCAGCTGCCGGTGACGCCGAGGCGCTTGAACTCCGCGGTCTGCACGTCGAGCCAATGCTGGCTGTAGCGGCGGCACTCGTCGCGGAAGTCGAGCACCGGGACGGCGTCCTTGTCGCGCCCGGTCTTGCGATATTCCTCCTCGACCTTCCACTCGATCGGCAACCCGTGCGTGTCCCAGCCGGGGATGTAGGGCGCGTCCTCGCCGGCCATGCGGTGGGCGCGCATGATGACGTCCTTGAGGATGCGGTTCAGCGCGTGGCCGATATGCAGGTTGCCGTTGGAGTAGATGGGCCCGTCATGCAGCACGAACCGCGTGCGGCCCTCCATCTGACGCTGCGTCCGCGCCCAGAGGTCGATCCGCTCCCAGCGCGCCAGGATGTACGGCTCCCGCTTGGGCAGGTCGCCGCGCATGGGAAAGCCGGTGGTGGGCAGGAAGACGGTGGATTTGTAGTCGGGAGCGTCGGTCATGGCTTGTTCCTGGTCGGCTTCGGCGCGCGTGGATGCACTCAGGCCCGGAGGGGCCTAGTGCAGCGACCCAAACGGATGCTTCACATCCGTTTGGGTCAAAGCTGCACGTCGTCAATAAGATAGTCGGTAATTCGCGCTGGGAACGAGCGGACCATGGCGCGCATATGCGGATGGGAGGCAGGCGGGGTCAAGGTTTGGCGGCGGGTAACCCACGGGGGGCGTTCCCGACACATGGCCGCCGACGTTTGCAACTGCATGGGGCTCGCGCGCGTATCTTTCTTTCGCCTTTGAGTGAGGGTCGCGATGGCGTGGCCTCACCACAACGATGAGGCTGGACGCATTGCGAGCGCAGGACCCCGTTTCGCCCGGACGACAGTTTAGTCCTTCGTGGCGCTTGGCGAGACGGGATCGGGCGGCGGCCGGGTCGCGCGGAACGGCTTGCGTCGGCAGCATCGAGCGTCTGCCGAAATGGCTGCTGTGTGTTCCATTGGTCGCGCATTGGTTCTGGCTGGGGTTTCGGTATGGCAGCGCGACGCTCCCATCGGTCGTGAACCCCCTCATCGAGAATGGGGGGCTCGCCGGCGAATCCAAATTCGATTGCCTCGCTTGCATCGGCGCCGAGCATCTGAATTATGTGGCCCATACGGTGGCGGTGCGGCCGGGGGACGATCCCGGCGTGGTGCAGCGCGGGGCGGGGCTGACATTTCCGCTGATCGCCAAGCCGGACATCGGCTGGTGCGGCTATGGCGTGCGGCGCATCGACGATTCGGCGCAGTTGACTGAGTATGCGGCGGCCTTTCCCCCGCAGGCCACCTACTTGCTGCAGGAACTTGTCGCCGGTCCCGGCGAGGCCGGTCTGTTCTACATGCGCAGCCCTGGCGCGGCAGCCGGACGGGTGGGGGCGATCGCGCTGCGCCATCAGCCGAGCGTCATCGGGGATGGCGTGCGAAGCGTCCGGCAATTGGCCGCGGCCTCACTCCGATTGGCTGGGACCGACTTTTCAGGGATCGTGGCGTTGCGGGTTCCATCTGCGGGAGAGGTGGTCGTCCTGGCCACCGTCGCCTCGCTGCGGGTGGGCGGCCGGTACGAGGATGGCGCTCGCTTGGCGTGTGCGACGCTGTCGGCACGGGTCGATGCGGTGGCCCGTTCGATGGGCGGATTCAGCTTTGGTCGCTTCGATGTGAAATTTGCGTCCGAGACCGACCTGCAGGCGGGCGATTTCAAGATCATCGAGGTCAATGGCGCGGGCTCCGAAGCGATCCAATTCTGGGATCCAGCCTTGAGCTTGTTCGATGCCTTTGCCGGGGTATTTCGCAACCAGTCGGAGCTGTTCTCGCTCGCCGATCGGTGGCGAGCGCAGGGGAGACATCCGGTCGGCGTGATCCGCCTGGCGAAAGCTTGGTTGAAGCAGCAGCGGTTGATCAGCCGCTACCCGCCTTCGAACTAGAGCATTACTCCCGAGCCAATCGGCTCGGGAAGTGCTCTAAACCGACCGCCGCCCCCGCAGCGCCGCCGTCAGCGTGCCGTCGTCCAGCACGTCAAGCGTGCCGCCGAACGGGACGCCCTGCCCCACCCGGGTGATCGGCAGGTCCGGGGCGGCGCGGCGGAGTTGCTCGGTCAGCCAGTGCGCCGTGCTCGCGCCGTCGACGGTGGCGCCGAGGGCGAGGATGACTTCGGACAGGGCGGCGGCGGCCAGGATCAGCGGGCGCGTGTTGAGGTCCGCAGGGCCGACGCCTGCGAGCGCGGACAGGGTACCGCCGAGGACGTGGTAGCGGCCGCGGTGGACGTTGGTGCGCTCCAGCGCCCACAAATCGCCGACGCCTTCGACCACGCAGACCAGCGTCTGGTCGCGCGCCGGGTCGGCGCAGATGCCGCAGGGATCGCGGCTGTCGAGGTTGCCGCAGGTGCTGCAGGGGCGGACGGCGCGAGCGGCCTCGGTCATGGCGGCGGCCAGCGGCAGCATGCGCGTCTCGGGCTGCTGCAGCATGCGCAGCACGGCGCGGCGCGCGCTGCGCGGGCCGAGACCCGGCAGGCGGGCCAGCAGCCCGATCAGCCGCTCGACTTCAGGCCCACCCAAGTGCCGTCCTGACCTGGGTTAAAACGAGGGCGGCTAGAACGGCAGTTTCATCCCGCCCGGAAGCTCGATGCCGCCGGTCGCGTCCTTCATCTCCTGGGCCATGATCTCCTCGACCTTGCGCTTGGCATCGGCATGGGCGGCGATGATGAGGTCCTCGACCATCTCCGCCTCGGCCGGGTCGAGCAGCTTGGGGTCGATCTTGACGCGCTTGAGCTCGGACTTGCCCGACAGCGTCACCCGGACCATGCCGGCGCCGGCCTCGCCCTCGACCTCGGTTGCGTCGAGCTTGGCCTGCATCTCGGCCATTTTCGCCTGCATTTGGCTGGCTTGTTTCATCAGGCCGGCAAGGTTCTTCAAAGCTCTTCCTCCATATCTAATGTCTCCGCGTCGGGCACCGGCTCGGCCAGCAGGCCGTAATCGTCGACCCGGCTGTCGGTCACGCGCTCGATCGTCGCACCGGGGAACGCGTCCATGATCGCGCGCACCAGCGGGTGCTCGGCCACGGCACCCCGCCGCGCCGTATCGGCCGCCAGCGCCTGCGCGGCCAAGGTGGGCTCGCCGTCGAGCCGCGACAAGGCGATGGTCCAGCGTGCGCCCGTGGTTTCCAGCAGCCGCAGCGCCAGCGTCGCCGCCAGGTCGCGCGGGGCGGCCGGGTCGGGGCGCAGTTCGATGACCCCCGGGGCGAAGCGGACGAGGTGAACGCTGTGCAGCAGGTGCCCGTGCAGGATCGGATGCCCGTGCGCCACCATGGCGACGACGTCGCGGAAGCTGCGCGGCTGCGGGTTGGGTTGGGCAATGGGCGCGGCCTGCAACATGGGCGCCCCGCCGACCACGGCCCGGGCCCCGCCGCCATCGCCCGCGCCCCCCGCTGGGGGCCGCGGCGCATCGCCGAGGCGACGCACCAGGTCGCCCGGCGGCGGCAGGTCGGCGGTGTAGCAGATGCGGATCAGCACCATCTCCGCCGCCGCGCGCCGGTCCGCCGCCTGGTCGACCTCTTGCGCGCCCTTGAGCAGCAGCTGCCACATCCGCCCCAGCACCGGCACGCTGAGCCGCTCCGCCAGTGCCGCGCCGCGGTCGCGCTCCATTTCCGGCAGGTCGGTGCCGTCGCGCAGGCCGGGGACGGTCTTCAGCCGGGTCAGCGTATGGGTGAGTTCGAGCAGGTCGCCGAGCACGATTCCGAGGTCGGCCCCCCGCTCATGCGCGCGGTCGGTGATCGCCAGCGCCTGCTCGGCCTGCCCGGCGAACACCGCCTCGATGAGGTCGAACACGGCGCTGCGGTCGGCCAGGCCCAGCATGTCGGCCACGGCTTCGGCCGTGACCGGCTCCTGGCCGCCACCTGCCCCGCCACCGGATTGGGCGATCGCCTGGTCCAGCAGCGACAGCCCGTCGCGGGCGGAGCCGTCGGCGGCGCGTGCGATCAGGTCGAGCGCCTCGGGTGAGGCCGCCACCCCCTCCAACCCGGCGATGCGGCCGAACAGCCCGGTCAGCTCGGCCACCGAGATCCGCCTGAGATCGAAGCGCTGGCAGCGCGACAGCACAGTCACCGGCACCTTGCGGATCTCCGTCGTCGCGAACACGAACTTCACGTGCGGCGGCGGCTCCTCGAGCGTCTTCAGCAGCGCGTTAAAGGCGTTGCGCGACAGCATGTGCACTTCGTCGACGATGAACACCTTGTAGCGCGCCTGCAGCGGCCGGTAGCGCGTCGCTTCGATCACCTCGCGCACGTCGTCGACGCCGGTGTTGCTGGCGGCGTCCATCTCGATCACGTCGGGGTGCCGGTCGGCCAGGATCGCCGTGCAGTTGGCGCAGACGCCGCAGGGGTCGGCCGTCGCGCCGCCGGTGCCGTCCGGCCCGATGCAGTTGAGCGCGCGGGCGATGATCCGCGCCGTCGTGGTCTTGCCGACGCCGCGCACGCCGGTGAGCATCCAGGCATGGGCGATCCGGCCCTGGGCGAAGGCGCGGCGCAGGATGCGGATCATCGCGTCCTGGCCGATCAGGTCGGCGAAGCCGGTCGGGCGGTATTTGCGGGCCAGCACGCGATAGGCCGCGGCCGGCGCGGACGGCGCACTCAGGAGCGGGGGCACCGTGGGCGCGGGTTCGCCGAACAGGCCTGGGCCTTCTTGCGGCGGTTCCGGCAGAATATCGTCCAGCAACCCGGACATTGGCGTCGCCGGCTCTCCTGAGGCATGGCGGTGGGAGGCCGAACGATCGACCCGAGCGGAACTCGTTGCGGCTGCTTCCTTCCGGACCTGACCGGGTTGGCGAGGCGCCCGTCCGCCGCCGACCTCCCGGCCCGGTCATAGCACGGGTCCCCAGGGGTGATACAAGGTGTGGTGACACAAGATAGGGACGCATGCGAGAAGCAGCGCTGCATGCCGCTCATCACCGCCAGCCGCCCCAACGCCTATACCGGCAGCCCGTTGAACCGCATGGCCGAACGGCGCGACGACGAGGCGTGGATCGAACGCCGCCTTGCCGACCCCGACAGCCTGTTCGTGCCGGTCTGGCGCGCCAAGACGCTGGTCGATGGCGACGAGGCGCCGCAGGCGGTGTTCCTCAGCGGCGAGGCGGCCGCCCTCTCGCGCATGGCCGGCGGGCCCTGGGCGTTCCTCGGTCTGCGCGGCGACCGCGCGCTGTTCACCGTCGATGTCAGCGCGGTCGACGATCCGCTTCCGCTCCTGCCCGAGGCGCTCGGCCGGTTCGAGGACCTGCGCACCCTGGCCGGACGGCTCCCGGCCGAGGACGCGGCCATCCTCGCCCATGCCCGCGGGCTGATGCACTGGCGGGTGCGGCACCGGTTCTGCGGCGTCTGCGGTGCTGCGTGCGAGCCGCGCAGCGCCGGATACGCGCAGGTCTGCACCGGCTGCGGCACCAGCCATTTTCCGCGCACCGACCCGGCCGTGATCATGCTGGTGCATCGGCACGGGCGCGCCCTGCTCGGCCACTCGCAGCGCTTCCCCAATTCGGCCATGTATTCGACGCTGGCCGGGTTCGTGGAGCCCGGCGAGAGCCTCGAGGAGGCGGTTTCGCGCGAGGTGTTGGAGGAGGTCGGCGTGCCGGTCGGCGCCGTCAGCTATCACAGCAGCCAGCCCTGGCCATTCCCGTCGAGCATGATGCTCGGCTTCTACGCCGAAGGCCTGGCCGACCCGATCACCATCCAGCAGGACGAGCTGCGCGATGCCCGCTGGTTCAGCCTGGATGAGCTGCGCGACCCGGCCGCGCATGGGTTCCAACTGCCGCGCCGCGACAGCATCGCCCGGCGCCTGATCGAGGATTGGATGGAGCAGTCTTGATGCGGGCCGCGAGCCTCGGCGCCCTCCTGCTCCTGGCCGCCTGCACGTCGGCGGGACCGTCCAAGGCGCCGCTGAGCGCAGCCGAGGAGGCCTGCGACAGCCAGGCCGACGCCGACCCGGCCGTCAAAGCCGATCTCGGAAAGGCCGCCGGCACTCTCGACTGGCAATGGCAGCACAGCGGCCAAATCCGCCAGGCCAAGCAGGACGCGATCACCAAATGCCTG
>JAABUK010004639.1_pt1 | contig 22133 bp, 15 predicted proteins | sample 5559141 | NCBI WGS metagenome assembly JAABUK01 (sample SAMN10711869, study PRJNA513367) | rock metagenome | isolation source: Antarctica rocks | place: Antarctica: Victoria Land, Pudding Butte nord | collected 2016-01-03
TTCAGATAAAATAAACTTAACTAAATCTTTTTTATAATATTAATCGCGATTATTAGTCTTCATTATTCTCTTAAAATACTATATTAACGTCAGCAATTCTTAATATAATAAAGATATATCTCTCTTAAATAAAATATTCTTTCTTAATAATAATTTCAACTTTATAAAAAGATATTAAGCTTTCTATTCTTTATTATAAGAAGAAAGAACAGCTTTAAATTCTTCGAAATAAAGAGTAAATTATTAAGCGAACTAATATTCTTATTAATACGCTTCTTTGTATTATTAAGCGGTAATAAGTCGATGATTTACCGAATCAGATTATAAGTTCTGAAGGAAATCTTCAAATTTCTTTTAGATAAAGATATTATCGTTCTTATTATAAATATTCTTCTTATAACACTTTCACATTTCTATTAAATCTCTCTTAAAAAAGATAATGATTTAATATATCTTCTACACTTTATTATTAAAATGATATAATTCTATTTAAATAATATTTCTATAGACTTAAAGAAATGTTTTAAGCTTCTTCAAAAATCTATCTTTATATTTCTTAGAATCTCTAATCTTTAAATTATATTATAAATGTTCATCATCTTTTATATATCTTCTTTTTATTAATAACTCGACATTATAATACTAAGATATAAATGAGAAATAAGTTATTAAGAATATAAATCTTTCAATATCTTCGTCATAAAATAAGATTTGTACACTTTATCTAACTTATTATAATTCTTAAAATATTTAAATAAGAAATTGTTCTTAAATTAATTCAGTCTTTAACTCTACTAAATCAGACTGTTAAAGAGTTGCAGATGTAATTCTAGTAAATATTTCTAAAAAGAAGAATTAAGTTATTAAACTTTCTAATTAATTAAGAGAGAATATCATCACTCTTATAGATTTAATTATCACTCTTACAGATAATTATAAGATTAGAGAGATTAGAATATTAAGATAAGTTATGTGATAAATAGATAGTAAGAATAGAATAATGATGTTAAAATGTTAATTTAGCGCTAATAAGAATATTAATTAGTTCTATATAATAGAAACTAATCTCTAAAGAATCTCTTTAGAGATCTCCTCTCTTTCCTCTATATCTATTTAATATAGTAGTTAAAGAAGAGGGGAAAGCGAGATAACTATAACTAACTACTAATTAAAGTAGTAGTTAAGGGGAAACCTTTAAACAAAGAGAAGATATTAAGAAGCCGGAGATGCGAATGCACTAGTTAATAAATGACTCGTTAGCTGAGATCATAACATTATGTGATTATTTAACTGATTTTCAGTTTATTTTTTAAAGATTTTTGATACTCTCTATCTACTATTAATAGCTAGTAATTGAAGAATTTTTATAATATTTTAAAAGTGATTTTGAGATGAAGAAAAATTCAATTTTAAGTAAAATTCAACTTAAAAAGGAATTTTAATAGAGATATGAGGCTTTATCTTCTATAATTAAGATTCAATTCTAGTTGAAGATAGTTTTAATGAAGCGCCTAAATTAGGACTATCTGCTCTGGAAATTTCGTCCTTATAGATAGAGAATTGGGCGAGTTATAAGGCTTTTCGTGGACGTTTAATATATTAAATTGAAAGAATTTCATTATTTTCGCAGATTTCGGAAGCTAATTTAGCTTAAAGGCGCTTTTTCAGGCGCCTTCGGACACTCTAAGATGATTAAATAGTGAGTTAATTTAATGAGAAAGTTACTAATCTGAAAATTCTTAATTTTGAAGGATTTTAAAGGATTTCTATTAATTTTAGTTAAAAGAGCTAGAAATAAGCTTTTTTAATAAGATTTAAATAAAGATATAGCTAAATTCAGTTATTAAGAAGATCTGAAAGTAATTATAGAGAATTTCAAGCTATTTTGAAGCTGAAATAGTGATGTAGAAGATTAATTAAGAAGAAAGTTACTTTGAAAATTTTGATGTTCCTTATGCCAAGAAATCTACAATTTGATAGCGCTAATAGTAGGCTAGACGCGGCAACGCTATTCCTAATAAGGCATGTTGCCATTCCAGTGACACAAGGGATATAACACTCATTCTATGCCCCATTTTATATAGATTTAGACAGTCAATTCCATCAATTTAACAGACATTCTACTAGCTTTCTAGGCTAATTTATCTGACAGAATCGCTCAAAATAGCCTGTTAGACAGGGCGCAGGCTAGCCGAAACCTGACCAATGGACGCCTTGAGGCGTAGGCTGTTTGACAGATCATGATTATCGCGACACCGTGTCCCGAAGCGCTCAAGGTCTTCACGTCCTTCCATCTGATCACTATCCGAGACAAATCCAGGAATTTCATAGCGGTCTCTGGGCTGGCAATGCGCATTCTTGAGCTCGTTCACAAATCTTTCCACGTGCCCGAACAGACGGCTCTTACAGCGAATTAGCATTCTCTGAAGAATTTCTTGCTGTCTCTCATGGAATTCATTGGCTGCTGTGCAGGTTTCTGTCAGAGGCGAAAATGCAATAGGAGCACATCAAACAAACATGTTGGTATATCTCTGACCATGACTTGCACGAATTAATTCAAGTCATGGATTTTTTGGGAATCTAGACCCTCGTTCCTTGCCACACGCAGAGCCAGGTCCTGGTCTCGCTCATTGACCTCTAGACAAACTGCACAGACATTATCTTTGCCTCCAGCCCCCGACACCAAAAGCGCGAAGTCATCTAAAAGATAATGAATAGTTTGACGTGAAAGAACGCGTTTGCAAAGAGTGTCATGGTCTTCTTGGGTGTTTTTTATAACACCTTTATAAATCTTTTATCATATAAAAATTATAAGTAGTTTATTTAAACACTCTACTAATGTCGCCTTACTATCTACAATCTTACTTAAGCATTCCCGTCCTGCTTCTATTCTATCACAGTCATGCTATCTGTATTATATTAAGCTGTTAACACGCCTCAATTCTTGAAATAATGTGTGTGAATAATAGGAATTCAAGTAATGTGAGCATTATACTAAAGTTAATAAGCTCTTCCAAAGTTATCAACATGCCATGCCTAATCAATTGAGTGCATCATCCTGCTTCTGGTAAAGCCATGGGGCGGAATGGCTGAGAGAAGTTGCTTAGATGACTGTCCGAGGTGTGCGCATATCAAACCGAGGGCAAGCAGATGGTTCTCTGGATGGGGCTGAATATAAGATCGAGTAGGGTGGGAGGGTAATTAGATCCCTCTGCTAACGTCAGAAGGGAAGTGTGAAATATGAGGGTGGAGCAGACAATACATTAAGATGATGCACGCGGAATATCTTTTTTACTGTGCTCATAAGCTTCTCTCATCTTGCCCAGACTCTGGCTACGCATGTAGTGAGTTACGGTGGATAGAAACGTCATCTTGCATTTTACGAGCAGTACTGAAGCAGGCTGTTGGGGTATCTCAAGCTATGTGGCAACCCAAAATCCACGCCAGGCCCTAGAAACGCAAGACTTTTCGCCAGACTCCCTCCAGGAAGCTTCTCTCCTCGTCCAAGAATCCAATGTTCGTTCTCGAAGCCCTCAAGTCGCAGCGCTCTCCAAAGCAGGATCGTATGGTTCAAACGCGGCCTTGAAAGCCTCTGCATCTGCCGTCTCCGCCGCCTCTGTCTGCATAACATCATGCCAGTCGGCCCGATGGCCTAGCCCAAGCAGCTGCGCCATGACTTTCCGGCCAAATTGGATGTCGAATCGTTCAGAGGATGGGATCGGCATCAACATCGAGGTTTCGGTAACCTTCTCATCGTCATCTTCTGCTTCTTCGAGGCCTGGGACTTTAGCAGCTCCGGCCGGCTTCCAGATCCAGATGCGGAAGTAGTCACCCTTCTCAGCTACCATCTTGGTTGGATCGTACTTCTTGAATTCGGGAAGGCTTCCCTTCTCAGCTGCCACTTTGAATCCTGCCTGTACTAGACCCTTGCTAACGAGATCCGAAGGAACTGGTAGGAATTGCCAATGGACATGACGTATGTGACTGCGCGAGACCTCCCAGCAGACTGCCCCAAGCTTTCCGTTGGCTTTTGCTTGAACCATGCGGCATAAAGCTCGCCGGTATCGTTGCATCTCAGCGTACTCGTTTGGCGAAAGATGAGCTCGCTTTTCAACAGGGACCTTGTCGTCGACGTGTGTGTGAGGGATGATCAGTGTATGACCGGGGATACCAAGATCTGAATTGGCATCAGGGGGTGGTAAAGGTCCTCGAGGGATGGTTAGGTAAGACTCATCCGCCATCGACGTAATCAGGTGAGTTTGAAGTGTTGGGCTGCCAATGCAGAAGAAACAATTCTCCAGTTTCGTGTAATCGGACTGACGCGGCCTCTTTGGACGGCGCCAAGTATCGCCATTGTCGTTGTCATACCTACTAAAGCTAACGTTTTGATCTGGTAGAGCACGACGCTTACGATTTATTGTGAATGGCGTCGGAGTGACATCCGCAAGCAACATAGTCTGTGGAGGCGCCGACAGATCAATTTTGAATGCGTAGAGCGACTTTTCTTTTCTCTCATTGTTGAACGGTGCTAGAGAAGTAAAACGGGTTACTTTGGTGACTTCTGGTTCGTCCTCAGTGGCTGGGTGGAAGAAAGGTTCACGTTCGTAGTAGGCGGCTGCAGGAGAAAAATGATATCTTGGCTTCAAGGCAGCGCAAAGATCAGATATGCACTGTGCATCAGATGGAGGGTCAATCTCTTTGGGAAGATAACGTTGCGATCCAGAGCGTACTCCCTGTGGCCACTCATTTGTTATGAGTATGTCGGTTGCGTGAGCTCCATGAAGGGTCCGAGCGTCGTTCACGGTAAAGGATGCGTCAAATGTTCCCCGCGTAGTGGGCTGAGAGCTATCTATTTCAGCAGCCTTCCCTCCTAGTACGACAATCCTGATGCCCTCTGACGTCTTCAGAGTGCCTCTTCTACCCAGGAAGAAGAGGTTGGTGCAGACCTCGCCCGATGCCTCCAACTTCTCCGTCACACGAGCAGGAAGTGAGTAATTCCCAATGCCGAAGTATGTTGGCAAAGGAATATTTAAGACTCCGTTCAGTAGGTCAAGTGCCTCTTGCGCCTGGGTTTCGTCCGGACTTTCACAGAAAAGATTTCCAAGTATGATGGCGAACGATAAAGGTTCCGGTGACTTTGCAAGGATTCTAAGCAATTTTGCAAAGAACTTCTTCAATGAACCATTGACTGGTCCAAAGACAATGCTGCAGCATGTCAGTATGGCCAGATATTTAATGCATGAAAACCATAGAGAAGAGTCACACACATGTTAGCCTCCATGATCGAGATCAGCTTGAACAGAAAGCATAAAGAGGGCCAAAGAAAGTGTGTAGCGAGTAGGTAAAATCAGTTTCTAAGAGACTCAATGGCTAAAGACAGAGACAAGAAAGTCACTAGGTAGCGATGTTTGTTGCATATCCATGGCTGAAGATAACAGTCTGTATCAAAAGGTGATATACAAAGTAGAGGTTCGACTGACTAATTTGGGAACAACTTTGATGCCAAGATGCTCCCTAGGATCGCCAAGCATGACTAGTGAGTAGGCGTTGGAGAAGTCCCTCTGTCGCATTTCCTGCTCCGCACAGCAGTCAGAAAAAAAGTTTAAGACATACGAAAGTCCCAGCTTTTGCCGTTTCAAGATTATGCGTCTCGAAGAAAGCTCGTGAAGCTTTCAAAATGGCCGCAATCTCGCCTGGACGGCCAAGTGGGCCTCTAAGAAAGCCAAGGAAGCAGTCCACAACTACAAATAACCACCGGTTCGAGCCTTTCTCGAAGCGCATAGCCAGATTGAAGATCGATCCAGTACATCGAGTTCAGCGTAATGAAACGGCCCAAGAAGATACCACACCGTCCAAATCACATTTTGGGGACTCATTAACTTATTGGGCGGAGTTGAACCTCTCCGAGAATTTCACCCACTTTGTGCAGAAGGTCAAACCTCTGTCGGAAAGCCTCCCGCAAATTCTTCACCATGCCGACTCGATATTTGCTCTTTTGCTACGACACATCGGAGAAAAGGACTCGGTCTCATCTGAACCGCTGCTGAGCCTGCTTGCACATTTCGCGCACGATCTTGGTGCGAGATTTGAAAAATACTTCGAAGAAGCAGTCAGGCTAGTGTTATCAGTCGCCGCGACCCACGAAGCAAGCGAAGCCATAGAATGGAGTTTCTCATGCTTAGCTTGGATGCTGAAATATCTCTCAAGACTACTAGTGCCGGACTTACGACCACTATTGACTATATTGGCGCCTTACTTTGGCAGGACGAGACAAAAGGCTTACGTGATTAGATTCGCCGCCGAATCCATGGCTTTCATGGTGCGGAAGGCAGGGGCCATGTATCACAAGAACAAACGCCCGCTGGAAAACGTGGTGTCACACATGTTTGAAGACCTGCAAGCAGTACAGGATAAGAAGGAAAAATCATCATACGAGATTGGGTTGATGTCGCTCTTCTCCGAATCTGTAAGAGGCATAGATGGCGGACTACATTCTAGCAGTATCGACATTGTTAAATGTCTCACCGATTACGCAAGGCAGGTTGGATTCATCGACGACGCATGTCTGGACATTCTCGAAGGTGTACTCATTTCCATTATCCATGAATCGAATGCCGATGGCTTCAGTCCGTTGGTGAAACTTGTAGTTAACTTCAGCCGTGCATTGCATGACCAGAGTCAGGCTTCCGACACTGCGATTGGCGCAAGACTTCTATTCATTGTTGTCGGGACCCGAAAAGGATCGAGGATAAGTGACTGGATGGCCACGTTGGAGGCTCTGATCCATATTGGAAAGACTGCAGGAAAGATGCCTTCCTCGTTCAATGGTACCTTGCAGGACGTCTTGAAAACGATTGCGATGGCATTGCAGTACTGTCCTCTGGACGCGCTTCTTCCATTCAATACCAAACTGATGGATCTTGTCTCCTCTGGGCCGCTTTCGAGACATTTCCTTCCCTTCTGCTTGTTAAGTAACCAGATTGGCCGCGACCGCTTCCAGAGTCTAGTGTTACCACTTCTCCAACAGTACATGGTAAGGGAGTGGGCACATGACTGGCTCGGCCTATGTCTTCTTGTTCGTCGACTTACTGCCAGTGGGGTGAACATTCTGATGGCCACCCAGCCTGGTTGTCTGAAGATTCCGAACGCAATGGAAGAAGAGACTCTTCGACTTATTTGCGCTGAAGAGGATGAGTCGAATCTGCCAGATGTGTCAAAGGATGCTCTCGCACAATTTGCTGAGGACTTGTGTCTTCCCAAAGACAGCGCGGTGACTGCAAGGTATGTTGAGCCGCTGCGGATCAGGACGTTAAACGCCTTGAAAGTAAGAGAAGGCAACATGACAAAAATTGGATTTGAGTCAGGAAGAGGATTCAACATATATGTTCGACTGGCAAAGTCTACGGGCGACCTTGATAGCAGTCTGTGGAAGGTAATTTGCATGAATCCCGCTCCTCCAACCAGCAGTCCAATCTTCCTGGCTGCATTGTTCGACTACCTTGAGGCACTAGACATGAAAGACGTCGAGTTCTCCCAGGCCCGCGCTCTTTTTACGCATCTTATCAATAACCTTCTGTATCAAACAAGAGAAGTCAAAATCCTCTCTGTGAGATTGATGCAGCAGGTCATGAGACAAGAAGAGGTTCAGATATTGTTCTCTACGTTGCTGCAGATCTTAGAGATCCCCTTTGGACTACACACTGTTCGCCAAATTACAATGCTAATTCGACGACTTGTCGTTCTGCAGAAGGATGTAAGATCCGAAACCTTGTTTCAGAGAATCGTTCCATACTTCTGCCTGGGACTTATATCCTCTCATTCGGGTCCAATTGTGCAAGAAGTCCTTTTGGCACTTTCCGCTATCTGTGAAGATCTGATCATCGAAGAAATTGTCAGCGATGTGGTTGTCAAATGTTTGCAAATAGCAGATAATCTTCCAGCGGCTCCAGCTCCCCCTTCCAACGAACAAGTACGAATCGAAAGCATTACGCGCTATCAGTGTTCGAACATCCTACAGATGAAAGACCTTGCACAAAAAGCCTTAAGCCTATTTGATGAGCCCAAGCAGAACCTGGACAATATGCTCATCACCGGAGAGCCCAACTCAGGCAATCGGCGTTCTTCCATGAGTCGGCTGCAAGCTTTGCAGGTCTTCAAATCTATCCCTCAAGCTGCCGAGAAACGATCCCGCTTCGTGGTTCCCGTGTTTCTGTCTATGCAGCCAGCTCATGACTATGTCAGTCCGTCCCTTAGCTCTGTTGCGTCGACGTCCTCTCATACTATGAGCCCAGAAGTAACAACGGGAGAATGGTCATTTCATGATCGCAAAGCTTTTCTGGAATTGTTGGGAAAGTTCAAGAATCCTAAAGTGTTGTTCAAATCGCAGGATGTGTTTGACGCTCTTTCAGAGTCTCTTACAGCTGGTCAATCCGAGATTCAAAAACTATCTCTCCAAGCCTTGTTCACTTGGAAGCTTCCCAGCATTCGCAAATACGAGGAAAGTCTTCTCAAGCTAACGGATGAGAAGACGTATCGTGACGAACTTACCACTCTCTTTCATGCCGATGACGAGTCTACGTCCATCCAAAACGCGGATAGGGGTGAGCTGTTGCCAATTCTGCTGCGATTATTGTATGGTCAAATGATAAATCGGTCGGGATCAAAAGCAAATCATGGTGGTCAGGAGTCAAAGAGGAAGACAACCTTACGAGTGCTGTTCAAAATGCAACATGAGGAGATAGCTCAATTCCTGAACATTGCCTTTGGCGATGTCTCTGTCAATGTTGGTGTAGGAGGCAGCCTCCAGGATGAGACCGTTTCTGTCGATGTGATACCTATCGAGAAGCAGAACGGAGTTGTGAGAACCGCTGAATCAATGCTGGAGACTTTGCAGAGTCAATTGGCACCCTTTGGAGAAAGAATCCTTACACCCGTTCTTTACTGCCTGTATCGATCATGTCTAAGGCTCGACAAAACAAAAAACACTGACGAAGTATCCAAGGTTGGAACTAAAAGCTCAATCGCCCGAAGTATTAGACGAACTGCTATACATTGTCTTTGTATGCTATTCACCTGCTGCGACGGCATCAAATGGTCAGCCTATCTTCCTTCAATCTTCGCATATGTTATCGGACCGAGACTAGAAAATTTTCCTGCCGAAACCTCCCAAGGCATCTCCGGCCTTCTACAGCTTTTCGCTACCTGGGCGAGTGATGCAAGAAGAGTGCCGTATTTTGTTATTCACAACCAATCTCCACTGGATAAAGTGGCAGACTGTCTGGTCACGCCTTCAACTAGAGACGATGTGAAGGTTTATGTCTTGGACCAGATTTTTATCAAGCTTCCTCAGGTAGCGGCAGATAACCAGAACCTCAGGATGGAAATTTTATCTGTACTACAGCTCCACATGAAGCATTTACTAGGCGTCCTAGGACGCCTGTTAGAAAGCAAGGAGAGTCGCAAGGTGCTCGACTCGGCTGTTGCGTTGCTCGCAAGTCTGACTCCGCTCGTCAAGTCTTCAATCGAGGTTGACAGCCTGATCAGCGCTATCGCCAAATTGCTTGGAGAGCCACCTGATCGGGTCAGCCCAAAGGTCAAAGGGAACTTACTGCAAGCTGTGTTGCATTTGCTGAAACTTCGCCCATCGGAAACTAAGTCCTCGGCACGATCTAGTCTGCGGCAAATAGTTTATTCTCTTTTCAATTACTTCAAAGACGCACAGAGCCGTGCTGCCCTGGGGGAGATTCTAGTGGTTCTCTCCGTTGGTGATCGCCAGGCAGCCGACGTTGCGTCGCTTTGTTCTCGCCTCAACGCAGTCTCCTCTAGGAAGCTGGATGGAATAGACTACGATTCTCGCTTGGAAGCATTTAATGCTATCAATGGGAAGCCTGTGGAAGACCTTACTCCAGAATCCTGGGCGCCAATCGTTCAAAACCTGGTTTACTTTGCACGAGCCGCTGATGATTTCGCGATCCGCTCCAATGCAGTTTCTAGTATTCGGCGAATTATATCCGATGCACGTGGGCTTCATCAACCTGGTCTTGACGAGCTGCTCCAGATCACCGTCCTCGAAGCAGTCAAGAAAGCAGCCAAAGCCGACTCCGAGGTCGTTCGGGCAGATCACTTAGCATTATTCGGTCTTCTGGTTCAGGAATTCCCTGATTGGACAGGAATTAGTGACATGCAAGGACTATTGGCGGGCAACGATGAAGATGCTTCATTTTTCAACAACATACTACATATTCAACACCACCGTAGAATTCGTGCAATGCGACGATTGGCTGCTGAAGCTGAGCGAGGTGAACTGCGAAGCAGCAACATCTGCAATTTCTTCATCCCTTTGCTTGAGAAGTTCATCTTCGACCCAACAGATGATGAGGGGGTACGTGACTTGCGAGGCCAGGCAATTGTGACCGTTGGAGCTCTGCTGCGATGGGTAGAATGGAGCCAATTTCGAGCAATCTTTAGGAGATACAAGAGCTACCTGCATAGCAAGATGGAAGCTGAGAGAGACGTGATCAAGCTTCTCGGAAGTTCAGCTGATGCTCTGGTCTCTTCCTCGTCCTTCGGCGCAGCAAATGAAGACATAGAAATACAAGACGCGCCACTTAATACACCACAAACACAGCTGGCAAAATCTCTGCCAAGCATGGAGAGGCTGTCACACGAGCTGACGACACATCTCATCCCAGACTTGGCCAATTTCATCCATCAAAAGGACGAATCTCAGGTCACATCCCGCATTCCAGTCGCAATCACGACCGTCAAGCTACTTAAGATCCTGCCCCAAGCTCAGATGGCCCTATTCTTGCCGCCTCTGCTTTTAGACATTGCCTATATTCTTCGCAGCAGGTCTCAAGATTCTCGTGATGTAGCACGCAGGACACTCGCAGAGGTTACAACCATTCTTGGTCCCTCCTGCATTCATTGGATCCTGAAAGAGCTTAGAACTGCACTTGCTAGAGGTTATCAACTGCATGTTCTGTCGTATACTGTCCACTCCATCCTTGTTTCGAATACAGACCATCTCAAGCCCGGGGATCTTGATCACTGCTTAGACGGCCTTGTAGCCGTTGTGATGGATGACATCTTTGGTGCCGTTGGCCAGGAAAAGGATGCAGAAGACTACATCAGTAAAATGAGAGAAGTAAAGAGCAGGAAGAGTTTTGACTCAATGGAATTGCTGGCCAAGTCCACCACTGTCCGTCATCTAGTCAACCTCATTCGACCTCTGCAAGCTCTTTTGACGGGCACTATTTCCTCAAAGCAGTCTAAGCAGGTTGATGAGTTGCTTCGCAGGATTGGAATTGGATTATCCCGCAATTCTGTTGCCGGAAGTCGAGATATGCTGATATTCTCTTATGAAGTCATACAAGAGCTCTACAAGGACTTGCAGCCAGCAGACAAAAAGCCTATCACCAACGATGAGTTGAATCGTCAAAGATTTTTCGTGGAGCTTTCTGGAGTCGAGAAGACCTCGAGTAGCAGAAGTTCTCCCTCGATGTACAAACTTGCTAAATTCGCTCTGGACGTTGTGCGTTCTACCCTGCAGAAGCACGACGATTTGCTGAAACCGGAAAACGTCCATGGTCTCCTCCCCATTGTGGGTGACGCTCTAGTCCAAGCTCAGGAAGATGTCAAGATCTCAGCCATGCGGACTTTATCTGCCATCATCAAGCTCCCAATGCCTGAGCTGGAAGACAAAGCTTGTCTGTATGTTATTGAAGCAGTCAAAGTGGTCAAGGACTCAATCAGCACAAACGGCGAAGCCGCTCAAGCAGCATTGAAACTCATTGCTGCAATCCTACGAGAGCGGCGGAGCATACGAATAAGAGACTCAGACATATCATACCTTTTGCAACGTATAATGCCTGACCTTGAAGAACCGGATCGCCAAGGTGTCACGTTTAATCTCGTGAAAGCGGTAATGGCGCGAAAGATCATGTTACCCGAAGTATACGACGCCAGCAGGAAGATTGGAATGACAATGGTGACGAACCATGGTCAGAGCGCTCGGGATGCTGCTCGAGGTGTTTTTGTTCATTTCGTGCTAGAATTTCCTCAGTCAAAAGAGCGATGGAACAAACAAATCAAGTTCTTGGTCAAAAATCTAAGCTATCAGTATCCAGAGGGCCGGCAGTCTATCATGGAAGCAATCAACATACTATTGACCAAGACTGGGGAAAGTGTCGCGCAGGAGCTAATTGCGAAGGTTTTCATCCCTCTCCTGCTGGTCGTGGCGAACGATGATAATGCGGAATGCCGACAAATGGCAGGGGCTTTACTTAAGCGATGTTTTGAGAGGGCGGATCGAGAGCAGCTGAAATCACTCGTCGGTTCCTTGCGAGGCTGGGTCCAGCAACCGGAGAATCATGTTCTCAGAAAGACAGGTATGCAAGCGTTTAAGATCCTATTCGAGGTGCCGGACGTCAAAGCAGAGAAAGAGGTGCCTGCATTATTTTCCGAAATATACCAGATCGTCACGGAAGCAGTACATAGCGAGCTAGGAGAAACTTGGGAGACTCTTTACCATGCTCTACAGTTATTGTCGAAGATCCACGCAGCGTTCCCTACTCTGGCGATGACACATCAACAGAGTCCTCTTTGGTCAAGCATTCGAGCTTTGCTCACGTATCCGCATCCATGGGTTCAGAGCAATGCTGCGGGTTTAATCGGCGCCTGGTTTCATGATCTTGCCATCACAAATGGAAAATCTTCGCTGGGAACCTTGCCGATGCTTGGAAGTCTTGGCTTAGAGCTCACCGCTGACGCTCAGCTCGATGTGCTCAGATCTAGTCTACGAGTGCTGAAACGGAATTGGTCATCCAAGGAACTAAGTGTACAGATGGTTCGAAACTTGGTATTTCTAGGACGGTGTTTCAACGCGAATGACCTCGATATGGACCCTACCTCGTCTTTACAAAGACCGGACGGCGAGAACTCGGACATAGATGACGAAGATTGCGAATCCGACATTGAGAATCGTGCCTCTCAGATGGAGTGCAAAACTCCAGCAATATGCTACCTCCTCACGCAACTTTCCGCCATCCTCCGCCACGAACCACGCAAGCTCACCACCGGCGCGCTCCTTCCCAAACACTCCTCCCTCCAACTCCTCGCCGCCCTAATCCACCACACATCAACCCCAATCCTCCTCCCCCTCCTTCCTCAAACCATCCTCCCACCCCTTGCCCACCTCACTGACCCCTCCCTCGCCACGCCCAACACCCCCACCGACACCAACTTCAGCACCACCTTCCGCGTCCTCCTCAGTTCTGCATCCGAAGTTCTCGACTTAATCCAGAAGAAGATCGGGTCCGCTGACTATGTGAAAGCGATGACGGAGGCGCAGAAGCTGATGCGCGAGAAGAGGGAGGAGAGAAAGGTGAAGAGAAAGATGGAATTGGTGGCGGATCCGGAGGCGGCGGCAAGGGAGAAGAGGAGGAGGGTTGAGAAGGAGAAGAGAAGGAAGGCCGGGAAGAGGGAGGGGTTTAAGAGGGGGAGGAAGGGTTTATGAGTGGGGAGGATGAGGACGGTGGACGGAGTAGAATGTCAGGGAGGAGTGAGGAGTGGGAAAGAGCGGGTCGGTTGATGACGATTACGACGAGACCGTGATATGAGAAATGGCATAGAGCACTGTTGTATGCATAGCGGCGGTGCTGGGAAAAGTCTTCTTCTTAAGTCAGTCGGCCGGCATGAGTTCATGGGTTGGTGCCTTTCCAAATTGACTTCATGAAAAGCATGCGGAGGAATGAGGACTTTGATAGACAGAAATACCTAAGCTAGTATTACCAGGATCCAGAGCTTATAGACTGCTGTAATGTATTCCGATACCTTTCGATGATGTGCAATCTTCGACCCACGGTGGTCGCTTGTCCTCCGAAGAAGGAAGATGCCGGCGTCCAACGTATTCTCTATAGCATCGCTCGTTGCTTTCCAGTACTCAACCAGTGACAGGCAGTTTCATCCGGTATGAATGCCGTCTTAAGCAGAGCGGGCAAAGCCGGCGACGCCCAATCCGTTGCGGGCTTGCGACAACCGTTCTATTCTAAAGGGATAGATGATGACCAGCTAGGTGCCCGTCACAGACATCACGATCTATAGATCTTGGACTCCACATGTGAAATCTAGGCGATGAAGCAGCGTGGGAGCGAGGGGCTTTGCTGCCCCTGCACAGATCCAGGTGGTACCTCTTGGTGTTGCAGTTGGCTGTGCTCGGATAGCCCCTTTTTCCCTGCTAATCTGGCTCTGGCACGGTTTCCACCACGGGCGTCTCGCTTGACCCATCCAATGGTCCCTAGGAAGAGTCAAGAGAGGTAGAATTCAAGGGCTGTCACTTGGGCCCCTCCGGCTCCGGGCTGATATGCGGTGTCTCGGTGCCATCGTCCCAAAACTCAATCTCTTCCTCCCCTTCATTTCCAATCAGCTCACCATTCCTTATCCCCAGCTTTCCCTTCTTCAACTTCTCCCCGTGCCTCTGCATGATATCGACCAAATCACCTCCTTGATCTGTGAATATCCTTAGGTGGTCGGAAACAACATGTCGGTTCTTGCAGGACGGGCAGGTGATGAGGGTTGTACCTTTGTGGAAGCCCTGCTTTGTGACGCGGTGGGGACCGGATCGGTGCGAGCATGGTTTGCAGGTAAAGTAGATTTCGTAGGCTGGGTGGGTGGCGGTAGCGGGCGATGAGGCCACTGCCCGTATATATGGTGACGAAGAAGGAGGCGCAGTAAGGTTTGTGTTGTAGCGAACAAAATTTCGAGATTGCCATGGTTGTCGTCGAAATAGGCGACGAAGGGGTGCTGGGGCAGACGTGGAGAGACGGGAGGGGTGAAGGTTCCGGAATGCTGTGAATCGTGGAGAAGTGGTCCGAGAACAGTACATCTGGCCTGCCTTCTCAAGAAATGAAGACCTGATGGAGGCGCGCATAATGATGGCTTCTTTCGGCGAGGATAGGAACGGAGCTCGCAAAAAAGTTTCTGTAGGAAAGATAATCACGAGAATGACGATGGCTTGGCGAGAGAATTATGTAAGCTTTTGGAGACGATGCAGGGCATGTACGCCTCGGAGATTCCCCACCAACAACAACAGCAATCAAAGACACAGGACTGTTTTGGCCTCAGAAGATTCTGGCCGGCTCGGTGTAAATGAAACCTGTCTGGAATTATCCGTGGCCCTTTATTGACCTTTCCGTTCCCCTTCCATGTACCTTTGCCTCAACACCAGGAAGTTCTGCAAGAAACTTGGACTAGAGGGTGCTACCAGCCAATCTCTGTTCTGTCCACATTGGGCCACGTCCGCAGTAGTTGGGGTTCCGAAGTATTGCGCTCTTGCAGGATTTTGCTGCAGTACTGGCTAGTCGGTAGGGGGAGGTGATATAAATCAGAAGATGTCAGCCCTGTCATCACGAGGGAGAGGGAAAATCAGGGCGCCGCGAAGGGTACGTTGACTCTTATAAGCAAAGCTTCACTCCACGTGTGTTTCGTCTTCAATTTTCGCCGTTATGCAGTGCGGTCAAAATGACCTCGTTCTGACTGGTCACTCCGTATCTTCTCCAAGTCGCTTACAACCCACCAGCAAGATTCTAACTTCAATCTCTCAAATTGTTTCACGTCGCTAACCATGGCATCACGACAGGGTCTTACGAACAACGACACTGTTGACTTCGATGTCACATGGGGCGTCCTCGAGGGTGCGCTCAGAGAAATTCACACGAAGAATGCCTCCAGACTCTCTTTCGAAGAACTCTACCGAAATGCCTACAAACTCGTTCTGAAGAAGAAAGGTGAAGAACTATACAACAGAGTCAGTGGGCTCGAAAAAGAGTTACTGAGGGAGAACGTGCGAAGTAAGGTTGTGCAAATGGTTACTCCACCTCTGATTCTGGGAGCAAGTGGTGAGCAAGTCGGTGGTCAAGCACATCAGCGGCGAGCAGACGGAGAGAGATTTTTGAAAGTCCTCAAAGATGCTTATGGGGACCATCAACTCTGCATGAACATGATCACCGACGTTCTGATGTACATGGTGAGTTTAGTCATATTTCCTATTGGTCTGCTGAGATGACATGTTGTGCTTATAGTACGTTTACCAGGACCGCACTTACTGTCAGGACCAACGTCATCCATCGATCTATACCACAGCCATGGCTCTCTTTCGAACTCAAGTTCTTGGCTCTCCAGTCACTGACCAATCTGATGTGAATGTCATGGCAGTGCTTGAAAGTGTCATCCTTGACATGATTGCGATGGAACGAAACAACGAGGTTATCGACAGACCGCTCATTCGAGCTTGCATCTACATGCTGGAAGGCCTTTACGAGACACATCAAGAAGAAGAGAGTTCGAAGCTGTACTTGACGTCCTTTGAACCAAAATTCCTCGAATCAAGTAAGGCATTCTACAACAACGAGGGCCAAGACTTGGTCGCAAATGCTGACGCTGGAACATTTTGTCGGCATGCGCGGAAACGACTACGAGAAGAAGACGAACGATGTCAACAAACACTTTCAATCTTGACCGACCAAAAAATAAAAAATGTTGTTGACAAAGAGCTGATCGGAGCCCATATCCGCGATGTAATTAACATGGAAGGAACAGGCGTCAGGCACATGCTTGACAACGACAGGATGGAAGATCTCTTAAATGTATTCGACCTGAACTCTAGAGTCGATCCAAAGAAGGCAGCTTTGAAAGATGCTGTACAGAAGAGAATTGTTTCCTTAGGTTCGGAGATCAACAGCAACAATTCTAGCGCAACCGTGGCGCCTTCAAACAACGCTTCAGAACAAATAAGGAGAGAAGAGGGGGAGAAGACATCTGCAGAGAAAAATGTCAACCAACAGACCGTGTCTGCAATAAAATGGGTAGACGAGGTTCTCAAGTTAAAGGCCAAATATGATCGGATATGGGAAGAAGCTTTCAAGAAAGATTCCAACATGGAAAAGGCTCTTGAATACAGCTTCCAGGAATTCATCAACGCCAATCAACGCAGCTCTGAACATCTCTCACTCTATCTCGACGAATATTTGAAAAAGGGGGCAAAGGGTAAGACCGACTCAGAGGTTGATGCAAATCTCGACAAAGGCATTCTCCTGCTGCAATATATCCAAGACAAAGACCATTTTGAAAATTACTACAAGAAGCATTTGTCAAAACGACTGCTACAAAAGAAGTCTGCGAGCATGGATATAGAGCGGCAAATGATCTCTAAAATGAAGATGAAGGTCGGCAATACCTTCACGCAACGACTGGAATCTATGTTCAAAGACATGTCTTTGTCCGAGGATCTCACTAAACAGTATAAATCACATGTGGCTGAGCTTGGTGATCCTGACACTAGTCGGATCGATCTTGAAGCAAGCATTCTAACAACGACAATGTGGCCGGTCGACAGTATGGTGAGGCGCAACGAGGATGGATCGACCAAGACTGCCTGTGTCTATCCGCCGGCTGTCGAGAATGCGCGAAAGAGATTCGAGCATTTCTATCTGAAGAAGCATAGTGGTCGGACACTATCCTGGCAGCCACAGCTTGGGAGTGCAGACATTCGTGCAACCTTTACAAACCCGAATGGCAAGGTTAAGCGGCATGAGTTGAATGTGTCGACCTGCGCGATGGTCATTCTTCTTCTTTTCAACGACTTGCCGGCCGACCAGTGCCTGACTTACGAGGAAATTCAAGCCCGGACCTCAATTGCAGACAATGAGCTGGGCCGCAACTTACAGTCACTAGCCGTTGCGCCGAAGACTAGGGTTCTGAAGAAAGAGCCAATGAGCAAAGACATTAAACCTGGAGACAAGTTTTACTTCAACGAGAGTTTCACGAGTCAGTACCTCAAAGTGAAGATCGGTGTTGTCAGCAATGCTGGCAGCAAAGCCGAAAATAGTGATGAAAGAAGAGTTACGAAGAGGAAGGCTGATGACGAGAGAGGCACCACGATCGAAGCCGCGGTCGTCCGAATCATGAAGTGAGCATCACCTTCTTGATGTTTAAAGCAAATATTGACCTTGATTCAGGCAACGCAAGCACCTTCCCCACCAGCAGCTGATCGCGGAAGTGATTCAGCAACTCGCGAACCGCTTTCAACCCGACGTTAACATGATCAAGCAGAGGATAGAAAGCCTAATGGAACGTGAATATCTGGAAAGAGGGCCGGATCCGAGCAAACCTTCTTACACGTATCTTGCTTAGATCAATTCATAGGCGTCTTTTCGTGGGCAAGGGAACGCCATTTCGTGAGTCAGGATCTTGTAGTGAGATGCATTTAGCGAAGCCAATGGCGCAATGGAAACCGATTACTCGGGGACAGGCTTCGGGGACGAGAGTACCTACTGCGGGCTCAACCACTTTACAAGGCGAAAACTGGAGTGGAAGATGGTACCAGCAGACCCCGAAAGATCAGCGATCAATCGAGATACAACCAGGACAAATTCTTCCTGCCTGGCGAGAACCAGATACTGATTTTTACACTGGGATGAAGGACATATCTCAATGGCCCAACCAACTCCACCGTTCAATTTCAATGATCCAATACACACAAAACAACATCCTCCCAACAACAGTTTCTCAATGCCACCCCTCCGTCGACCCTCCCCTCTCCACCTCCTCCTTCCACATCGTCTTCTCCTCCTCCGCCCTCCCAGGCCCCACATACCAACTCCCATACAACCCACTCGCCCACTGCTTCCCCTCTCCGTCCCTCTCCCTCTTCTCCACCCTCCTTCTATACCATCGTCCATATACCAACAAATAATACAGCCGAAAACTCAACAACGCGAATTTATCCCTCTCCAGATCCTCTGGGTACTTAGCCCCGAGATCAACAGCCGCCGCAATCCCAGAAATGACGGCGACTTCGTGCGCATTGACGAGCGTCCAGGCGGCGGCGAAGCGGGTGTGTTTACGGCCCTGGAGGAGCCACATCCAGGGAACAACGAAGAGGTAGTGTGTCCAAGAGTGGCAGAGCTGGTGCCACCAATCTTCACGGATGATTTTCGATTTGTCGATTTGGTCGTTTGACCAGAGGTGCGAGTCCCTCTCTTTATTGAGGAAGATGGTCTGGAAGACATGCACGTCGAAGGGCAGGGACGACGGAAACTGGGACTGGTAGTTTGAGCAGTCGAAACACATTTCCAGTTTTGAGGGATCAGCCGGGTAGGGTTTGATGTAGTACATTGGTTTGAAGGATTTGGAGGCGTAGTCGTTGCGGGTGGATTGGGAGATGCCGGAGAGGGTCGGGACGGCGAGGGAGGGGGAGTAGAAGTTTGTGTAGTGGTTTTTCATGTAGGAGGTGTCGGTATGGGTTATGGTTATGTCGTCGGAGAATTTGGCGGAGCCGAGGATTTTGCGTTCGCGGAGGGTGGAGGTTCGGGAAAGGAGGCGTTTGGCTGTGTCGGCGCTGTGGAGAGAGGGGGATGCTGGTTAGTAGATGGAGGACTTTGGTTGCATAGGGAAGGAAGAATGGAGAAGGGGGCTCACAGCACGCAGAGGATGAGCTCATCGTAGTCTTCCTCCCATTCTTCGGCGTCAGGGTCTCCATTGTTGGGGTTGTGGTTATCAGGGACTGGCGTCCTGTTGATGAAGGAGACGACGACACCGGTTTTGTCTCGCTTGATTACTCGTGTCATCTCTGTTGACAGTCTGACATTTACTTGCTTCTTCACCAAATCTTTCCGCCATGTCTCATAAAAGTCGCTGAAGTTCGGAAACACGACCATTGGTGGCAGGTTGCTAGCCACTGAGTGCTTGTCTGCTGGATACCACATGCCATATGTTGGACTCGTGCATAATCTCTCCAGCATGATACTGGGAGTTTCCGGGGTAGCATTACCAGTGCCAAGAAACAGAGCAGTCATCGGCAGAGCAATGAAATTAATGAACTCATCCGAGAAGAAGAAAAGCTTCAGCATCAGCTTCAAAGGCATAAGCGCAAAAAAGACCTCAAACCAACGGGCAATATTCAGAACGGTAGCAAAGCGCTTGATCTCCTTTTGATGCCTGGCCAGTAACTCCGTTGGGAAGACATTGGTCCAGAAAGTCTCGTCCTTGCCAAATGAAACTTGAAGCTGTACCGGGTCTGCATGATAGCCTTGACGGGCAAACATGGTCATGGTGTGGTGGAAGATGTTGCTGCCACCTTGCACACCTTGATTGAACCAGGAGGCACCATGCTGATTCTTGTCGAGAGGCACGGAGAAGGCCTGACCGCCGCAGTAGTTGACAGCATCAATCAAAGTGACTTGGAACTTCTCCGGATGCTGAGCCAGGTGGTGTGCAGCAGACATGCCTGGGAAAAGTCAGGGGAGTCTTGGCCAAGAGAGGATAGGATAGGGGTGAATGTTAGTAAGTACCGGCTGCTCCAGCTCCCACCACCAACACTCTCTTCCTGCCATTGCTCTTGTTTGCAGACATAGTCGCAAATGGTCCGATCCGATCACCAGGAAGAGGAATATATCAATACGCGCCTGTCCGTGGGGATGGCGAAACATATAATCAGCATAATCAAGTCCGCTAGTCTCAGCCTTAATGGTTGGCATCATGACGCCCGTGAAAAAGTCCTCACGTCATCACATTCACACAACTTACAACTAAGGATGGCCCAAGTGCAGATGCTGATCCATCACAGAAAGGTACCGAAGTACACGAACAACGCCATCAACGGCTGTCTCCACGTGTCGCGGAGTAGCATGAAGTCTTGATTGCTCAGAGACGGTGGTTTCACGATATCCCTCAACTCACCTCGGCTTTGAGGCCAGATCTGAGTCGACGCAGGCGTCATTTGGCCCACCTGGAGATGGTTGAAGAAGTGTGCAACTCAAGATGTCCGACAGTTCCATTCGGCCACATTGGACCAGTTCTCTCTCCTCATGCTGATCTCTAAGCATTATTCTTCCCGTCGTGGATCTACCCGTCGATCCCACGGTCACGTGCCCGCGTATCGCGCTAAGTTTTCTCAACTTCTTCAGATTCTACAACAATCAAGAACCCTGACTCGCATTTTCAACGCACCAATGCGTGCGATTGTGCTCTCGCTCATGCTCTTGCCCACTGTTTGTATTCTGTCCGATGACGCCTTCGACGGAGCTGTCTGTATCGTTGGATTTTAATCTCCTACAATTTTCTCAGGACTTCTTATCTTTCACTACCCTCGTAGCCTGATCTTGGCGAAGCCTGCTGCATTGGGTGACACCAGTATTGTCTTCTGGTTGGGGAGCACGTCATGAGAACTTCGCTACCTTGTCTCTTCCGCCTTAGCGTTTGCGAACGCTCGTCAGCAATCAGTTGATTAGGTGATGAAATCTCAATCTCTTGGTCTCAAACAACCCAATCATCCAATAGGAGTCTCTATTCATCTTCGTTTTCAATATCAAGTAATTCCATGGACTCGATTCAACTCTTTTGCATAGTATACAATACGTTCTGATTTAGTTTGTGGATGGCGCCTGATCTCAATATATTTCTAGTGAGATAGAGTTGCCGCCAGTGACAGACGTCGAATACTGCGGGCCTCTGATGTCCTGCAATTGGGATGCCTTAAGCCTGACCTCTGGAGATACTGAATGGGCCAAACACTCGGGCCCAGCTTTACTGCTACCCAACCAAATTCAAATTGCAATCAAAACAATTCAAGCAGCCCACATAAACGGCAAAAAGGCAATCGCAAACATTTTCCAGTCCGACACCTTCCTGCCTTCAACCCCCAGATTAGGCGACGCCCTCACCGTCTCCCTCACAGTAGTCGTCGCAGCCGACGTCGTCTCCGCCACGCACTACCCGCTCGAGGCGCAGTAATGGCCCGCATCGCAGCAGATAGTGCCGCAGCAATCGCGATTGGGATAACAGCACTGATCGCCGCAGCGTTTGGTGCCGCTGTCGCAGCACCCGCCATTGGGGCAGCATGCGGAGAGGCCTTCGCAGGCTCGGCCTTGCTGATCGCAGCAGATTCCCCCTGTGAGGTTGAGAAGGAAGTTAGGGGTGTGTAAGGGAAGTACTTGACGCTCCTCTCCAGAGTCTGCAGATGTAGAGGTGCTAGGACTTACAGATACAGGTTGCTCCACCACATGTTACGTAGCCTTTGTTGCCGGGACAGCATGAATGTTGCCCGTTGTTGGTGATTATGCACCGTGTTTTCTGAT
>JAABUK010004640.1_pt1 | contig 22131 bp, 17 predicted proteins | sample 5559141 | NCBI WGS metagenome assembly JAABUK01 (sample SAMN10711869, study PRJNA513367) | rock metagenome | isolation source: Antarctica rocks | place: Antarctica: Victoria Land, Pudding Butte nord | collected 2016-01-03
ATCCTCGTTCCTGTCCTCTGTCTTGTCCTCGTTCTTGTCCTCGTTCTTGTCCTCGTTCTTGTCCTCGTTCTTGTCCTCGTTCTTGTCCTCTTTTTTATCCTCGTTCCTGTCCTCTGTCTTGTCCTCGTTCTTGTCCTCTATCTTGTCCTCTGTCTTGTCCTCTGCTTTGCCCTCTCTCTTGTCCTCGTCCCCTGCCCTGTGGTCTCCATCTTTGCGAGCCCTCTGGCGCGAACTCTCATTTTTGCCGTTCTGCTTCTGCGAGTCTCCCGTTCTCTCCTTGCTGCTCCCTTGCTTGCTCGTGGGGCCCTGTGTCTCCTTGCCGGAAGACGTTTTGGCACCATTCCTGTCTTCCTCACTGCCCGGGGTCTCATCCAAGGCTTGATCGAGCTCTCGTCTCACGTCTTTTGCGGCATCTCTGCTAGATTCTTCGATCAAATGGCGTTTGGACTTCGACTTGCCTTGATGCTCTCTGTTTGTGTACGAGCGGATGAAGGATCGAACAAATAGCCAAGTCAGAGGTGCGAGGTAAAAGCAGTTGATCAGAATAGCGAAAACTTGTCCACTGGTATCTGTGCAGTGAACCATTCGCAGCTCGTCTCGATAGCGGATCTCCTCGCGAGCCTTGAGATCCTTGGCGGCATGTATGGCGTCGATACCGAAGGGCTTGCCTTGTTCGTTACGAACATTCTCGGCTAATCCTTCCTCGCCGGCAGCTCGAAATGCGACCTTTTTTAACCATGATCCAATACCTGCTGATGCCGATGCCGTTGCTACTGCGGCAGCACTTGGAACATTTGACGCCACACCGGAAGTGAGGTCTGCGAGTGAGAAAACGTATGGTTTGCGGACTGGAATGGTGTATGCTATGAACAGATGCGCGAAAGCGAAAGTGGCGCCCACAACAAATTGAGCTATCTGCATCGTGGTGATTAGTTGCTTGATTCTCTTTGGGACCCTGACTCCGAGTGCTGCTGCGGTGTAGTATGTATACTGAATTTTGTGTAAGCCCAGCGAGAGACCGGCTTTCAGAAGATGACTTACCATCAGGACGTGAATGAAAGAGTTGACTAGTACAAATATCCAAATTGGAGGGGCCATATATCGAATCCCAGCCCACATGCACATCATTGCTCCAGCATGATGATATGTCTGTAGAAAAGAGCTTTTCTTGCCTTTGGCTTGGATGATCAGAGTGTCAGAGACCTCATAGAATTTTGAGAGGTAGAACAGCCATCCATAGAACGCCAGCCCTTCATTCCAGATCCGTCCGATATCCTTTGTTTCAGGCAGATGGTCTGCTGCCAGCTTCAACGCTTGGTTTGTAAAGCCCCAAGCACCTGTCGAGGTGTTGAAAGTTGCTGCGTCACCCAGACCTCTGGGACCGTTGATCTTGCAAAGGGCATCGACCGCACCAACCAAGCCATGCTCAGCAGTCGCACCGTCAAGGGAAACCCTGACTGCGTTGAGCAAACCAATGAACGTCCAGGCGGAAAAGAGAGCGAGAAAGACATTGTGGGCTACAACAAATGCGCGGAAAGCTATTGTCTTGCTGATCGCCCATGGCTTGTAGTCGCGCTTCGCGTTGAGTTGATTCAATATGGTCACGATTGTCGCATAGACCAAAGCGACAGTGATTGGAACCTCTACTGATAACAAAGCGTTGTAGAGATGGGGGGAAATCGCAAAGGGATGCGCGAGGGTCGATTCTCCAGACGGAGGAGGGAGAGTTGAAGGTAGAGAGGCTGGAGGAAATCGGAGGAGAGAGGTTGGCACAGGTGTGATGCGCACCGACGGCGACGGGTACACTCTTGAGATTGCCATAGAGCAGAGGGGGAGTAGGTGGCCCGGGTAGAAAATTGGATGGGGAAGACGCGCTCTTCACGCGTGTCCACGGACAAATGTCACAGAGGCGGTCCAGAAGTAGATTCAAGACTGTTACCTGGGCCCTAGGTTGATGGAAATTACTCCATACAACCAGGAAATCGAAAAGAAGCGTGTTAAACAAAAGCGAAGGGCTGCGGGATGTCAAAGCAGGGAATCATTTGGCACTTCTATCGTCACCAGCCACTTGAGATGAGCTCACACGAGCCTTGGCATCATAACCACCATCGTCGTCATCGCCAGCCACTTTTCCAGAAGGCGAACATCACCGCCATTCGTTCGTCACGATGCTGCACTCTTCTATGCACGCAGACTGCCCGTTCTGCCACACATCCATCTGCGACACAGGTTTCGATTTCCTGATGATGCTTTTCCTCTAATGGTTGGTCCAGACCCTCTTACGAGGCTGCTTACCGTAACGAATCCTTGAAAGTTCCCAGCAGGGCAGAGAGAGGATCGCAGTGTGGTGCAAAACTCTTCGTACCAAACGGACAAGACTATCCTAACGACAAGGTCTAAGATTGTGTTCTTTCCCATACCCTCAATCTATCAAACTTGTAAAGCCACTCCATCGCTCCCAGCGGGAACATGTGTCCCGTGAAAACCAAACCCCACAACTCCCTCCACGTCTGCCCGTCCCACTTCTCTCATCGTCTTCGCATCCAGTACAAGTAGATAGCTCTTTCCCTCCACTCCATCCAAAACCACACTCAGCAACACACCACCGTCTTCGTCCTCAGATGCGGGATCTGCCACGAATATTGGCTCACCTGCCGTCTGACCACGGTAACTCCATTGCATGTTGTCGTGTGTCTCCAAATCATACTTTACGAGACCATCGAAGAAGGCTGATTTGCCAGTATCTGTCACGCCGTAGATGTAGCGGTATTCTCGCATGAGTTTTGTGGGATTGATAGCGGGGAGCTCGAGGCAGAGCTCGCGCCCCTTTGAAAAGACTAGGTCAGCCTTTAATGGATGAGCGACGGGTGTGGAAGGAATATTAATTAATCGAAACCGCCGAATCGTCGCGTGACAATTCGCAAATGAGCCGTCGCTGAAGCCCTTGGCGGTAGGCGAGTCAGACATCATATTGTCGAGATAGTAGCGTGTAATGCATTCGTGGGTATCATATGCAATGACGTCTGCGATTATGTCTGTTTGGCCTGCCTGGTCGCCCGACACTTCATAGGCGTTGATGGCGTGAAAAGCGAAGAAGGGGTCGGATTCGTATGTTGCTATCAGGCCTTCGCCCCCTGCTTCTACAGGTATACGGTCAACGACATACCACGTTGCAGGGCGTGTACCGTCATACTTGGCGAGCGAATCGACGACGTTCTTATGGTAGAAGATTGGAACACCGCCGAGGGAGAAGAAGGCATTCCAAACACAGATGATGACGTAATTGTCAGTCAAGAAGAGGGAGTGAAGATATGATGCATCAGCTGAAATGGTGGCGAGGATAAAGGTTTTGCCTGTTGACGCCGAGACTTTGAAGACACGGTATGTGCCTTTCCGACCATATTCTAGATTGTAGTTATAGACATCGCCTGTTGTGGGGTCGCTCTTGGCATGTGTTGCGCTCGATGGGCCTTTCAGTGATGGATGAAGCGAAGTCTGCTGCGCCATGCCGATTGGTTCCAGCGTCTGTGCATCTAACATTTGAAATGACAGAGTATCGGTCTTGTTGCACAAGCTGATAATCTTGTTCTTTCCAGGGGCTCGATCTAGACGACCACCAGTCGTGTTGAGACCAGGAAAGTTGGCAGACAGCGTGACAGATATGTTGGTCTGATCTGGCTCTTTGACCTGCGGCGCTGGCTTGAACAAGCCTTGCACTTTCTGGAAATAGGAGGTGCAAAGGTCATATTTGGCACCGAAAGTGTAGCCCTCGTCCTTGCCCGTTCGTTTAATTCGTTCTAGCACTCCGTCACAAGAAGATCTCGAATTGTAGCTCACTCGAACAGGTTCATTCCGGGTTGGGGCATGTATTTGAAACCGGTGGACTTGGGCGAAGCTGTCAAACCAGTGATTGACACGGAACGTGCTTCCAGCATCCGTCTCGAGTTTGCGAGGACCAATGCCTGTGCGGAAAAGAGTTCCCGCGGCATAAGCTGGGATGTTGCCCTTGACCTTCAACTCGACAGGAGATCGCTCCTCGTATCGGACGTCAAACTTGATAGGGGTCAGCTTGTTGGCCTGCTTCCTGATTGTAGCAGTGCGCATACTCCCTGCGCATTTGGCCAATCATTGTAGTGAGTGGTCTTTTCCTCCCAGGAGCCCATTGGAATTCACCTTGAATCTAACGACACAAAATATTACGGCCGGCTCAACGGGATGTGAAAGAATAGAACTAGTGTTCTGTAAAGTATTATTAAGCATTAATGAGAAATTGCTCTAGGAGTCGAATTGAATTGATTGAGTCGATTCTCTAGAATCTATTGTAGAATGTCTCCTGAAAAGGAGTAAAATATGAGGGAAATGAGGCTCAAAATGGCCGCAAATTAGCGAGAAATTGACCAATGACAGGCCTGAGGCGCAGACAGCTCGACAAATTATCTTAATCTCAAGGCTGGAATGAAAACGATAGAAACGAGTGGAAGGAGGCATCATGCTTCTCAAACAGGGTCGATGGAACAAGGCAAGCAACAAGGCAAGTGTGCAGAGCTGGAAGAAGGAAGTGTTCAGTCAGAAAGTATATCCCGCGTGCGGTCCACTGAAGGTTTACATCCTGGGTGGATGGTGAGAGCTCGGCTTTCTCACTGGCTAGTGCAGACTTGATGGGCAAACTTAGTCAAATTTGGCATTCAACATCCTCTATCTTTACATTACCTTCGGTTTTGTCGAGGCTAGGCCGCTGCAAATGATGATTTGCCAGTGTGGCATAGCGTGGGAAAAGCCACAGGCTCGCGCTCCGTACTTCCAGCCTGTCTCAAAGCGAATGTATTCAGTTCCGATCCTTATAGCATCGGCAGTGTCGAATTTCAGGCTCCAAAAATGAACATACAGCGCGCGCAACAACAGCGCTTTCCTCCGTTCTTCGTAAAACCTTATAATAGGCATGAAGACCTGAACCCGCTTCGGCAAAGGCTTGCGCGTCCGCATCCGCGATGATGAGGCTCGGCAGCGACGGCAAAGCTTATGGTGGGTATGCCGATAACTGGCGCAGCCAAGTCGATCTCTACTTTCAGACTTTAGACGTGCTCCCATCTGCTGGGGCAGCTCCCATGCTGACCACGGTGTTCTCACGGCCCCAGGACAAAAGTGAGCATCATTGGTATGGAATAATCCATATCAGGGCACACAGCCTTTGAGCGCCCTCGTGACCCGTGACTCCGGCTTTTTCGGCTTCCTCGACGACGCAACTAGCGGCATGGAAGAGGGCGTTTCTTTGGTAGTGTGGAGCTTCGAGGCCGCCGATATGAGTCTGGTTAAAGTTGGATGTTAGCCTTTCACCGTCAGGCAGACTCTTGATCTCGAAAGAATTATTGAGGCTTCGGTTCTTGTCCCATCGGTCTCCTTCTAGTGAATGGAGTTCTATCTTGCCTGAAAACATGCCGCTCGCACCTGGAGAGTAGATGTAAGAGCTTATGTTGTATTTGCGGAGGACGTGAAAGATGTCCTCTTCTGGACGTTGTGCGATGGCATTGTACTGTCCCCGATAGACGGTAGGCTCGATCCATCCATTCTTCTCGCAAAATTGGACAATCTGCTCCACCTCGGCGGCGTTGAAGTTGGACGGGCCGAACTAAACCTATACCATTGTCACTTCCTGTTGGCAAGAATCTTAAGGCAGAATGCGCAGTGCAAAGTAGACTGAATGGATGCTGCTCCAGATATCAATCACTAGGGCATGATAGGGAAGAATACCCTTCCAGCTGAATGGTCGCTTGTACTTTTCTCTTGACGCTGCCGAGGTACTATTTTGTGACCAACATCCTCTACTGTGCACATGATGCCTCGCTGTGGAGGGTGCCAATGAGTAAGCATTAGTACGGGAATTGAATGCCTTCATCAACAAGACCTGTTTCCGAGACGTCATCGGCGCCTGTTGTTGTGGACGATGACGGAGAGCTTCCACATAGTGACGAGGTCATTGAAGAGCTCTTCTACTTCGACATTGAAGAATGGGACTGGCAGAAAGTTAATATCTGTAGCGAAGTAATCTTCAAGGCTGCGAAGAACGCGGAGAAGGCTACTCTACATTCAAGTGTGAAAAACTGGTCTGGCACTGTTATCAGCGTTCGTAAAGCTGAGATACAGGCTCAAACCAAATCTTTGAAAACAACCCTTAAGACGCGCAATTCAACCCAATTACTTGATCCTATCTTATTCTGTATGCCAATTAGTATCTATTTGGTACCTTTTGACACGTCAGAGATGGCCACGCCGTCGTAAACCCCTCAAAGGGTAGGCGAAGACGGCTACAACCATCGATTAGGACCTTGACACAAATCTTTGAGAGCGAACTCTACAATTAAAGCATATCAGCAAGAAGATTATATCTAAATTGCTAACTTTGAACACATAGAAACCTACTACACGGCGTACGAAACTCACGACGCTTAATTGAATTTATCGTTTGTCTACTATCGATATCTAGATAGACTTCGAACGCGTCGAGAAAAACTCGATTTAGTAGGGGCGGATAGAGCGCATAGTGCAGTGAGAGAAGACGAATGGCTTAAAAATCAAGGTAATAAAAACTCTCTACAGCTATATAATTAAAGATATCTCTTGTTTAGCCGTACGACGTTCCTAATCATACGGCTAGCATTATAGCCCGACACTCGAAAGCGTGAGAATTCGATATCTTTTTAGACGTTTTTGATGCAACCTCGCAAGCCAATTAAGCACTGATTCAACAGTTAAGCCTCTCACCCTGCTGGGCGTCGACGGGGGCGAACCGAATCTGCGTGTGAAGGAATAGAGGCAACAACAACAACAACACTATACCCAATTGAGTTGGGCATTGGATATTTGCAGGGCAGCAGGCATACGCAGAGTGATCGGGGGCGGCTACAGGGACTTGATAAATGCGCATTTGAGGCCTGCGCGGTCTTAACGAGCTTTGACCCTTATAGGCTTAGCCTGGTGGTGTGCGAATCAATCAATCAATCAATCAATCAATCGGCCGCAGCAATGCACCGACGGATTTGGGGCGACAGTCGACGTCGGCCCTTGGGCATTGCCCTGGGCCCACTCGCCCCGGCCGGGGGGAACCCGGGGCCAGATTGTGCTGATCTTGGCATGTGAAGTCCCTTGGAACAATACTGGAAGAGGAGCCGGCACATGGTCGGTCACGCAAGAGGTATGACAAGCTCGCAGGTGCTGAACATATGGGCTGTTAGAGGACTTGTGTCGTCCACTCGAAGATTACGGGCGTATTCCAGTATTTGTCCTTGCCGTGATCGTGAAATCTGCTAGCCTTCCATTGCAAACAGTCCAAATATTTTCTAGATAGTCCAACCAACTCGACAGTATTTGCGCTGGGCGAGAAGCCTTTCAGGTCGCCGCACCAGCAAGTATCAGGCTTTTATTTCTAGGTTGACAACGGCCGTGACACCCACAGACTGGCGACCTACACACTCTTGCCTACACTTGCACTGGAGAGTGACTATGGCAGACCCAGAGACCATCGATGCCACGATGGAGGACGAGTACGATGAGGAAGCTGATAGCGATTTCGATGCGGGAAATGCAGCCGAAGAAGTCATCTCTTCCCCATCGGAAGAAGAAAACGATCAAACCCCTTCAGCAAGACAAGGTGGACCAAGACTAAAGCCACAGGGAAAGAGGAAAGAAAGGTCACAACCAGAGCCACTCGACTTGGATTCGGGGGACGAAGCTACAATACAAGAGCAGAATCGGGCGACGCAAAAACAGCAGCACAGAGTTGAAGATGGCCAAATTTACAATGGCGATATTGAGGAGCAGGGTTGGAGAGCTAGAACGCGCGCCATGCGGGAAAAGGAGGAGGTTGACAAGAAGACATCTAAGCTGGCAAGTGTGACAGGGAGCACCATCGATGTGGAGCAGATGTGGAAAGCTATGAACAAGCCTGATGCATTGAATGGTCTTCTCCAACCGGCCCCGGCGTTGGTCCTGGACGGTGCTACGCATCAATCGGAAGAGCAGAAAGAAAACCACGACCCGTCTCGGTCATTGTCTGCAGGGGTTGAAAGTGGGAATGTGGACGAAAGCCAAGAGCTACCGGAGGGAATAAACGATATGATGATGATTGACGAAACTTATGAATTTGCCGGAGAAGTCCATAGTCGAAAGAAGACGGTCCCCAGATCATCCGCAGAAGCGAAGCTGTGGCTGTCTCAAAGGTCACATCACAACTCAGATCCCAGATTCTCGGGCGAGGAGCCCGTTCGAAGACCGCTTCGTAAGATCTCGCGCTTCGATCCCAACGTCAACAGTCTAGACTCCTTCCAAAAGAACTGGGAAAGGCCGTGGGCGGATGGCAAAGGGCTCAAGGTACACAAACTCAACACGGTGGAGAAGAGCAAGATGGATTGGGCAATGCATGTGGACCAGGAAGGCCTGCAGGATGAACTGAGTGAACATGCCAAGGCGAAGGGAGGCTATCTGGGCAGAATGGCGTTCTTGGGGCAGGTTGAGCAGAGAAAAGACGAAGAGGCACGGAGGAGGCGGGTCGGCGGCGAGTCGAAGGCTGAGAAGGTCTCCTTTTGAACTGTCTTGCGGTGGTCCACGGCCATCGTCTGCCTCCCTCCGCCCACTGCATCGGCGTTGAGGCCTTCACTGCCAATGCGTGAGCTGTGGCTGCCTTGTGGGCGTGGCGCAGCTGTGGAGGTCGTGGTTGCTCCTTCCCGTGTCGACGCCCACGAAGTGCTGAATCGCCCTGCCAGCTCCACCTCTGCCACAGCAACGGCGCCCGCCTTCTCCTTCCACTTGCTGCTGGCTCCTCTCGCATGCCTTCCCCGGCGCAGTCCTGGAACGGCCTGGATGATCGAAGAGCAAAGACTCTCTACTGCGTCTGCTCTGGCAACGCGTGGTCCCTCACCTGTCTCCACCATGGAGCATGTGACCACTCTCATGGCACAAAGTGATCTTGACGATGCACCGACTCATCCGCAAACCAGCGCCTCAGCTCCCGAGCCCGTGACCACCAGCAGCTCGCAAAGCTCAAGGATCATCGCGGCTGACGACCCGCCGCCTCGTACGCACTTGTCCACCCCGAAACACAATTTCGAACTTCTTGCTTCAAGGACAGTCTCGCAAGCAGTTTCGGAGGAAGCACACACTGCCAAGCTGCCTGCCTCACCCCTTGACTCGATAAACCCTTGCCTCTATCCTCGCTTCCCACGATTTTCGATCACAACGGAAAGCAGCCACCCGGACCTCTCCACCGATGAAGTCACTTCGACGAAGATCTCGTTGGATGAAGAAGGCATGGTAGCTGCACGGAGATCATCCAACAACAGCAACACCAAGTCCAAGAAGAGACAGAAACTGCAAATCACATTGCACAGGGCTGTTTCAACACCCACTCTTGGTCTGAGGCGATTTGGTAATCGAATCAAGCGGGCTCCAAGTATCCTGCTCTCCAGAAGAACGTCGAAGCGGCTACCCCGAACTGTTTCCGACAGCCAAGCAGAGGTGTGTTTGACATGGAGTACTATCATGAGCTACGTGGCATGCTAAGGGTCTAGGTTGGTGCTCAGGTGGCAGACAACCGCACTGCCACAGACCATTCGCGATCGTCATTGGCGTATCAGTCAGTCGCTCAGAGGGTACGGTGAGGCTGATTACGGCATCTTCTTCACACTGACCGGTGTCATAGATAGATGATGACAGCCAGCCTTCCTCTACTATTCTGACCAAGGCCGGTCCCCGGCCAGCATACAAGGTAGTCTCATCCTTGTTACGCCTCCGAGCAGGTAATGATTCTGCTCTAGTTGTCAGACTTGCCAGAAGATCAGATATCGGATAGTGAGACGGCAGTGTCTCAGGCGCAGCTGCGAAATCCACACTTAGTTGGCGTGGTAAGAATGCCGAACTTATAGGTTTGGCAAGAAATGACAAGCATCAGCCTAGCTTCAGTACAAAAGCCCCAGATCTCAACGCCCTGAGATATGCTATTCGTCCCTCGGTCACGACGGTGAATTCGTACCACACTGCACAGGAGCATGTTCCGCGGAAGAGCCCCGCGTTCCTAGGTAGACCGTCAAGCTGGACTAACGGGACGAACTCTGGACTTCCGCGCTCGATATCTCTCGGAAGCATTGATGAGCTAAGATGCAACTCCTTCGTCTCAACTCAGCAGCGCATTTTCAGCGTGCCCACCGTTCCGTCACGCCGATCGTCTCTGGTGGGCTCGACTTGCTCGACACCAAGACGATCTATTCGCTCGCTCAGCGTCTGCGACGTTGACGACCTGACTAGTCTGAGTCAGTTGTGTAGAGATCCTATGTTCGTTGACATCCAAGAAGGACATCAGGTCAATTTCATCTTTCCTTCATCAGATGTCCAAACGCCGTCGGTGTCTTCACCGAGGCCGTCGATAGGCTCAAAGGCACATTCTTATCGAACTTTACGAGGAGAGGAGTCAACCCCATTGCTTGTGCGCTCATCCAGCATTAGGAGCGGACTTGAAGAAGCTCGGAGCATAGAAAAAATCCCACTCTTTGTTCCCTCGCAGATCATCAAGCCGAGCGTCGGCAGGCTAATGATTCCGGAACACCAAAGCTCTCGCCTCTCTCCTGATGCTGCCCTCAGGGTTGGAGATGCGGCGCAGGATGGGCATGCAAATGGACAGGAGAATAATTCGAAAGAAGCACTCTCCGAAGCGTCTGACTGGTCAACGACCGTCCAATTTGAAGCCCCCAAACAAGAAGTGTTTCGCTCAAAATCAGAGGTAAGCATAGCACCGGATTCGAATTCGTCAATCAAGCAGGAATCATGGCCAGACGGTAGCGAATCACAGGAAGTTCGAAAGGATGCAGAGGGAAGATTTAGCCTGTCAAATCCCAATGCAATCAAGAGCGTCGCAGGAAGTGAGACAGGCGCAGCATATACGAATCACGGCGGCTGGCGAGCTTTCAAGAGCTGCAGTGCATATTTTCAGCGCTTGAAACAACATCTACGAGCCAGCTTCACCGCGGAAGCCAACAATAATGGCGAATGCTAGAGAATGTAGTATAGACTTGCTTGTAAGGTGATTCAAGCGTTGAAGGCTGCTCGCAGTGTTTCTAGTCATGGCTGCGGTAGAAGTCAAGGTTGTCTGAAGAGTGCTTTCTCTTTCTGATGAATGAGTGTATGAAGAAGAAGCTATCTACGCAGACTAGCAAGGAAGAAGGAAATAGGTCTCTGCTGAGTAAGCCGCCAAGGAGGACCTACAACACTTTCTCGCATGTGTTACCGATGGGTGCCGAGGTCTATTTTGACGCGCCGCCCATCCCGATCCACATCTAATTAATTGCTGCAAGACACGCTCACATTTGTTGGCTCACAAACGTGAGATGCGATTCATTGCATTCCAGGATCCGAGTCTGAACTGGCTAACAGCCTAATCCCCGGGTGGAGTGCAGCTCAATCTTCTCACTCCATCTTACTAGACAAAGCTTCCTCAGCCGCCTCATCTTACGCCCTTTCGATGTTTCACACAAGCTGAGTTCCGACAGTGAATCTCCAACGAGCGAATCTTGTATATTATGTGAGCTGACATAAACTGATAGCCCTGTTCCCTATCTGTGCAGAAACGAGCGGATACACGAACTGTGAACGACGAGATGAACCGGAAATTATGGATCTCCTGCCCCAAGTGGCCTTGAGAACCACACCCGCATTATCATTAACTTTTATCACTCTCGTGGGCAGTGCATCTTGTCCTTCTGCGCAGACCATGGGGATGGCCCTCTTCGTTTTCTATTCATGCTCACAATCTGCTCGTAGACACCTCTGTCATCTTTTGGACTCGCGAGAGCTCAATTGCTCCGCATGGGCCATCCTGCTTCCGTGAACGGACCCCGGTAATCGACATCGTATACTCCACTTTTTGGATCCAGAGTCGCGATGTACCTGTTTCTTGCGGCCGGTGAATTTTTGCCGTGCGTTTTGTGAAGATGACTATTCAAATTGTCTGTCCGACTGAACGGCCTGGTGGTGCAGCCAGGAACCCAACAATAATGTGGTCTGAACCCAGTATGGCATGTCTTTTGATGACGTTTCAAATGTTCTTGTCTCTTGAACTTCTTGCGTTTGCCGGTCTTGTCAACACAGTCTTCCGAGGCACAGGCAAAGGAGTTTTTCTCAATATAGTATGGATACTCCATACCCAATTGGCTCATACCTGCCTTTGCGAGGCGTCCAGACCGGCCGCTCTCTTTCTTTTCTCCTGACCTGCGACTCGCTCGGCTTGCTCCTTTGCATTTTGACTCCCTCATGGTTCTAACGAGAGTGGGTTGGATTTTGTGGCTTGGGGATTCATTCTTGATAAAAGAAGCTTGCTCAGATAATGAGTAGACTGGAGACGACGAGTAAGGAGTGCTGGTGATTCCCGGCGTCGTCATCATCCAATCATCGTCCCCGTTTCGAATTGGCGTCGACGGCATGACACGATTTGCCGGCGATGAGGGAAGTATCGGGTGAAATGTGGCGCTGGGAGCTACTGTTCGCGGTGGGGTCTCCAGCATTGAAGGACGCCATTGACTCATGTGTTCTGCAACTAGACTGTCCGGTAGCCGACGATGATGAAAAATCGACCGCGATAATGAAGATTCGAGAGCGGCTCCAGCAACGAGACTCTGATCTGGCGACAGGAAGACTTCCTGATGAGGCTGCCTGATTGAGTAATGGTGCGGTGTAGTGAAGGCTGTTGGATGTCCCAAAAGGCCCTGCTTGGACTCCTGCGCCATCCAGTGAAAATTTCCATCCTCAGGTCCAGGGTCGTTATACGGAAATATCCCATGCATGCTCACGTCTGCCGTGGTACATGCCATCGAAGCTCCGCTAGTCATCACCATATCCATTATATCGGGTGAGAAAGGTGTCAAGTGGCTAAGGCTGTTCCGAAACGGAGTTCCTTGAGATGATAGCAGCATAGACGCCTCTGAGTTTGGAATGGACGGCCGACGGTCACCTCCCAAGTCAATTGGAGATGATGATCCATAAGATGCAAAACTAGAAGCCAGAGATGGACAAGCGGATGTGGTTGAGAAAGACGGAAAATGGTCGGTGTCGGCGTCGGTGTCGGTGTGCAAGTCAATACTGAGATGACTCGTCGGATCGATGTGGGAATTCGCCATACTCATCTCTTCTGACGCTTCGAAAGAGTGGAAATCTGGGACAGGCGAGGTGAGCAACTTAACGACTATGTGTTTCGCTACTTTCAAGCGCAGGCGAAATTTCAGACAACACAAAGTCCTCCGTGTCGGCACGGGAACGAGAGATCTAAGGAAAGGTAGGAACACCTTGATATAATGGAGCAATGATGAGATACTGCTCTGGGAAGTGCTCACCTAGGAAGGACATACTTCTCACGCCGTCGCGTCGAGCGCTATGACAAGCAAGGTATCAGGAATGTATCCACTCGAGGCAGATCGTGGCGACCCCAACAGTCCCGCTTCGGATATCGCCAGCCAAGGTGTGCCTGCTCTGCGTTTCACTTGGCCGGAAGTGTACAAGAGGCCTATGACTTCGGACCAGGCAGAACACTATGCAGGAACAATTGGGATCTTGAAGACTGGATCACCGGTAAGGGAGGTTTCACAGAGGGGAGATCGATTATACCGACACAGCAACGAGGTAAATTTTTGGAGCACCACTTTCCCGGTTCAAGTGAAATCTGGAGTTCGGTCTGCTTAAGGCAGTCTTACAATCTGAATGTCTACTCGTCCAGGGTCGCTGGTCATATTCCGCGAGATGGCTTTCTTCGAGCACGGTAACTATTGAGCACGCTGAGCAAGCCATAAGAAGCAAAAAGTGGAGACGATGGGCGAAGAGGAGCCAGTGAACGAAGGCTTTTTTTTGGCGCCTCCCCGTGGTATCTGCCAGGATGGAGACATTCACTTGCCTCAACATCCTCGCCATCCTCATTTCGGACAAGCGTGGATTCCGCTAATTTACAACCAGAAAATTGAATGTCCAGATGCTCTGTGATACTTGCCTTTTGTTGTTTGTTTACTTGAGCAACGATAAACGGTTCGTGCCATATGCACTGCACACCGATTGGCGATTCTCCAATGCAGCACCCGACTCGCCCGGAGCTTTGCTTTGCAGCCGTAAGTGATTGCAGCACTCCAAGGCAATACCAAATGGCTTGCAGTGACCTCCTCTTTGAACCCCTGCTCATTACATTACGCTTAGCGGAATGCAGCAGTCTTCCGTGTGCCGATGGAGCATTGACCAGGGAGTCCTAGACTGTACATACTCATCCGCATTAGTAGCTGCACATGCACTGATCATCCAGACTACTGCACATGGTTGGAAAGAGGTCGTCTGCTGTCTCCCTTTCTCGTGCTGCGCAATGGCTGTTCTGCTTGAAGGAGGTCTCCTACCGAACGGAATCTGGACAATCCATGACTGTGTCGGGGCTTGGAGAAGTGGCAGACATCCAACCAGTGACGGGGCTGGTCGTTGACAGTCTGGACGGGGCTGGTCGTTGACAGTCTGGACGGGGCTGGTCGTTGACAGTCTGGACGGGGCTGGTCGTTGACAGTCTGGACGGGGCCGGCATGGGAGCTATGTGTGCTATCTCAAACCAACCCCGGGACCTACCAGGAGAGGATGGCAGATCCTTCGCCGCGATCTCCACTCTCCCGCTGCTAGTTGAGATATGGAGGCGGCTAGCGGGTTGCTAAGATGCTGTGCAGCCGATCATGCCAAGACTTGCCGTTTCGGTGTCCGCCACCAAAGGACTGAGTCGTGCACAGACCAAGCCACTCGCTGGAATGTCGACTGTCAGAATGGTCTGCAACTTAGGCCGAGGAGAGAGGCTGCATCAAGATCCGATGGCTGTACGTACGCCTCTGCGGGTACCGGCTAGCCGTTGCAGCACCAGTAGTAGTACTTTGTTATCAGCTCGTCGATCCAGAGCTCAGGTCAATTCCATTCTCGGACGAGGCATGAATCGCAGCAGGCCCGGCAACAATTACCACTGCCACGACCTGACGGTACTGCTTCGGAAAGTGATCCTCAATATCTGCGCCATCGCGATACTGTGCATCCCAGCGGCAGCAGAAGGCGGGGAAGCAGGTACCGAGCCGAGTGCATTGACTTGGATTGTGCGACCGTGTGCAGCCTCAGGATCATCCGTGTCCTGGTCCGTGGCTTGCCTCCCCTGTTGGCATGCGAAGTCTTTATTGTTTGCAACTCTTCCCATGGGCAAAGTATGTTGCATTCCAACCGCACGGATTCTTAGGGTCAGCGCATCTGCAAGCACCATACGGGCAAGTTTTGGAGAGTCCCATTACGGCTGGTCAGCCTCGCCGCCTTTGCGCAGGCGCGAGTCACCCTCCGCTCACCCTCCGCTCACCCTTGCAACACGAACCCTTCCACACGAAGGCGTAAGGAATGGAGAGACGCGGAATCGATCTAGCCTTGCTCGAGCTATCCCCTCCGTGGTTAGATGCCTCAATTAGCGTAGTCTACTCGAATTAAGCTTTTTGGGCCGCATTCGACCGCCGCAGCGCTCTTGACTTTGGTCTAAATCTTCAACCACCAACCATACTACGACCAAGGCGAAGTACTCAACTTCCTCTGAGAGATAGAAAAACCTCGCCTTCACGATTATAGAATCTCAACAGCCAGCAACAACGATGCACGATTGACCCTAAGAAGGTTGATCGAAATAATGTCGATCAGGCCTTGGCAGCAATTGCGCCAGCGCCAGAGTGCATAGTTGAGCCACCGACACTTATTTCCACGGAACTGCCCTATGCTAAGGCCAAGTACGTTGAAAACTGAGCTAGAGCTTCTTGATACATTGATCTATTCGAATTGGAGTCAATTGCTAAATATAACAGCCTCAATTGGCCGAAAAATGACGTTTTTTGACGTCTGGGGCCCCCTCATAGTGATCGACAGCGCTATCGAGGCATTTTGCGCCCCGGTCCAAGCACGGAGGGGATGGCGATGCTGCTTGAGTTTTGTCCTTGCCCGAGCAGATTTAAGGCACAAGGGGGGAAGCAGTCTCGTGATTTGGGGACGTGAGCATAGCTGTGATCTGCAGAGTGGCCTGATCAAATAGAATGCACTTGATCTTCGCGGCCTGGATGCCAGCTGAGACCAACTGTAAAACAGTCCGGTCGTCCTCGAGAAGTCTCCAAAACAAGACGTGGCGGGAGGAAACGGTCGGCGCTGGGAAGGAAAACGTTCCCTGCTCAGATCCGCACTAAGATTTAGCGAGGCTTTTCTTTTTAAAGCCGCAAACCAGTACTCTGCTCTTAGTAACTTTCGGGACCATGGTAAGCCTCTCTGTCCACCCCAGATCCTCTTATGACCTATCATAATCTTTGCTACGATCGATGATCGAAAACGGCAGCACACGCTCGACGCTCCCTTGTCATTCTTGCCTGAAATTCCTGAGTCATGCAGAATCTTCCAAGCACGGCTTCCCCGATCCAACGCAGACAGGGCTGCAACACCTACTACAATGTCAACGATCGGCTTATTTCGAAACGTGATGATCTCTTGCTTGCCAGGTGAGAGGATTTGGCCCTATTTCTGTCCATTTCTTCTCTGCTATAATAAGTAATAGAGATCCGGATGAAAAAGTCGTCCTTGTCAAAACCGCACCTTTGCCACGCTTCAATAACGAAGTCGAGACCCTCAAGCTTTGCCGAAGGCAAAATGCAGTTCGCCAGCTGCTTGATGTGACCGATAGCCCACAGTCAACGATGCTAGAGTTTCTAGACAAGAATCTTTACGATGCGTCGTGCGAGCAGCAGCTTGAAAGACGGGATGTCAAGCGTGCTGTAAGGGCTGCTCCTGAGGGTCTAGCGGTATTGCACGCTAATAAAAGAGCCCACACTGGTCAGTTCCATGTTACCACCCAAGCAGACTGCTTTTGTATTTCAACTAATGCAGCCGGATTTACAGATATCAACCCTGATAACCTCCTTGCTCACTGTGGCTCCGGAGAGTCTCGGTTTGGCGCTATTAAACTTGGCGACCTTGGGGATTCGGTTTCAGAAGATGTTTCTACAAACACTGGACAGCACATAATCAGCGCACCAATCTACCGCGCACCGGAGGTGATTCTCAACGTACAATGGACAACAGCTGTAGATATATGATCTCTTGGTGTTACGGTTAATATCTTTGTTCTTGCTCCGAATAACTGCTTACTCTTAGCATAGGTGACATGTTATCTCCTGCGGCGACACATATTCGTGCCTAGAGGTGTAGGACCAGGCGATGAGCGTTTTCCCTTGCCAGTTTTGATGATCCAGAATAAGTACTTCGGACTTTTTCCGACGAAATTTTTTCAACTTCTTGACGATGAGAGTGCCGAAGTCCTAAGATATGTCTCGAACGAGTGTGACGGAGACATAGATCTATTTTTCGAAGGCAGGTCCTGAAAAAATCAGCTCAGAGGATAAGGACTTCATTTGTTATCTTATGAGGCTTGATCCCAGAGATCGGGCCGTCATCGAACGAGGCTCTAGCGCATCCATGGCTTAAGTGTGTGTGAATACTTGAATGAGAATTGAGTGAAGGTCCCGATTCTTACATTCACTATTCCTGTTCTTGACATCTCGTTCTGACTTCCACTCACCTTCTCAATTCCGGCTCCCTGACCTCTTCTCGGAATACGTCGGCTGATTCTGGCCCCTTGCATTTATTGGAGATACCATTCGTCCAACCATAGAAAGCAGAGAGATACTATGGTTGCATGAGGAGGACAATTGGGTAAGAATGAGAACTGGAGGAACTACAACAAGAAGATACAGGGTGTTCATGCCGGATGATGGCTACGATTCGGATAACGATTGAGCACCGCGAACTGCAAGTCGTTTAAACTAAAGGCTCCGAAGCGCTCAATTCGCCACGGTGTTTTTCCACAGGGACTCCTGCGATCTCCTTGCGATGCACTTGCCCAAGAGAAGGTGGCGCCTTGGCCTTGCTTCTATGGCTGAGAACAGAGCGTACTCAGACTCATCCTCCTCCATCACCGAGAGCACAGCGTCCGCCAACCCCAACGCTGTCCCCAACCTTACACGGTACGGTCCTGTCTAAGGTCGGTACCGAGCTTATAGTCAAATTGCCGAAATGTCTGTCTATTGCGCTTGGCTTGGGCACCGAGAATTTCACCCAGTCAGTACCATACGGGCTCCATGTTCGTGTCCAGCCTCATTCACCACCCTGCTGTATCTGCCCAGCGTCCATGGTCCGGTGAAGTCGTCCGAAATCCAGCGCACTCCGACTTTGGCACTTTAACACTTCTCTTTCAGCAAAAAATGCTGGCGGTCTCCTAATAGCAGACGTGAGTCCGGATGGCCTCAATGGATGTACCTCTGATTACTGGGAGAGTCCTGAGTGCTGGTACAAAAGGCTTTTCTCTCTCTCTCTCTCTCTCTCTCTCTCTCTCTCTCTCTCTCTCTCTCTCTCTCGCTTTTCGCTTACGAGACGCACGTTTTTTATACGCTGGACTGCCACGTCACTCAATACCCTTGACACCCCTGACACCGAGACATGAGAGCCAAAAATGAGCTCTTCGAAAGCCGATAAAGAAGCCGGAAATGGCCCCCTCTCCTCACGCTCAGCCTCAGTTCTAAAGCAGAAAGCCTTACGGAGCAGCAATTGCTAGGCTGCTTGGTTAGTGCTGCTATAGCACCTGGCCATGCTGCCAAAGAAAACTCAACATCACCACGCACACAAGTGCTTGCAGATCTGGTTTTGTGCAACGCGAACCTCTTCTACTGATGCAAACTCATCGTCGGCTGCTGCTACGAGCTACATATCCGTCTATCTCTATGGGGAACAAAAGCACTGCATGAAACATGAGTATATCGCTCACGGCCTCGCTGCATCGATAGCATTGCCCACCAATCGTCATACTATGTATATGATTGATTCTTGGACTTCAATCCTGCAGAGATGCTACATAGGGCCATTACAGGATTGAGGTACATGAGATTAGAACCATCGATGTTGGCTTCACATCCGATGGCAAGCTCTCACCCAGTCAATCACATATGTAACCATGTCTGACTGGAAATATATAGGCACGTCGAGCTTGAGAGCTGAGTGGGATCAGAGGTTCAGAGGGCTGATACGCATCAACAATAATAATGATATGGGAGCTCGGTCACTCCAGGCACCGTACGTCTCGCTTTTATTGTCTGTCGTCTGACTAATCTGCCTAAGCTGAACGGCCCCGGAAACTCGGACCGGCTCCGAGCTCGCTCCGCGGGAATTTCTGTTCCGTTCTTCTAAATCCCGACCCAAGCCATGTTCTAACTGGCCAGTCCATCGAGCATGGGGCGCAAGGCAGCCTTTCGGCTAACCCACAGCCTTGTGGTTTGATACACTCCTGAATCATTAAGTATGCCTCATCGTGGCATGTTGTGTACTTCCTCTCTGTTGATCCATTTCCTTAAATTGTGTGAACGCTCTTGGACCCAGCCAAATGGATGGCAACACCTTTGAAGGCACATGACCTTGGACAGCTACCCACGGCGTGAAACTTACAGCCTCCTAAGCAGGATGGACTGCGGCTGATATCTCGAGAAGCTTAATTACTCAGTATCGTTGACGATGTCTGGTCAGCGAGCACCATCCGGCTCGCCTGGCAATAGCACTGGCGCTACCCGAAACGACGAGACTTCTTCTAACTTGAACACCATGATTAATGATGTCAATGGCTCAGTCTCCCCAACGAGTATAGACAAATTCCAGCATCCTCCGGCCCGCCTACAAGCTCTCGTCGCCAATATCACCTTTGGTGTGCAAAAACTGAATGGAAGTATCAAGATGACCTGGGCTTCAGTGCCGGATACCATCGGCAGTCTTGGACTAGATTCGGCTACGGCGACGAGTCACTTGCAGGCCCGCTGGATTCATCTTCCCGCTAATTGCATGTCATGGGTGGAGGTGAGGCTATGTCTTCCCTATATGGCTTTTCTCTTACCGTCTTATGTGGCAGGATACCATCGCCAATGTCCGTAGCCAGAATTGCTCAACTTCAGATCTCGAAAAGCAGAGCACGTTGCGGGATGAAGTATGGAAATTCGCATGCAATGGCCGGTCCTCATCGAGTATTCATGCGCGCTTCATGAAGTCAATGTGCGCCCGCTTCTCTGGTACGTTGGCACGATCTCGGTCTCGCACGCAGCTCTCTATGGAGTTGTGCTGGATGAGGAAATCGTCGTTAGTGACTAATAACTCCAGCAGGCTACTCAGGGGAATCTGAAAGTGACGACAATACCGCCTCTCGATCCAATGGAACCGATCTTGCTCTCTACGTGCGCCTCAACCATAACTCTGGGTAAGTTCGTACTGATCGTTTTCAGCTTCCATATCTTCAGTGGGAAGAATATCGATCCTGGTCGAATCGGCAAGAGCTCATCCTGGAAATGAAAGAAATACACCAGGGTGACGCCGGTCGATGTTGTCGACCCTCCGCATACGCAAGTGGGATGTGTCCACCGGAGATCGAAAATGTCGTCCGTGATCATCTATGTAGCTTCAGTCCTCTCCATGATCGGCGAACTCTCGATCAGTCTTATTTCTACAATATCTCCAACCTCGCGTCGATGGGAGATGACCAGATCATCAAGACGCATACTACCGAAAACCCAAGTCAACTTCCAGATATGACAACCAAGATGATGATGGTGGACCAACTCTGGCTCTGGGTCCTCAACGATAACACTATCGTGACGGCATTCCCAGAGAGCGAGAATCTTGAGAGGCCTACCGCCGACGTTCTCAAGTCAATACTCAGGGCAATTCGTCCTGCATTGCAAGATCGAACGATCAAGTCAGTCAATGGACTCATCGCTCTCATCATCGCAAAGTGTACGGGCGTCTTCCACCAACATGACATACCGGCCGACCTGGCCTTTTTCCAGTTTTTCGCAGATGCGATCGGTGCGGCCAAAAACGAACAATTCGCAGCGTTTGAACGATTTCGAAAAGCCTCTGCGGACATTGAAGCGGATCAGGAAGATACCTCCCAATCTCTCGACTCTCTCTTCTCAATCAACGAGGAGATCAGACTTATCGCGAAAGTCAAAGCCATCATCAACGACCTCCACAAAATCGATTTCATTTGTAGCCAACAAGAAGACGTCCTCCGCTCCCTGACCAAATGTAGTAAAGTCAGCCGCTCCATACACGATCTCTGCGAGACAGTCGAAAACCGCCGCAAAGCATGGGCCGGCATGGCCGATACCGCGACCAAGACCTACGAATCTCTCCGCGACCTCATGGACCTCAAACAACGCCAAGCCAACGTCTCGGAGGCTCGCACAGCCAGGGCTCAGGTCGAGGTCTCGGCCCGACACGGTAGATCCATCATGCTCTTCACGATCGTCACGATCATCTTCCTCCCCATGTCCGTGCTCGCCACAATCTTCAGCATGAATGTCAAGCAGTTCAATACTGGCAGCTCTCTCAGTCTTGGATATATCTCTGCTATTTTATTTCCTGTCTCCATCGCTATTGCCGCGTTGGCCCTCGTCTTGGCGTTCAATGAGTCGCTGAGAGAGCTGCTGCTACATGCCCTGAGGGAGACTTATCGGCTTAGTCTCAGATTTAGCGGTCTGGAGGGACGGACTATCAGCATGCGTCGTCGTCATCGTCGTCGCCGCAGCGGGCAATCGGATTCAGAGGGAGGAGGCGGAGGAAGCGGCGGCGAGCAGATGCGGTTTATGCGTCACTGATTGATTGATTGATTGATTTCTATATCCCTGTTCTACATAAGACTATACCATACAACTCTTGCACAACACATGATATTCCAATTCCCTCAAATCATCCTCCTATCTATCCATCTCCAATACGTAGACACATTCAAATCGAGTATAGCTATACCTCAAACCACCGCCCTTGCCACCATCGCAGGGCAGCCCTAAACCCGATTGAATTTTCCATTGGTTCAGAATACAGATGCAGCTTATGCATCACTGATTGAATTAATTAATTGATCGATCGATCGATCGATCATCTGAGATCTATCTCCATATCCACATTCTACATCATACTATACGACACTACTATACTATACCCCAAACAACTCTTATACAAAGAACGCCATCTCTCCCCCCCCCCAAATTC
>JAABUK010004641.1_pt1 | contig 22130 bp, 24 predicted proteins | sample 5559141 | NCBI WGS metagenome assembly JAABUK01 (sample SAMN10711869, study PRJNA513367) | rock metagenome | isolation source: Antarctica rocks | place: Antarctica: Victoria Land, Pudding Butte nord | collected 2016-01-03
AGTCAAGTGCTCAAGAACATGAATCTGACAAAGTACTTGAGCATCAGTCACAGTCACGTCGATATTCTTGAGAAGATTACTCATCAATCTGTCTCACTCACGCAGCTCAAAGAAGATAATCAAGCGACTCTTATGCTGATTAAGAATGCTCATATTCACGAATGATTGAAGCACATCGATGTCACTTATCATCACATTCGAAATCTGCACAAGAAGAATCAGATCTCAGTGAACTTCGTCTCTAGTCAAGATATGATAGCAGACGAATTGATCAAGTCACTATCTCGACAGAACTTCAAGAGATTCATTGAACAACTGAAACTGAAAAGCAGTGAAAGCTGAGAAACTCGCAAGCATCGAGTGAGAGTGTTGAGAAGTGCAATGACAGACTTGTTTCTAGCAGCTCTTCATAGACTAGCGTCAGGAAAAAGATCGCGCGTCGCGACTCAGTCACGTTAGCAGTATATAGATAAAGCAGTCTACGACTTCTCTCTATAATCTGCATAGATTTCACCATATGTAATACTGTTCACTCTATTCTTTCAATAACTTTCGTTATTTCTCAACTCAGTCAGAAATCACTTTCTTTTGAACAGTCAAAAGAGAAGTTCATTAAATTGATTAAACAGTCAAAATTGTTCAAAGCAGTTTCATTTAACGTCAACTTTAAATCGACGTTCAGTCTGAAATCAGCTTTCAGTTTAATTAACATATTCATGATAGAGACAGTTGCATATAGAATGTTAGTCAAACAATCAGACGTCAAGATTTTTGCTGTTATCATCTTGAAAATCAATCAACTCATAACTACAGTTGAAAACAAGTCTGAAGAAGTGAATCTGCATGAGCTTTTTCACGCTGAAGCTCTCAAGCAAGTCAAGATCAAGTTTCTTTTTAAATATCACGACTATCTAGACATCTTCGATCGAGCAATGATCAATCAGCTATCATTGCATCATTTCTATGATCACAAAATTGAGTTGATTGATGAAGAAATGTTCTTGCGAAGCAAACTATATCAGATGTTCAATCACAAGCTTCAGAAGATAAAAAAGTATCTGATCAAACATTTAAACAAAAAGTTCATTTTCTTCAGCTTCGCATCATACATCTCGCTCATCTTGTTCGCTGAAAAGAAAGACGAAAGTCTGCGTTTCTGCATCAATTACAGAAAGCTCAACACTTTAATCAAACGAGATCGCTACTCTTTGCTCTTGATAGATGAGACTTTCACTTATATACAAGAAAGCAAATATTTGACTCAATTGAACATCATTATCACGTTCAATAAACTGCAAATACACTCAGATAATGAAGATTTGACTATCTTTATCATCTTCTTCAACTTATACAAATATCATGTAATGCTCTTTGAATTAATCAACGAATCAACGTTCTATCAACATTATATGAACGATGTGCTGTTTGAATATCTTCATCAGTTTTGTCAGATTTATCTAGATGATATTATCATTTACAGCAAGATCTTGAAAAAACACAAGCGACATGTACAATTGATCTTGAATAAACTATGAGAAGCTGATCTACAGATAAACATTGATAAATGCAAGTTTCATGTTCAGAAAACTATCTTTCTAGAACTTTTGATGTCAATCAAAGAACTGAAAATGAATTCTCGAAAGATACAAGCAGTCATTGATTAATCTACACTCAATAATCTCACTCAGATGTAGTTCTTCATTGACTTCTGCAACTTTTATTGACGCTTCATTAAGAACTTTTCAAAGATTGTTCGTTCAATGATTCAACTCACTCAAAAGAAGATCATATTTAAATGAAATGAAGTCTGTCAAACTGCATTCAATCATATGAAGAGATGTATGACTGAGACTTTTATACTTCGTCACTTTGATCAGACTTGCGATTTCATTCTTGAAATTGACTCATTCAATTACGTCAATGATGAAGTTCTGTTTCAATATGATGATGAAGATGTTTTACATTCAATTGTCTTTTATAGCAAGAACATGTCTTCTGCTGAATGCAACTACAAGATATATGATAAGAAACTGCTGATCATAATTTGAGCTTTTGAACACTAATGACTTGAACTGAAGCTGATCAACATTTCTATCAAGATGTTCATCAATCATCAAGCGCTTACCTCATTAATGAAAGACAAAAAGCTGAGTCAATGACAGATGCGTTGAGTTCAGAAGTTAGCTGACTTCAACTTCAAGATAATGTATCAATCTGACAAACAGAACATTAAGATCAATGCATTAACTCGTCAAGCTGACTTCATGCCTAGAGATTTCGACAATGAACGCATTCAATATCAAAGAACTACTATTCTGACATTAAATTGAATGAAGATTGCTGATTTAAAGAAGAATAATGATCAATTAATTTATAGACAAGTTCTTGATACAAATGAAATTGACGAGAATTGTACATTACTTCGCGAAGCAATAGCAAAAGACGAAGCACAATATGAAGATATCAAATTAAAGAATTGTCGAACTCAGAATGAAATCTTGTTTCATGATAGTCAGCTATGAGTCTCATTCAATGAACTTCTACAAATGAACCTGATTCGTGAAGTACATGATCAGTCATCAATTGATCATTCTGAAATTCTTAGAACAGTGAAGATCATAAAGCGAAATTACTATTGATCTTCTATGCGAAAAACGATAGATCGATATATTCAAAACTGCTATGTATGTCAACGTTCAAAAACATCAAGAAATAAATCAAATGACTTGCTTTAATCTCTATTTATATCTGAACAGCGATGACAGAACATAGTCATAAACTTCATTATCAATCTATCTGATTTATACGACTACAACACTATTCTGACTGTCATCTGCAAATTGTTGAAAGAAAGGCATTATATTTCTTGCATCACTGATGATAAAGATATCACAGTCGAAAAGACAGCTGAAATGTTGCTTCAATGAATATATTGAACTCACGATTTATCAAGCTTCATTGTATTCAATCAAGATTCTCAGTTCATCTTCATTCTTTGAAAGTTTCTTTGTAAATGACTGAGCATTTCTCTTTGATTGTTCATCATCTATCACTTTCAGATCAACGATCAAAGCGAACAAGTCAATCAGAATGTTGAGCGATATCTTTGTTTCTTCTGTTCATACATGCAGAACAACTGATTCAAGTGACTATTCATGATCAAGTTTGTTGACAATAACGTCTTGTTTTCAATCATCTTCTTGACTTTCTTCTTTATGAACAAGAGCTTTCACCCTCGTATGAGCTTTGACTCTGACATCATCGAGTATGAAAGCATTCGCGAACGTTTGCAAATCACTCGAGTCAAAGATATATTCAATCACATGAATAAGACACTGATCTTCGCTCGCGAAGCTCTAATCAAAACATGAGAGCAAATGATGAATTAAACTAATAAGCATAGAAAGAAAATTAATTATGAAATTGAATCAAAGATGTTTCTGAACGAACGAAACATCATTACAGCGAGATCTTTCAAAAAATTGAATGACAAGATGCTTGATTCATTCAAGGTCAAAGACTCTGTTGACTTTTTCTATAAATTGAAACTATCAGACATCATGCATATACATGATGTATTTCATTCAGAGCTTCTTCATTCTGCAGTTGATGATTCTCTGTCTGATCAGAAGAATGAATTTTCGAAGTCAATAGTGATAAACGATGAAGACGAATGAGAAATCAACGATATATTGAACTCTCGATGATATTAAAGACGACTTCAATATCGAGTCAAATGAAAGAGCTATGACAATAATCTCAACTGATATAACGCTGATGACGACGAATTTATGAACGCTCAAGAGATGATTGACAACTTTCATATCAAATATTCAAGAAAAGCACACTAAGAAACAACATTCATGCAAACATGAATAGTCAAGAAAGAGAAATAATGTTATGATTCTAGTCTTCATTTATTCTTCAACTAGTCTTTGCCTGATTTCATTCTAATCAAGTTTAACGAAAATCTGATTTAAAGATGATGTCATTGAGTTTCTGCATCATATGTGTAAGACATCAATTCAATTGAGTTTAGCACAAAGCTGAGAAACACATATATAAGAATTGAGTTCTTTTCTGTAGATACTTTTCTTTCTTAGCATTTATTTATTAGTTAAATGACACTTTTATGACTCACTCTAGATCAATCTCTAACAGTAACTGCTTTACATTTTTGATATTTCAGAGAGTAGAAGCTTTCAGAAATTCATTGAGAGTCTGAAAGTGAGACAAAGATTGATGATGTTTTCATACAAAGTCGATTCTAAAATATTTCAATATGCGAAATGATAGCTCAGAATAAATGACTGAATCTGAAGTGACAGAAGAATAAAGACTTTGATAATTCTTGAAGAAATTTTTCACAAATGATCAAGTTATAGCAAAGAGTTGATGATCAAGCAAAGAGCGATGCTCAACAATATGTGATGAGATCGCTGTTTTAATGTTTAGTCTTCAAAAAAGAATGTTGCTGATTTAAGAAGATTTTTTAATGATTTTCAAGCAATCAAAATCTTAATCTCTTGATTTTATTAATCAATTTGAATGAATGTGTACTGAATGAGTTGTAGATTCTTTAACAATGCAAGATCTTAATTTCTTGATTTTATTAATTTCTTGATGTTGTTTTGTCTTTCAATGTCATTAATCATCAGATACACAAATTTCTTTATACTTATCTCATTGTCAGTTGAATGAATTTGAATGAATAATGAAATCAGTATCATGTGATTAATAAATTCTTAAAGTAATGTTGAAATCATGTTTAGAAACTTGTCAAAGACTAGACTGAACTAAAGATTCTATCAATATAGAGAATTGATTATTATATTACTTGAACTAGGTACAGAACAATACATCAGATAATGTACAAGACGAAAAACAAAGAGCAAAAGAAAAGAACGAAAGCTCGACTTCTATATACATGAATCAAGCAGAATCAAGACTAGACAGTAGTTTTATTGACTTAAGATTGCAGAAGTTCATGCACATGACTGAGATGATCAAAACAGAATTGCTGAAACTAGATTAAGATGACGATGACTAGATTGATGACTTGACATCATGACAGTAGCTTTTCTCTTCAAGACTGAGCTTCTGCAAGACGATGAGAAGAAACAAGATGAGACGAGAAAGAATCAAAGATGAAGACTGAAACAAGACAAGAATTGATGTGAACACATTTTAATATGATGAAGCACAGATGAGACTAGAATAGATTTGAGTCACATCTGAGTCAGATCTGAGCAAAATGTCTGAAGAGCGAAGCGAGACGAGACGCATTTTAACATGATGATGCACAGACAAGACTGAAATAGATCTGAGTCACATCTGAGTCAGATTTAAACGAGATGTCTGAGACAGATCTAGACAAGATCTGAGTCAGATCTGAGCTGAGTCGAGATGATGAAGATTGAACTTAAAGTTCTTGACATTGACATTGAGACATCACACACGACAGTACATGTGATTCTTCGATGACAGAGTTGACGAAATGATATTCATCGAGCGTTTGCTCATAATTATTCAGAAGATTGAAAGACTCTCAAGTAAAGAAGTGATCTTCTCAATTGACGTAATACTTGAGCAGAGATGATTTATAGCATCTATCATGCTTGAAGTTTAGTATGCTGTTTACATATCAGAATCTTTCGTCATTCTTGACAACAATGAGTTCTCAAAGTTTCTGATGTTGACTTGAAAGAAAGTCACTTGCGATATGACTTAGAAGAATGACATGAAAGATTGAGTGAATCTTCATGAATATTGAAAGATTTAACTCGATGACTAGAGAGTTGTTCTTGAAGACATGCTTGATCTTGAAGAAATCAACATTATGATCATCTAACTTGACAGCGAAACGAGCGATGCTGAGATTGCAAGCATTCAGTCAGACTTCATCTTCAACGAGATATCTAGAACAAGAACAACAAGAGAGATTGACATGAGATTCGTAGATGATCTGAGCTATAAGCATCTCATCACATAGATGCTCAGTTAGTTTCTTCATCTTCTTGATGAACTCTTCAACATTGATTAACTTGTCTCGAGCTTAAGACGTAAGATTCTCAAGCAAAGACTCAAAGAGCTCAAAGTCTAGACGTGAGTTCTGACTTGAATTGATCAAGAAGAATAATGCTAGAATGATTGACGATGATGTGTTATTGACAACAAATTCGACTTCAGAAAGTCACTTAGCTCAGTCATTCTGCATGTAGTTGATGAAGACTCGAAGATAATGCTTCATGACAGCATTGACTCTCTCGATTTGATCATCGATCTCAGAGTGATACGTCATTGATAACTTAGCATCTATCTTCAGCATTTTACACATATGCTTTCAGACATCGAAGATGAATTGTGTGTCTCGATCAGACATGAAGAACTCAAGTAAATCATGATGTTTTCAAACATGAGCATAGAAGCAGTTGATAACTTCTTCAACTTTCATAGAAGTGATGAGAACTAGATGTTTCATTTTGATAAGATGATCAATGAAGACTAGAACATATCTATATGTGATACTCATGAAGATACTGAGCGATAAAAAATCTACATAGTTCATGAAGACATCACGTCAACAACGTTCGAAAACTGAAAGAAGATGCAATCATTCTTGAGTTCATTGTCTAAAGAGTTTGAAACGTGTGCACACGTGATAGTTTTGTACAAAGCGTTGAACATACTTATAAATGTTTGATCATCAGTAGACTTGACTGATCAGTTCATAGCTTTTTGCTTTTTCTGAATGATCATCGATGACACTATCATGAGTGAGCTGAATGATACAAAGACGTAGTTTATCTGAGTTGAACACGTACTTTCTTTCTTGAAAGTACAGATGATTCTCGTGTTCTTCACACTCGACTAAAGAAATCTTGTTGTGATGTCGTGCTTCATTGCGAAGCACTTCGATTATCTGAGCTGTGAATTTGTCATTGATTTCAACTTGCTTTCACAATGTCTGAGTGAGAGTGTCAGCAGAATCTTCATCAAGATTCAGAATGTCTTGATCTAGCTGAGACTTGATGTTTTCAACGTCGAATTCTTCAATTTCTAGATTCATGAAAACTAGAATTTGCAAGAGTGCTGAGATAACTGAGAACAGATGTAACTGAACTGAATCTAGAGCGATGATTTGTGACTGAAGCTTCATGACTTTGATGTCAAAGACATCAAGAGCGAGATTCTCAACAATATCGAGATTTAAAACATGAGTTTTCAGAATTGTTTGATGTTGATATTGATGTCGAGAATCGAATGTATTTCTCTCTTTAGAAAGATCTTCTGAGCGACGTGTCAGAGCATTCAACTTATCATCGATCTTGTCGAAACAATAAGCGATGCAATAGTTGAATCTAGACAGAAACTCACTTCAACGAGCTTGATGACGACTCAACTGCTTAGTTGACATGAAATACTCAAGGTTTTTGTGATTCGTGATCATCTCAACAGAGTAGATAGAGTCTTCAAGCTCTGATCATCATTTTTCGAAAGTGCAAACAATGATCATGAGTTCTTTATCGTAGATCTCGTAGTTACACTCGACTGAGTTATGCTTCTTTGAAAAGTAAGTGACTGAATGAAGAATCTCGTTCTCATCGTACTGAAAGAGAATGTCTTTGAACACATAGTTCAAAGCATCGATTTCTATCACAATCTTGTGATCTGAATTATAATGATGAAGAATAATCTTGAAAGTGAAGACTTTCTTAAGAATGTTGAATGCAATCTGACATTTCTGAAATCAGACAAAGAGTACATCTTTTCTGATGAAACGAGTGAGCGAAGTAGCTATTCTACTATAGTCATAGATGAATCTTCTATAGAAGTTCGTGAAATCTAGAAAACTTTGAATGTCTTTAACGTTGATCAAGATGAATCAGTTGACAATGATGTCTATCTTAGAAGAATTCATCTTGATCTCTTCGATGATGATTATCAATTCTAAATACAAAACTTGAGTGACGTGAAACTCATATTTGATTATATTCATCTGAAGATCTGCTTCTCGCAGCTTTCGCAGAATGAGCTTGACATGAATCTCGTGCTCGAGTTCATTGTTGAAATAGATCAAAATGTCATTCAGATAAGCTGTACAGAACTTATTTAAATGTTCGCGAAGAGTATTGTTGATATACTTCTGAAACGAGACAGACTCATTACATAAATCGAAGAGCATGACTAAATACTTGAATAATTCAAATCGAGTGTGAAAGACGATGAGAGCTTCATCTTCTTCTTTGATTCAAAGTCGATTGAATGCAGAGATGATATTCAGCTTGATAAAGATTTTAGCTCGACTTAGATGATTCAGCGTTTTTGAGATCAGAAACAGAGAATATCGATTCTTGACTGTGATAGCATTCAGATCTCGATAGTTCACGCAGAAGCAAAGTTCTTCTTTGAGTTTCTTGATGAAGAGAACAGAAATGATCGTCTGAAAGCGACTGACTCGAATGAAATCTTTGCTCAGATTCTCATTCAGATAACGACGAAGTTTTAAAATTTTGTCACGACTCATGTTGTACAAAGCAAAGACTGAGAGTTAAGCATCTTTTTTAAAATGTATGACATGATCATGAGCTTAATGCAAAGACAAGATATCGACGTTCTTCTTGAAAAAGACGTCTAGAAACTTGAAATATCTGAACGGTAGAATTGTGACTGAATCGACGTTCTTACTTTGTTGATAGACTTCAAGATCTTCTTGTGTCATGAATGCAGTCAAATGAAATTTCTTTTTCATTTGATGAAGATTCAGATGATGATTCTTATCATACATACTGTCTTGAGAACGAGATGAGAACTGAGCAAGAGTTGAACTGTTCTTTGAATGAACAGTCAAAGTCGCGCGACGTGATTTTAACTCGTCAGAGTCTAGACTAGAAGACGAGATTGATTCAAGATTCAAGAAGACATCGATTTTCTTTAGAGTGATGCTAAACACTTCAATGTCTTTGACATAAGCAGCATGATCAAAGCTTCAAGCTTTCAACTCAACTATGTCAAGTTGTATAAAAGATTGATCGAATTGATCTGCTTGAGAAACAACGAAAGTTCTAAAGAAAAAAGAATTTCGACACTTGATTTTTGATGAGTATTCTTTTTGAATGACTTGAAGAATACAACTAGAAGCTTCTTGTTTCAGATGAGAAACAAGACTGAACGAAGTTTGTTTCTTGTGAATGAGCTGAGTATTAGTTGACTTCTTGTGAGCGAACGAGAGATTATATTGCTTCTTGTGAGCAGACGAGAAACTGAGTTGCTTCTTTCAAGTGAATGAGAAACTAGATTGCTTCTTGCAAGTGAATTGAGTGCTGAATTGCTTCTTGTGAATGATCTGTAAACTGAATTGCTTCTTGTGAGTGATTCGTGAACTGAGTTGCTTCTTGTGAGTGAATTGAAAGCGAGGCTGAAAGAAAGCTACTTTGTTAACTTTGAATGAGAAATTTTCTTCTTGTTGATTAAGATCATAGATCTTGATGAAAAATGAGCAACAATGATTAAAACAGAAGAAGAAAGACAAGATGAGAATATTGTGCTCAAAATTGACATCAATGACGTGATGACGAAGTCATGACAAACTCATGATGATGAGATACTGACTTAATTCAGTGACATAAAAGAATAGTCTTTCAATGTGTTCATCGAGAATCATTATGATTTCAACGACATGAGTAATGTCATCGATTAAAGCGACTTGATCATCAAATTCTCGAAGTCTGCAAAAGTGAGTTAATTGATGCAAGAAAAGATGATGTTGTTGTGCGAAGAATTTATTCATAAAGACATAAGCAAAGACTTCACTATCAATCAGAGTGAGAGCGAGAACTCTAGATTGAGCTTGATGTAGAATACAGAATACTATCATGTGACTATCTTTGAATGTCGAATCAAATTCAAAGAGTTTCAAGACAGATTTAGCAGAAAACTTTTTATATGATTAAAGTGAGAGTGAAAAGATTGAGACTAGTAGACAAGATGATATGTATACAGATCTCTGAGCGCAACTTAGCTCAGAAACTAAACTTTTCTCGCAGACAGCGAAACTTCTTCATCTATATTGATGATGTCATTGTCGTAAGCATTCATGATATGCAGAGTGAAGAACTTCTTATTTGAGCATTCTTTAGCAATTTTGCTTGAATGTTGCAACTTGCAGTAGTAGCACAGCTTTCACTTGTTGCAGATTTTCTTGATCTCAGAAACGATCAGAGTCTTACCTTGAATGATGACAATGACAAAGCTTAGATTCATTGACTCATCAAGAAGCGAGAAAGAGAGAGACGAAGATACTGTTGAAACAACAGTCACAGAAGTGATGATCTTTGAATCTCAAGAATTACTAGTCAATGCAAAGATGCTCTTGACTTTGATGAATGAAACAATGACGAAGATGAAGTGAGATTGATGATGCTTAAGCTGCTGAAACTCTTCGTTGATGTCAGAGAATGCTTGAACTCATTGATGAAAGATGAACGATCGAGTTTCATCGAGGTTTCGTCAGAAGAAGATGATGACTTAAGTGAAATAATTGACATTGCGCTTCAGACAGTCAATCAACGAGAAATCTTTCATCAAAGAACATTCTTTCTTTTGATAAAAGAGATTGTAGTAGTCAGCAAAGCTATTCGTGCTTTGCTTCAGAGTTTCGCAAAGATATAGATGAGCATCTTCTGCCTTGAAAGAATTGTTGCAGCAATGACGCAACTTGTGTCATCAATCTGCAAAGATGAAAATGATACAGAGATCATTGACTCGATATTGACTCATTAGATTGTGAATCTTCTTATCTATGATGAGTCGTGACTCGACATAAACGATCTTGACTCGATGAAAGAGATAACGATCATCGTTCATGTTCATGCGTTGTATCAAACTCTGCTTTCATGCATTCAATCGATCTTTGTTTCTCTCATACTCAGATATGTCAAGAAGCTTCTCGAATCTAGAAGCAATGAAGGCAGCGACAGAGTTCGCAGAGAGATGAACGATGAAAGAAGATTGATTGTTCAAGATTTGTGCAACGATCTGAGTTATCATCGCAAGAAACTGAGAATTCAACTCTATATAAACTGAAGAACTGAGAACAATGAATGAGAACGAGATGATGACATCATGTTGTCGAACTTGATTTTGAAGCTCACGCATTGCGCGAAAAGTCTTGACTGAATTTTCAACCACACTTTGAGCGAACTGTTCGACAGCACGCTCATCGTCAATCAAGAGATTGTGAGATGACTTCATTTGAGCGAAAGAGTAACTAGACGAGATTTCAACGTATGAAAACGTTGCAGAAAGTGTAGATCTTTCGTAATGTTAAAGACTAGACTGAACTAAAGATTCTATCAATATAGAGAATTGATTATTATATTACTTAAACTAGATACAGAACAATACATCAGATAATATACAAGACGAAAGACAAAGAGTGAAAGAAAAGAACGAAAGCTCGACTTCTATATACATGAATCGAGCAGAATCAAGGCTAGACAGTAGTTTTATTGACTTAAGATTGCAGAAGTTCACACACATGACTGAGATGATTGAAACAGAATTGCTGAGACTAGATTAAGATAATGATGACTAGGTTGATGACTTGACATCATGACAAAACTAATCAGAGTGCATGCATGACTAGAATGTTTGATTTATAAAGATAGTTATAACTAAGACTTTAAGAATACAGAAGAAAGAAGATACAAAAGACAAGAAGAACAAGCTCTATATAGTAGTTACTCAGATCAACGTTAGTCTCAAAGAAGACGTGTTGAAACACAAGAAAGATGTTGATTTGAAAGATGTTGATTTGAAAAATGTTTGCAACACAAAGAAATGTGTTTGTCATAGAAATCTGTTGATCACTCATAATACAAAGAAGTGTGTTTATCTAAAAGATAATAAAAGCTGATTAGAAGATGCTAGAAAAGAAAAAAGATGCTGAGTCATATCTGAGTTAAACCTAAGTCAGATCTAGATCAAATCTCGACTAGATCGTTGACTAGTTCTAATTAATACACAGTGAACTTACTAACATTCACTGTGAATTGATTAAAGTTAAAGCTTTGATCTTATTCAATTCTGACACATTTGTAACAATCATTAATCTTGATTCTTCAGCTGTTTCATGTTGATTCATTTTTATCAATGAATATAAATGAATTCAAAAACTTGAAGAACTTTTGATGATCATTTTCAAATAAAGTAAACAACTTTCATTAAATAGAATTCTCAATAACAGCTCATGATTTAATGTCTTGTCATGCTCAAGACTGATCAACTTGATGTTGTTTCTCTTTGAGAATCAACATCTTTTTTCATAGTTAAGTGTTGATCTTTTTTAAAATGTTAATTGACATGCAATTGATTTTTAGCTGATTCAATCTCTTGTTATGTTTGATTTGCATAATGATTCAATGCTCAATGCACTTTAAAATCAAGTCTCGTTGAGTTTTAAGCTTGTTCAACATCTTGATAATATCATTGAGCTGACTTTCAACTCATTGATGCAATTAATTCTTGTTCTTTATGTTTCATGAGATTTCAACTTTCTTGACTTCATTTGAAACATCAATAAATAGCATGAAAACTCATTTATTTGCAATGCTTCTAAGCAATTGAGCTGATCATGACTTGACTAACTTAAAGTCGTATGTCATGATAAATGTAATAATAAATGTAATGATAAATGTAAATTCAAAAAAGCTCTTGTAAATTTTCTGATAAACAAATAAATGTAAATTCAAAGAATTTCTTACGAATTAAAAGTAATACAAATTTAAAGAATTTCTTGCGAATTTTCTGAATAAATAAAGTAGATTATTTTGTATCATTTACATGTTGATAGCAGAGTAGTTGATTGAGCATTTATCTAATGTTAGAAGTTAACATAAAGTGAGTCATATAAATGTCATTTAACTAGTAAATAAATGTTAAGAAAGAAAAATATTTACAGAAAAGAACTCACAGCTTATATGTGTATTTTTGATTTTTACACTAAACTTGAAAGAATTAACATCTTACACAGATGATGCAGAAACTTAATGACATCACTTTTAACTTGAATGCTCACTAAACTTGATTGAGTTGACTGAGACTGAGACTGAGACTGAGACTGAGCAAGCTTTAATCAATATGAAATCAACATGCTAAAGTTGATTGTATATTAATTAGAATTAAACTAGATTAGAATCATAACAAATAGTGAGTGATTTTCTATCTCAAAAAGTTTTGTTTACTTAACACACATAGCATAAATATTTCTCATAAGTTGATTTATAATAATAAATTCATACACTCTTGTGACATTGATTAAGTCAACTCATGAAGAACTTTATGCTATTTATATCGAGTGAATAAAACTTTCTGAGATAGAAAATCACTCGCTATTTATACAACTGCTTTGCGCAGTTGAAACTATCATTATGAGACTATGTATCAAATTAGTTCACGTTGATCATATGTTAAAGAATGAGTGACTTAGTCACTTTAAATTGTTTCAGAAGCTTCGTTTTCATCATCATTCTTGCAACTGCTCTGAGATTCTTCGTGATAGCAATGATTATTCAATAGTTCAAGAAGTTAACGTCTCATAGCATTCTTAATCGCAGATACAATCAGTTCAAGCAATGCATGAGTACATGTTTTGTTATCTGATGATTTCAGTTACAGTCACATCACACACTATCTGCGTCTGAAACATTTCTGAAGTACAGATAAACATTCAGATCTATGCATTTAATTCTGATGTGAATGATGAGAGTGCTTTCAATCTTCTGAAAATCATTTCGCATCTTTATCATCTTGTTAAACAAATGCAATCTTTGTGTTGAGATGATGTGAACATCTGCGATGCATTTTCTATATTTATTTCATCATTGCTTTCACTGACTTTTGTGATACTGCGCTATTGCAATGCTGTCACTAGTCAAAATCATCGCAGCGAGAACTAATTACTTGCGTCTTAACTGTATTTTCGCATCTTCTTGAATTAAGTTGTTCAGAAGCATCACTTTCTTGATGATGAGAAAGTGAGAAATGATGCAATTGATACTCATCAGATGAATGCATATCAATTTGCATGCTTGTTTGATTTTCTGCATACAATTGTTGACTTAACTGCGTAACGTGATCTTGTCTTGCAGCATGTTCAAATAAACATGCAGCGAACTTATGTACATTTCTGCTTTCAGAGTTTTGATGCTTACTCTTTTAAATGTCTCTGTGACGTGATGCAAAGTCTGATTTTGTAATGTTTCAAGTCTGCATTCTTTGTCTGACAGTTTTTTCTCTTTTTCTCGCTGATGTCAAACTGATGCTTTGAATGCAATTTCTGATCTTACTACTGCTAAGTATATTTGTCTTGCTTTTGTGAAAATTGTCTTTCATATGAAGACTTCAAGTCGACTAAGTGCTAGCATTCATGTGACGTGATTCGCTTTGATTTGACGAAGATGTGCATCTCATCACAATTTCATGTTCAGTTGTACTCTTAAAACTTGCACGTTTAATTTCAACTTAATAACTGAGCTTTCTATTTATATGCTAGTCATCATGTCAAATCTCTTTGATTTTCTGATAAAGTGTGTAAGTTCATACTTTTCTGATGCAAATGTTACATCATGAGTGCAAGCTCATTTTGCGTAGATGTTGTGCATTCTGCTCAATGTTCTGCAGATTTCTTCAATGAATTTATCATATGCTAGAATGTTAATATCATTTACAAAGTTAAGCACTTCAATCTTAATTCTCAGTGCTTTACACTTCTCAATCAGACTTGCGTTGAAGAATAGAAAGAGAATCGATGAAATGAGAAATTTCTGTGATATGTTTGCATTTATCTTGTGCATGTCACTTGTTTACTTGTCAAATCTCAGCAATGTTTCTTGATTTTTAAGAAAGCTGCATGCTCATTCAACTATGTAATTTGAAGTTCTTTTCATTTTCAAAATATGCAGAAGTCTGACATGCAAGACTTGATTGAACGCTTTGATGATATCTAGACTTAGCATAAACGCTATGTATTTGATTTTGCAGTCTCATATCATGTGAATCTGATCTACTAGTAAATTTAATGTTGAGATCACAAATCACTTGCATTTCACTCTCATTTGAGCATCAGATAGCATGTGATGAGTCTCAGCTATATCACTCAATCTTTTAGTCATGATTGACTTCAGAGCTTTTCTCATGATATTGAGCAGAGCAATGAGTTGATATGTCTTCAAATCAGTATAATTGCTCTTCTTTGATTTATGTAGTACTATTGTTTGAGTTTTTTTGAACTGCTTCAAATAATATCTGTGTATTACATATGCATTGAATAAACTCATTAGTATTAAGATCAGTTCTGCAAGATCTGTCTGCAGCGCTCTGTTTAAAATGTCTGAAACATCTGATGCTTTGTTTGCTTTTATTCTTTTGATTGTCTGTCTCACTTTATTTTCTGAAATGTGTAAGTCAAATGACATTGTCAAGAGTATAAATGAGTTTGTGATGTTGTTGATGTTTATCTGAAAGAGTAAGAGAAAGAATTTTTCTTGCAATATCTCGATTTTTTTCTTGAACGTTGTTGTCATTTAATCAATGTCACTTTGCTTTAATGATGAAAACTGAGAAAGTTTTTTAAATAGTTGACTTTTGATTTTAACTCATTTTGCGAAGCATTATATTGACTTAAGTGCATTACTCAGCTTATGCATTTGTGATCTGAAATGTGCATGCTTCGTCTATCAAAAATATGTTGTATACGTTGCATGCAACATACATAAAGCATGATTTCTATGCTGATTTCTCTTTTAGACTTGAAAGATTACTCAAAGAGTTTTCTTGTGACAGATTCACAGTTCAAGATGAATGAAATCTCTCACTGCTCAGATTTTAACAGTTTACTTCTTAAGCATGAGTTGCAAACGTTTCATCTGCAATACACATGCATATCGCAGTTGATTTCTTCTTTAATCACATCAACATACACTACTGTTCTCTCAAGCTATACAGATGATGTCTTTGACTAAAGATTGACTTTATCATCAAGACATTCAAGAGTCAAAACTCAGTGAAGAAGTGAGATTCTTAAGATCAACAGTTGTTATCATTGTATATCATGTCTTGCAGACACTCACTTCGCTTGTAAAGCATGCAACTCATCTGTTTCATGTTATCTGTAGAGATCTTTCTCATGCAGATCAATCATGTCTTGCAAAGATGTTCATATGCTACACTTTTAATCAGACAGCGTAGTTTAATCATTTTTTATTAACTTGTTTATGTTTCTCTTCTTTTAACAAAGTCTTCTTGTCAGCGTATCACTTACATATAGAATGTCTGTGTCTGAACGTTTGTTAAACGATATTAATGAGACTCTTGAGTTTGCTCATGTTGAACTTAATAAAACTCATAAGTTGTTCATGTTGTAGTAACAGACATGCAGTCTTAACAAGATTTATACATAGTTAGCATGTAAATTTAAAGAATGTTCATGATTCAAGTTCTTTCTGCTAATCACTCTCAACAGATCAAACACAAGAGTGTTCTGTCTCAATTTTCATCATCACAACGACAAGATGCTGAATTGAATGATTTTCATAAGCGATTTTTCTTGTAGTTCTGCGTTCTATTTAACTTTCTCATCTGCGTGAAGATTGTTTTTGTAGCATGCACATTGAGATTATCAAAGTTTGCGCGATCGCGAAAACTCTGCATGTGATCAACGCACAGCGCTTCATTATCATGCAGCATCTCAATGTCATTCAAACTTTTGATAATCTCTAGACTTTACTGTAGCTAGACAGTAGATTCGTAGTCAGCATCGCGTACAGATGAGTTTTATTGCTGATCATAAGTTGATTTAATCAATGTCATTAAAATATATGAATTTATTATTATTATTATTATGCAATTAATGAATATATTTATAATTAAATCTTTTAAACTCATTTCTTAATATTTATTACACTTTTTATACAGAATTTTAATATAAAAGATGATATTGCAATTGTATACAATATTTTTCAAAAGTTATTTATATTAATTATTATAAAATAATTTAAACAAATGTTATAAAATTTGTATAAATGTTTAAACATTTAAGCATTTATTATTAAATTGCAAGCATTATAAATTAAAGTGAATGAAGTTTAAGAAAAAAGTTTAACTCAAAAATATAAACATAATATTAATATTATTTAACATCAAAATTGATAGAATCATTATATTAAAGTATTTGAAAAACATTTAAATTATAATCAAAAAGTGACTTTTAAAAATAGAAGAATAAAGTATGAAAAGAGAAATGAAAAAAGAGAAATGAAGATACTTGAGAACTTTGAACTATCATGCTCATATGCATATTTTATCAATGTGACTGCTCAATGAGAAGATATAAAGCGGCATGTAATTTAGCATATACACAGCGTCTAGATAGTGTCATAGTCATAGACTGCATGCACTTAATAAAGAAGAAAAAAGCTTGAAGCGTAGAATAAGCTTAGAGCGAGGTATGAATAGCTTCTTTGTTAATGTTTGAACGTTTAAATAGCATTAACTTTTTTTAAACTCTCAGACACTGTTTGATTTCTGTTTTACTGTCTTTACATCTCACTCTTCGAGAACTTTGCTTCTGCGTTGAGCTTCTAGCGACGACTGTTGCAATCTTCACGGCATTTTCTACGGCTTCACCCAAATTTCTTCGCTTTGGAACCGTGCTTTCAGCCGAGGTATTTGGTTGCTCTCTTCAGCCTTTCCGCCAAGGTTTCGCAAATGGCAGCCGCTCCTAGTACGCAGTCGCTCAAGGTAGGACTCAGATTACAGAGCGTATTACCGTGCAAGAACATATCGTGCTGACTATGATGCTCATCAAGTGTGTAGTGACTGGAGATGGCGCTGTCGGAAAGGTTCGAATACTGCTCTAACGTTGCTTTGCGAACGACATCCGCTGATTTCCACCGTAGACATGTCTTCTCATATCATATACTACAAATGCCTTCCCAGGAGAATATATACCTACTGTGTAAGGCACAAATCCCTGACTCTACCAGCAGTGTTCATTGATACCCATCCGCAGCTTCGACAATTACACGGCAAGTGTCATGGTCGATGGAAAGCCTATAAGCCTTGGACTATGGGATACAGCGGGGCAAGAAGACTACGATAGACTCCGACCATTATCATACCCACAAACGGATGTTTTTTTGATATGTTTCTCCATTGTCAGCCCACCTTCGTTCGATAATGTGAAAGCGAAATGGTTTCCGGAAATCGAACACCATGCACCCAGCGTTCCTATCATTCTAGTTGGAACGAAATTAGACTTAAGAGAAGATAAAGCGACGATGGACTCGCTAAGGCAGAAGAGGATGGAGCCGGTTTCATACGAGCAGGCGCTTCAGGTGGCTAAAGAAATCAGAGCACACAAATACCTGGAATGCTCTGCACTAACGCAAAGGAACTTGAAGAGTGTCTTCGACGAGGCCATTCGGTAGGTTGTCGCTATCCTAAAGACACCAACGCCAGGCTGACCAGACATAGGGCCGTATTGAATCCACGGCCTCTAGGGAAACCTTCGAAAAGGGGGACAAAGTGCGTGATTCTATGATTATTTATGCGATATATGCTTCTGGGCTCTAGCGGGATTTTGACTAGATGGGCTTCACATAGCTTCTCGTCTTCATTTTGGGGCGAAGCGTTAGAAGGGACTTGTGACGTTCGTTGTGAAGCGTACATGCTATTCAGCGCATGGCTCGGTGACTCTCGGGAATTTGGACGGTATAACCCACAATGTGAGTCGTTCACGATGACGGGACGTAACTATATCATTTTTGGGACTGCTTCTCTGAGTTCCTCATTTTTGGCGTACAACAAACTATATAACGGGGAGAATGATCAGAAGGGAGTCAAATGCGGGACCGAGGGTGTCTTTGCAACGTTAGGAGACTCCACTTTGATATTCTGTGGATTATGGGATTATGCTCATCCATTTTGCTCAATTGGAAAGGCACGGACAAAACTGTTATGTTGGTATACGCACATGATGATCTCTGGAGTACCAGTTAATCATTCGCTACCCTACTTCTTCTACTGGGGTGGATGCTCGAATCGGTGTCTATCATCCCAGTATCCTTAACCGTTCCTAGATCTTTCGTCTTGTTACTCTGCTTCTCATCTTGAGCCCTCCGCTTCCGTTCCTCGTTCAAATTCTCGTTCTTGGCTTGCAATTTCAGCCTTCTGTCTTTACTTTTCGATCCGCCACCACCGACACTACGCGTGCTATTAGAGATTCAACTCGGAGAGGTGGTGGGTAGTTTGGGGCTCTTACGTAAGTTCGACATTCAATTTCCTCGGAGGAGACTCCCCGTCGTCGAAAGTAGAGTGGTGGTATAGCTTCAAGCATGTTTTCATTCGGTCGTAATTCTGAAATTCCAGAAAGGCAAAACCTTTGGACTTCCCTGTATCTTTCTGTGTACGGTGACGGATTGAGCGCGGCTTTACTTTGGCAAAGTGCTGCCATATTAATTGGTCTGTTGCTGAGAAGGGCAGATTGCCTATTGCGGGTTGAATTAGTGACCTAGTGATTACTTGCCACAGATTTAACGTCTTGCGTACCAATAAATACAATGAACCGGTGAGACTTAGAAGACTCGTCTTGTATATTTTGAGGTTGATGTAATTCCGTACCATGGCTGACGTCCTCACGATTTGTTGTTGACCCACGCTCCGATTCATTCTGTTTCTTTCTTGGTCTTGTAGACGGTGACGCGCCACTCAAATGTTGCCTAAATCTCCTTTTTCTGGCCTCCTTCCGCTTAGTATCTGAAACACCACCCCGGAGGCCCAGGATTGGTATGTGTCCATTAATTGCGTTTGTGGCTTGCATTCTTGATATTCGTAGAAGATCATTTACGCTCGTTGTGCTCTGGCTACCCGTATGGGAATCCACGCCGAAATTTTGAATGCTTTGGCTTCTTTCTAATACATATCGAACAGGCTAGATGGGTTTCTCAATTCTACAACCGGCAAAGTTCAAATCCGCCGTTGACGGAGGAATTATGCCGTAAGTTTTCAGAAATCTAGCCACCTCGGCTATTTAAGCGCTTTGGTTCAGCCCTGAGTTTGTTTACCTCACACCTTGATGGGCATTACATATCAAATGGACCGTATTTGCATCCTCAGCATTGCTAAACCTGCAACGACATATTGGCATTTGTTGATCACCTCATAAAGTATTGAATGATGTCATTCCCGTCATATTGCATCTCAACCCATTTGTTGACATAGGGAGGAGCTGAATTTGGATAACTACCTAGTCACGTGTTTAGTGCACATGAGGGTACTGGTGCCATTAACTAGAAACTACCAACTATCTGAGCAAGCCGCACATCCCAATATGGAACTACATCAGAGCTTGAAGACTGTCTAATATTCGCCAATAAACCCCCTGAGCAGCTAGGTTGCACAATGAAGCGATACCGAAATCGGAGTAATTTCTGAATATCGCGCTCGCATATAACATACTTGGCGAGATGCGAAGATAGGATGCTGAGAATTGGACCGCTATGGTGTACCATAGGTGAGTATTGCCGAGGATGTTCTGTCACCCCATTAAGAACCCGGGTGCTGATATTTATGTCGTTAAATCCAGTGTAGCGTAGGCCGAACTCTGCAAAATCCATATTGCGGTAACAGTGTTAGTAAATAAGCCGATCCCTTGTCACTTCAGCGTGGGCTTAAACTTCCAGCAACCATGGACCCCAGTACATTCTTCTAAAGTTGCCTAAGCACCGTACCGTCGGTACCAGCAACGCTCAGAGCCGATGTAAGAGTGGTTGGCGTCAGAAAGGGGACTGAAGGAGTTGGAGTGGGCCCGTAGACGGCGCTCCGCGTTGAATGAGGGTTGCTACCAGCTGAAACGCTGGCGTACCGACGAGATACTGAATGGGTGGCGGAAGCGGAGGCTGTAGAGTACACAGCATCAAGGCTTGCGCGTCTCCGAAGGCCTTGATGGCGGATGAGGGGTGGCAAGAAGTTGGAAGTATTCAATCCATAGTCGGAGCACTCGGACAAGGTACAATGAAGAGCAGAGCCGAACTGAGTAGTCTGGCACTGGGAATAGAGGCACTGTAGCACCACCTGCAATTTCATTAGTCGAGCTATCCAGCTCGAAGTCAACAAATCGTGGTGCGATGCTCACGCTTTGAAAGTGGGAGTCTTGGCAGAGGCATTTGACCTCATTGTCGCAGGTACTGACGTACTTCGAGTTACTCCAACATTTAGGTACACAATCTGTACCCACCATCAGCATACAATCGCTAGGGGACTTGCTTGATGGGCTTCGAGCTTACCTGGTGAAGTCAGACCATCAAGGCTGATGACACACTGTACTAAGCTGAAGAGGATGATGACCACATGGAGCTTCATGATGCCTGAAGGAGCTAGCTGTTCGACGTATTTGACGTGGGTGAGAACAGGAACCAAGGGGTTGATGTTGGATGACTGGAGAAGTCTATGTGGTAACGACAGACAGGTTTTGGATACTGACTGAGTGGTTGTTCAAGCCAAGGTACACCAGTTCTAGGATCAAGGAGTCGTCAAAATTAGGAGAAGGATGTACTTTAATCAATTGGTAGGTGAGGGAGGTGCGTAGGACAAAGATGTAATGATGAGTATGGCGGAAACTCTAAGTGCGACCCAGTAGCTTCCTTGGTAGACGGGGGTTTTGTTTTAGATATACCCAAAGTGTTGGGGTGGAAGGTGCATATTCCTACTACAGAAAGTAGGAAAGTCGTTTTCTGTAACGAGAATCTGCGGGTTGTGCTGGAGAAGGTACGGTATAGTATGGTAGGTAGGTAGACACGTTCGAAGCCCGATAGGTAGCTTAGGCTAAGGCAGTTCTCGGTTTCTCTCTTGCCCTCCATGGCGTCTTGCCTTGCATGATATTTACGCGCCGAATCACACCCCATTCAAAGGGGATTTTTGAAGCATGTGCAATCAAGGCACAGGTTTTTGACTTGGAGGTTTTATGTTCTGGTTTACTTTCAGTATCTCCTCGTTTCTGACGTGGCTATGAGGCTACCAGCCATGTCACTCGACGACTCGATGGGGTGATTGGGATAAGGCAAGGTATTAAA
>JAABUK010004642.1_pt1 | contig 22125 bp, 29 predicted proteins | sample 5559141 | NCBI WGS metagenome assembly JAABUK01 (sample SAMN10711869, study PRJNA513367) | rock metagenome | isolation source: Antarctica rocks | place: Antarctica: Victoria Land, Pudding Butte nord | collected 2016-01-03
CCCCGGGCAAGGCAGGTCACCTCGTGGCCCCGAGCCAGGGCCTCAGTTGCCGTTATGCGACCCAGCCACGCCGTCCCACCCAGCACCAGAATCTCCATGCCCGCAGCCACGCACCAGCACCTGCCCATAGTACGAATGGTTCGCTATCAGGAGAACAACCGCACACCAGGCTTGAGGATCAGCGTAGGGCCAGACGAAGCGCCAACCATCGGCCGCCGGTGTCCAGTCACCGATCCCTAACCGGACGGAATCACGAGACCCAGTCGATCCAGGTGCCGTGGGGGTCGGTGAACGCGAGCAGGTCGCAGCCGTTGCGGATCAGGGTGAATGAGTCCGCGTGGGGGTATGTCGCAGTGGCGGTTGACAGGGGGACAACACCGGGGGCCCCGTTGGACAGCCACACCGCATCGAGGTCGCCGACCGCGGCGGCGAAGGCGCGGCGCTTGTCGGTGTCGAAATAGGCCAGCACCGCCGAGTGGTAGACCACGAGCGTGGTGTCCGGCGGCGCGCTGGCGGCGACCCGGACGAGGTCATCGACGAGGTCCCCCCGGTGCACGGGTGGTGGGTGGCGCCGAGCGGCCTCCAGCGCGCCCTGCAGCCGCGCTTCGCGGTCGCCTTCACCGGGCCAGAGCAGACATTCCAGCCACCGGGCGTCGTCGGGGTCGGCGGCGTCGAGGGGGTTGAGATCGATGCCCGCCCGCCACGACACAGTCGGCAGCCGCTCGGGCAGCGGTACCGGGCCCTGCGGCTGGCAGGTCAGTGTTGGTGCCTGCGGGTCCGCCCCGGGCAGGTAGTGCCCGGCGTAGTCGTAGGAGTAACGGTCCACCAGCAGAGTCAGTCCGGCGGCGGCGCCCACCTCGAGCAGGGCCAGCGGCTCGGGCAGCCCGACCAACGCGGGCAGCAGCGTCGCGCAGCGAGCCGCCTCGTTGGTCTGGGTGCGCCTGGCCCGCATCACCGCGGCCAGCTCGTCTGCCCGGTCGCGGACCAGGTCCCGTAGTGCGTGGATGTCCGTTGGGGTGCCGAGGAGGTGCCGGGCCGCGGCGAACAGCAGGTTCGGCTGACGCTTCGCCACCGGCAGGGCGCTCAGGAAAGTCAGAATCTGTTCGTCCGCGGCAACCGCCGCGGCCAGGACGCCATAGGCCGGTGCCCGGCCGATCGTTTCTCTGCCGGCGAACCGCCGATAGTTCGCCGCGGTGCTCACCGCAGGGTCGTGACCCGCCATGGCCCCACCCGCCGCAGGCAGGTCCCTACCGCTCACCATCGGTCCATCCTGCAGCATCTCCAGCGGCGGGAAGTGGCGATGGTGGAACAACGGCCGCTGAAGTCGTCGCCGCCGCCGTCCAACGCGGCCGACGAGGTGGGGCCCCGGTTGTCCCAGGGCCCTCGCCGTGGAGTCCGCACCCACCCTTGACGAAGTCGGGCGCCCGGGCCCAGCTGATGCCCGCCCTCGATGTGCTCCATCCGCTGGAGTCCGACCCGGACGGCCGCCCGAACACCGGCCTAGATCCGGCGCCTGCACGGGGTTCGGCGATGAGCACCTTAGCCTGGGACCGGCCAAGGTGTTCCTCGACGGTTCGTTGTTCAGCGAGACCGCCGCGCTGAGCGAGGACTATTGCGCCCACGCTCACGGAGCCGACCGCGGAAGCGGGGCGAGGGACGGCGGTCACGGCGCGGACGACGCCCACCGGGGATACTTCCAGGCCGACCCGGACCATCTGCGACAGCAGATCTTGGCCGCTTACCGCTCCGGTTGGTCGATCGCCACACACGCAATCGGTGACCGCGCCGTCGACCTCGCCCTCGCCCTCGACGTCATCACCGAATGCCGGCAGCTATACGGCCCGCCGACCCTGCCCAACCGGATCGAGCACGCCACGGTGACCCGACCCGAACACCTGGCGAAGATGGTGGCCGCCCAAGTTGCCATTCCAGCGACACGCTCCACAACATGCTCGCGGTGGCCCAACATGACCGGGCTGCTGTCCGCAGCGTGCTGCTCTTCGTTCAGGACATCTACGAGGGAGCATGCAAGGGACCGCTGACCCGCCCGGCCGATCGGTGGTGGGACACGGGCAGGGCGCGGTCATCAGCACGGACGGCGTGCGCGGGTGTTGTGGTGGTGCGCGTCCAGAGGTAGGTGGCTTCCATGCGGCGAAGCCCAGACCAGGGACAGATACATCACGGGATAGCTGGACTGGGCGTACATCCCCCAATACAGCAGCACACGAGCAGCGAGGGCAGGGACCGCGGCGAGTGCTCGGCGCCAGGCCAGGCTGGTGGTGACGAGCAGCACCGCCACGATGAGGATGCCGGGGCTGTACTCGGTCAGGACGCCGAGGAACCCACCCGGTGGGGAACCTGCCATACCGTTCATGCCGGCTGCAGCACCGGCTCCAGCCGCGCCGATCACCGGTGCCACCATGGTCGTGGTGCAGGCCACGTGCTAGACCGGCTCGTCGCCACCGGCGCCCTCACCCCAACCCACGCCGACCGCATCATCCCCGACACCTGGCCTGGCCACCACCGACAACAGCACCCCGCACCCGGGTGCGGTAACTGAACACGAGGAAGAAGGTCAGCTGCTCTGGTCGGTTGCCGGTGTCCTCGGCCAGTCTTCGCGGGAACCTTGGCGGCGGCCGCGCTCACCGGGTCAGAAGGGCCAGTGCCCGTGGAACCGGGTGGCGAGGGCGCGGTCGAACCCAAGCGTGCGGCCTGCGGGGACGATCGCGAGGAGCACGAGGGGAAACAGGTCCAGGGGGTATCCCCAGAGGTAGAGGTTGGTGTGCAGGAGCATCAGCCAGATCGGCGCGATCAGGAGCAGCCCACCGACTGCCGCGAGGCGGGTTCCGATCCCGAGCAGGAGGCCGATCCCGATGGCGAGTTCAGCGACGTTCTGCAAAGTCCCGAAAAATCCCCAGTGGGGTAGGACAACGTCGCGGTAGAACGCCCCGAGGGGCGCGATCTAGGTCTTGCTTGCGGCATCGGTTGCGATGGACCGCGCGGCGCCGCGGGTTATGAGGTTGAAAGAGTAGAAGCCCCAGTCGTAGTTGCCGGCGTCGAAGAGCTTGGCCAGTCCGTTGCTGAGCCAGTCCAGCCCGAAGAAGATCCGTAACGCGTGAACCCGGTTGCCAGAGACCGGGGTGCGGCACGTTGTGGCGGAGTCTCTTCGATGGCGATGGATGCCATGGTGACGTGCTTTCTCGTCGACGACGGTGTTACCCGGTTACCCGGTTACCCGGTTGTGGGGGTGGGGCGCGGATGCCCGGACCGGGCGCGGTGGGTCATGCTCATCTGATGGTCAGCGTGCAGCACAGGCGTCAGAGTTGGTGGTGTCAGGCGGGTTCGCGGCCGAGGAGGGTGGCGCGACGGTAGAACTCGGCGAGGCCGTCGAAGAGTGGGCCGGTGTGGGTGAGGGTGTCGGTGTCGGTGCCGGTCATGGACAACCCACGTAGGGCGACATCGAGGCCGGGTGCTTCGGGGGCGTCGTAGCGTTCGTCGTCGAGGTCGGCTTCGTGGATGATCGCGGCGATGCGCCAGAGCACGGGGTCATCGAGCTGGTAGCGGCGCAGGATGGTTTCGAAGCTGCAGTCGCCGTGGTGGTGGGACAGCTCTACCCCGGGCATGTCGAAGGGGGTGGCGTCGGGGGGTACACCGTCGGGGTCGGTGACGAAGACAAACTTCGCATCGGGGTCGATGTGTCGACGGATCAGCCAGGCGCAGGCGGCCCGGTCGATGTGAATGTTCGCGCGGGTGGCCCACTTCATAAGGGCTGCTCCTTCGGCTCGGGGACCGCCATGGCGGTCAGCGCCGCGGTGGCCGCGGTGGCCATGTCGCGTTCGGCGGGCGGGAAGTAGTCGCGGCGCTGGATCCGGCGCAGTTCTGCGCGCAGGCGTCGCGCGAGTGAGGACCGCGCGGTTTCCGCCAGGTGCGCCGCGGCAGTGGCTTCGTCGGTGATCGCGGCGTACTCGGCGGCCCGCGCCGTGGCCATCACCCCGGCCACCTCACGTTCGGTGGCCAGGGTGGCGGGCTGGGCAACCCACAGGGCCGCGGTGCCCCCGGCTTCGGTGACCTCGTTGGCGATCCAGCCCAGGTGCTCGCGGGTGCGGGCGTCGGCGGGCAACGCGACGAGCCCATCGGAGAGTTGGGCGACCCCGAGCCGTTTGAGCTTGCGCCAGATCGAGATCCGCGGGGTGGAGGGTTCCCGCGGCACCCGGTAGGACAGCAACACCCAGGTCCCCGGCACCGCCGAGGAGTCTGCTCGCACCCTCACATCCTCCACCACCGTCCGTGTCCCGCGCCGAGCATGGCCGACACCACCACCGAGCTTCTTCCACGGTAACCTTGGTTGCATACCTTCCTCAGCCGCTGATGCTCCAGCAACGGGGTGTCAGCCCTCACGCAGTTTGTGTGCGTGAGCACTTTATCGGGAGCAGGAGCCATGACCGAGACCGTCCCGACGGGGAGCAAAGCCGAGAAGCACGCGGCGTCCGCGGCGACATGGGCGGATCAGCGTTACCACCTTGCGGGGGGCATGCGCAGGCAGATGAACAAGGTGTTTCCCCACCATTGGTCTTTTCTGCTGGGTGAGATGGCGCTGTACAGCTTCATCATTCTGCTCATCTCCGGGGTCTACCTCACGTTTTTCTTTGATCCATCAGTGGCTGTCACGACCTACCACGGCGTGTACCAGAACCTGCGCGGCGTCGAGATGTCCAAGGCCTACGAGTCGTCGCTGAACCTCTCGTTCGAGGTGCGCGGGGGCCTGTTCGTCCGACAAATCCACCACTGGGCGGCCAACCTGTTCCTCGCCGCCATGGTCACCCACCTGTGCCGCACCTTCTTCACCGGGGCCTTCCGCAAACCACGGGAGATCAACTGGGTGCTGGGTGCGATCCTGCTCATCCTGGGCATCGTCGAGGGCTTCACCGGCTACTCCCTACCCGATGATTTGCTCTCGGGGACGGGGCTGCGGATCGCGTCCTCGATCATGCTCGCCATCCCAGTGGTGGGGACCTGGATCAGCTGGCTCGTGTTCGGGGGCGAGTTTCCTGGCACCGTGATCATCAGCCGGCTCTACATCGTGCACGTGCTGCTCATCCCCGGCATCCTGCTCGCGCTCATCGGCGCCCACCTGGCCCTGGTGTGGTATCAGAAGCACACCCAGTTCCCGGCGCCGGGCCGGACGGAGAAGAACGTGATCGGGGTGCGGATCGTTCCGGTGTTCGCCCTCAACGGTGGTGGTCTGTTCGCCATCGTTTTCGGAGTGTTGGCGTTGATGGGGGGTCTGTTCCAGATCAACCCGATTTGGAACTACGGTCCCTACGATCCGGCGCAGGTGTCCGCAGGGTCGCAGCCGGACTGGTACATGGGCTTCACCGACGGCATCATCCGGCTCTGGCCGGCCTGGGAGATGTACATCTTCGGCCATACCATTCCGCAACCTGCCATCCCGGCGATCTTGCTGGGCGTCATCCTCGGTGCGCTCACGATGTATCCGTTCCTCGAACGCAAGCTGGTCAAGGACAACGCCACGCACAACTTGCTGCAACGCCCACGTGACGTCCCGGTCCGCACCTCGATCGGTGCCATGGCGATCGCGTTCTATGTGGTACTCACCGTCGCCAGCGCTGATGACCTCATCGCCTTGAAGTTCGCCATCTCGCTGAACGCGATAACATGGGCGCTCCGGATCGGCATGTTGTTGCTTCCGCCGTTCGTCTATCTGGTCACGTATCGGTTCTGCATCGGTCTGCAACGCTCCGACCGGGCGGTACTGGAGCACGGTGTGGAGACCGGGATCATCAAGCGGCAACCCACCGGTGAGTTCATCGAGATGCACCAACCCCTCGGCGGTGTCGACACGCATGGGCACGCCATCCCGCTGGACTACCAGGGTGCCACCGTGCCGAAGAAGATGAACAAGCTCGGTTCCGCCGGCACCGCCGCCCGGGGGAGCCTGTTCCGACCAGACCCCCCTGAGCAGGTCGAGGCGTTGAACGCCGAGGAGCGCACTGCGCACCGCGCGGAGACCCGTGCCCTGTCCGGAACACCCGACGCGGGTAGACCGAGCGAGCCGCGCGAGTAACCCCCGTGGCTACCCGGGGGTCATGCTGTGCGCATTTCATCATGACCGGCGCGACGCGCTGAGCGCGCCACCTCGATCCGGGCGCTGAAGGGGCCACTGCGCACACCCCAACGATCACGGCGGTCTCCACACCCCGGTGGAGCACCACCGCATCGCCAGATAAGTCACCGCGACTTGGGGAACTACACCAGGAGCGTGGTTTGTACTGGGTTGCGACGGTGGGGGCACAAAAGTGAGGCTCTCCAGATCGCGCTAGTCCTCGCCACCGCCGAGGAGTCTGCTCGCGCCCTCACGTACCTCCATCACGTCGACCACCGCGAGCCGCTCCACCCACCTGTACTGTAACCATGGTTACGACACCCGGTGATAGGACCCGCGGGTGGAGGAAGGACGATCCGATGATCTCACCTGAGCCCGACCGCGCCGCGGGTCGGCAGTCCCGGCGTTCGCGGCGGTGGCTGTTGGTGGTCGGTGCCGCGACCGTGCTGGTGGTGGTGGTGGTGGTGGTGGTGGTGGTGGTGTTCGTCGTCATCACCCGGACGTCGCGGCGGCAACCGGGGGCGGTGGCGCTGCCGTTGCGGTCGGTGGGTGCGGTCGCGTTGCCCGGCGACGGTTCCCGGTTTGACTACGCGAGCCTGGATGCGCAGCGGGGGCTGTTGTTCGTTGCGCAGCTGGGGGCGAGCGAGGTCATCGAGGTCGACGTCCATTCCCACCGGGTGCTGCGCACGATCGGTGCGCTGCCGCAGGTGCATGGTGTCCTCGTGGTGCCCGAGGTGCACCGGGTCTACGCCACAGCGACGGGGACCGATCAGATGGTGACCCTCGATGAGGACACCGGGGCGGTCCTGCACACCACCCCGACCGGGCAATACCCTGATGGGCTGGCCTACGACCCGCATCGGGGTGCGGTCTGGGCGACCAATGAGCAGGGCGGCACCGAGACGGTGATCGACGCCACCAGCGGGGCGGTGCGCGGCACCGTGGTGCTGGGCGGGGAGGTCGGCAACGTCGTGTACGACCCGACGCAGGATCGGATGCTCGTGGCCGTGCAGGGGCGCAACGATCTCGCGGTCATCGACCCGAGCACGCTGGTGATCACCACCCGGGTGCCGTTGCCGGGCTGCGAGCACGATCATGGTCTGGCGGTGGATCCGGGCAGCCGGGTGGCGTTCATCGCCTGCGACAGCAACGCCACCCTGCTCACCCTGGACCTGACCACCGGACAGGTCACCGGGACGAACATGGTGGGTGAGCAACCCGATGTGCTGGCCTACGACCAGAACGCCCACCGGCTCTACGTCGCCTCCGAGAGCGGCTGGGTCAGCACGCTCGACCTGCGCGGGCAGCAGTTGAGCATCTCAGGCTCGGACCATCTCGCCGACGATGCCCACGTCGTGGCGGTCGATCCAGACACCCACCACAGCTACTACCCGGTGCCCGCGGGCGCGAACGGTCACCCCGCGCTGCTGGAATTCGCCCCGGCCGACTGAACCGACGCACGGTGGTTCAGTCAGCTCGCGGGGGTGAGGTTCGTGGCGTCCAGGGCAGGGCGCAGCGCCTTGGCCAGGGTGACGCCGTCCTCCACAGCCCAATAGTGGGCGTAGAACAGCCTCGGTTCGTCACCCAGGGCGTGGTTGTGCAGCGCGACGACGTCGATGCCACCCTTCCGCAGCGCCTGGATCACCTTCGGGACTTCGGGTGCGGTCATCACGAAGTCACCGTTGATCGCGGCCTTGCCCCCGCCGACCGGTTGGAAGTTGACCGTCGTCGTCACCCCGAACGTGGGCGGGATGACATGCCCGTCCACCGCGATGGGCTCCCGCCGGGCGATGGTGAACTTGTCGAGGCCACCGTCCGCGGTCCCCTTACGCCCCAACGCGGCGTCGATGCCGGCGGTGTCCAGCTCGACCGGCGGCTGCGGAGACGCCGCGGCGGCGGCGGCGGGGATCGCGGTGGCGTCCAGGGCGGCCCGGAGTCCCTGGGCGAGCTGGGCCGGTTCACCCATGGTGTCGATGTGAGTCCACCACACCGGTGGTGTCTGCTGGAGCAGATGCTTGTGCAGCGCAGTCTGGGCGATGCCGTGGGCCACCAGCGCATCGGTGACCTTGGGTAGTTCCGCCTCGGTGACCACCAGATCACCCATCATCATCACGCCGTCGTCGTACTTGGCGAAGGCCACGTAACCGCCCAGGGACAGCCCGGGCTTGATCGCGACCCCCTCGGTGACCACGTGCAGGTCGGTGCGGGTCAGCGGAATCCGGTAAACGGTGCTGTTGTCACCGAACTTTCCGATGCGGCCCAGGTCGGCGGTGACGGGTCCCCAGTCGGCCGCGGTAGTGGCAATGGGTTGGTGGGATCCGGGCGCGGGCTGCGCAACGGTCGTGGAGGTGGCGGCGGCGCCGCTGCTGCAGCCGGCCAGTACCAGCACCAGCGCCGTCAACGGCAGCACAGTGCGGCGCACCGCGCGAGTGGGGGTGAACAGCATGCCAATCTTCTCCTCGTCATCGTGTGTCGTTGCTGGAAGTCGACGTCGTGATCGCCGCCCCGCTGCGGGCCCGGGATCGTGCGTTCCCGTCGAGGCGAGACCTCGGCCTCGGCGCTGTCGCGTTTGCTGAGAGAGACGTCCGAGGAACCCTTGCCCTCGTGATGCGCGGAACAGACATCGCCCGTGCACCATCGTTAGTGTAACCATGGTTGCACGCATAAGCGAGCGGCTGATTTTTCGCTCTGTAACCTGGGTTACAACGATCCGGTGGGTGCGGTAGCGCGTGAGGAGGTTGCCCGTGCCAGATGAGCAACGACCCCCGTTGACCGCGGGAAATCGCCACCCGGGAGCACCTTCGGCATGTGGATCGCCGCGGGCCGCGAGATCCCTCAGCAGCACGGCATCCTCGCGCAGCGACCGCCATACTCGTTGCCGATGCGCCATCCACCCACCGCGCGGCGACCGTGCAGATCACCACCGGGACCTGTTCATCGAGCGCCGACTGCGCGTTGGGATGTTCACCCAGCACCGAACCCGTGCCGCACCCCCGTTGGAGAGATCATGAGTATCGGATCGATGTTGTACGGCGCAGGCCTGTCGGCCGTCTTAGCCGTCGTCCTGGTCGGTGGTGTGGCCCGGGTTCGGCGACCCACCGTGCTCCTCACAGCTGGTGTCACAGCCTTCCTGATGCCACTGTGGTGGAACAGCATCCTGCGCTGGACCGGGGCCACCGAGGCGTTCTCCCACGACCTCCCATTCCGACCATTCCCCGTCAGCTGGCAGGACACCGGCTCAGGCATGTTCACCCTCGCCGGGGCAGCCATCGCTCTCACCCTCACCGCCGGCGCCCGAGAACCCGCCCGCAACACCATCCGGCTGGCCCTATGGACCGCACTAGCCGCATTCCTCATCGACATCTACACCTACTGAACAAACACCGATGACGCGTGATGCTCATGCTTCGCACGGCGTGGCTGGTCGCCCAGCTGCACATCGATCTGTACCGCACCAGTGCCCCACCTATCGCTGACCGCGCTCGCCGCACCGGTGCTTCCGACCTGTGGTGTATCTGGTGGGCCGTTGTGCCGAATTGTCCGCTCTCACCAAAGGAGATCGCTGATGATCGTTACGGCGAGTACCTGAACAACGGCAAGGCCTACGCCGCCGGAACGCCGGCCGGGACCGAGGGCGTTCGAGTCACCCGAGAGGCAGCGATCCCGTTGCCGACTGTCGACGTGATCACCTCCGCACATCGGAGGGTTCAGCGCATCCACGGCATGCAACCCTGGTTACAGTACAATGGTGGCACCGAGTGGGAGAGGAGGTCGCCGTGACAGAAGAGCACCAACCCAAGACGAACGCTGAGGCTCAACCCCACACGGGACGACCCCAGCACGACAAGGGGTTGCTGAACACCTCCGGGTGGTGGTTACTGCTGTGGGTGTTCGTCGTCATCCTGGCCCTGTGGCTCGCCGAGCAGGTGGGCTTCTTCGGGGCGTGAGCTGCCAGTTCAGCATGCCCGCGCACTGGCCGGTTCGGGGCTCCCTGCTGGTGGCATGGGGAGGGTGGCTGGGCCGTGGCCTCGACGTGACGTGGTCGCCCGGGTGCCTGCACCGCGGTCGGCGCACTGTTCGGTGCGTCGAGGTATTCCCCCCGCCACACCGTCACCGACTATCGGAAAGGAGCACTATGCCCGAGCCTGGTGCGTTCACCGCCCTGCACATCACGGTCACCGCGTTGATCACCGCCGCCGTGGGCCTGCCTTTTGCTTTGTGGCGGCTTCGCTCTACCTACCGGGGAGAGGCGGTCATTCTTGCCGCGCTCGCCGGTGCAGCCGTGTTCGCCTGGCGGCTCAGCGCCAACATGGCCCCACTCAACAACGACGGCGCTGCCCCGTTCAGCGCCAACGACTGGGCCGCACCAATACTCGTTTACGTCGTCCTCAGCTGCTACGCCGGTCTTCGCCCACCCAGCCACGACCGCACGTTCGCCCAAGTCCGCGCCGCACTCACGATCGTCAGCCTCGTAGTGTGTGTCATCACCATCTGATCGCCGCCCAACAATTCGGACGCTCGTCTGCCCACCCACGGTGTGGGCGTGTCACCATGGCAACCACCGACCGGCCCGACACCACAGGAAAAGGTCGTTGTTGGGTCGTGTTCCATGCTGGCGGGCTGGGCATACCCCTCGTGTGCAGAACCGGTTGGCCCCCGCGGGCCAACTCGACGCCGCTGCGCCTACGGACCTGCCGGGCGCCGGAGGTGTGCGTGCCCGCATTTGGTGCGGCACTCCACATGTCAGGGTGTGCCGTGCAGTACGTGCTCTTCTCGTCCGGGAGGCGCGGCCACCCGCAGTGTGCTCAGCCTCTCATGCTCTCGCTCCGATCCACAGGGCCGCACCGATGAGGGCGGCGATCCCGACAATCCAGATGAACAGTCCTTCCGACACCGGTCCGATCCCGCCGAGTCCATAACCGCCCTGGGCCGGTGTGTCCGTGGCCTGCTTGACGTAGGCAATGATGTCGGCCTTCTCTTGGGGGGCCAGTTGCCGGTCGGAGAACCTGGGCATGTTCTCCGGGCCGGAGACCATGGCGGTGTAGATCTGCTGCTCGGTCGCTGGGGCCAAGGCGGGTGCATACCGGCCGGAGGACAGCGCCCCGCCCTTGCCGGTGAAGTTGTGGCAGGCGGCGCAGTTCAGTCGGAACAGCTCGCCCCCGCGCGCGGGGTCGCTGCCCAGCAGCGACGACTGCGCCACCGAGCCATCGGGGTTGCGCACCACGGTCGGTCCGCCGCCGTTGGCTTGGATGTAGGCCCCTAGCTGGTCGATCTGAGCGGCGTTGAAGCTCGGTGGTTTGCGCGGGACCTGCGGCACCTCGTTAGGGCCGGGAGGCATCCGCCCGGTGGACACCTGGAAGTACACCGCCGCCTCGCCGACACCGATCAAGCTCGGGCCCTGGCCCTGCACACCCTGCAGGTTCGCGCCATGACACGTGATGCAGGTGTTGTCGTAGAGCTGCTTGCCCTCGCGTGCCTGGGCCGGTTGGTCCTGCGCGACTGCGGTCTGCGGGGTCGGGGTGATCGCTGCGGCCAGGAACCCGGCGCCGACCAAGGCCAGCATTAGCACCACCAGGCCGGTCGCGCGGCGACGCAGCGTGCTGCGGCTGCGGCGTTGGCGTCGCGAGCCGGATGCGGTGGTGGGTTGTGAGGAGCTCATCGGGATCCCTTGTAATTAGGGCGGCGGGCGCGCTGCGGGCAGGAGCCGCCAACGACTCCACCCGGCTCGCTGGACAGCAACGCGTGCACGTGTGCCAGCAACGTGTCCAGGTCAAACGGTTTGGTCAAGTAGTCATTAGCGCCGGCGGCGAACCCTGCGGCACGATCGCTGCCGGCGGCCCGTCCGCTGAGCAGCAGTACGGGCGTGTGATCGCCCCGCTGGCGCAGCGTGTAACACGCCTGCAGGCCGGTGAGGTGGGGCATCGTGACGTCCATGACGATGATGTCGATGAGACCGCCCTCGGTGCGGCCCAGGGCCTGCTCGCCGTCGGCGGCGGTGCTGACCTGATAACCCGCACCGGCCAGCACGGTGTGCAGGATCTCCCGCAGGTTGGGGTCGTCATCGACGACCAGCACGGTTGGTGACCGCACTCAGCCGCCGTCCCCGTCGCCGCTGTCGCCGCCGGTGTCTTGCCCGGCGGGTTGGGTACCCAGGACGGTGAAATTGCGGTCCAGGCGGACGTCGAGCTTGGTGCCGTCGGGTTGGGTGACATCGACGCCGTAGGCGGCGCCGGCGACGGATTCGGTGCGCACCTGCCCGGCCTGTCCGCCGGGTGCGACCGCCACGGCGGCGGAGCGGGCGCGGTCGGCGTCCGGGCCGCTCAGCGAGCCGCCACCGGCACCCCCGGACACCGCCACCGCGGTGCCGGCGCCGATCAGGCCCAGGGCGAGCACCCCGCCGGCGATCCCTAACTTGGCTTTCTTCCTCAGAGCCATGATGTTCTGTTCCTTTCGGTTATGGAGGTCACTGTGTGGGCACGCCTTCAGCGCAACTGCCGCCAAGCGTCGGGCAACGTCGTGTCGAGCACCCGGTAAGCGGCGGCGCCATCCTCGGGGAACACCAGGACGTCCCAACGCTCCTCGTCACCTTCGGTGGGGGGCGCCGTCAGGGCCACCACGGTGCTGCGAATCGACCAATCGGCCAGGAGGCCGCGCACGTAGGTGGCCGCTCGCCGGCTCGACACGGTCGCCGCGGACACGAGCAGGCCATACCGATCGCCTTGGTCGGGGGCGCGCCGCCTGCCGGCCCAGCGTCGCTGACGGTGCATGATCCCTCCTCACTGCGCGGTGAGCGCACATGGATGGGCGTCGACCTCGGGTACGGGCGGAGTGCTGTGCTCACCACTGTACATGCAACCGCGGTTACATATAGGGTGCCGTCGGTGGGGCGGCGACAGCCCTCACGAGAGGCCGACTGTCGGTGAGGTCGTGGCGAAGCCAAGCCCCCGGGCACCAAGGAGGTTTCCGATGTGTGATGAGGTACGCCGGTGGCTGGGCCGCGAGAGCCCCCTGGTGATCGCCGAGCAATTCGCTGCTCGCTGCGGTGGCGTTCGCCCGACACCTCCCGCCCCGGTGCCCTCGCCCACCGTCACTGCCAGCACTGGAGTTGCGTCGTGATCATCTGCCTGCGCACCGTGTCGGTCCCCCCGCAGTGGTGGGAGCGGTACCTGGCCTGGATCGCCGCCGGCCGTGAGATCCGCCAGCAGCACGGCATCCTCGCCGAGCTGGTCTGCGCACCCGCCGCGGCGGGCGGGGACACCGTGGTCATCACCGCCTGGCCCAGCCACGAGGTGTTCGACGCCTGGATCGCCACCCCGCACCGGGACGCCCTGACCGACAGCGACGTCCACCGCGCCGTCACCTACCAGCCGATCACCCGCTACGACGTGCCCGGCGGCTACCTGAACCTCGTCGGCCTCACCGACCACGACCCCAGTACCACCGAGGAGAGCCCATGAAGTGGATTACCCGTGCCCGACCGAAAACCGACCGGATCGCCTGCCCCTGGCTGATCCGCCGCTTCATCGACCCGGCCGCCGAGATCGTCTATGTCCCCACCGAGGAGGTCCTCACCGAAGCCGCCCGCACCGGTGGGCGCTCCTTCGACGCCCCCGGCGCGGACTACGTCCACCAACCCAACCCCGGGGGCGGGCAGTGGTGCACCTTCGAGACGCTCATCGCCGAACACGACCTCGGTGATGATCCCGCTCTGGTTCGGCTCGGGCGGATCGTGCATGCCGCGGACATCGCCTCCGACCTGGACACTGATCCGCTCGGGGCGGGGTTGCTCGCGATCGGTCTGGGTGGATTGGACGTCGAGGCCGACGACCAGCAACTGCTCGAGCGGGCCCTGTTCGTCTACGACGCGCTCTACGCCTGGTGCACCCGGCAGGTCACGGCCGCCCCCAGCCCGGCATGACCCGCCCCGACAGTGGCCAACCCGCCACCAGCCCGGCCGGGGCGCGGCCCATCGACTTCGCCGAGCTACGCGGGCCTGTCGTGCGCCAAGTCGGCCAACTCATGGCCGCGGCCGCGATGACCGCCCCGAAATCCGGTGGCCAACTCCTCACCGCCGGATCCCCGGCGTTCCTGGAAACCGTCCTCGTCGAGGACCCGACGACCCTGCTACGACTCGCGGAGTGGATGCGGGCCCGCGGCGCCGAGCGCCGTGAGGCGATCTGGTTCCGCGACGCCGACGCCGCCCAAGCCCTCGACGGTGTCCTGTTCATTGGGTTGGTCAACCCCTACCCACCCAACTACGACTGCGGCGCCTGCGGCTACGCCACCTGCGCCGAGTTCCTGCACGCCACCAAACAACAACGCGCGGACGCCGCCGAGCTGGAATTCACCGGCCCCACCTGCACACTGCGCAACGTCGACCTCGGTGTTGCTGTCGGCTCGGCTGCCCGCACCGCCGCCCTGCACTGCGTGGATGCCCGCTGCCAAACCCGCATCGCCGTGGCCGCCCGCAAACTCGGCCTCATCCACGCCGACCTCGCCGTCGCCCTGTCCCTGTCCCTGACCCACAAAGCGATCACCTTCGACCGCCGGATGCCCGACATCGATTACGACACACTCAACCTCCCCTCCACGGGAACCCTGCCCCTCGGTCTGCCCGGAGCCATCCGGGCAGACGGTGCCCGCAACAAACAACAACCCCGCCAGCCCACCCCACGCCGGACCCCCCGCCCGCCGGAGGCTGACCCGTGAGCTGCAACCGGGTTGAGTATCGCCGGTGCGTAGTCCGTCGCCGACCTCGATCGAGGTCACTGCGCTCGTGCTGGCCGGTGGCGGTGTGGCCAGCGGTCTGCCCTGGTATGCGGCGCTGTGCCATCCCCGCGGCGGTGACTGTTGGGTGGGAGCAGCGTGACGGTGCCAAGGTGTCGTGGGGGGTGCTGCCCGTGACCATCCGCGGGGCGGGCCCCGACGAATTGGAAGGAAGTTCTGTGGGACGCGGTGACACGTACAGCCAGCCCGACGCCCCTGATCCGGTGCTGGGCGCCGGCCTGGTGCTGGAGCTGGCCCGGGCCCATCTACCGGCTGGTTGGGCCGTCTCGACGGTGCTGGAGGTTGATGAGTCCGGTGGGGAGGCCCGCGTGTATCTGTTGGATGGTGGGGTCGTGGTCAAGACCCAGCGTCCGCACCGGCTGCGGCCGCGGACCAGTCAGGCGAAGGAGGTGGCACTGCTGCGGGCGTTGGCCGAGCCGTTGGTCGGGCGGATCCCGCGGGTGTTCGGTTACGCACAGGTTGACAGCGCCGCCGGTCCGGTCGAGTTCACGGTCATGAGCCGGGTGCCGGGCCGCCCGCTCAGCACTCAGCCGGTCGACAGCGTGCACAGGCGTGCGGTGTTGGATGCGCTCAGCGCGGTCCTGCGGTCGGTGCACGCGCTGGACCCGGCAGCAGTGGGCCGTGTGTTACCGGATGAGCACGGGTTGCCGGTGGACCAGGACGTCGCCGCGTTGCACCGACGCCTCGAACTCGGCTTCGCCGACCTCTGCGAGCACCTGCACGCCCGGCCGGGCCGCTGGCCGCTGCGCATCACGGTGCCCGAGCTCGCTCGCCGGGCACTGGACGTCCTGCCTGCCACTGTGCAGCAGCCGCCCGTGGTGCTGCACTCCAATCCCGGTCTCACCCACACCTTCACCGACGCCTCAGGGCTGTTCACCGCACTGATCGACTTCGGTGATGCCTACGCCTCCCACCCGGTGCTGGACCTGCGGTCCTGGCCGGATCCGCTGGATCGCCGCGTCCTGCGCGAGTGTTACCTCGAGGGGACCGAACCGAGTGCGGAGTGGCACGCGGTGTGGACGGCCGTGATGGTGTGGGCTGACGTGGCCGCGGTCGCCGCAGGATCGGAGTACGCCGGGGCTGCGGTGGCCGACCTCACCGCCCTGCTGGGTGTGCTGTGACGCCCGCACCCGGGCAGTGACCCTGCCGGGCACGGATTCCCCGGCTCGCGTCGGGGAGGGGGCCGGTGTGTGGCGGGCGATGCGCCCGTATGCCCGGCAGGTCGCCGGGTTGCTGAGCATCGGCTCGTTATGCGGGGTCGTGATGAACACCGCGGTGGTGCTGCCCGCGGTGCTGCTCGGGCACGCGATCGACGTCGTGGTGGCCCACGATCACGGTCGGGCCAGTAGCGCCGCGGTGACCCAAGCTGCGGTGCTGCTGATCGGCGGGACGCTCGCGACTGAGCTGCCCCGGGTCGGGAAGCGCTTCTGGCTCGGGGTGTGCAAGAACCGGATCCGGGCGAACGTGCGCGCCGACGCCCTGCGCGGTGTGCTGTCCTGGCCGGCGCAGCGGTTGCACACCACTTCCGTCGGCGAGGTCATGGCCCGGGTCGTCGGTGATGTCGAGGTGCTGGGCACCGGTGTGGGTGAGGTCATCGTCGAGACCTGGGACACGCTGCTGTTCTCGGTCTCGCTGATCGTGGTGATGCTCATCTATGACCCGACACTCGCGGTGCTGGCACTGCTGCCGGTCCCGGTTGCACTGGCGCTGTCCAAGGCTGTCGGGTCCCGGGTGATCAGCCGGACGCTGCGGGCACGCGAGGCCAACGCCGCAGTCACCGCGTTCATCCAGGAGGGTTTGACGGGGCTGCGGGTGCTGCGGGTGTCCGGGCGCGGCCCTGGGTACACCGCCCGGCTCCGCGCCCTGGCCGAGGACCAGGCCGACGCGGAGCTTGCCGCGTCCCGCCTCGACGCGGTCCTCGGACCGGTGTACGGCACGCTTGTCACCAGCGGTGTCCTGGCGGTGCTGTGGCTCGGTGGGCACCGGGTCGTCAACGGCGACCTGAGCACCGGTGACCTGGTGGCGTTCCTGGGGCTGTTCGGGCGATTCACTGCCCGCGCGTTTCGGATCCCACAGATGGCCAACCGCATCCAGGCGGCCACCGCCGCCTACAGCCGGCTCGCCCCGCTGCTGGCCCGACCGGCGTCCCGCACGGCAGAGCCAGCACGCGCCGCCTGGAGCACCGACCGCATCGCCGGCCTGCCCTGGCAGCCCGCCCCCGTTACGCCGCCGACACCCCCACGGGCAGCGGCGACGGCGCTCAGCCTGCACGACGTCGCCTTCACCTACCCCGGGGCGACCGAACCCGCGCTGCGTGGGGTGAGCCTGCAGGTGCCCCCCGGCGCCCTGGTCGCGGTGACCGGCCCAGTCGGGTCGGGCAAGTCCGCGCTGGCCCGGCTCGTACTCGGGCTGTACCCACCGGACAGCGGGCGCGTCCGGGTCGACGGTGAGGACCCGCAGTGCTGGCAGCCCACCGACCGCAGCGCGGTCGGGTACCTGCCGCAGGGGCACCCCGTGTTTTCCGGCAGCATCGCCGACAACGTCTTGCTACCCCAGCCTCGCGGCGCATCCGCAGCCCACCATGAGCAGGCGCAGGGGCTGCGCCTGGCGAGAGCACTGGCCGTCGCTGGGCTGAGCGAGGACGTCACCGCGATGGCGGCCGGCGTCGACACCGGCATCGGTGAGCTCGGCGTGCAGGTCTCCGGCGGGCAGCGGCAACGCATCGCGCTCGCCCGGAGCCTGGCGGCCCCGACCAGCACCCCCCGACTGCTCGTCCTCGACGACCCATTCTCCGCCGTCGACGTGCAGACCGAAGCGCAGATCATCACCGCGTTGCGTTCAGCCGTCGGGCCGGACGCGCCGCCCGCTTCGCGAGCGACCGTGCTGCTGTGCTCCACCCGGCTCGCCACCTTCGGACAGGCCGATCTGGTCGTCGTCCTGGATGCCGGCCGGATCGTGGAGAGCGGCACGCACACCGCGCTGCTCGCAGTGGACGGCCTCTACGCCCGGATCTTCCGCGCGCAACGGCACACCCGCCGACCCGAAGCGCTGAATCACGCTGCGGAGGGCGCATTGTGACCCACCCGGGCCTCGCCCCGACCGTTTCCATCCAGCAGAGCTCGCAGCGGGAAGTGCCCAGCGCCCACCCGGTCCGGCTGTCCCATCAGCTAGCCACGCTGGCCCGCCCGTGGCGGTGCCGCCTGCTGGTCATCGGTGCGCTCGTGCTCGCCACGGCCGTGCTGGAACTCGTCCCGCCGCTGGTCCTGCGGCACGTCATCGACGTCGACCTGCGCGCGCACCGCACGACAGGACTGCTCGGCGCAGCCACCGTGTACCTCGCCGCGTCGATCACCGTCACCGCCCTGGGCTCGGCGTACGGCTATCTGGCCGCGACCGTCGCTCAGCGCAGCCTCGCCGGGTTGCGTGCGCGACTGTTCGCGCACCTGCTGGCGCTGCCCACGAGTTACCACGACCGCACACCGGTCGGGGACTCCATCTCCCGGGCGACCGCCGACGTCGAGACCATCGACGACCTGTTCTCCTCCTCGGTCGCCACACTGCTCGGCGAGCTCGCCCGGCTGGTGACCGTCGCGGTGGCCATGACGGTCCTCAGCCCGGTGCTGGCCGCAGCCGCCGCCCTGGTCATACCCCCACTGGCGGTGATCACCAGGATCCTGCGCCGTCGCGTACGGGACGCCGAGCGCGCCACCCGGACTGCTGTCGGGGCGGTGAACACGCACCTCGCGGAGGACCTCTCCGGCGTCGAGGTCATCCGCGCCTTCGGCCGGCAACCGGCCTTCGTGGACCGCTTCCGGCTCGCCCTGCAGCGGTGGTTGCAGACGGGGAACCGCAGCGTGCTGTTCAACGCCTTCTACGCCCCTGCCCTGGGCGTGCTCGCCGCCACCACCACCGCGATGCTGGTGTGGCTGGGCGCCCGCAACACCTTCGGCGCCGTCGGAATCAGCGTCGGCACCCTGACCGCGTTCGTCCTGCTATTCGCCCGTTTCTTCACCCCCCTGGTGAACCTGGGCGACGAGTGGCAAAGCGTGCAGAGCGCCCTCGCCGGCGCTGAACGGGTCTTCTCCGTCCTGGACCTCCCGACCGACACACCCGGCAGTCCTGGCCCCCACACCAGACCCGCCGCCCCAAACGCTCCTGCGTCCCCGTCGATCGAGCTGCGCCAAGTCACCTTCGGCTACCTACCTGGTCAGCCCGTCCTGCACGAGGTGTCGCTGACGGTTGAGCCCGGTGAGCACCTCGCTGTCGTCGGTCGCACCGGTGCCGGCAAGTCCAGCATCCTGTCCCTGCTCAGCGGTTTGCACAGCCCCTGGAGCGGCCAGATCCGACTGCTCGGGAAAGACCCCCGAGGCCTCGACGACACCGCACGACGAGGGCTGCTCGGCTCCGTACCGCAAACCGTGGGACTGTTCAGCGGCACCGTCACCGACAACATCACCCTCGGCGACGCGGCGATCAGCCTCGGCCACGTCCAACGGGCAGCCCGCACCGCCGGTGCCGACGACTTCATCCGCGCCCTGCCGCACGGGTACGCCACCGTGCTGTCCGACAGCGGCCGCGGCAGCGGAGTCCAGTTATCCGCTGGCCAACGTCAACTCCTCGCCCTCGCCCGCGCGCTCGTCACCGGACCCGCCGTGCTCCTGCTCGACGAGGCCACCGCCGTCGTCGACGGCGCGACCGACGCAAGGTTCCGCACCGCCCTGCACGAACGGGTCCTATCGACCGGCACCGCCGTGCTCACCGTCGCGCACCGACTGGCCACCGCGCGGGAAGCCGACCGCGTCATCGTCCTCTCCGCAGGACACGTCCTCGAGCAAGGAACCCCCGCAAAGCTCCTCGCTACCGGCGGCCGCTTCGCCGACCTCAACGCCCTCGAGGAAATCGGCTGGGACTGGCAAAACGAGCCCGACACCACCGACGATCACCGGTGAACTCACCACCGGCACCCCTGCGGGGTTCCAGTTCCCTCTGCTGCGGAGAGATTCGGTGGGTGCGGCAGGGTTTGCGGTGCGGCAGAGGACCGAGCCTGCCATGGTCACTGTGAGTGGTCGCCGGGTCCCGGCGGCGTGTGAGCCGCAATCACCTCGGCGAAGGTCTGTCCCTCGTTGTCCTCGGCACCGCGGGACTCGGCAAGTGGATGACTGCCGATCGTCAACGCCGGGAATCCCACACTGTCGGCAGCACGAGCGGGCGATGCTGAGTGTGTAGCTCGGAAAGCTTCCCAGCGCGGTGCCCGATCTGCTCGTTGATCTCGTTGAGCTCGTCGACGATTAGTGGGGGTGTTCTGCGCCCGCAGGTAGTCCGCGAGCCGGGCGGCCTGGGCAGGCGAGCGTCCTCAGCGGTCAGCACCTGGGTGATCAGCGTCTTTCCCGCTGGTGAGTTCGACGAGCAGCACGCTTCCCGCCACGATGACCACAATCCACCAGAGGAAGACGAGCGTCCCGACGATGCCGCCCCAGACCACCACATTGATCAACCCGACCGCCAGCCAGACGCCCGTGCCGCCCGTCCAGATCAGTGGGTGAGCGAGCGAACCTGCGTCGGCACCGGGCGTCGAGGGGTTCCGGCTGGGCATGGGCCGAGGGGGCTCGACGAACGGCAGGTCCGCGGTCAGGGCCGCCAGCTCGCCATAGTGCGGGAGGCCCAGGCCGCGGTCACACGCTCGTCCAGCTCGCCCGAGTTGGCCCGTCACGTACTCCCGTCCGTGTCCGCGGCACGCAGATCCGCCGACCGGACATCCTCACCCCCACGGGGGCGCCCACCGCTCATTGTTGGCTGGTCTCCCTCGCTCCCGCCGACCTGGCCTGGCGCCCGGTCGGGATCGGGGATCCGGCCGCGCCCTCGATCCGGCGGCGACATCGGGGGCTTGTTCCTGCTGGTTCACTGCGTCTCACTCCTCGGCTCAGCGGCGTTGGTCAGGGTTTGACGATCGGCATGGCGATCGAGGGCAAGGAACAACACGGTGACCGACAGGTCCAGACCAACCCGACCGAGCCGGACAGTGGGAATGACCTTGCGCAGCAGCCGCACGGGTAGGTCGGTGGCGGTGTAGACGACCTCGAGGCCGGACGCCGCCCACCCGGTGGGATCCCAGGAGCGGGCGACGAGGTGGGCGAGTTCGGTGAGCACCCGGGCAACCAACAGCAGCCAGAACACCAACAGCGTGTAGTAGACGATCTCCCGGACCACGTCAACCACGTTCACCTCCCGTCCTGCGCCGCGTCCCGTCCGTATCGGGACTGTGCGTCAGCATGGTCACACTCCGAAAAGCAGGATCCCCCACGGCGGAAGATCCAGTACACCCTTATCGCGCCGGGGTCGCGGAGACTCAGGCCGGGGTCGCTCAGACTCATTCTCAGCCCGGTGACGGGCTCGGCCCACGGTCGGTTCTGTTTCTCGGTCATAAGAGACACCTCTCGTCATTAAGGGCACCCATCGCCCCACGGGAGAGGCGATGGCGGGAGCCGGAGTCGGAGTAATAAGGCCGTTTCAGCCGAGTTCGGAGGGCGCGCCGGGTAGGCGGAGGTGGGCGGCACGAGGCTTTCTGTTTGTGGGTGCGCTCGTCGTGTCCGATCTGGCGGAGCAGGTCGGCCAGGCCCGCCCCCAACTCGCGACCGCGACCGATGACGCCTTCGCCCGCTGGGACCGCGCTCACCTAATTTGCATCGACGAGCTGGGCTACATGGCACTCGACCGACGCGGCGCCGAACTCCTCTTCCAAGTCCTCACCGAACGAGAAGAGAAGAACAGCGTGGCCATCGCCTCCAACGAGTCGTTCTCCGGCTGGACGAAAACGTTCACCGACCCGAGATTGTGCGCGGCCATCGTCGACCGCCTCACCTTCGGCGCCCACATCATCGAGACCGGCACCCAGTCCTACCGTCTGGCCCACACCCTGGCCCACCGCACCAGCTGAGCACCTGCACCAACCCCGACCGCCCTGCCAGATGGGTCCTAGTCGTGCGTGGGTGCGCCGCTGACCTGGTGCTCAGCGTGAAACAGTGCCTCGGCCAACAGGGCACGAACATGGCCCCCGCGCAGCCGGTAGAGCATGCGGCGACCGTCGCGAGTGGCCTCGACAAGCCCGGCGAAGCGCAGCTTCGACAGGTGCTGGCTGGCCACGGTCGGGCGGCACCCAGCAACCCCGGCGAGGGTCGCGACGTCGAGCTCCTGATGCCGCAGCGCCCAGAGCATCC
>JAABUK010004644.1_pt1 | contig 22118 bp, 23 predicted proteins | sample 5559141 | NCBI WGS metagenome assembly JAABUK01 (sample SAMN10711869, study PRJNA513367) | rock metagenome | isolation source: Antarctica rocks | place: Antarctica: Victoria Land, Pudding Butte nord | collected 2016-01-03
GGAGACATAGGCCGCGTAGTCCTCGGGTCGGCCATCGTTCGCGGGCGGTGTCATCCACACCTTGACTCACGTCGCGCCGTGACCGGTCAACCGCTATCTTCCGCGCACTACCTGGGCTGTTACGATAGCTGAAGAACGCAGTCGGGATGTCGTCCGCCTTATCATTCCCCGATGTTGAGCAGGGCGCCCCGTAGCCGAGCCTGACGGAACTGCCCGGCGAACAGCAGCAACCCAGCCACCATCCACAGCACATTGAGGCCGAAAGCCCAGGCTAAGTGGTCCCAGCGCACAACTCCCTGCAACGCTGCCCGCATTCCCTCAAACACATGGGCCGAAGGGAGGGACAGAGCGACTGGCTGCAAGACAACCGGCAGTACTGAAACCGGGTAGAAAACGGCGCTGATGGGCGTGAGCCCGAACAGCACGGACCACGCCAGCGCCTCTGCCCCGGCACCGTGCCGCAGGATCAGGCTGACAACGCCCAGCGCCACCCACCAGCCCATTACCATGAGGTTGGCGAAGAACAGCACAACCACCGGCCCCATGGCGAAAAGGTTGAAGGCATAGAGCAGGAACGCGATCAAAATGGCCGGCAGCACGCCGGTCAGCATCCGCAGCACGCTGATGCCAACCAGCGCCGCCAGCATCTCCCAGGGACGGATTGGGCTGACGAAAAGGTGGCCGAGGTTGCGGGACCACAGCTCCTCGAGGAAGCTGATCGCCACGCCCATCTGGCTGCGCAACGCAACCTCCCACAGCAGCACGCCGCCCAGCAGGGCGCCGGCCGCAACGGCCACGGTGCCGCCCGTCCCGGCACGTCCGGTAATGAAGGATGCGGTGAAGCCCCAGATGCACATCTGCAGTACTGGCCAGTACATCAACTCCAGCAACCGCGGCCAGGAGTGACGGTAGAGCGCGAGATGGCGATACATCAAACCCCAGACACGGCGTGCAGCGCCTGTCATGTGTCCTGCACCGCGCGGAAGCCAAGATGACCGCAAACCAGCCTCGTACCGTGGCGACCTTCGAAATCCCGGTGCCAGCGACCAGCCCGGGCGTCGTCCGGACTTCTGCCGCGCGCGCCTGGCGATGAAAGTTTCGACAGATGCAGCGTCACGCTGCTTCACGCCGCCGGGCAATATCCAGGAACACCTGTTCCAGGTCATTGCGGCCGTAACGGCCAACAAGCTCCAACGGCGCGCCGTGGTCCACGATGCGGCCCTGTTTGAGCATCAGCACCTCGCCGCATAGCCGCTCCACCTCTGGCATGTTGTGCGACGCCAGCAGGATGGTGCAGCCGCTCTCGGCCCGGTAATGCTCCAGCCAACTTCGGACCATGTCGCCGGTATCGGGGTCAAGGCTCGCCGTCGGCTCGTCGAGCAGTAGCAGATCCGGCCGGTTGATGAGAGACTTCGCCAGCGCTACCCGTGTCTTCTGGCCGGCGGACAGGGCGCCTGACGGCCGGTTCAGTAGACCGGTCAAGTCGAGTTGCGACGCAAGCTCGCGGATGCGCGCTTCCAGGCCGCGGACACCGTAGAGGTGGCCATAGACGCGCAGGTTCTCGGCCACTGTCAGGCGGGATGGCAGCGCGATGTAAGGACTGCTGAAATTCATCCTCGCAAGTGCGGCGAAGCGATCCCGTGCCATGTCGCGGCCCAAGATGCGTATGGAGCCGGCGCTCGGGATCAGCAGGCCGAGCAACATGGCGATGGTCGTCGTTTTTCCAGCACCGTTGCCGCCCAGCAGGCCCAAGGTCTGGCCCGGCGCCACGCTGAACGACACGCGATCTACGGCCAAAACGTCGCCATAGCGCTTGGTCAGGCCTTCGACCTCGATGGCGTTTGCGCTTTCCCTCATGCAAGGGGAAGTTGGTGCGTCCTGGCGGACAAGCCAGGGCAAGATTGGGTGACTGCGGCGTGGGGCGAGTGCAGGGTGACGGACCGCGGTGCCTGTTCTATGTATAAGGGTGCATGGTCCGACACCGTCTTGATCCACGCCTTGCCGGGTTGCCGCCAGGGCGGCGCATCTATGCCGTTGGCGACGTTCATGGGCACCTGGACAGACTGCAGCGTGTGCATGACGGCATACGCGCCGACTTGCGGGATCGGCCCTGCGGTAAGGCCGTCGTGGTGCATCTGGGCGATTACATAGACCGTGGGCCGGAGTCCGCCGGGGTGGTCGCGCACCTGTTGGCCGGTCCCCCTGCGCCGGGCGTGGAAGTGGTCAACTTGATGGGAAACCATGAGGCCATGATGCTCGCCGCTCTGCTTGAAGCCAGCCCCTCAGCCGTGGATGACTGGCTGGGCAATGGCGGCGTTGATACGTTGCTGAGCTGGGGCGCCCCGATCCGCAGCCCGGCACGGGAGTGGACACGCTGCCTGCCGCCGCCCCACCTGCAGTTCATACGCGATTTGCTGCCGCAGTGGTCCTGCGAAGGTGCGCTGTTCGTCCATGCCGGCGTGCGCCCGGGCGTGACCCTGGCGGAGCAGTCGCTGGATGACCTGCTGTGGATACGCGAACCTTTCCTGCGCTGGCGCGGCACAATGCTGCCGGAGGCTCCGGACATGCTGGTCGTGCACGGCCATACGCCGAGTCAACGGCCCGAGATCAAGGCGAACCGCTTGGGCCTGGACACGGGTGCCGGGCGTGGCGGTCCGTTGACCTGCGCCGTGCTGGAGGGGTCGGAGGCATGGTTCCTTCAGGGTTGAAGCGCCATCTTGCCTATCGTCCCAACCACCACGCCGTGCTTGCCACATGAGCGGGGGGAGGCTAGCCCTGCCATCTATGCAGAGTATCCCCCCTGCCCACGGCTGCCCTGACGAGGCAGCTTCGCATTCCAATGGCTTGGACCCAGGCAACCCCGGCCCGCAGCCTGACGGTCCTACGGTTGAAGAGTTGACGGTTGCTATCCGCCGTCTGGCACGGACGAGCGTCATGGTGATCGGCGACGTGATGCTGGACCGGACGGTTTATGGCAGCGTCGAGCGGATCAGCCCCGAGGCGCCGGTGCCGATCCTTGCCGTCGAACGGGAGCTGGCCATGCCCGGTGGGGCAGGCAATGTCGTGCGGAACCTGACGGCCCTTGGCGCCGCCGTTGCCTTCGTGTCCGTGGTGGGGGATGACCAGGACGGATCAGACCTTACTGGTTTGATCGGTGGCCAGCCTGGCGTGGAACCGTGGCTGCTGGTTCAGGGCGGCAGGGCGACCACAGTCAAGACGCGTTTTGTCAGCGGCGGACAGCAGCTCCTGCGGGCCGACCGGGAGGAGACCAGCGCGATCCCCGACAAGCTTGCCGAGCGGATGATGCGCGTTGCACGGGATACGTTGGCCGCGACTTCGGTTGCGGTGCTCTCCGACTACGGCAAGGGAGTGCTGGCCGGAGACACGCCAGCCCTGCTGATCGCCGCCGCACAAGGGGCCGGGCGGCGCGTGGTGGTGGACCCAAAAGGTGCGGACTACGCCCGCTATGCGGGGGCAGACGTCGTCACGCCCAACCGCAGGCAACTTGCCGATGCGACGGGTTTGCCCGCCGGCACGGATGCGGAGATCGCGGCTGCCGCGCTGGCCCTTTGTTCCGCTCACGGATTCGGCGCTGTACTGGTGACGCGTGGCGAGGACGGCATGACGCTCGCCGACGCCTCGGGGGTGCTGCATCTGCCGGCTGTCGCCCAGGACGTTTATGATCCTGCCGGGGCTGGGGACACTGTCGTGGCAACTCTGGCGGCAGGCTTGGCGGCCGGGTTGGATTTGCACATGGCTGCAAGGCTGGCCAATTTGGCCGGCGGGGTGGTTGTGGGCAAGATCGGCACCAGCGTCGCGCGTGAAGAAGATCTGCTTCAGGCTTTGGCTCCAGGTGGCGGGGTGCCTCGCAAGATCGTTTCACGTGAAACAGCCACCGAGCAGATTGAGCGTTGGCGGCAACGTGGTTGGCGCACCGGGTTTATCATGGGCGTGTTCGACCTGATGGACTCCAGGCACCTGCATTTGCTGGAACAGGCTCGGGGCCAGTGCGACCGCCTTGTGGTTGGGCTCCGGTCGGACGCCGGCCTGCGGCTTATGCCGAATGGCAGCACAACGCAGCCTGAGGCGGCACGGGCGGCCGTTTTGGTCAGCCTGTCCACGGTGGACCTCGTTTGCCTCTTTGACGAGGATACCTCGCTTCCGTTGCTGGAGACCTTGCGGCCAGACCTTCTGGTCAAGGGTGCCGACCAAGTGAAAGAAGACACGGTTGGCACAGACCAGGTTCAGGGCTGGAACGGCCGGGTTTGGCTTGCAGAATTGCTAGACGGCTAGGCTGGTTTGCCTTTACGTCCGGCCAGTATTGGCAGGAGCGTCCTGCTGGTCACGCCGTCGTGCGATCTTGCCGGCTCGCGCCCCTACTCCGCCCGCAACGCCATGCGTATCCCATTCATCGCTGCCGGGTCTTCCAGCCAGGCAAGGCGCTGGGCGGCAATAGTGGCAAAGCGCTGCATCAGAGCACGGCGGCGAGCGGGCGCCAGGGGGTGCGGCGGAGCGTCGCGCAACATCTCGGCTTCCGGTCCGCAAGTGACGATCAGACCGGTGTCTGGCGGCAACATCGCCAATGGAAAGTCGGCGTCCACCGCGAAAAAGAGAGCGTCCGAGTAGGCCCGGTATTCCGACCATTTCCCGTCGGTCTGGAAGTCACGCACGCCTGATTTCACCTCAATGCATGCAAAGCCGCCGTCCGGCCGCAACGCCAGGATGTCCGCCCGGCGATGGTTCGGCAACGGTACCTCGTGCACTGGAGACCACCCCATCTGCATGCACAAGCGGGCGGCAGCGCGCCGTACTGCCATCGAGCGCTCGGGCAAGGTGGGTTCGCGTGCGACTTCAACAATGCTGTCCATGTTGCTGTTTACACCAGCCTGGCATGTCTCGGCTACGGCCGCCTGCACCGTTGCGTCAGTGTGACTGGAACCTCCAGCCAGTCCGGGCTTTCATGTTCTATGGTCGCCACGCGCTTCGCCGTCGCCATTCACATCCTGTTGCTGCTAGCATCCGGGCTGGTGGACGGGCCGGCGACCAGTCTGCGCATGGCGCGGAGCGTCAACACCAATCCAGTTGTCGTGCGACGCATCACGGGGCTGCTCGCACGTGCCGGGCTGGTCCGGGTCAAGCGCGGGCCTGGCGGGGCGGAACTGGTGCGGGCACCTGAGGAGATCACGCTCGGCGACGTTTGGCAGGCCGTTAACCCCGGTGGCTGCCGCCCGTTGCTGCCGGTGCATGGCAACCCCAACGCAGCCTGCGTTGTCGGCTGCAACATTCACCTGGTATTGGGCGATGCCTTTGCTGCGGCCGAGGCAGCGATGTACGCGTCTTTGTGCCGGACCACCCTTGCCAGCCTGGTTGGCGGAATGCTGGCTGCGGCTGGCCAGCAGGCGGCGGTCGGCTTGGGCTAGAGCAGGCTGCAGTCATGTCCCGGCATGGCAAAAGCGGGTTTATAGGCGCAACCACCTTCTCGCGATCCAGGACGCTGAGGCCGTCTATGCCCCGCCGCGAAGCGCGTCAAAGGCCTAGTTCGTCAATCGCCTGCGCCAGCCGCACATCCCGTTCAGACAAGCCGCCAGCGTCATGCGTCGAAAGGATGATCAAGACGCGGCCATAAGTGTTGGACCACTCGGGATGGTGGTCCTGCACTTCCGCAAGGAGGGCCACACGGGACATGAACCCCCAAGCGGCGTTGAAGCCCGAGAAGTTGAACTCGCGTTGGATGGCATCCCGGCCGGGCACGGGATGCCAGAGCGGCAGCATATCCTGAAGGGCGGCGCGCCCTTCGGCGGGTAGAAGATTTGCTGATGCAGGCTTCATTTCGGTTGCTTTCCTCGCCGGGATCGGGCGGATACCCACCATGCCGATCTATACCCTGCCGCCCGCACCCGAGGATATCGCCGACTTGGCTGACCGGGCGCTCGCCGCCATTCCCTCGGTGCTGCGCAAGCAGGTCCGCGGCGTGTCCATCTTGGTGGAAGAGGTCGCAGATGATGAGACGCTTGCAGAACTTGGCTTGGACAACGCCTGGGAGCTGACCGGCCTATATCGCGGCGTTCCGCTCGGCCAGGCCGAGGCAGCAGGCCCCCGTCATGCGCCCGACCTGATCCTGCTCTATCGCGAACCGATCCTGCTGGAATGGATCGAGACCGGGGAGGACCTGTTCCGCCTGGTCCGCAACGTCCTGATCCATGAAATCGCCCATCACTTCGGTTTTAGCGACGCCGAGATCGCCGCCTTGGAATCCGAAGACGACTGACAGACAGGCCGCGCCGTGCGTCCGCTGAGCGCCCTAGCGTCCAACGCCCCTACTCCTGCGACATGGCTGCTGCTGGCGCTGAATGTCGCTGCGTTCGCCGCTGTTGCCGCGGCAACAGGAACGTTGACCCTGAGCGTGCCGGCGGCGGTGCGGTACGGGGCATTGTATCCCGGAGCTTTGAACGGACGCGACCTATTAGGCGGGCAGTGGCGCCTGGTGGCGTCGGGCTTCCTGCACTTCAGCCCCATGCACCTGCTGTTCAACATGGTCTGCCTGGCCTCCTGGGGCACAGCCGTCGAGCGGCGGATCGGCACCGCATGGTTCGTGCTGCTGTATGGGACGTCGCTGGTGGCCGGCAGCCTCGTTGCGCTGGCCGAGCCGCGTGGGGTGACGGCCGGGGCATCTGGCGCCATAGCCGGGCTGCTGGGGGCGCTGCTGTATCTGTCGCTGCGCCGCAAGGTGGAGATGCCGTTCGCGACGATTGCCGTGACGGTTGCGTTGAACGTGGCCTTCTCGGCCGGCGTGCCGTCCATCAGTTGGCGCGCCCACCTGGGCGGATTCATCACCGGCATCCTAGCCTGCCTGGTGCTGGATGTGGCTGCGTGGCTGTCCGGGTGGATGCTGCGGTGCCGGTTCCCAGAATGGCTCAAGCTGGATCTGATGCTCGTCCCAGCTTTGGCGGCGTTGACCTTTCCAGTCAGCCCAGCGGTTCTTGCCGCGTCACTCCTGTTGTATGTCATCGTGGTGGTGAAAGCGGCCGACCTGGCGCTATGCCGGCGGCATGGAATGGCTGCAGTGGCCGGCGCGGCCGTCCTAGCGCAGGCCGCGCTCCTAGCACGGGCCGGAGCAGGGTTCGGCACAGCAGGGGTGCAGTTGGCCGGTGCAGCGCTGGTGGTCATCGCCCTCCTCCACCTGCGACCGTTGCTGCGCGGGTTCCAGGACCGCAGCTTCGTTCCTGCCGCGCTGCAGGCGGAGCGGCTGCGGGTAAGAGGCTTGTAGAATCCGCCTTCGCCGGCGAAGGGGCAGCATCGGGCATGTCCGCCATCATCCGGCTACCGTGCGGCCCGGCATCCCGCCACGAAATAGCTGGTCAGGAGGCCGTGCAGGTGACCTGATTTGCATAGGCTTTCTTAAGCGCTTCCCCCGATACTGCAGCAATGGCTGCCCTTGCCACCCCCACAGACCTTACGGCTTCGACGCACGGCAAGTGCGTCCTGCGGCATCCCATGTTCACCCAGTTTGTGGATGTGCTGTTCCGGCCGGCGGAGGCTGACGCCGCTCCGGTGATGGTTTTCTCTCTCGGCGGCAGTGTAGCTACCATCCCGCTGCAGTCGCTGCAGCAGGGATACGGCATCGAGGCGGGCAGCCCGGACGCAATGATGCTCAGCCTCATTGTGCGGGCGCTGGACTTTGTCGCCGAGGTACGGCCGGGAGACTCGTTCCCGCTCGAAGTTTTCGGCCGTGGCGCAAGCTGGGAGCCCAGCGCCTTGCACCAACGCGTGGCGGAGGAACGGCTGCGGCTGCAACTAGTTGGCAGCTTCAGCAATGGGACCTGCCCGAACTGGGCATCGGAAGACCCGCAAGCCGTACTGCAAGCGGCGGCCGAGCCGGATATGGACGAACCGCGTGCAGTCCGCCGCCAGGGAAGCGGCAGCCGTGCTGGACCTGCCCAATGCCACGGCCGTCGCACGCCTGCTGGCGGCGGCGGCCCACGAAATGGGTTTCGTTGAGGCGTTGCGGGACCGGCTGCTGCGCCGGGCCGGCCTGCTGCTGGCGCAGGTGGATACGCTTGGCGCCAGCGTGGGCCACAATCTCGGCGCGATCGAGCTGCTGTCCCGCGTCCGCCGCCTGGCCGGGATTGCCTATGAAAAGCTGCGCGCCCGGTTTCACGCGCTGGACGCCTGCACCGCCGATGTAATGGATGTGTTGCGGGACGTGGAGTGCTGGGCTTGTGCCGTGCGCATTCACCGGGACTGGCTTTATAGCAGCCTGCGCGCCTGGGAGGACATCCTGACGGCGTGGGAAAGTGGCGGGAACGTTTGGTCGCAGGACACCTGGCATCTGCTGCGCCGCACATACCGCTTCCTGGCGCCACGCTTCATGCCGGTGCAGGACTGGCAGATCACCCATCATGCGCGAAGGTTGGATGCAGCCTTGCGCGAGCCGATGATTTGGTAACATTGGCCGCAAGAACAGCTTGAGTCCTCATCCTTCAATTCCAGTTGCCGGACAACATGAAACCGCGTCATGGTTGCCCGGTCGTATGGGCGAAGCCCGGCGTCAGTGAAACTACGCAAAGGGGGGGAAGCCAGAGATGCCCATGCAAGATGCCGCGGCCACGCGCCGCATGCTCCTGGCCGGTGCAGGCGCCGCGCTGCTGATGCCCGGCGCCGGGTGGGCCAAGATGCCAATGGGACTAGCGCAGGCACCCTACTTTTATCGCTTCAAGCTGGGCAACGCGGAATGCACCGTCGTCACCGACGGTCAACTTCCCCTGGGCGACCCCAATGCTGCCTTCCTGAACATCCCGAAGGAGGAGATCGCCCGGCAGCTTCACGACAACTTCCTGTCCGTCAGCAACGCCGTGCTGGAGCAGAATGTGTTGGTCGTGAACACCGGTGACCGCACCGTGCTGTTCGACACCGGCATGGGCGGAGACGCCTTGTTCGGCAAAACCACCGGCAAGCTGCAGTCCGCCTTGCACACCGCGGGTATTGACCCGGCTGGCGTGGACGCCGTGGTGATGAGCCACGCCCACATAGACCATTGCGGCGGCCTCGTTGGCGCCGACGGCAAGCCGAACTTCCCGAACGCCCAATACTTCATAGGGCAGGCCGATTTCGACTATTGGACGGACGACAGCAAGGTGCCGGCAAGCTACCCGGCCCGGGCCAACTTCCTGGGGCAGGCAAAGCGAAACCTGCTGCCCCTGCGGGAACGCATCACCTTCTACCGTGACGGGCAGGAGATCCTGCCGGGCATCACCGCCTTGGCAGCGCCGGGGCATACGGTCAGCCACTCGATCTTCATGATCAACTCCGGCAACTCCCAGCTATGTTACATCGGCGACCTGGCGCACCATCCCGTCCTTCTGCTGGAGCGTCCACGTACCCAATTCGCCTTCGACACCGACCCCGTGCAGTCCTCCGAAAGCAGGGTTCGCATGCTGGATATGCTGGCTGCCAACCGAGTGCCGCTATTGGCCTACCACTTCGCCTGGCCAGGCATCGGCCATGTGGTCAAGGCCGGTGAAGGCTTCCGCTATCTTCCGGCTGCGCAGACCTTGGAGGGCGTGACCGGGCTGTAGTTTTCACTAAGCCGGAACTTCGGGGAAAGAGGCATTGCGTCCGGCACCCCCGCCCTGCCAAGGTTGTGCGATGCAACATGGCGGGGCGGCATGGACCAGGAGCAGACCACCCCTTACGACCTCGCGCAGACGCTGACCGACGCCGTCGCTGCCGCGCGGGACCGGGCGCGGGAGGACCCGTTCGGCAACCCGGTGCTGCTGGTGGCGCTGGCGATCTCCCGCCAGTTGGACCGGGGCGGGCTGGACTTGGACCAGATGGGTGGCCTGGTGCGGCTGCTTCGGGACCGGGCTTTCGCTGGCCGGGCCGCCCGCCTGGCCAGGTATGCGCGCCGGCAAGGCGAGCCGGATGACCCGCTTGGCACCCTCGCCCGGCGGCTGGCCCGGCCCGATCCGTTGGACAGCCCGGTGCCGTTCGCCGCATTCAGCGACGCCTGCCGGCGCACACGTTTCGCCGCGGTGTTCACGGCGCATCCGACCTTCTCCGCCCCAGCACAGGTGCTGCACGCTTTGGCGGAGGCCGCGGACGGCGCAGCCCCGCCCGCTTTCGCCAGCCACCGCCCCCGACGTCCCACGCTGGAGGAGGAGTTCGACCAAGCCGCCGCCGCCATGCATCGCGGCCGCGACGCTCTGGACGGCTTGTCCGCCGCCATGCTGCGGGAAGCCGCTGGCATCTGGCCGGACCGCTGGACCAGCCTGGCCCCGCAACCCGTCGTATTGGCAAGCTGGGTTGGCTACGACACCGATGGCCGCACCGACATCGGATGGTGGGACACGCTGCGTTTGCGCCTGCAGATGAAGCGGATGGGGTTGGCACGCCTGGCCGCTCAGGCGGGCGGAGTGCCGTCCGGCGCCACGTTGGCCGCCCGGGTGGAGGAGGCGGTCGCCGCAGTGGATGCGCAATTGCTGCTCGCCCCGGCCAGCGCTGATCCCGCCGGGGTCGCGGCATTCGCCGAAGTGCTGGTCGGCCGGCGGGATGCCGCCCTGCTGACGCCGGCGCCGCTGATGCCGCTGTTCGACGCCGCCATTGCGGACGCGGAGGGCGACGACCGCCTGCGGCTGCTGGTCGCGCGGGCCGGGCTGGTTGGGCATGGCATGTCGCTGGCCCACACCCACGTCCGCCTGAACAGCACCCAACTGCACAATGCGGTCCGGCAGCGGCTGGGGCTGAACGACCCGCCTGGCGATCCGGTGCGCCGCCGGGCGCTGCTCGCAGGGATCAATGCCGCGCTGGACGGAGTGCAGGCGGTGCCGGTTTACTTCGGCGCGTTGCTCGCTGAGCAGTCTTCCGCCGTCCGCCTGATGATGACCGTGGCCCAGATCGTCAAGCATGTGGACGGCGCCAGCCCCGTCCGCTTCCTGATCGCCGAAACCGAAAGCGGCTACACCCTCCTGGCCGCCCTGTGGTTGGCCCGCCTGTTCGGCTGCGACCGCAACATCGAGATCAGCCCGCTGTTCGAGACCGGCGAGGCGCTGGAGTCCGGCGCCCACGTTCTGGACGAGGCGTTGCGGTCGCCACACTACCGGGACTACCTGCGGCAGACCGGACGGCTTTGCCTGCAATTCGGCTATTCCGACAGTGGACGCTACGTCGGGCAGTTGGATGCGTCCTACCTGATCGAGCGGCTGCGGCTGCGTGTCGCCGACGCTCTCGCCCGGCATGGCGTGACCGGGATCGAGGTCGTGCTGTTCGACACCCACGGCGAGAGCATCGGACGCGGCGGGCATCCCAGCAGCATGACCGACCGGCTCCGCTACCTGTCGCCTGCCGCGAGCCGCCAGGCCTTTACCCGCGCCGGCGTCACGGTTCGGGAGGAGAGCGCCTTCCAGGGCGGCGACGGCTACCTGCATTTCGGCAGTCCGGCCTTGGCCGCGGCAACGGTCGCGCGCATTGCCGAACATGCCTTCGCCGACCCGGCTGGCAGCCACGACCCCATCTATGACGACCCGGACTTCGCGGTGGATTTCTTCGCCACCATCGGCCAGGCGATGCGCGGGCTGGTAGAGGATCCGGGCTATGCCGCGCTGCTCGGCACCTTCGGCCCGGCGCTGCTGGACCCAACGGGGTCGCGTCCCAGCGCGCGGCAGACGGATGTGGGCGGGCCGGTGACGATCCGCCATCCACGGGAGCTGCGGGCGATCCCCAACAACGCCATCCTGCAGCAGGTCGGCTGGTGTGCGAACACCGTGCACGGCCTGGGCGCCGCGGCGCTGCGGAACCCCGAGCCGTTTGCGGAACTGCGCCGCACGAGCAGCCGGTTCCGCCGGGCCATCGAGCTGGCGGCGCATGGGCTGCTGCACTCGGACCTTGACGTTCTTCGCGCGACGGTCGCGATGCTGGATCCCGGCACCTGGCTCGACCGCGCCGCCCAGGCTGGGGTGCCTGGACGGCGTGAGGCGCTGGTCGCTGTGGCACGAGCGCTGGAGCGGCTGGGCCTTTGGTCGAACCTGACGGCGATGTTCCACCGGGTGCAAACGGACCACCTGCAACTGCGCGCGGTATGGCCGGACGCCCCGCGCATGGGGGACGAGGAGGTGCTGCTGCATGCGCTGCGCCTGGCACTGATCCAGCGCATCTGGCTGCTGGCGACGGCAATCCCGGATTTCTCGCCCCGGCATGGCGTCACGCCGGAGGCCATGATGGACCGGCTGATCCGCCTGGACGTGCCGGCAGGGCTGGCGTTGCTGACGGAGGTTTTCCCAGCCGCGCCGGCCGCAGGGACCGATCTGGATTTCGGGGAGGCTGCGGGGCCGCGCAGCGGATCATATGCCGCGGAGCACAAGGCGATCTTCGAGCCGATGCGCCGACTGTTCGACCTGCTGCGGGAGATCGGCGGGGCGATCACGCATCATGTCGGGGCGTTCGGCTAGGAATGCAGCTTGCCGCGGGAGCGACGCTGCATGCCAGGGCGCTTCTCTTCGACATGGACGGGACGCTTGTAAATTCAGCCGCGGTCATCTTGGCAAGCGATGCCGCTGGTCAGCGAATGGTGTCATTGTGCCGTCATTCGTCTTCAGTTGGGACACCCGTTAAGGTCTAGGCCGAGAGCAAGGACCCCCCCGATGTATACAAAACTAGCGGAGCTGATAAGTCTCGATGGCACGAGCGCAAGCGCGCGGTGCATGTCCTCAGGCCGGTCATAGGAGCCGAGGTCACGAGCATTCTGGACTTTGATGCTCGGGCTGACCCAGCTCGCGGCATGACACGCATGTCCGGGTTGCCCACCACCAGGTTCCGCCTTGCCTGACACGCCGTCCGGCGCGGCCTTGACAGTGCAGGATCTGGTGATCGCCTTCCTGGGCGCTGGCCCTGTCCTATCTGTTCCCGCCTTGGCCCTGCCACCCGGCAGCGCCACCGCCGTCGAAGGCCCGTCCGGCGCCGGAAAGACCAGCCTGCTTCACGCCCTGGCTGGGATCGAGCGTCCGTCCGCTGGCCACGTGCGCTGGGACGGCGACGATCTATGGACCATGTCCGGCCCTGCCCGGGACCGCTGGCGCCGGAACCGGCTTGGCCTAGTGTTCCAAGACATGCATTTGCTGCCAGGGCTTTCAGCCCTGGATAATGTGCTGCTGCCCATATCGTTTGACCATGCCCGCATACCCCTTGCCCTGCGCGCCCATGCGCGGACGCTGCTTGATGGCCTGGGCATTGCCGACTCTGGCCGCCGCGCCGCCGTGCTCAGCCGTGGCGAACGACAGCGCGTCGCCCTCGCCCGCGCCCTGCTCCGCCAGCCCACGGTCCTCGTGGCGGACGAGCCCACGGCCAGTCTGGACGCCGCCGCGGCGCACGCGGTCGGCACCCTGCTATTGGACGCCGCCGCCGCAGGAGGTGCCACGTTGCTGGTCGCCACCCACGACCCGGCGCTGCTGGCCCGCCTGCCCCGCAGCTTGCGCCTGCATGCGGGCCGGCTGGAAACCACATGAATACCTGGCCTGTCGCCAGCGACGCCCTGCGCCGGGGCTGGCGCGCCGCGCTGGCGATGGCATTGCTGGTTGCCCTGGCCACCTCCCTCGGCACAGGCGTCGGAGCGCTCGACCGCGGCATGCGCCGAGCCGCGGCACAAGCGTCCGACGCCTTCGATCTAGTGGTTGGCGCGCCCGGCAGCGCCACGCAACTTGTCCTCACCTCGGTTTACCTGCAGCCCGACACCATACCGCTGCTGGACGGCGCCGTCCTTGCCCGGGTGGCTGCCGAGGCGGAGGCAGCCTGGACGTCCCCCATCGCCTTCGGCGATGCCTGGCACGGCCGCCCCATTGTCGGCGTCGCACCGGCCTTCGTAACCTTCGGCGGCCGGCGCGCCCCTGCGGAAGGCCGCGTCTTTGCCACGGAGGATGAGGCCGTAGCCGGCGCCGACGTGCCGCTGGCTCTCGGCGCCACTCTGCAGCCGCAGCACGGCCGGGTGGAGGCGCCTGAGGGCGGCCATGTCCATGCCGAAAGCACCTACACAATCGTCGGCCGCCTGCCCCGAACCGGCACGCCCTGGGACGCTGCCATCCTGGTCCCGGTCGAGAGCGTGTGGGAGATACATGGCCTGGGCAATGGCCACCCGGCCGGCGTCGAACGCATCGGGCCGCCCTGGGAGGCCGGTCCGCCCCCAGTCCCGGCCGTGGTGGTAAAACCACGCAGCTTTGCTGGAGCCTATCAGCTCCGCGCCCGCTACCGCACGGCAGCCAGCACGGCGGTTTTCCCAGGCGAGGTGCTGTCCAGCTTGTTCCGCACCCTGGGAGATGTTCGCAGCGTGCTGTCGTGGATGGCGACGGCCTGCGCCGTGCTGGTCGTTGCTGCCGTGATCCTGGCCTTCGGCGCCATCGTCGCAGGCCGCGCACGGGATCATGCGGTGCTGCGCGCGATCGGCGCCCCGCCGGGGTTCCTGCTCCTGGCGCTGTGGATGGAGCTAGGGATCGTGCTAGCGGCAGGCGTTATTGCCGGCATCGGGCTGGGCTGGGCGACGGCTGCCGGCGCCGGGGCGGCGCTGGGCGGCGCGGCAGGGCTGCACATTTCGGTCACGCTGTCCTGGGCCGATGCGGCCCTGGCCGCTGCCGTCTTAGGCGGAGGCTTGGTGGCTGCAGCCGTGCCGGCCCTATCAGGCAGCCGCGTGCCGCCTGGGGCCGGGCTCAAGGGCTGAGCAGCCTCCTATAACATCTAGATAAAAAGCAGCAGAACCCCGCCTACGTCATCGGCTGGGCAACATGCGCCGCATAGGCCGAACGCTTCAACAGGCGTTCGTACCACGCCCGCAGATGCGGCGTTGCCGGCCGCTCCAAATCGAACGCGAACCAGCGATGCACGTGAACCCCCAGCGCCATGTCCGCAAGCGTCAGTCCCGGCCCGGCAACGTAGTCCCGTCCTGTCATCGCCCGGTCCAGCAGCGACCAGTGCTCCGCCAGCTCCACGGCTGCCGCCTTGATCGCCGCCGTGTCCTGCCGTTCCGGCGGCGTCCGCACCAGTCCCTGGAACACCACCGATTGCGGCCGGTTCAGCGACGCCTGCTGCCAGTCCATCCAGTGGTCCACGTCCGCCCGCGCCCGGTGGTCCTCCGGCCACATCGGGTTGCTCGGCGCATAGGCGGCGCACAAGTAACGCAGGATGGCGTTGCTTTCCCACAAGGCCCAGCCGTCCTCCACCAGCGTCGGCACGCGCCCGGTGGGGTTCATGGCTCGATAATCCGGTGTATCGGTCCTGCCATAGGGACCGCCGACGTCGGAACGCTCATAGGGCAGCTCCAGCTCCTCCAATAGCCAGATCACCTTCATGACGTTGCTCGAATTGGCCCGGCCCAGCAGTTGGCGCATCTGTTCGCTCTCCCTTGCCGCTCCAGGCTAAGCAGGCTTGCCCGGCCTGTCACACGGATCGCCTACGGCCGTGCCAGGCCGGGCAAGCCTGCTCAGCGCTTCATCCGTGCGCAAAGCTCCAGAGGTTTGCTCAGGCCGCCGTACGGATTGCTCCAAGGTCCTAGCTCGCCATATGGAAGGGTATGACGCAAGCAGCATTTCAAGCGGCGGGACACCCGGCGGCGCGGGGCGACCAGGAGACAAGGGGCATAGCAGTGGCAGCACTTGCGGCCTCCGCAGCCGCCCTGGGCGCCGCATTCGCGTCGGAATGGTGGGGTGGCCTGGTGCCCTGCGCGCTTTGCCTGCTGGAGCGCTGGCCGTATCGCGTACTGATCGCCCTCAACCTCCTGGCCCTGCTACTGCTGCGTGGCCGGACCAGGCGGGCGGCCTTGGCCTTGGCCGCGCTCGTGGCGCTAGGTGGCGCCGGGCTGGGCTTGGTTCACGTGGGGGTGGAGCAGCACTGGTGGCCAAGCCCCCTGCCCGAGTGCGCCGCTCCCACCCTCGGCGGCGGCACGATGGCGGAACGCCTGGCGCGAATGCCCGCCCAGCCCGCCAAGCCCTGCGACGACCCGACCTACTTGGTCCCCGGCGTGCCGGTGTCCATGGCGGCGATGAACATGCTGCTGTCCCTGGCGCTGGCCGCTGTCCTCGCTACATCAGCCGGACGCCGCACCCCCACACCCCACGAGGCCGCCTGATGCACTTGACCGACATGACCGCCGACCTGCCTGCCACCAAGCCGCGCCTGCCCGGCGACCTTACGCCCCGCAAGCTGGTCGAGCGCATCGTGCGCGTGGACCACGCCGGCGAGTATGGCGCCGCCCGCATCTACGAGGGCCAGCTCGCCTTTATGGGGAACGGCCCCAAGGGCGACCTGATCCGTCATATGAAGGCGCAGGAGCAGCATCACCTCGACACCTTCGCCGGGCTTGTCGCCACTCGCCGGGTGCGCCCGACCTTGCTGCTGCCGCTATGGCACCTGGCCGGCTACGCCCTAGGCGCCGCGACTGCAGCACTCGGCGACCGTGCCGCGATGGCCTGCACGGTGGCAGTCGAGGAGGCAATTGACGAGCACTACGCCCAGCAGGCGGCATCGCTCGGCGAGGATGAGGCGCCGTTGCGCGCCACCATCGAGAAGTTCCGCGCGGAGGAAGAGGAGCATAAGGAAATCGGCCTGGAGCATGAGGCGGAATTAGCCCCCGCCTATCGTCTGATGTCCGTTGTCATCAAAGCCGGCTGCAAGGTGGCGATTGCAGTCAGCGAACGGGTGTAGAGGCTTCCGCCCCTTTGCAAAGCCGATCAGTAGCGAAAGGCGCCATGAGGTTGGGTAAAAACTTTCCCGCCTCGGGGAGCGTAGAAAACCGGCAGCAAATACAATGCTTTGCTTCTTGCCTGCCCCGGCAAGAAGCTGATGCTGGTCTAATATTCATGCCAATCCGTCCGACTGTTTTGTGTCTGACGCCGCCCGCTTGCCAGGCAGATGACAGTCATCCCGTTCACACATTCATGTCACGGCAACCCTGTTAGGGCCGCTCCGTTGGTGCTGCATGGCAAGTGCCACTTAACAGATCGGACACTTCACGATGTTCATGCGAATCGACAAGCTGCAAACCGAGCTTCCCGCGCCGACGAAGCAGGATCCCAACGCCGCCGCGGCATTGCAGGAGTTGCTGGGCGGCAAGTATGGTGAGATGTCGACGCTCGGCAATTATATGTTCCAAAGCTTCGCCTTCCGCAGCAAGGAGAAGCTGCGCCCGTTCTACAGCCTGGTCGCCAGCATCATGGCCGAGGAACTGGGCCACATTGAACTGGTGTCCAACGGCGTGAACATGTTGAATGCCGGACCGGACATGCCGGCGCATGAAAAGGGTGGCCAGGACGTGACCGGCGCACCCTACAAGGATATGGCCGACATCCGGCTGGCAGCCTCGTTCCTAGCCAATGGCGGCGCCGCTCTGCCCGCGAACAGCAACGGCGCGTCCTGGAACATGGACATGGTCACCGTCACGGGCAACGTCGTGATTGACCTGTTGCACAACTTCCACCTGGAATGCGGCGCACGCATCCACAAGCTCCGCGTTTACGAGACCATGACGGAGCCGACGGGCAAGGAAGTCTGCGGCTATCTGCTTGTGCGAGGGTCGGTCCATGCCCACGCCTATGCCCTGGCGCTGAAGAACATCACCGGCGTCGAGATCGAGAAGATGTTGCCGACGCCAAACATCGACCTATCCAAGATCCCCGAATGCCAGAAGTACCTGAACGAGGGGTCGCACCGCCGCCTGTATACGTTCAGCCCGAGCGATTACAAGGAAACCGCGGGCATCTGGGGCAACGGCGAGATGGCGTTGCCGGGCGATCCGCCGGGTGAGTTGGAGCTGTTCGACGGTCATCCCGAGGGTGGCCGCATCCATAACCTGATGGGCGACACGCGCGCCTTCAGCCCGGACTACCATCCGGAGGAAATGTTCGAGATCGCGACAAAGCTCTATAAGAAGTCGCGTTAAATCTAAGAGGTATCAAAAGCCCTCTCCCTTCGGGAGAGGGTTGGGTGAGGGGGTCTTACTGCGCTGGCTTTTCGCACCCGCAAGTTTTTCTTGCAGTCGCCAGCGCTTCCCGCACCGGCAAGCAATGCCCATTCAGGCCGTTCTTTTCCGGGAAGACGGGACGGCAGGATGGTTGCGCCCCTTTACATCCCGTCCCGGCCATTCCGTAACGTAGTGTTCCAACGGTCCGGCGCGTCGCTCATTCACCGCGCGGCCCCGGACCGAAACCCCGGCAGTATGCACTGTCTCCGGATTACCCGACACCAGCGGATGCCACCAAGCCAATCCCCGGCCCTCGGCCACACGGCGGTAAGCACAGCTCGGCGGCAGCCAATCTATCTCGCGCAACGCCGCCGGGGTCAGGCTGACGCAGTCCGGCACCTTCTCCTGCCGGCGCTCGTAGTGGCTGCACTGGCAGGTGTTGGTGTCCAATAGCCGGCAGGACACGTTGGTCCAGGACAGGGCGCCGTCATCGTCGTCGCGCAGCTTGTGCAAACAGCAGCGCCCACAGCCGTCGCACAGGGACTCCCATTGCGCCTGCGTCATCTGGTCGAGGGGGACGGTGTCCCAAAAGGGAGCGTCGGGCATGGGCGTTCTTTATGGGACGCCGGGGTGCTTGGGACCTTTCCCTCACCCCGGCCCTCTCCCGGAGGGAAGCACGGAGGTGAGCCTTGCCATACCGGGCGTCAATAGCGGCGTGGCGGCAAAGGCTGCTGCTGGATCGGAGCGCTGCGCTGCGGGACGGTATTGAGCGGCATCGGCGGGGGCAGGGCCGGAGGCGCAGCAGGCTTCTCCGCACCGCCATAGCGGATCAGCACTTGGCGCAATGGGTCGGCGGCGGAATTGGTCCCCTCCATCCCCATGACGATCTGCTGCGGCGCCAAGGGGCGGCCGTAATAAGCGGCATTCCATTCGGACTTTACGCCCAACAGCGAGCCGCCGAGCGAAATCCCGGCATACAGGCCCCGCGACCGGGTGAAACCGACGATATCCGCCCGCAGCGCGGCGGTGGTAGCACCCTCCACTCCGCCGCCCAGGTCGGCGAAGGTGGCGGTGGCATCGGCGCCTAGCTTGAACTGGCTATCCATCACCGCCCGCAGACCGCGGTCCGACATGATGAACAGCATTACCTCCGCATCCTGGAGGCCGGCTTGGAAGCCGATGCTGCCGCCGCCCATGCCGTAGAACGCCGGTGCCGACCAGGACCCGCCGCCGTCCCGCGCCACCAGCACGCAGTTGCCGCCCTGGCCGCCCAGCAGGAACCCAGCGCGCAGCACCCGCGGGCATATCACCACCGCCCGTGCCTGGCGCAGCACCTTCTGGGCGTCGGTGCCGTCGCGGTCGTTCAGCATCTCCTGCGCCGCGAGCGTCGAGCGGTCCACCAGTGCCTGCTGCTCCGCCTGCGCCCAGGCCGCGCCCGGCGCTCCCGCCATCGCCGATGCTACCAGCGCCGCCGCCATCCAACCACGCACCATGATGTCCTCCCCGAGCCGCAGTAATCCTAGCGCGGCGCGATGGACTTACCAAGCGGTCTTGACCTGATCTCTCAATCTCAAATGCCATCCGCCCGGCTTGCGTATGCCGGCCGGAGGTGGTGCAACATCCGGCCGCAGAAAGGGGGATGCCAGATGGACAGGGATGCCGAAGATGGCGATGTCACAGACCGGGGTATTGACGCCTTCATCGCCTATGCCACCGCGCACGGCGAGACGTCCGACACGCGGCAGGTGATCGGAGACTTGTCGGATATGCTGCGCGCGGCCTGGCGGCTGATGACGCCGGAACAGCGGACGGCATTCCGTGGGGATGCGGATGTGCTGGGCATTGCCGAGGCCGCCGGCGGGTCCGGCGTCGGCGCCAGCGGGTGAAGGCGCCGGCCGGGCAGGCCGCTCCGCCGCATCTCGCCCCGCTCAACCCGGCGCAGCGGGCGGCGGCGACCGCGCCCGCCCCCGTGCTGGTGCTGGCCGGCGCCGGGTCGGGCAAGACCGAGACGCTGACCCGGCGCGTCGCCGACTTGGTGCTGTCCGGAGAGGACCCTGGGCGCCTGTTGTGCATCACCTTCACCACCAAGGCCGCTGCCGAGATGCGCGGGCGCCTGCACCGCTTGCTGGGACCGGAGCGCACGCCGCGCTGGGTCGGCACCTTCCACGCCGTAATGGCCCGGCTGCTGGTGGAGGACGGCGCGGCAGTGCCCGGCCTGCCCCGTGGCTTCGCCATCGTGGGCGGGCGGGACGCGCGGACCCTGCTGATGCAGGCGGCAGGCGTCAGGGACGCCAAGGAGGGCGCCCTGTTGCAGGAGGCGGTGTCCCTGCTCAAGAACGGGCTGGCGGATGACCCGCGGCGGCTGCCGCGCTCGTCGGCATCGGCGCGGTTCGATGCGGACGTGCTGGCGCGGGCGGCGGCGGCGCTGCCGGGCTACCGTGCCGCGCTGCTGGCTCGCCCGGCGCTGGACCTGGACGACCTGCTGGCGGTGCCGGTCGCCGCCATGCGGGCGGACCAGGCGTTGGCGGAGCGGTGGTCTGGGCGCTGGGCGGAGGTGCTGGTGGATGAATACCAGGACACCAACCACGCCCAGCACGCCCTGCTGCAGCTGCTGGCCGGGAAAACGGGGCGGGTGTTCGCGGTGGGCGATGACCTGCAGGCGATCTACGGCTGGCGCGGGGCGGACGTGTCGCACATCCGCCGGTTCGGGAAAGACCATCCGGCCGCGCCGCCGCCGCTGAAGCTGGAAACCAACTATCGCTCGACGCCTACCATCCTGTCGGCTGCGAATGCGGTTGCCGCCCAGGACCCGGCGGCGCTGCCCAAGGCGTTGTGCCCGGCCGACCCAAAGGCCGCACCTGGAGCACCCATCAGCATACGCGAGGCGCCGACGCCGGAGGCCGAGGGCCAGGCCGCCGCCGCTTGGGCGCAGGGGCTGCGCCGCCGTCAGCCGGACCTGCCCTGGCGGGAATGCGCCGTGCTGGTGCGCGCCGGCTTCGTTGCCGAGCCGATCCTGGCTGCCCTGCGCGCCGCTGGCGTGCCGGCGCTGCTGGCGACCGACCGCGAGCCGGACGCGCCCAAGGAGGTCTTGGCTGCCATCGCCTGGCTGCGTCTGGCCATGAGTCGCGGAGGAAGGCAGGGGAGCTGGACCTGGCATCCCGCGGCGGACGACGCCTTCCGCCGGGCCTGCGCGTTCCCGGCCCGCGGCATCGGCGGCGCTCTGTTCGGGCGGCTGCGGGAGCACGCCGTTGCGCACGGTTTGGCGCTGGCCGCCGCCGTGGCGTCCCTGCCGGCGACGCCCGCCGAGCGGCAGGCGCTGGAAGCCGTGCTGGGCGTCGCAGCAGAGATACGCGCCGGGGTGGATGGACGGCGGCTTGGCCCGGCGGACGCCCTGCGCCTGGCTGCCGAAGCCAGCGAGACCGCGGAGCGGCTGGCCGCCCCGGCGCTGCAACGGCCCTGGAACGCGGCGCTGGCCGCCGCGGAGCGGGCAGGGGAGGTGGGCGCCTACTGCGACGCCGCCGCACTGGGCGACGCAGCCGGCGGCGAGGATGGGGCGGAGGCCGTACAGGTGCTGACGCTGCACCGGGCGAAAGGGTTGGAGTTCGATCACGTCCTGCTGGCCGGGCTGGAGGAGGGCGTGTGGCCCAACTGGCAGGCGGAGCAGCACGGCGCCTTGGACGAGGAGCGGCGCTTGTTCTACGTCGGCCTGACCCGTGCCCGGCACTCGCTGCGGCTGAGTTGGGTCCGGCACCGGCGCGAATGGGCCGGCAAGCCTAGCCGCTTCCTGTCCGATATCCCGCGGGCTTTGGTCGAGGGCGCGGAGTTGGGCCTACCGCGCGGGGCGGGTGCGTCCCGTGCTCCGGCGCCGCGGCCCACCCAGGCCGAGACCGACCGGCTGGTAGCAGAGTATAAGACCCGTAGGGCTGTCCGGTGATGCTGTCGGCAATTCTGCTTGGTCCGGGGCTGAGTCCAGTGGCGCCGGTGTGCGCCGCTTCGTAGCCAAGACCCCCTCACCCCGACCCTCTCCCGGAGGGAGAGGGGGCAGTATTGTGTTCATTTATCGTAACTGCCCAGCTTCTACTGCTCGGATCAGCCCACCCGCAACTCGGCGATCAAGCTGGAGGGGTTGGCGGCGAGGGTCTGCAGGATATTCCAGCCCTGCTTTTTCGCCGTCGAGAGAACCGAG
>JAABUK010004645.1_pt1 | contig 22115 bp, 34 predicted proteins | sample 5559141 | NCBI WGS metagenome assembly JAABUK01 (sample SAMN10711869, study PRJNA513367) | rock metagenome | isolation source: Antarctica rocks | place: Antarctica: Victoria Land, Pudding Butte nord | collected 2016-01-03
CCCGCGGGTGGGGTGGTGGTGGGTGGTAGGGCGGCAGCCAGACGCCGGCGGCACGCAGAGACGACTCCCATGGTGGCGGGTATGGAAGCGGAGCAGCCGGAACCGTGGCCAGAGGGCCGAGGGCCGCCGGGGCGGAGGTGGCGGCAGGGGTGGGGGCGGCGGCAAGGGCGGCTGCTGCCGAATCCGATGGCCGGAAAACAAATTGTTTTGCATAGAGATTCAGACTTTGTAACCAGGAAATATTGAAACTGAATCAAACAGGGACATACACCCAAAGTCAAATAAAACACCAGAAGTGACAACGTCCACAGTGGCGATATGACCCCCGCACGATACACCCCTACCATGATGGGTGCTGGGAGGGTCGGACCGACCCTCGCAGCCCTCCAGCCCGTACTACCCCTCTAGCGCGGCGTGCCACCCCTTTATGGCTACCCTACTTCATGTCGACGCGCCGCAGGGGGGTGCCATGGGCGCAAATGAATCACCACGTGGTCCATAGAGGGGTGTATGGCCGTAAGGGGGCACCAGTAAGTTTCCTCCGCCGAAGGCCTGGTAGAGCCCCCCTACCACCCCTGCAAATTGTTAGTGTGTAGCGTTGCCGTCTCCGCCGCTCGCATCAGCAAAGGCTGCAAGCTGCGAAGCAAATGTTTTGTGTCAGCCTATGAGCAGCCTGAACTCTCGTCTGCTCACTTGAGCCAGGCGGGCTTGCACAGTCAGCACGGAACGGCCCCAAGGCACTGTTTGCTGAAACTGCACCGACAGTATGGACCTGCGCATGCAATGGTATCTGCACACGAAGCAAGTAGGCTTGCACTTCACCAAATTGGCTCTTCCACGCTGTTCTCGACCTGGTCTCTCCCGCGTGTGATCAATCAGCAGCCTGCCCTTGACGCGTGAGGCGCAAAATGCCGCCGTTAGTTCCGTAGCGCGCTGGCCCGCTGCATCTCCTGTTAAGCAAATTTGCTTGCCAGGAATTTAAACAGACTTTAAAGTCGCTCAAATATCGGCTCAACAGCGCATCTTGCAATCGAGAGAGAGAGAGAGAGAGAGAGAGAGAGAGAGAGAGAGAGAGAGAGAGAGAGAGAGATTGAACTCAGCCTCACTCAGGCTGATTAGCGTTCAGAGATGTCAAGGCTGAGAAATCCGAATCGACCAAACCCTGTTCGACAAACAATCGGAAGGAGTTGTTGCGGTATGCCACCAGACATTTGCAGCTGCGGCCATCGTCAATCGTTTCTGCACAAGTAGTCTGTGCCATCCACAGAGCTTCCCTGCCGCCATGATCCTTATGATCCCCTTCTGTCACTCGCCATCATCTCCTTCGCCGCCACGCCATCAGTCATCACCCGTATTACTGCTGCCGCCATCTTCAGGTTGGCTGCCGCGACAGCGGCGCGCATGTTCAGGCGGCACATGGCCACTGCCTTTGTCTGCGCAGCCCGCCGACCTTTCTGCTGCTTTCGAGAGCTCTCGCCTGCGCATCATCAAATGAAACACGTGACAGCACCTCACACCGGTCACACACAAGCATGCAGACATCAAGCAATGAGTTCTTTGCGGCAGAGACGTGCACGTGAGTAGGCTTTTCCGAGTCGCTACCGAGGCGAAAACCAGCTGCTGAACTGAGCCAACGACATGTTGGCTGACGGTGAGAACGGGCCCGCTGCCAGTGGACTGAGCAGAGCGCCACACGCGTGCACTTTCACCCGCCTTGCCAGGATCCAGGCTGTTGCCGCTGCAGCGGCGTGGCCAGCCTCCAGCGCGGAGCTACTAGCTGTAGTACAGCGATGGCGGCACTGCTTTATCTTGGCACTTTCCAGCATCTGTACACCGGAGCCTCCATGTCTGGTTTCATTTGATCAAGCCGCTGTTGTGGGTCGACGAGCTGACGCCGCTTGCCGCCACCAACCTTGAGGCAAATCGATCTGAGTACCAGTGACGCTGGTTCTCAGAGAGGGGCCCCATTGGCGTGCAGGCCAGCAAGGCTGCCAGAGAAGCTACCGTTTGTCCTGCGGACCTTTCTGACGGACCTTTCTGCCCCTAGGGTCTGGATGCCTTGTCCTGTCCTGGTACATGTCAGCGGCAATTATCTTCTGACATGCTCAAAATCCCCAGCGCAACGGGGTTATATTCAAGAGAATGTTCTTCAGCACGCTGATCTACATACTTCCTACCGGCAAACTTGTACAAGCAGGGGCGGCCACTCCGCCACGGCGGCATGCGAATTGGTAGCATAAGGTACAGGACAGCGGCCTCATGCCCTGCCCAGCATCTGCGGGATGGCGGCACGTACCGCCAGATTGGGCGTCAGCGCCTACGGTGGTCAGATACACAGCCAGTCAGCATGACGATAGACGATCATTATGTGCAGAGAAATACGCTGCAATTCCCAGCTGCAGGCGGGTGCAACACCACAAGCGGCAGCCCACCTTTCTCGACAGCGTCTGATTAGTCATCGGCGACCTGTCGTTCTTCGAGAGCCACCTGCAGAGTTGTGACGACATTTTTCAGGCAGCTTAATGGTGTAGAGTAAACAGCACTCCTGCTAGAGGAGCCGAAGTGAATATGGCATGCGGGACGAAGACTTCCGAACATCTGCCAGCAAGAGAGGCGTGCACTCGAGGGCATCCGCATGCAAAGACAGGAGAAGACGCACTGCTCGATGGACTTGCGGTCGTAGGTGAACCCGTCCTCGGCGATGACCGGGTCTGCACAGCAGGACCGTACACCTATCAGCGAGACTCTCCTGGGACTGATGGTGCAGCACAAAGCATCATTCCTGCTCAGTGTGTGCAAACTGTGTCCTTTGATACAACACGTGTATGCATCGTGTGTGCATCGGCTGCTGAGACCTGGCGCGCACGCCAGGGGCACATCGCACCCCTCATGATCTCGAAGCTGAGGGGGCAGCAGCACATCTCCGCCAGGTCGGCCGACAGCTCCTCGCCGTCATGGCCCAGTACTGGGCTGTCCGCTGCGGGCGGCAGCAGCGGCGGCACGGGCTCCGGTGCCGCCGCCGGCGCAGCAGCCGGCTCTGGCGCCGCCGCCGGCTCAGCGGCTGGCACGGGCACCGCGGCAGCGGCGACCGGCGATGCCGGCGGCGATGCACGACCGTCGGCCTCTTCCTCCGCCTCCAGCAGCGCAAAGCTGTTGACGCCCGGGGCCGCGGCCGGCCGCTTCGCCTTGGGCTGCTTGCCCTGCGGCCGCCGCGGAGCGGCGGCTGGTGCACGCTTCGAGGCGTCGCCGTTGACGTCCACCCTGGAGCGCTGCTGCTGCTTATGCGGCTGCTGCTGCGACAGCGGCGGCCGCGCCGGCGCCAGACTGGCCTGCCGCTCGGGCGTGTGAGCCGCGACGGGCTGCGCTGGCTCCCCTGCGGACGTCTCCGGCATAGCAGCCGCCGGCGCGGCGGGCGCTGGCGCCTCTGCAGGCAGAAGCCAGGCGAAAGGATCGTCATCTGGCTCCACTGCCGCTGGCGGCGCCGCTGCCTCCGCCTGTTGCGGCTCCACCGCTGGCCGCACCACTGCTTCCGCTGCTTCAGGCGCTGCCTGCCGAGGCGCTTCCTGCCGAGGCGCTGCCTGCCGGGGCGCTGAGGGTGGGCTGGCGAGGGGGGCTGCCTGTGCCCTAAACCCTTGCGGCGGCTGCCTTGCTGGGGGAGGCGGCGGCGCCTCAAACTCCTCGAGGTTCAAGGAGCCGAAGCGGATGCGGCCCATTGCCGCCGGGAGCCTGGCAGGCGCATCGGCGGCTGCAGCCGGGTACCGCGATGAGGGGGCCGGCGAAGCGGCGGCTGCGTGCGCCTGCTCCACTACGGGGTTGGCGGCCGGCGGCGGCGGTGCCGGCGGTGCTGCCCGCGTGTAAGGCACATACTTACGTGCTGGGCGCGGCGGTGTCGCCTGGTCAACCTGCTGCTGCTGCTCTGGCAGCAGCAGCTGCTGCTGTTGAGGCGGCGGCTGCGGCAGCGTAGGCATGCGTTTCCAGAAGGGCCGCGGCGCTGCCGGCTGGCCAGCCTGCGACTGCAGCTCCGGCAGCTGCTGTGCCTGTGACGGCGCCTGCTGCTGCTGCTGCTGCTGCCGCAGTGGTGGCGGCAGCGATGGGAAAGGGGCGTACTGCTGCTGCTGTGGAGGCGGCTGCAACTGCTGCACCTGCTCGGACGGCGGCAGCAACTGCTGCTTCTGCTGCTGCGGCGGCGGCGGCGGCGGCAGGAACGGCGCATACCGCTGCAGCCGTGCCTGCTGCACGGGCTGTGGAGCCGCCTCCCCCTCGTCCGCGCCCTGCGCCACTTCCGCCTGCGCCGGGAAGAGCGCGGCCTCCAGGTGTGCCGCGTTATGCGCCGGCAGGGGCTTCAGGCCGCTGGGCGCCAGTGCTGCAGCGGCGATTCTCGGCGCGCCGGCGCCGGCGCCGCCGCCGCTGCTGGCGTTACTGCTCTGCGAGGCGGCCCGGCTGTGGCCGCCCGCCTGCGGCTTGGCCTCTGCGCTGGCTGGCCGGCCGCGCTGCGGCTTGCTGCTCCCCATCGAGTGCATGACCTGCAAATTGAGGCGGGACAAATTCTCCCACTGGCTTGTTGACTGGAGGCCTGCATCAGCAGGCCTGGCTATGTGCTGTGCAGCCATATTTACACACTGTCGAGAATGTGCAGTACACAAGCAGGTCTGCACGGCAATTGTCGGCAGCCTTGCAACTGCAATCACCTGCATCGCAAAGGCAGCTGCCCGCTTTGCCGCGGCCTGCGCCTCAGCGGCGGCTGCTGTACCGACCACCATTAGGGCGGCCTTTGCAGGCGAGGCCGGCTGCTGTTGCTGCTTTGCAGGCGACTGTGGCGTCGGCTTAGCCGGTGACTGCGGCTGGCTGCTGCTGACCGGCTGCGCAGCCGGCTTTGCAGACACAGGCGGATGTCTCGCCAGCAACGCCGCGGCTGCCGCCCGCGCTTGCGCAACCGCCTCCGTGGCAGCTCGCTGAGCCTGCTGGGGGTCGTACGCGGCGCGAGCAGCCGGACGCGCCGGCTTGCTGCCTGTGCGGGCGGGCGGCGCCGCTGCTACGCCGGCGGCAGGCGATGCGGAGCGCTGTGACGCTAACGGCTTCAGCCGCAGCGGCGGGCTGTCAGGCAGCGAATTGCCGCCGCCGTTGGCTGGCTGGAACGCCGCCTCGGCCGCCACAACGGCAGGCGGCGGCGCCGCCGCTGCAGCCTCTGCCAGGGGCAGCTCTATGGGCTGCGTTGGGGGCGCAACATCCGCTGCTGGTGCCGCCGCCGCCGGCTGTGCATCGCCGCTTCCGTCTGGAGGCGGCACTGCTGCAGCGCCCGCCTCCGGAGGGAGCTGGTCGGGCTTTTTGGCCGCCTTGGCGGCGGCGAAGAGCGAGGCGGCGGTCCAGTGCCCCGAGGAGCTGCCGGGTAGCTGGGCCTGGCCTTGACCCGGCCGCTGCCACCGGTCGCTCGCCGCCGGCTGCTGCGGCTGTGGCCAGTGGGTCGCCCAGGGCGGCGGGTCGATTGGCTCGCTCTCCAGCGCGGTCGCCGGTCTCCAGCTGTCGCCAGCTGCCTTGCCGCTGGCTGCCTTGCCGGCTGCCTTGCCGTCTGCCTTCCCGCTGGCCACTGGCTCCGCTTTGCCGCCAGCGCCGGGCGACTGGGTCGTCGACTCGAGCCGCAGCAGGGGCGATGGCGCGCGGCTGGCGGCTGGAGACACAGCCCTCTGCGCGGCTGGCTGCGCCTGCGTGCCGCTGCCGAATCCGGAGAGCACTGCCTTTGCTTCCATCGCCAGCGGCGTCCGCCGCCTGTTGCCGCCGAGGTCAGCGGCAAACACCACCGCAGCTGCGTGCGGCGCCGACGCCGGCAGCAGCTGCAGCAGGCAAGCCGCCGAGTACTGCAACCTTTGTGACACAGCAGCCTGCGCCATGGCTACGGCAGCGCTCGGCTCGCTGCCGTCAACGCCATCGATGCTGCCGCCGCTGCTGCCGCTGCTGCGTGGACTCTGCCCTCCCGAGGTGGCTGCGCTATACGCCGCTGGGATGCTTGTCGCCGCGCTGTCTGCAGTGGCGCTGTCTGCCGTGGCGCTGGCGGCCCCACCCGCCGGAGCTGTCGTGTCGCCACCTGCCAAAGCTGTCGCCTCGCCGCGCCAAGGTGTGGCCGTCAGCCGCTCGTGCAGCTCGTCGATGGTGCACGCCGGGTCCACGTCATGCTGCAAAGGATTGGGTTAGGGTGTCAGGGTAAGTACACCTGGGAAGCGATTATTGACAAGCGCTACAAAAACCGTGAATTGGTCACACGCGACGGATGCATGCAAGAACGTGGAGCAGGTGATGCTGACATTGTGTTGCGGCAGAGGCCCAGAGCAACCAACGCTCTGCAGGGGCGCCTGCGTTAGCGAGTTCGCTTGATGCGCCACAGGCACACATCGGTTGTCTCACCGCAACCATCTCCTCGACGGCGGCGGCGGTGAGAGCCACCTGCTGCATCGGCGACTCCGCTCGCTCCAGGGCCAGCAGCCACCCACCCACGATCACCTGCGTTGACGCCACGCCGCAGGTTGTCACGACTTAGCAGCCAACGCCATACCTATTGGTGTGCTGTGCAGATTGCACGTGCACTTGGCCAAGACGCCAGCTTGGGAATCCACGGATCAGCGGCAGAGTAAGATACGATTCGTACCTCAAAAGCCCCATCGCATTGCAGCACGGTCCATGTGCATGGGAAATGCATTTTTATGATCTGGCATATAAGGGTGTCATGACACCATGGTGGCTGTGTCAGCCCAGAGCTTGCCACGATGTGAGCGCACCTGCAGCCGCGGTAGCGAGACCTGGCGGAAGGCAGCCAGCGCCTCTGTGGTGCGCTCGTCGCTCTCCAGATCCAGCACCGCCTGCAGCGCCGACTGCGCATGCGTCGCGTCTGTGCCGACCTGCGCCCGCGGTTCACACAATGATGTCATGTCCACGACATTTCATGAAGTTGGGCGATTCTCTGATGTGAAAGGCATGGGTGCGCACAACAAGACCTGTCTGCACAGAGTGCACAAACAATGCAAATGCAACGTGAGCCACCAGCTGTAAGGAAGGTAGGGCAAAATGCAGCCCACCTCGACCGCCAGCTGGGTGAGAAACAGCTTGACGGGCTGCCAGTGGCGCGGCTGCTTTGCTTGCACCCCCTTGACCGCCTCGCAATGCCAAAGCCCCTGCAGCACCTGTGCGAGCACGACACCTTGACGTTGGCATTGCATACCTCAGGAACGTCGCGCATTCAGGCATCGTGACTGACTTTCCAGTTCAGCAGAGCGCTAAAAGCATTCACCGGAGCTTTTGATGTGCTCGACCGAACAGCAATGTGACCAGGCGGCATGCATGCACAACGACTCCCGCATTGATGCTTGCTTGACATTCACACGCGCCCAGGGTCCTCAATTGAGCTGCAGTCTCTCGCAGAATGCACTCGCTCGCTCTCTGAGAGCAATATGCTGGAGACCCTGAGCACTTCTGACGAGAACGCCGGCCCGGGAAGCTGCCGGCCCGGCGAGCCACCATGAAACTTCCCTACCTCCAGCTGCGAGGGCGAGGCGCGTGCCACCAGGCGGATGGCGGCGGCCAGCAGCTCTGCATTGGCGACGGTGACCTCCGAGCCGCGCGGGAACAGCGTCGCCATGGTGTCCATCGAGCTCATGTTGTCCTGCGTCAACATGAGCAGTAGATGACATTGGTGACAATGTGACTGTCATTCGTGTCGATAGAGCAGTTCACCTTGAGCGTGGCAAGCACAGTAGGGAGATGCATTGTCGCCAAGTACAGATGGCCGCCTCCAACTCTGGGGCTTTCCGGAGCCTGCTGCTTCAGCACTGATTGGGCGCTGTCAGCATCATGCTGTGCACGATGGTGGGGTAGTGTTTAGTCGGTCGGCCGGCTTCAAGGCAAGCACCTCAACGGCGAGGTGTTGCACGCAGCGGCACAGGTCGGGCCAGCAGCGCGGCTTCTGCTCCTGCACCGCCCGCAACCGCGCGCACTGCAGCACCCGGGCCACCACCTGGCGGCACATGAGATCGGCACGTCAACTGAACTGCCTCATCGATGCAAGAAGATGTGGAGTGTGGCTGTAGGTGAGCACCTGGTTGATTTGAGTGGCTGCATCTCAGGGGCAGGTTGGTGGCTGGAGTTGCTGGACCTCGGGTCCTGGCAGCCTCGCCTCAACAGACTCCTCATGTGTCAGGATGTGACAGACGCCAGCGTGGGACAGGGGCTGCCCCCAGAAGCCAGTGCCCGCACCATTCGCTGCGCCTCAGTCGCCCAGAACAGCTTCACGGCGCTCTCAGGCGATGCCGCGACGGCCAGATCGGCAGCGGTACCAGGCGAGGGAATCCAGCCCGCGGCTGCTGCCGGCTCCCGTGCCGAACCACTCGGGCCCTCTGCCGTCTGCGCCTCTGGCACTGACGCTACCAGATGCGCCGCCGAATCCCGCGCAACATCGGCCGGTGACTCTGCCGGCTGGGCCGGCGCTGCTGCCGCTGCCGAGTGCGCCGCCGGCTCCTGCGCAGTGTCGGCTGGGCCTTTTGCCGGCTGCGCCGCCGCCGCTGGCGCCGCCGCTACCAAGCAACGGGCATTGCGTGCCGCCACCGCCGTCTCCAGACCCGCAACATCCAGATTACGCTACACATCGAACATGACACAGTCGCACACAGGGGGACAGGTGACCCACACTGCCCAGAGTCTGCTGGCACGGGCACCAGTGGGCGGCAACGTGGCTGGAGCGACGCCTGCGCCGCCGCCTTGCAGTTGTCGACATTCTTCTCAAGGTTTTAGGGTTTTCACCTCCACAACCTGCCGGGTCATCCACAGCTGCAGCTGCTGCCGCTGCAGCTCCGGCAGCGCTGCCAGCGCCGCCGCGAGCGACGACGAGAACCACGACCGGATGAGCACCTGTGCACGGCGCAGCAGCTGTCATTGCAAGTGAGACAGAATAGCGACCTATCTTGTTTTTCTGTGCAGCGCCGCCGCAAGCGCCAATGACTTTCGGGACCGGATCAGCACGTGCACACGGCGCAACAGCTGTCATTGGAAATAAAAAGGACCAGCAGTAATTCTGTTGAAAGGAATGTGTTGCAAGAGTTGACGTGGTGGCAAGGCCGTGCACAAGGCGAGGACAGAAGCCTGCTCACCATCGAGCAACGGTTGCGCTGCCGCCGCAGTCAAGCCCTTGTGCTAACGACATGCGCTGCAGTAGGGACATCTTCTGAGTCCATGCCTACAGTGCAAGTGGAGGAGTGCACGAGCAGGGTGTGCACAATGCTCGCCTGCTGCTGGGCAGCGGAAGCGTTCCGGAAGAGCCGCGCGTTCTCCGCCACGAGGTCCGCGCTGCTGCCCTCCGGAGGCAGCTCCGCCACGCCGTCTCCTCCGCTGCCTGCCTGGCTGGTGGCCTCGTCGCGGCCAGTGTCTGCCGCGGCGGTGGGGGCCGGGGCGGCAGGCGCGCCTGCCGCGGCCGCGCTGCCCGCGGCACTCTGGCTGGACGCAGCGGCGGGGTCAAGCGAAGCTGCTGGTGACGCCTCCGCAGGCGAGCTTCCTGCAGCAGCACGGCCATGCTGAGGAGCCTAGCGGCAAGCGCATTGGTGACTGAATCGATATGTCAGGGGCACATCTGAATCAGCGGGACTTCGGCCTCTACAGACAACAGCATGCCAGCAGCTTTGCGCTGCATCAGAGTGGCCACACACAGAAATGGAGTGCTGCCTTGCCACCTTGTTTGGTCGTAGGCGAAGAAGGAAAGGACTGCGGCGCTGCTTGATGGCAACCACATAACTTGTGGATAGAGCGCTTTCATCGTATGCCACGGCAGCAATGTGCGGCATTGAAAGGCATCATACCCAAGGACTTGGCTGCTGCCGCCGCATCGAGAGCCGTCGACACGGAGCAAATTATCGCAGCAATGTTTGCGATCAGCGCCTCAACACGTGCTGGCCACTCCGCTTCGCTCCTGCCGTCCTGTGCGATCCGGGCTGAAGCGTGTGTTGGGCTGACCATAGAGTCGATAGGCAGACGCCAAAAATTGGCAGCAGATGCTAGCAATGTGATGACACGAGAGGCACTGTCTGCTAAGATATCCGGATGTGCAGGGGCAGCAATCACAGCAGGGCGTAGCAGCAGATGCCCACCTTGAAGACATGCACCAGCAGACATGCCTGGGCTGCCAGCCGCTTCCCTCGCATCACATCCCGCAGCCGCAGCCCCGCATGGTCTGCCCACGTCCGGGCGATTGCCTGCAGCGAAAGGCAGCGCGGCATGCGGGTGACAAAACGAGTCGGTGTCACAACATCATGCACCTCCAGACTTTAGCAGCCTGAGATGTATTCCAGGGCGCAGCATCTCTTGCCGGCACGTGGCCACCGAATGCGCAATTGCAGTTGGGCCCGGCAGCGCCTCTGACTTGCTGCTTTCAAGACATCATAATGCTGCCGCTGGCCCAGAACCTGAAAAGGGGCTTCAAAACCACAGATTTTTGCCTCACCGATTTCTGCTCCGATGATGCCGCCTGCAGCTGTGCCCCAGCCTCCGCCGGCGACACGCGGACATCGTACCCAACCAAGACTGGCCCGTCCCCGTCTCGCGGGTCGTGGCAGTGCCAGTCCACGGCATCGTTGGCGGCGGTCGCCGACGCCGCGGCTGCCGCCTGGCCCTCGGGGTCCACCGCCTCGCACAGCGCGTCAACAGCGCCCAGGAAACCCTGCTGCTCCTGCAGCATTGTGCGAAGAGCGTGAGACTTTCATTTTGCAATCTCAATTGAAAATGATTTGCGCATGACGGTTTTGCCATAGCGCACTGCCTCACAGCATGTCCACGGAGCCAAGCAACCCCTGCTGCTCCTGCGCACAGCATCATGCGGAGCAAGTGAGGCACTTTAGCTTGTGGTACACGTGGTAGCGATTCAACGGTGCATTGCGGCGCCGCAGCCAATCACGGGTGGCACAGGCGATGGCAGGACCCGACGACAGTTACATTGGCTGTCCTTGCGAGCCAGCTCCTCAGGCGCCCTTGCAATTGGGCTCCTCATCTGCGTTGTGCTCGCTGTTTCATGTGGTGTGTGCTCGCTTGATGCAGCAGCAGCGGGACGGCACCTGGCTGGCATGCAGCACATGGCAGCGGCGTCTTCAGTCTAACCCAGCCAGGTTTATGGGCTGTGAATTGAACGCTGGGGCCGCAGAGTGTTTGTTGGCGAAGCTGATTAGGTTTCCAGAGATTGCAAAACAGTGGCACCTGGACGATGCGGCGGCACACGTCCGAACACAGCCACTTCCCCAAAAAACTTTGTCCATATAGTTGGGTATCGAAAGATTTGAGTTTGTCCACCTGCACGACGCGGCAACACGGGTCCAGATTCAGCGCCTGCCACCGCTCTCTCCCTAATCCACTCAAGTTCCTCACTCGAAATATCATTTCACAGGTGTACCTGGACGATGCGGCGGCACAAGTCTAGCTTGAGCGCCTGCCGCCGGCTTGCCTCAACCCACTCCAGGTAAGCCGGCGACTGCCAGGCATCCAGCAGCACCTGTCCCGAGCAGCAAGTCAGGTGGTCAGATGCAGGGATTTCACAGCGATCTCAGGCTGTGCCACAGCTGCCGCCGGCATTGCTCGGCATTACAGTTGCCGCTCGGGCAGACCGGCATCCTGCTGCAGGAATGCGGCCCATCCGCGAAATGCTGCTTGCACATTCAGGTGAGTGCCAATGCGCACTGAAGGTGAGACATAGATTGTGATGGTATGTAGGATTCTTTAGGATGACACCTGCTTCTGGGCGTCAGTGGCGGCGCGGAACAGCTCCGCCGCCTCACCATCCAGCTCCGGCGGCGGGCCGGGCGGCGCTTCTAGCGGTGTCGCCGCTGCCGCGGACGGGGCTGCCGCCCCCGAAGCAGCTGCCACGGCCTCCGCCATATCAGCAGCCTCCGCCGGCGCTTCCGGCGGCGCTGCCGCAGTTGCCGCCGCTGCCTGTGTGGCGCTGGCGGCTGCGGCCGCGCCGGAGGCCGGCGCTGCATCTGAAGATGCGCCAGCATCTGCTGCGGGCCGCTCGTCGGCAGCTTCCGCCGCGCTGCCATCTGCACCTGCCGCTGCTGCTGTTGTAGGCTCCGCAACGTCGGGCGAGTCCCAGGCTGCCGCTTCTGCCGGGCGTTCAGCCGAGTCCACGGCGCCCTTCGCCTTGCGCCGCTGTAAAGCAGCCAATCCTGACTAGAAACGATGCTAGGGTTGCTTTCATGCAATACTAGCAGTTCATCTGTGGCCAGGCGTGAGCTGCGTTACGGTCTGCAGGGTACAGCACGTTAGAACCCCTGTAAAAGCGGCTCTGCTGCTGTGACACCATCCACGTTCTCGAGCAGAGCCCAACCAGCTGGCGAGTTTGAACAAGTGCTCGGGCGCTCAATCCGAAGGTGGATGACGAAGACGCATTTCTCCAAGGCATCCACACATGCAGCATGGCCCAGGGCTGCTTTGCGGGTAATCATTCGGGTACACGCACCTCCCGGGCGCGGGCGCGTCGCAGGGCTTTGCCGCTCCGGGTGTCCTTCTGCGCCGCCTCTGCTGCCTCTGTCTCGCCTGCCGCATCCGCGGTCCCTTCTGCCCCGGCCAGGGCTGCGGCCTCGGAATCGGGCACGGCAGCCTTGGCAGATGCTGACAGCCCCGCTGCGGCCGCCGGCAGCAGGTCCGCCAGTGGCTTCAGGACTGCCTCCACCTGCATCACGTTGGCGCCCTGCGCCGCATGGCACACCACTCGCTGACGCCGCGGCATGTGTGCACCTGAAAGGATGCCTCTCTTGTTGTGCGCTGCTGCGCTGCGGCAGTGCGACCTGAACATGCGGCATTTCACGATGCTGTGGACACTGGTCAGGTGCACAGATGGTTGCACTGCCGCTTGGGCAACACTTTAGTGCACAGATTGTCGCAAATTAAGACATGTTCCGGGTGCACACGGGAAGCTTTCCAGCTCCCACAGCACTGCATCGCATGTCATGTTCACGACATCGTGCGGCGTAAGAAGCGAAGAGCAGCGGCGCAGGTGCTCACTAGGAGCGACAGCTGCAGCACCAGGCGCCACATGAGGATCTGGTGGCCGCGGTCAGGCAGCGCCGCCAGCACGGCTGCCGCAGGACTGCCGCCGCCCAGGAACCGCTGCGCCTGCGGCGCAACCTCGCCCGGTGGCGTCTCAGCTTCCGGGAGGGTAAAGAACCATAGTCCAGGCCCGAGCTCGTCGAACTTCGCCAGCTCCTGCAGGACACAAGACAAACGAGGCTCGGAGCCACAATCCAGTTGCTGCATTCGCCCACAAGGGAGTCCGGTCGTCATATTCTGCGACATGATGCTACAGGAGCACATCTTCAGGGTGGCAATGGCACAAGGAGCACGGGTCTTGCAGGAGCGCACAAACCGATGGGTTAATCAAGCGCCGCCTCAGGCACGAGACGCAAGCCTGTCCCTGCAGGTCTGCAACCGTATGCAGACTGCAGACTCAAAGCTGCAGCACTAGTGCAGCTCAGAGACCCTATGTAAGGCAGCACAACTCACGTTGTCTGCAAGCAGACTGGCCGCATGCGCCGTGACGGCCAGCAGCCAGCTTTGGAAATTCGTCCGCTGCTCTCCGCTCAACCGCCCCGTTGCCGTCAGAAGTGCCTCCTGCGCCGCTGCAGCAGCAGGCACAACTTGACTTGATATATGACACATGCCATCGTGACCTGCGCTTCCTTCTTTGTGCTTTGCAAGTAGTGCATACACACCGGTCCCCAAGCTGCCCAATGGCCGCAGCCTGCTGCTGTCTGCACTGCCTGCAACACCTCCAATGTCTTCACACCTGCCGCACATCAGGGCCCTGTCCATGGCCTCCAGGCACTTCACAGTGCGCTGCTGCAGCAAAAGCCAAGCCCAAGTTAGCAAACTGCGAGGTGCTTTGGACGGTTTGACCGGCATTGACAGTCAGGTGAAGGACACGCCTTCGAGCAGATCTGGAGGCACTAGTGTCCTGCGAGGAGCCTCTGCGCCACGTGTGGCGCCCCCAGCTGCGGCGGGCGACGGCGGATCCACCAGCGGCTGCAGCGCTTTCCCCAGTTCCTCCCCAGTAGCGCCCTGCGCCGGACCAACCGTCGATGCTTGGTCCGGCTGCTGCTTCAGTGTCTCGAGCGGCCGCAGCACCGCTGCGCGCAGGTGGTAATATTGGGTCAGAATATGGGGGTGATGACTTCGAAGATGCAGACAGTATCACTCTCGTGGGTGACCAAAGGAAGGCCAGCTCCCTTTCACATCGCAGCAAGCCTGTGCAATATTGTTATTGTGCAAGCTCGATTAGTGGGTTTAGTACATTTTTCAGTTTGGTACTATTGTTTTTTACCTTTGAAACCATGGTTTTGATAGTATTTGCTAAAGATGCTAAAGATGATTAGCATTAACGACACATGCAGCCATGTGCTGCTGGGTAGTGTGCAACATCTCATCAAGCAGCTGGGTAGTGTGCACCATCTCAAGCATAGAATCCGATGTATTCATGACACTTGCAGTGGACTGCACCTCCTGAGCGGACATAGTCACGTGAGCCGGCGGCACCAGCCGCCAGTGGTGCCGCCGGCGCCTCGGCGGGCGCCGTTGCGGCAGCCGCAGGCTGCTCGCCAGCCTGCCCGGGCTCGGGCACGTCGGCTGACGGCGACGCCGCGGGCTGCTCCGATACAGCATCGGCACCGCTGCTGGGCAGGCCGGCAGGCTTCTGCAACACAATCATGCAATGCACTTCTTGGGTTGCCTTTTTGGATCAGACGCTCTTTGTGCTTGCAGATGGTATGCGATTTCTCTGACGATTGTGCCACGCAGCACAAGGATAGTGGTTTCTGGCTGACTTGGTGCAACACAGGGCTGCAGCATCGAAGCGACACATGCCATACCTTGCCATGATGTTCCAGGTGGGTTCGAGTCCTGAAACGCACCCCACTGGGCGCAGCTCGCTGAGCGGCCTGGCTGTCGACGACGTCTCCCAGCGCAGCACCGCCTTGCGGCGGCTGGCTCTCGGCTGCCTCGCCTGCAAACATGTACACAGGATCGTTAAACCCACAGGATCGTTAAACCCTAAACTCATGACAGATGGTTTGCATCGTTGCTCCGGTGAATTCAGCACGATGGTGACAGCCCAGGCTCCGCCCCTTCAAAGCAATTCTGCATGGCCAATGGAGTTGTGCAATCGGAATAGGAGTTAAGTACAACCTTTGCCAATGACATACTGTGCAGCGGAACCAGGAAACAGCAGGGAGCAGGAGGACACATACCTGCTGGCTGGGCGGAAGTAGCCTCCTGAGGCACCTCTGCAGCTGCGGGACTGCCGACGGCTCCTGGCGACGAGCATGCAAGCACCAGCGGCTGCAGCGCGTCCGCCATCTCCTCTGCCGTGCACCCCTGCCAACGGGAGGTGCAGGACCACGATGAACGGGGCAGTCCAAACGAATATGCCATGAGTGGTCCATGTCCTCAGTGCAGTACTGATCCACACGCGCACAGCTTGCTTGTGACGAGACATGGCTGCCGCCGACTTAAGGCAACACATTGGCTCTCCGAACCGACCCACCAGCCTGAAGCACTGGAGCACCCCTCGGTAGATGACATCTCGTGACAGTTCTGGCATGGCCGCGGCGGCAGCGGCGGCTCCGCACTTGCCGAGGATGTGGCGTGCTCTGATGGCATCAGCCACAGGCACCGGCTGCGCTGGCAGCGCGTTCCGAATGGCCTCAGCGACGTCAGCAGGCAGCAATGCGAGCGCCTCTTCATCGCTCGCCTCGTCGCCGAGCGGAGCCACAGGGTGGCTCGTGGACGAGGCTCCCGATGCGATCTGTGGCAGCAACCACATATTCTCTACCCAGGACTTGCTTGTCGATGCTCGTCTCCAAGCATGTGAAGGCAGCGGTGAAACGCAGGCAGTGGTGGGACGTAGGCAGTTGCGTACGCGTGCTGTAACCATCACAAAACTCGCTGTCGACTCCTCGGTGCACAGCGACCCTCAGGGAGCCTTATTAGACCTGTGCAATGCACTTGTACGAAAGCAGAAAACGTGAAGATGCCGGCGGCGCACAGGCAAGCAGGGCAGGAGCTGAGGTGCTCACATCTTTGGCGCCCATCGTGGCGAGGCGTCGCAGCAGCCCCAACCACATCTGCGCCTGGCTCTGTGCATCATCGCCGGCGCTGTCGTCGACTGGCGGGTCCGTGCCCACGCTGCCGGCGCCGCCGGCCGGCGGTGCAGCCCCTCCTGCGGGCGCCGCGGCCGCCTCGGCTGCCGGGCTTGCCCGGCCTGCCGCGGCCGCGGCCGCCAGGGCCGCCGCCAGCGCCGCGCGCCCGCCACTGAGCTGCGGTAGCAGGTCCAGCAGATCGGCTTTGCGCCTGCCGCTGGCTTTCAAGCGACCTATCCATTGCTGTATGGTGGCGCCGAAGTTCTCGGGCAGCACCAGTGCAGCAGCTTGCGACACATCCTCTGCTTCGCTGCTGCTGGCAGAGGCTGCATCCTGCAGCCGCGGCGCCGCGCCGCTGCTGTCCTCTGCCGCTGCGGGTGGCGCCTCTTGCTCAGCCGCCGCGCCGTCGCCCGCGCCGCTGCCGGCGCTGCTGCCAGGCTTGTCGGCGCCGCAGTCGCTGCTGGGCTGGGCTTGGCCAGCGTTGCGCTCCTGCGCCATGCCCGAGGTGGTTTCCGGAGCCATGCCTGCGACGACGTAAAACGGATGTGAGTGTACCGAGTTTGTTTGATGGGGCATGCGAAAGCTTTGCATGATGAATGTCAGTCAGTCTGCAAAGTGGTGCGAGCCGAAGTGACCCCGGAAGGCGGTCGAAACATGTGCTATAAAACCGCGTGGGTCCTTGACATGCGTTTGGCATTAGTGCGGATTCGGCATCGCTTTGCACGTACCGTGTGCAGCAATCATGTACCAGCAGGTGCACTGGCTAACCTCGTTGCATCATCGTGTCGTCGAATTGGCCGAAATGCATGTAATCGCAATCGCGCAGCGTCCAGGAAACGAAGGAAGACCGCGAAAAGAGACGATCCGATCCTCATGTCACGGAGATGAAGTGTGTCTTCGCTGGTCGTTCATACATACTCGCCCCTTCCAGCTTCCCCCGCCCTGGCATCGTGTCGCAGACACTGCGGGGACTGGCGGGGGAGAGTCCAAATTATCTGACAGTTTTACATCGGTGTGCGTTTCCAGCACACTTCATGAAAATCAAGTAAAAGCAATCTGCCTCAGTTTCAAAGGATGTGCACGAGCTCGCTACGAGTACTCAAGTACAGCTAGCAATAAACCTCTGCTGCGCCCAAATGTTGCCGCCAAATATTGTGGAGCATCAATGATAGCGGCTGGCAGCAATGAACCGACATCCTCCTGCAATGTTCTTCGTGCGGAATAACAGCGTTCCAGTGCCAATTAGCAATGCCCGGCGCCCAACCCTCAATGGCGCAGCCCACCAGCTATTATGCCTGGCGGCAAACATCCGGCGCCATATACGGTTTCCCCTGTTGTTCATCAGCTGGCTGATTGATCATGAATTGCGATCTGGCATCATCGCCGAAGGGACGCTTGTTGTGCAGGAACATCGGTCTTGATCGCTCGTTGCAGGAGTGCTCGCTCGTCATGCGGAGTCGTTGGAGTGTTGGCCGGCGGCGCCGCGGCGGCCCTGCTCATCATGCAGCACAGGATGAAGGTGCAGCCCCGCACGACGGCTGCCAAAGCTTGTGGTGACACAGTGATATAACTGTTCGTTCCAGACACCAACAATCTTGCGAGGCTCTGAAAGCAGCGCTGTAAAGACGAGCAGGTGCGACATGATTAGGAATCTACAGATGCGCCAACCAGTGCTGCTCACCAGGATGGGGTGATCGCTGTTGAGAATCCATGGCGCCGCAGCGCCGGAGCCGCCTGCAGAAGGGCGTCAAAAGTGTTGGCATTCACACGGTGCGTGGCATGCACAAGCAAGGGGCATTATGCAGGTCACTGGCGGCATCGCTGCAGCAGACGACGCGACATCAATATCCGAAAGAAGGAGTTAGCACCTTCGAGGTGGAAGCCGTTGCCGGCCAGCTCGAGGGCGTCGAACGGCCGCACCGTACCCTGTCCGTACACCCTGTAAGCTGCTGCCTGCAATTCCAGACCGGCATTAGGTATTCGTATGGTGGTATTGTAGACGCACATGAACCATTGCTGATCCGATCACAGAGGTGAAGCTTGCAAGTGCAAGGAGCACATTCGTATGCGAGCGCAACAAAGGGGAGAGGGATGAGTTCGTCTTAGGACAGGCACACCCGCAGCTCGTCGAGGTTCAGCGAGGGGCTGGCAAGTGAGCGGTGAGCGGCGAGCGGCAACGCCGCATCGGCCCTGGCCGCCGCCAGCTGTGGCGGGCTGCTGGGACCTCCCGGACTGCCCTGGCTGCCCTGGCTGCCCTGGCGGCCCGCGGTGGGCGCAGGGCGGTCCGGGGTGCCGGGGCTGTCGGCGGCGACGGGGCTGTCCTTGGCGGGGCCGCCGACGACGACGCCGCCGCCGCCGATGCCCGAGAACGGCGCCAGCCAGCCGGAGGGCGGCGGGCCCGGCGGCGCGGCGGCAGCAAAGAACAGGGACGCGCCGCCGCCGCCGGCGTTGCTGGGCCCGGGGACAGGCGTCGAAGCGCAGCTCTGGGCAGGAGTTGTCGCACGGCTCGACGGCCAGGACAGCGGCCCCAGCGGCGTGGAGGTGCCGGAGGCACCGCCGCCGCCGCTGAGCGGGAAGCTCGGCCCCGTGCCAGGGAAGGGCTGCTGCTGCTGCGACTGCTGCTGCTGCGGCTGCTGCTGCTGCGGCTGCGGCTGCTGATGCTGCTGCCGCTGCTGCTGCAGCTTCCGCTGGTCGCGCTCAGCCGCCTGCACCAGCTGCTCGTACGTCAGCGCCGGCGGCGGCGGCGAGGTGCGGCCGTAGCCGTAGCCGTGGGCGCGCTGCTGCATCATGTGGTGGCCGGGAAACCCGGGGAAGGAGCCGCCGCGGGGCATGGTCGGCGGGAAGCCGGCGGCGGCGGCGGCGGCGGCGGCGGAGGCCGGCAGCGAGGGCCCGCTCAGGCTCAGGGTGTGGTCGAGGCCGCGGAACTCGTCCTGCCCGCCGAAGGAGCTGTACCCGCCGCCGCGCGCGCCCTGGAAGCCGTGGAGGCCCTGGAAGTCGAAAGGGTTGTGCGGCTGGCGCGGCTGCCCGCCGCCCGCCAGCGGGCTCTGGCCACTGAACAGCGAAGCGTCGTAGAACTGGCGCGGCAGCGGCGGCTGGCCGGAGTGCGGGTGCGGCTGCTGCAGCGGGTAGCTGCCGCTGCCGCCGTCGGCGACGGGCCAGAAACCGGCGGCCGAGGCGCCGCCGTCGAAGCCGACGTAGGGGGATGCCATGGACTGCTGCTGCTGCTGGTGGTGGTGGTGGTGCAGTGGCGGCAGTGGCGGCAGCGGCGGCTGCAGCGGCGGCACGGAGACGCTGTGCAGCAGCCCCACCAGCTGCTGCAGCGTCAGGCTGCCGGCGTCGATGTGGGCCTGGCGCTCCTGCGAAGAGCATGCAGCAACTTCAACTGGTTGAAACTGACACACTCTGGGAAAGACCGCGAGGTGGGTATGGAAGGAGGGTGCAGCTGAACACACCGGTGGAGATGTGTCTTCAGGTGGCGGAAGCAATCATCATATGTTGATCTTGCAGGCGATGAGGTCAAGCATGAACATAGGACACTGCAAGCACACCTGCAGCTCGTTGCTGGCGGCGGCGCCCAGGGCGGACAGCGCGCGCATCGCGGCGGCGATGTCGGACACGGACGCGGCGCTGCTCGCCTCGCAGGCCAGGTCCACCCGGCGGCCGCCGCCCTCCCTGCAGTGAATTATCGATGTCAATAACTGCAAGTAAGCGTTGTCGACGCCAGCTAAACATGGCATGCTTCAAAGCCAGGTCCACCTGGCGGCCGCCGCCCTGCTCCCTGCAGGCAGTATCTGCAAGGGGTTGTGCGATGCGAAATTGGCATCCGGCAGCCAGCGGCAATGCGCTGGAGAGGATGAGAGCGCATCAGTCGCACAACCACGCATGCACAATGCATGCATGCATGGAGGCAAACGCTGCAATTATGCACAGGGGTTGAAGCCTCATGCACATGTAACTAGACGTGGCGCCTTGAAACCTGTGCAAGAATGTGGAGGAAGCAATGCAGCGCGCCTGGAGGGGGAGTTGCTGTGCTGGCTCTTGAGGGCGGCGGCGTAGGGCACCAGGTGGCGCGGCGGCGGCTGGTAGTGGAAGTCCACGCCCGCAATCCGCTGGACGCGCGACACAATTTGGCCTGCACTAACACCAATGAGCAGGTTCATGGATTCACAGGTGTCAGATGCCGCTTCATCACCACAGACATACATTCACGGATGTGCCCGAGTGTTCAAGACGCAGAACAGTAGGTGATGAATCGGAGTTGTATCTGCAGTGCCACCTGGATGTCTACACTGCATGGAAAACCGCAGTTGCATTCGGGCTGTGCAACCATGTGTGCAGCAAGCAGTCAAGCCCTTGAAATCCCTAAATGGCGCACCGCAGGAGCCGCCCTCGCACAGCCCCTTGTAGCGGTCCACGGCCTGGGAGACGATGAACAGCGCATGCGAGATTTCGCTGGGACCGCCCTGCAGGATGTGAATAAGAAACCATGTGAAATCAGACAGCAATACATATAGCGCATGCGAGATCTCGCTGGGGCTGCCCTGCAGCAGGGAGAATGAGACACGGTGTCGCAATGGGATGACTTGACAAATTAGCGCGAGACGGTTTGAAATCTCGCTGGAGTCGCACTGCTGAAGGGTGTAACATGATAGGCAGTGTGTGTCTGAGACTCGTGCATGCAGGGTGCATCGCAAAATATCCACAGGCTGCCGTCTGACTGACACCATTCAGGCTTTCACGGCCTCTGTACAGCAGCTGCTGGCGGAGTCGACTGCTGAAAAAGGAAGCTGCCACCCAGCTGGAGCATGCCTCTCACGAGGAACACAGCGGGGGAAACCAGGAGAAACTTTTACATGTTGAGCTCACCTCGATGTTGAAGGTGCGGGCCGGGCGGCTGGCCGGGTGCGCCGCCGGCTCCGTCCAGGACTTGAGATCCGCGCCGGTCAGCTTACAGATCTCGCGCACGGACACGCCGGACGGCCCTGCATTGGATCAGGCAGAAGACTGTCAACCATCCTGTAAGTGCATTTACAGGCAGACGGCTGCTGCACCACACCATTGACGTGATGCCAGGGGAAGCTAGGGGAACAGCGATTCGCCATAGCTGCAACACACACAATGAGTAGCAAGGTAGACAAGTTGTCACTTCAGGACCCAACCGAAGACTCACCAATGACGAAGCCGGCTGCCAGCAGGGTGATCTTAAGGATGACGCCCCTGCATGCGCATCATAGCGGGAAGCATTGGATGCTGACAACCAATGTTTCCATCACAGGTGGTGAGGTTCCTGAACAAAAACATCACAAAGGACAATGACTAAAAACAATTGGCATGGTGTAGGTGGCGCACCCATGCTCGTTTTCGGAGGCGGCGACGATGCCCTGCACTTCGTTCTCCGTGCCTTGTCCCGGCCTGCGAGGCCCTGCAAGCAGCTCGCGTAGTCACAGTGAGAGCAGACACCTTGACATGCTGTGAAACTGTTTTGCCATGGCACCTGAAAGCAGTGACATCTGCGCAGGGACTCATGACGAACGCAGGGACTTATAGAGAACGCAGGGACTCATAGAGAACAGGGACTGGCATGCCAATCTGCTGGATGAAAGGCTGGAAAAGCGCACCGCTGGGCTGCACCCACTTCAGGCGGCCGCTGGCCTCGCCGAACAGGCAGGTGTTCGTGGCGGTGGAGGGCGCCGGGGCCGGCGGCTGCGGGGACCGCGGCGGGCTGGCGGCGAGGCGTCCCTTGATGTACTGCAGCATGTCCTGCACCGAGTCCGGCCTGTCCCTGCGGTGCAGCATGCCAAAAGTTGGCATTTGGCATGCTGCGTTCAGATTATCAAGGACAGGGCATGCTTGTGAGTCGAGTTGCTTGCGACACCAATCTTGTGGGCGGGCTTCATTGTGAAAACCGCCGTGGACAAATGATGCAGCAGGGCAGCGGTGTCTGCTGCATACTTACTTCTTAGGCCAAAC
>JAABUK010004646.1_pt1 | contig 22112 bp, 28 predicted proteins | sample 5559141 | NCBI WGS metagenome assembly JAABUK01 (sample SAMN10711869, study PRJNA513367) | rock metagenome | isolation source: Antarctica rocks | place: Antarctica: Victoria Land, Pudding Butte nord | collected 2016-01-03
AGGTTATGGCAGCTGCAGCTCAGGCAGCTAGGGCAACAGCGCCTCCACCCCCCAGGCAGCAACAGGCTCAAGAGCCGCGTGTTCCAGTGGCCATGGACCCTTCAGTCCTTCTGCACCAGCATGGCATCCTTCTTGATGGGCTTTCTGATCCTAGCAGTGTGGTGGCTGAGGCAGCCCAGGCTATTATTGCTGATTTTGATAGTATGGTGCATGCCTCTGACGATGATGTCGCCGATTAGGCTGCTGGGCAGTCGTTTTGAAGTCGTGAATTTTATGAACATTATGATATTGAGATTGATGTGTCCTATGATGCTTTGGGCGTTGTGCCTGGGGTGTCCACAGACAAACATTATTGTTGCAAACTGATGATGTGATGCAGGGTCATTAGGCCCTGCTGCATGTGATCGGACGTGTTGTCTGGCCGAAACATGTAAAATATTTCTTCTTCTTCTTGGCCCTCGCCCGGCCCACAGGCCTCATGTGATCACACCAATGTGGCAATGGTTTCTGCTGAGGTCCTGCGGCAGGTGAGTGTGTCAGTCAGCAGGGAATTTGGTTTTGGACCAGAATTTCCTTTTACCGTGGGGACTGTGGTGTCTGACAGCGAGTTTCAGGACTGTGCAAGCCCCACAGCTGCAGCTTCAGCTTCTGGGCTTATGGGCGCCTTTTCCGATTGATTCTCTTGCTTGCTGTTGTCACACGATGCCGATAACCGATGTTGATGATGCAACAATATTGCTCTGCTTTTCATGTGCAGATGTGACCTTTGAGTTAGCTAACCCTAGGCCTATAGGGGTTTACTCCTAGGGTTTCGTCTGATGCATGATCTCAGGACAAACAAGACCTGACAAGACTTGCTTTGCTTCATCGGCAACCCCTGCAGGGGACAGCTGTCTAGAGATCTCATTTCCCGTGGCTGCAAGGCTTGCTGTGGTGTTCAAGCAATTGTGAACGTTCATGACTGGTGAATGTTAACATAACTTGGAGGCTCTGGTCAGAATAAATATACACAGTGCTATGTGCTGCCGTCCATATGTCCCTTGCTCTTGGCCATTTACTCAGTGCCAATCATACATACTCTTACTCGCACTCATATGCATACTCATACTCAGTGTCAATGGTCAAAGGAAGTGGACGCACATGTACACATGTGGAAAAGTGCTGTTTGGAGTTAAACATTTGTCTCTTGCAAGTGACAGATGAAGTGAGGCCTCTGCAGCAGGGTTCTGATCTGGAGATGGCTGACTTATCGGGTGTACAAGCAGAACAGCTCGACTGCTGTACATGTATTGCAGACTACTGTGGCACACAAAGCCAGACGCATGACATATGCATGCTCAACTAGGCCATTATACAGGCAAACTTCTCACACTTTGATTCAGAATCTGTGCTTTCCAGTTGGCCAGCAGAAGATGTGTCAAAATTTCAAACGGACGTCAGTGATTGAAGTACCTGAACAGAACCAGAGCTTGAGTGCTGAACCTTAGCAGTATGCTGTCTTGTGTACGAGTGATATGATTTGCCACCAGCTGCTGAGGTCAATCAGACTAGCTTATGCATGAGCGTAGATTGTGTGTTGACGCAGCAGCTGGCAAATATGGCATGCAGTCTGTGGCATGACGTGTTTCCTGTTTGGTTGCAACTACGTAGTGTATATACACAACAATGTTCACACTGCACTCGATCTTGGGCATTTGTCATAGAACATGTTCTGTACAGCTCTGAGTGAATAGTAAACAGGCAGCAAGGTACTTATCTAGATCGATGTGGAGGCTGGGCTCCGGGGTTAGGCAGAAACGAAGAGGACTTGTCGGGGTCGGATTGGGTCAGTACCGGTAGTCAGTCACTTATGCGCAGCCAATGCAGAGTTACCCGTTTTTGGCTCGGTAGTCAGTTGAGCAAAAATATGTGAACCTGTATTTGACGTTGGCCGTAGTTCAAGCAGCGACGTAAGATGCATGACTCATCCGCAGCACATCATGACAAAACAAGCAATTTGTATTCCCGAGATCCGGAACGCTGCCTGCGCTTGCAGCTGCTTCCTGGTCAGAAGCCCGCGCACGCTGCGAACATCTTTATGCCAAATCACTTTGCATACAAAGAGGCAGAGTTTGCCTTCATTTCTGAACATTCAAGTGACCGTCCAGGGCGAAGGTTGTTGCTGATCGGCCAGCCACCATGTTTTTTGCGTTGGGAGTGATACTGTTGTGCAGCACTGCCGGACTACAAGCGGAAGCAACAGGTGAGACATGCACGCATTGCTGAATCACATCTGCGTCAGCAGCTGCCGTTGAGCGTCACACCGCTGGAGAACAGCAGTGCGCACGAATGCGAGCGCACTAAGGCTCGCCGCTGTGTGTGCGAGCAGCGGTCTTTCTCATACGCGTCTGGACTTAACAGTAGATCCTGTGGTCTGGTTCTGAACCAGGCTTGGCCTTGCTTGTAGAGTCGTGAACATTGTGTTTGCTACCTGTCAGGAGGTCTCCCCAAGTTGTGCAGTTGCAGTTGCAGTTGCAGTTGCAGTTGCAGTTGCAGTTGCAGTTGCAGTTGCAGAGCCTGACTCGACCAGCTGAACGCTGCAGGCACTCTGACAACCAGCAATGGGAAGATATATAATGCAAATGGCACAGAGGTAGTGCTGAAAGGGTTTGCTTTGTCTGGCTTTGAGAGCAGCTTCACAATGACAGGGGACCTGAGCGAGGGAACAGATAGCATTGCACACGATTGGGATACCAGTATGTACAGGTAGGTGTTTTTCTGCTGCATCATCATAACAGGCTAGCAAAGGCAAGGACACAGGCATAGCTAGGCAGTCCTTTCAATAGTACTAGTGGTTGTTTCCATTTTGATACAAGATGTTCAGCAGCAGTGTTAACGGCGCGTGGTCACAACATTGGTCAATCCCAAGACACGAGCTTCAATTAGCGCTAGTCACGTGGAAGGGTTGACATCAGATAGTGGTACAAAGATGCCTAGTATATGCATCATGACTGGAGCCCGGTCACACTGTAGTTTCGTCACATGTACAGCAGAATTTGCTATCATCAACCAACCTTCATCTACAACTTAGTGCATGTCTATAGAGCTAACAATGCTTGTCTGTGCATGCAGAGCTAAAATGATGGGTTTCAACGCTGCCAGACTGGAATGGAATGTAGCTGGTCTAGCTGCATCACCCAAATCAGTTTCAACATCAGACTGTGACATTGCCACAGCAGCAGACATTGAAAGCAGCCTGCTACCCCCCACCACAACAGACACCCCCCAGCCTACGGGTAACCCCACGCTACCCCAGTCGGCCCCTTCCATCACTGGGGACACATGCAGTGCAGATCTACCTACAACCTCCACCACAGATCGCTTTGTATACATGGCAAACTACCTGTGTGGTCAGGTATACTTTCCTGCTCAGCTTGCATGCAGACTGACAGGAACTGCATTTGTGCAAAGCATGGAAAATTGTATCCCCTTGCTTGATAGTGCTCAACTCTGTTTACCTGATGCATGTTCATCATGCTGCACGAGACAGTATCTGCATGCAAGGAGTGTACAACTGTACAATGAGTGCTGCCATCCTAACTATAGTGTTCCACAGTGTACAAGCAATACAAGTGAGTGTTACCTACTCAACCCCTGTGTGTGTGCTGCAGGGGTTCTACGTGGCCTTGGTGTACCACAGCGTGAGCATAACATACGGTGGAGACACATCCATTCAAAAGGAAGCTAGCTGGATTGTTGACTGGGTGTCTCTGGTACAGCAAGTTCAGAAGTCGGGTGCATGTGAGGTATGTGCGCTCACTCATTCAGGTCTGTGTTTTTTCGTGAGAGCTGTCTTTTCAACATGTGCGTCACTCCGGGCTGCCGCCTCGGGAGGTTCCCGTTATGACTGCCGAAAAACATAAACTTTCCTTGTTTTTCTTTTCAACATGTGCGTCGCCATGTTACCTGTGGAGGCTTCCTCCATGCTGAAACCAGAAAGTCCACTCTTTTCATCTTTAGTCTCATTGCCACCTTGCTGTGCAGCATGCGCATTAAATTACATAGATGGTCAAATGTTCAGGCTTACCTGTAACACAGCTATGTGCCATTGCAGAACCGGTTGATCCTGGATTTGATCAATGAGCCAGATGCATATGGTGCCTCCTGGACCGCAAGCGGACAGCTGCAGTACAATGCTGCAACCTACTACCTGGATGCAATGGATGCTCTGTACGCTGTCTGCCCAGGATGCCTGTTCCAAATTCAAGGCTCAGGTATACAATGCATTTCTGCATGATCATGTTGGGTCCTTCTCATGAGTAGCTGACAACCGGGCCAAGGGAAGCTTGGGATCATCTCAAGCTTCTTTGTTTTTGACGCCTGACGGTGTCGCCTTTGCTTTCTTTCTTTTTTTCTGACAATCTTGCATGGCATGCAGGCCAATATGCAGCGCCCACATATACCAACTATGGTGACGGCTACTGCACAGATTCCACTCTGTTGGGGTCTGGATCCAACCCAACAGCGTTCTTCACTACTCTCCTGGGCAAGGAGTATGTCAGCCAAGTCATGCTGGCACCCCATGTGAGTCCCTCTTAGCCCTTTTCTTGTAAGCACGTTCATTCTGCATTTGCATGTACAAGTGCATGTGAGAAAGGCAGCCGCAATGCCTATGAGTTGTATCAGCAGAGTTGTTTTCTTCACCACTTTAGTGGACCAGGAGTTTGTCAGCCAAGCGGCTTTAGGTAAATTCAATTTCAGCGCATGAAAGCTTTGAGGCCTCATACAGAACGGCTCAGTACCTCATTGGGTGCGCATGCTCACAGTCTGTACTCACTGTACTAACGTCATGCAAGCTGCAGCTTTCAGTGCATCTGAAACGTTTGGTGAAATGTGTTCCACTTTCTTCAGGTGTATGGACCAAGCGTCTCAGATCAACCCTCTGAGAGCACTGGCACAGCTCTTTTCACTAGGTACCTATCATGCAGACTCCATGCCAACCTCATGCAGATTGCATGTCCTGGCATTGTCACCTTGTTGCTATTCCTACCATGTGTAGTTTCCCATCCTGTGCAGACTCCTGTCCTTTGCATATTCCCGTATTCTGGCACATCTCACCTGATTGCCATTGGTCTTGTTTTATTGTCCACATCTACTCAGCAGTGTGCAACATGACTGTGTGCAGCAGCTTTCTGAGTCCCAGGGCTAGTGCTGTGAACCTCAGAGCTAGCATTGTGAACCCCGGGACTAGCTTTGCAAACCCTGGGGCTAAGTTTGTGAAGCCCAGGGCTAGCTCTCATCAATGACTGAATTTATACGGTCAAGTACCCACAGCTGCAATCGGCTTCAGCCACAGCACGACGGTCCAGATTGCTAGAGCACGTTGATGCTGATCTCATCTGTCTGTCTGTGTGTTCAATGCAGGCTGAGTAAATCCTTTGGATACATGAACAAGGATGGCTTCTGTTCCGGAACCACTTGTCATGTCTTTGCTGTGGTGTTGGGCGAGTTCAACGTCAAAATGGACTCAATGGTGAGCACCAAAGGAGCTTTGTGTACACATGTGCATTTCTGCTGTCTCCTTGGCAAGCGCGTTGGTGTATCATCTAGGTTGTAGCACATCTAGCAAATGGCCGCAGGCTATGTGTAATATGCCATTGCTCTTCGGAGTTGCAAGCTATCTGTATATGCCATTGCTCTTAGGCGTTGCAAGTTGCATGTCGTTCTTCATTGCTTTTTGGTGTTGCAAGCTGCATGTCGTTCTTCTTTGGTACTGCAAGATAATTTCACTCCTCAAGTCCCAGGGACCTTTTCCACAGTTTTCAAAGCAGCAAAGACAAGTTGCCAATCAGCATGCACAGCTTGGCAGTCTGCACGCATGCTTTGCAAATTAGCCTACAAATTAGCCTGCACAGCTTGGAAAGCCATGTTCAACAAGCGAATGCATGCATTCTGTGTTCAGGCAGATGTGGCGTTTTGGAGCAGCCTGGTGCAGTATCTGAACAACGCTGGTGAAGGTGCCGATGGCAAACACAACGCAATCACCAGCTTCTTCATGTGGGCATGGGATGCAAATGCTGACACTGAGTTTGGACTAGGTGGTTTGGTAGAGTCAGGTGAGCCCATGCAACTTTCTCACTAAAGCCAGTGAGACTGCATTGCATGCATGTGTGTAGGACACGTCAGCAGATACGGATTGCCAAAACAGGATCTCATACAGGGAGCTACCCAGCACTGCATGCACATGACCCAACCAGAAGCTTCAGACACTGGCTGACACAGTGGTTGACCAATACATGAGTGGATGATGAATGTGCAACGCATGCCATGCATGTGTTGAGATGACTGCATGTGTACCTATATACCTGTTTCCCATACCTGAAATGGAAAGGGTTTAGGTTTTGTATACCCATACACCTGTTGCCCTTACACCTGTCTCCTGACTTGACGAGTGTGTGCAGTCATCATGGCATTTGCTGTGCTGTGATGACAATAGGTCACTGTTGCTGCTTGACAAGCACTGATGCTGCAGCGTACTTGTGCAACATGATGCCACTTGCCTGTTTCCTGTCTCAGATTGGGAGACTCTAAATTGGGCCAAGATGGCAGCGCTCATTGACAACAGCACTGAGTTTACATACGGTATGGGGCTGGTCCCATGGTATTTACCAGGTTACATCCTGCCAGCAGGTAAGCTTAAGGCAGCTATTCTCCCACATACAATGCATGTGCATGCATGGCATTGCAAATGGCACGCCGCACTGTACATGTGTACATGCTGCAGACAGTACTCCGCATTGTATATGCGTATATGCTGCAGACATGCAAAGGAATGCATGCATGTGTCATATGTGTCACTGCACAGAACCAAGACCTGGTGCCAGAGCACTGCAATGCAGTCACTATGCCTCTGCTTTAGAAGCTTGATGTCTCGACGCTGATCTGCATGGTTTTCCAACAATTTGCACTAGTACTGTCTGTGGCAGAGCATAGTACTGTCTGTAGCAGAGCGCAGTAGCAGAGCGCAGTACTGTCTGTAGCAGAGCTTCTATTCAACAGCATGGATCGACTCGCTGTAGATAGCAGTCATGGGAACCCATTGCACAACACACTGAGTGATGACATGCCAACTACTGTGTGCTGCAGGGAACTCAGCATCTAATGCCACCTACTCTACCGAGTCATACACATCATGATGAGCCACAATCATCCCTCAGCCAGACCAGCTACTACAGTTCCAACCTTTGCATCAGCTTTGCGCAAGCCACTACAGCCAACAGATGACAAAGTGGCTGCCATACGGGCGTCAAATTTCTATGTTCAGCAGCGACATGTTCAGAATCTACTATACATCCATCACGGGCAGCGATGCTCATCTAAGGGATGCTCAACAAACGAGGGAAGAAGTTAACGAATGAGATGGACATGGGGAGCAACCCCTGAACATAAATGTACGTCATAACAGATAACAAATGAGTCCAACAAACTATACGTGTTTGGACTCGTTGTAGCATGAGGCCTGAATCAATTATAGTTGTACCGGATGACAAACGCTGCAATATGCTTTCAATGTATGTTCATGCATTGCTGGTCCAATTGTATGCTTACCTGCTTGTCTCAACGTGATGCCATCAACTCAAAGTCACTGTGCTGATGCACTCAGCTTGTATATACAGCAGAGCATTGTAACTTCCTTTCATGCAGTCCAATTGCCGAATGGGTTTATGCAGTCATTGCATCTGCGCTGCATTGCTATTGCTAATTGGTCTGGGACAGTGCGATATTGTGTGCATGTACATGCATGGTGACGTTTTGTTCAGCGTACTAGCAACAGGGCTGTGATCATTGGCATGCCATGAGTCACTGTGCAGATACAGACCAAGTATCACAGTTTTTGTCACACAAGCCTGGAACATCTGTCAGGCTTTCTGGCATGTATGCCTCTGCACAGATTGCAAAAGGCAGTGAATTCTATTAATATTCATGCCATCTAGCTAGATGTATACCTACAAAGTAGGACAGCTACACAGTGATGCAAGTCTGCTTAGGCAGTTCAGCACATAAAAGTCGAAAAAGATAGCAAGCTGGATAACTCAATACACATATTGCAGTGCACAGAGAATCAACACATCAACTGCTCAGAGCAGGATCCCCAGGAGAGCTGGGATGAAGAAATTGCTATACCTAACAACCAACAGCTTTTCAACATAACTAATACTCTAAGCTGCTGTTATGCAGCGCTGTTCATGGCTCGTGCATTGCAAGCTCTCATTCAAATCCAACAACTTAACGCCACTTCATTCATGAGCCACCGCACAATGTGTACTGATATGCAAAATTGATGGCGTCCCGTTGATGCCACCACGATAACCATCATACAATCATCCCAGCTTCAAGCAGTATGACTCATCTGCAACCACATGTCATCAGCGTGGTGCCAAAATACATCAGGATGTTACAGATTCTCCAACATGGCGTGCAGCTTCAGTCTGCGAGCTGCACTTCTGCCTTGACAGCCATCTGCATCCAGCTTGCCACTCCCGGTTTTTTCTATATCTATAGCCACCCTGGCACCAGTAGATCCCACAGACGGGGTTGCCAGCTTCATGTCACATGGCCCGCCCACATGGGCTGTGGTGGGACCTGACTCACTGGCTCCAGATTGCTGAGAGCCCGAGGCGACCTCAGAGAGGTTTGAGGCAGCTTCTGCGAGACTGGAAGCTTCTTGCCTGCCCATTGACATCTCGTCAAACGCAATGCATGCGCTGTTCTCTTTGTCAGTCAGACGCCGATTTGGCTCCAATCTGTCCCCAGCTGTGGCAGTGGCCCTGGCGGCAAAAGCTCCCGCCAGAAGCTGAGCCACTTCTTGGGAGATTGCCGGCTGAGTCGCAGCCAGCTTGCTCAGATCCAGCTGAGCTCCTGCTGGGGCTGCGCCGAGTGGCCCTGTACCCAACTGCCCTGCATCAAACTGCCCTGACCCTGACCCAGATCCTGACCCAGACAATGTCCTCAAACCAGGCGTGAAGAAGTACGCATGCGCCGCAGCACCAGTCAGAGTGCCAAGTGGCGGCGTGTGAGTGGCGGGCACTGACAGGTTGCCTGATGAGGCCATGCCTGGGGAAGACGAAGCAGTAGGGGAGCCAGTCAAGCACAAGGGCTGAATGTGGAGTTGGTGTGCGGTGCTGCTGATCCCACTGAATGTGGTGTTGGCTGCATCGATGCTGTTGCCAAAACTGTTCTGCTGGCGGGCAGCAATGTAATGATGCAGGCTGGCCCTCACAGCATCATCTGCATCACCCACAATGCATCGTTTCTTTCTGGAACTTCATATCCTTTTCTTTTGCAAAGGGTCTCTGCCCCATGTCTTTGCAAACCATGTCAAACAACAAGTCAAATTGACAGGTTTTTGTGATTTGGGCTCACTCATGCATGTTTTCCATACACTGCATGCTTGTGACACAGCACCTAAGGCACAATGTGGGGGCTGACATGATCTTGTTACCCAGAGTATATGTGGTGCAAATTACTACAAGACAAAGGGCATTTCTTTGACAAAGCCATGAAAGAGCGAATCCTAACCCTGGACAACCGGTGTTTACTACTCAACATTGATCAGTCTAAGACGACTGTCTGCTGCATGATGCTCAGGAAGAATAAGTAGTTTCACAGATAGGTTGATTAGTTTTGGTAGTGCATGACTTCCTGGCAGAAAGAGCAACAAGGCTACCTGCTTCCCTGGCTTGTGCCAGACCACTCCCCATTCGCATCTTCTTCATAGGGCTGCCCACATCCTGCCCTTCTTCACCTGTCCCGCTGCCCTGCCCTTCCAACTCTGCAGGCCACAAAACATTCCTTTATCATGCATGCATACATGCATAGTTGTGTATTATGCTTTTACAGGGTAGAGTGCTTGTGATGCCCGAGGGGACTCACCCATGCATCTATACTCAGGTGAATTCATCAAAAGTTCCAGCATCGTTTGCTTGGTACCTACTACATGTGCTCGCATGCCTGCTCTGCATGCCAAAATATGTACAACTTGTGCATTCTGATGCATGTGACGACGGTAATCATTTCCGTGACTCGTGCCCAGCTCGACTGGGTCAATCAACAATATCTATAATCACAACATCAACCATTATGATGATGGTTATGAATGCATTTGTCACTGGGTCAACTGCTTACTGAACAGTGTGTACATCGTTTGCTATACAGAGGCACATACATGTGTCACATGCAACCATCTCAAGCTCACAAATCCTAAAGCATCTCAAGCTTACAAACCCTGAACCAATGCAAGCTTACAAAACCCTAAACCATATCAAGCTCATAAACCCTAAACAGTTCAGGCTCACAAACTGAGCAGCCTTGTCCATAAACGCACAGGTGCGCTGAAAGGGTCCAGTCTTTGCGATTGAACTGACTGCTAAATGTGTCTTGTCAGGGCTTTGCAAGGTGATTTCAGTATGATCAAACAGGTACTGCTGTAGTGACTAACCCACATGCTGAGGCCTTTGTTGACAGCAGGCACAATGCCTCAGGGTTTAGGGTTTAGCCCATGAAACCTAAGGCAGCAAGTAGGATGTCACAAACAGGGATCCTACTCAGTCTCAACAGCAATACTACTCACACTACAGTTGTGAGTTGAGAGAGGTGCTACCTGAGGGAAGGTTCTGGGGCACTGTCAAGGGAGCCAGGCCACTTCCCAGCAGCCCTGCCCCTTTCAGGGCCTGATCCACATTCAGCCTGCGGGCTACTGTGTGTCTGACACCTGTCCTGCTGCCTCCACCCAATCTAGACGGCGTCCACCCTGTGCAGCAAAATATGGTAAAGTGTTTTGCAAATCATCCTTTTGTTTGCCGTTTCATGAACAGAGGATGAGATAAAGGGGTCCCAAAGGAGCCTTTCAATCATTTTGTTGTTGTTAAAAAACACTGCTGGCCCAATGTATGCTGCGCTGCAGCATACACTTTCAATCATTGCTAGGCACAGACTCACAGAGCACACATGGGCTGACCTTGGCTGGAAGGGGGGCACGTCTGGGGGTCAGGCTTGGGGTGGGTCAGCTTTGTTGACCAGTCTGGGGTGACTAATCCCTGGAAGCTGCTGGGGCTCCTCAGGAAGGTGTCACTGTCGGGCGCCTGGGGTGACTACAGCACATGCATCCTTCATTTAGAATCCACACCTGATTTTAGAATCCAGGCCCCAGGGTGACTACAGCACATGCACTGTTAATGTACAAATGCAGCCCCAAAGCCAACCACACCACATGCACCCCCAATTTAGAATCCAGTCAAAGAGACGTCCACACCACATGCATCCCCACTTTAAAATCCAGTCCCAGAGACAAACACAGCACGTGCACCACCAATTTAGAATCTAGCCTCAGAGACAACCACACCACATGCACCCTGAATTTAGAATCCAGCCTCAGAGACAATCATAGCACATACACGCCTGATTTAGCACCCAGGCCCTGGGATGACTATAGCATTTGCAGCCCTAATTTATATTCCAGGCATCCGTTCAGAATGTTCAGATTGTCAGGCCGGAGCATGTCTGCATATGAATGCTTGGAAGCAACTTATTTGCAGGAGCACTTAATCAACTGAGAGCTCATTGCCACACACAGCAATAGAGGCAGGCCAGCCTTTTGCAAGTCAAGGGTCCTTGCACAGTAGTATCATCCACACTTGGTGTGCATATGGTGTGAAGTGATGTTGACTTGCATGATGCATGATGCCGCACCTGTAGCATTGTCATGATAGGTACAGAAGGTGATCTGGCCCCAGGCCAGGGCCCTGCCCCAGGGCTGATCCCTGCTAATCTTGACACCGATCTTGGTGTCTGGGGGGTAGCCAAGCCAGCTGGCAGATCTGCCGCTGCAGTCCTGCCATTAGGGTCTCTGATGTAGGGTCTGCGAGCGATGGGGCTGTACAAGATTGACTCATTGGGGGCTGAGCCGGCCAGGCTGTTTGCCTGCAGGAGCCCTGCCCCTTGTGGTGCAGCAGCTTCACCTGCACCTGCATGTCTAGTTACGTGGATGGCCATTATGCAATGTACTGTGCATTGTTACTAAGCCAAGCTGGAGATTGACAAGACAGCTGGACATGATAATATTAATAATAACATTGGAGGGATTGGACGCTTTCCAGCTCATGATGAGCTAGGCATGTGCAGGACAAGTGAAATGAAGAGAAAGATCACACTGCTCAACCAGCCAATGCATCTGACCTCATATTGAGGAAGAAACAGGTTGTACGATGAGGACATCAAGACACTGCACAACACTGCAGTCCAGCACAGGAACTGTGGATCTTGTTTTTCTTGATAGGGAAGATAGTTTGGTCACGCATTTGGTATGTCTGCCTAATTGGGCTTTCCTCACCCTTTGCTGCAGGATGTCAACATGACGAGGCCCACGGTCAAATGATTGTGTTGATGCTCGTCAGACAGCCAATGCACCAGCAGCCATGCACTGCCAAGGTTGCATTGAGAACAAATGATAGCAGTGCAGTAAGACAGTCAGGGCTTTGGTGCTGATTGGCAGCCGTGCATGATGCTGAAGGGCAGCCATGAAGGGCAGCCATGAAAGGCTACCCTGAGGGGCTGCCAGAAAGGACTGCCAAAAAGGGCTACCAGAAGGGGCTGCCAGGAATGGCAGTCACCAAGGGCAGCCATGAAGGGCTGCCCTGAGGGGTGGCCAGAAAGGGCTGCCAGAAAGGGCTGTCATAAGGGGCTGCCATGAAGGGCTACCCTGAGGGGCTGCCAGAAAGGGCTGCCCTGAGGGGCTGCCAGAAAGGGCTGCCATAAGGGGCTGCCATACAGAGCAGGGGCAGGTGTGTATAATATGATGGTGCAATGAAGAGCAGAGGAGACAATAAGGGCAGGCATGCATAGTATGAGGGTGGCTCCTAAGATTGCAAACTTGGTTTTGACATGGCTGCAGACACGCAACAGATCTTGAGCTAACGCATGAAAGGGTTTTGGCATTTAGGGCCTGTGGAAGCTTAGGGCTTACAGTGTAGCCCTTAGCCTCATTCCATCAGCACATAAGCAAGATGCATTGTTTTGGACAAGAAGAAGAAAAATTTATACTGTGCTGAAATTTGCATGATGTGTGCCTACAGAACCAGTAAAGAGTGTACCTAGAGTGCTTGCAGCACTGCTGTTGTGCCTCAACTGTGACATGGGGATGCCCTTCTGTGACGTGGGGATGCCCTTCTGAAGACGCCCTGATGACTCACCAGCCCACCGTTGATCCCTCACTCGCCTGCAGATGTCAAGCAGCTGATCTCAAGCTTCATGGATGGAGCTGTCTCAATGATGAGTAGCTAGAACTGTCTCAGGTGATGAGTAGGATTGTTCAAATTAACTTGGACTTGAACTGCTGTTTTGGTGAAGCACTCTAGGTCTGCTTGCTAGAATGCTCACATGTCACCAGACAGACTGTCACACATTTGAAACGCTGTTTGCCTCGATTGCAGAAACTCTGAGTCTGACCTGATGGGTGAGGGAGAGGACTTGAGGGCAGTCAGTATCTGACCAGCTTCTATGTCAGCTTCCTCGACATCATCCAAATTGCCACTGCCATGGAAGCCGTCACCAAAAGGGCCGGCATTGCTGCCAGCTGCAGAGTCTACAGCAACACAATAATAGTATTTTTAATAGTATATTCGCTTTCCAGCTCATGATGAGCTAGGTATGTGCAGGACAAGTCTTGTCTCTGCAAAGCTGTCAATGAACATGGAAGATCAGTTACAGCGGACAAAATAAGCCAGAATCAGTATTTTCCCTGTGTTGTACCCTTGCAGAAGCACACAAATGCTTTTTTCAGGGTCTCTATGGAAAGCGTTCAAGTGCAAGCTTTTGCCCTGAAACCTTATCACAGGCTTGAGCTTTTATGCAATTGCCAAAAAACAAAAGCAGCTTTGTCTTGAGGGCACATGTTGCGTTCAAGCAGGAAATGGTGCATTTCAGCAATGCCGCTTGGGAATTAGTCATCACCTGGGCTGTCATACTTAGGGTTTGGAGTGTGGCGGGTGGAGCGGCGGCTTAGGGTACGGCTGAGAGCAGAGGCCTGACTCATGCGGTGGCCACTGCTGGAGGCCATTCCCAGCGCCCTGCATGACGCAACTGATGCATAGCTCTCTTTTTATGTCACACATTTCTACTGTTGGTGAATGTCTCTGCACTAACAGCAGGACTGATTTCCTGGAGTGCACATGATGTCAGGTACCAAAGGAAATAAAAGGTGAAAATTTGAAGGAAAGGAAACAAAAGTGTGTTGATGTTTTCAACGGTTTCTTTAGTCTGCGTGTGTTTAAGTCTGGTCTGTGTGTGATTGAGTCTGATGTTTTGCTGTGCACAAAGTCACGTCGTCATCAGTCATGAGAGCAACAGTGGTCTACTCGAGTCACTCGACTCGCGTCAGGTCAGTCTGTACGCCAGAAGCTGAGAGTCTTAGCACAAGAGTAACAACACAATTGCTCATGTATGTCTGATGGTCTACAAACACATCCATCAGCCACATGCAGCATGTGAAGAATGTGAGTGCATCCCGGCACACAGCCCTTCTTCCTCTTCCTGTCCTCAATAGTCATCAAACAGTAATCTCCACCCACGCCTTACCTGGACGTTTTAGGGGTCGAAATCTGCTGTCCCCATGACTCATCCTCATCATTGTCAGCGCCCTCCCAGTCAGCACCCTCGTCATCATCCGACAGATCCACATCTGAGTTGAGATCATCCTGATAAGCCGTGCCATCATCCGACCATGATCCATCTTCCCGATGCTGCCGCAGGCGAGCTGTGCTTTTGGCGCCAAGTTTGCAACCACCCCCTCCAACTTGAAACCACCTGCGAAAAGATATGAACACACACTCTTTTGCACATTGTTATTATTCCGCTATTACATAATTTAGTTGCTATTAGTTGTAGCCTATTGTTCATGGCAGATCCCAATGGTTGCCGGCAACTGCAGATGTGAACACTTTCGCATTTGCACATCCTGGGGACTGAGGCTGATATTGACATACTCACCAGGGGATTGAGACTGTTGTGAACGTACACACCATTCTTGACCACCAAATGACAGCTGCAGCTCGACGGGCAAAGTCAAAGCGCACATGCTGCACACACTGCAGCACAGACCTTAGCACATAGTGCCCAAGCCATGCAACAGTTCTCATGCTGCCTGACCAGATGGTTCCTGAACAGCGGTTCTGCCAGGCACAATAGGCTTTGCGGTAGTTGCATGCTGCACAGGAGATGTTGCACTGGCCTTGCCTATGACTACATGCTGCACAGGAGACGTCGCACTGGCCTTGCCTATGACTGCATGCTGCACAGGAGACGTTGCACTGGCCTTGCCTATGACTGCATGCTGCAAAGGAGACGTTGCACTGGCCTTGCTTATGACTGCATGCTGCACAGGAGACGTTGCACTGGCCTTGCTCATGACTGCGTGCTGCAAAGGAGATGTTGCAATGGCCTAGCCTATGACTGCATGCTGCAAAGGAGATACTACAAGCAGAAGGCCCACCTTGCCCTGCATTGCTGTGCTGTTCTGCCAGGTAAGCTGCGAGCAATGCTGCTCCATTGGCTGCCATGGATCAGGAACTGGTCATGCAGCGCGGAGTCTTCTTCATCAGTCCAGGCCTCCCTTGTGATGGTGGGGTCCAGATGCCTCTTCCACCGCCCCATGCACTGCTGATCAGTCCTCCCCTGGGCAGCATTCGAACCTTTTTTATTATGTATTATTATTGAGATGCGCAAGACAGACTGCTTTGGAGAGACAAGACTTGTCCTGCACATACCTAGCGCATCATGAGCTGGAAAACAAATTTGTTGATATCACTGTTATTATTGTTATTATTATGATGATGTGGAATTCAATTCATCAGAACTATTTTTTAGGAAACAACCACAACCACCAAGGGATGTTAGTGGTTGACAAGTAGCTGGGCTGTCTCCTACTTAGTAGACACAGCAAGCCACTGCCGACAAGATATTGGCTTTATGGACACTCTTGATCCAGTAACAGCAGTGCATTTCGATATTGATGCCATTTTCTGCTGTGGGGCATGACTGCTAGTACAGTATGACTTACAGCTGCCATTGGGTGCTGTTGGTACAACATTCACATCCCTGGATCAGATGCAATGACTGTTGTCAGCACTGTAGCTTACCTCCAAATGGCGGGAAATCTGAGCCCAACTTCCGCCATGCTCCTCATACAACACTAACAATCGTTCATCTTCAGCCGGGGACCATTTCTCTTTCTTGATGTTGGGATTCACCTGCAGGGAATGATCGTTCAGATACATCAGCCAAGTCACCTTGGCGTTTGTTACCATGACGCACTACATCAAAGCAAGACATGAGTTCAGGGGCGTACAGGCAAGCACATCTGGATGGCACAAATGCAAGCAAGCTACCTATCTACAGCTGAGGGAGGCAACAATGTAGGTAATGAGAGGGGGCACTATAGACTCATGGGATGGGCTACGCAAGGAAACAGTGATTTGTGTTTCCAGTCACCTTGTGACGCCAGCGCTGTGCACATTGCTGGCCAGTGCGTCCTGAGATCTTTTTACCCACCATACACCACCTGCAAGCATGCCATGTCATACTATGGAGGCATCATTTGCCAGCCATTTGCATGGTTGTAGAGATTCACAGTCTGCGCTTCGGGCTTGTACAGACGTGTGTTGATGCACAAGCAAGAACTAAGGTAGTGCTGACCTGTTGCCATATTTGCCTTGCCATTCTGCCAGCAGCTCGTCCTCTCTTTCTGTCCAGCATCCAGTCTTGACTGGTCGCTCGTTCACGTAGGTCGGCATAGGCATGGCAAGTTCGTTCTGGAATGCAGCACAGTTGATTCAGACCCTGGCACGTTGCAAGCGTGCTTGCTCCTGCTACGAACGCAGACAGGCACGCACCGATTATACACCCTTGTCGACTGCCGACAGCGAAGAAAGCAATCTGCTACCACAGTCTAGCTGACTTTCGTTGCAAAACAGAGATACAAGAGGAAGAATGCTTTGACTGGCTGTTGCAGCGTTCAAGCTGCACGGGCTTTTGAGGGACTTGCCTGTCCCTCAAACAGCAAGCACAGAGACATCGCCAGATATGCTGTTTCGCAAGCCATGTGTCATTTGACCTTGACGGCTTCGTCCCCTGACAAACATCAGCTGGTAGTGTGACTCTCAGCTGCACACAAAGTTCTGTGCAAACTTCCTGCCAGCGCCTACCGCAGAGATGTGTGTGCAGTGCAGGCTTCTGCACGACGTCGGACGTGCGCAAGCCGACCGCGATCTTGGGTGCGATTGTTTGACACCGTGCAAAGGTGTGCTTGCTTGACCGTAAGCTCACTCTGAGTGTCAGCTGACAACCAAATGAGGAGCTTCTTCTGAGTTGGAGTCACGTAGCATTTGGCGCCAAAACCAGCATGCTATGACTAATCTGCTGTCACCAATCAAAGCAATTTAGAATAGCGGCAAGCAGTACACTTGTTGCGCGATGGGCACATGGCAGCTGCCGATTGGCAACAGAGACCAGCATGCTGGGTTTAGGATCATGCCCCTCGTGTTAGTTTCACCCCTAGTGGGGCAGTGAAAAATTAAATTCTCAAAGCATGAAACTTTGTTACAAGGGCACATCTGTCATCATGATGTTCACTTCCAAAAAACAAAAAAAAGGCACACCAAGACATTGTCAAGTAGGGGAGTGAATTTGGCCAGAACAGCAACAGGCATGAATCTTTAACAAACTCTCAACCAGACACAACTCCCCACATAGACTTTTCTGAAGCAGACAAAGTATGCTCATCAACAGCACCTTGGTGGGCCGCGCGATGCATTGCTTGGCATGTCGGAGGCTATGTTTACAGTTTGTTTGAGTGAAAATGCTGACATCCACTGCAGCACCTCAACAGTCGGTCAGGCTATCTCCGCTGCTTGACAGCGTCAGTCATCCATGAGTCCAAGAACATCTTTGCGCACGTCTGGTGTTTGTAATAGCCCGAAATCGCAGTCGAGCCAAGCCTCCTGTAGCGCGGGGAAATGCAAGTTAGCTTCGATCAGCACGTAAGCCAAAAATCTGCGCTGCGCGTGTTGCAGCCTGAGGGTGCTGGCGCTTCGCAGCTCTGAGCGCCAAAGCCAGAAGGAATGCCGGGATGCCTTGTGTCGCTTGGTCGCAGGAAAGCTTGCGAACTTGGCCACAATTGGCACGGGGGTCTCAACAATAATCAGTCCCCTGATCCTTTTAGGGTTTGGCTCGATGCATTACGTAATTTTGGAACCCTAAACAAATCAACTCTTCAAAAAAGACTTCATGTGCAGAAAACAAAACTTTTTGATTTTTTTGCTGGGCCCTTGCATCAGTATGATACCATTTTGCATTCCAGACCCCCATTATTTTGACATGTTCTGGGACCTAGTCAGCTAACGAGCATGCAGAGACCAGCTGCTGCAGTATGCTGTCTGTCTGGTAGAGTTTTGCCTCTTGAGTCCAACGTTCGCCTCCAACATTATCAACGCATATCATGTGTCATCACACTCATGAAACAGCTTTGACACCGAGCCTCAATAAGGACATGACCTGTTGGAGATATCTTAATAGAGAGATTGAAGTTCAAACATGATTGCTGCGCTCACGTAGTCTTCTGTCAGATGCTGTGATCCCGGCCGGGTGGTCTTGGTCGGCCAGACCTCTGGTAGCTCCGCAGTGCCGCCAAATGTTGACCCAAACCGTGCAAATTGAGACCCGTAGTGTCTCAGTTGCTGTCGTACATTGACTACTTCACTTCATCAAGCTTGCTCGCTAATGCAAGAGCAAATTGTGGGCCATGTTCAGTAATGTTAATGTCAGTCGATGGGTCTGCTGTCCAAGTCTCGTAATATCTGACGCTCTTCTGCTTCTCACGCTATAGCCGAATCAGAGCCACAATCTTGCTTTCACGGGGGATGCCGCATGAGTCATTCGTGGCGTGGAACAGCGCGGTGAGGGCGTTCAGACCTGAAGTACAACTCTGTGGTTGCTTCATGATCTGTCTGCGTGAGTGATACAGAGGAAGACGATGGGCGTTGCTGCAGTCAATTGGTGTCGTTCAGTGTGACCAGCAAGGTGTCGAACAACGTAAACAGCTCCAGCAATCACTGTCGGACCTTGCTCAGGTCGAAACGCCTGCCGACGTCGCTAAAGCAATCTTTACCTTGAGCTGGCACTGCATTGGTAGGCGCTTGAGCTGAACAAGATATCTTGTTGCTTGTGATGGGTGTTCGTAAGCTTGCGAGGACAGCGCAAAACCTGCATGTGAAGTTTCAAGTTGACAACCAAACCTTGTTGGTCCTTCTGACTTGCGACTGCCTTGACTGTTTGCCTTTCCTTCGCACTGATGCTGTACCGTTGTGAGTGCACGCGTGTTTAGCCACCACTGAGATACCAGTGTCACCCCCGCAGATCGGTAAACCATCTCCTCGTGTGTGTGGAGACATGGCAGCCCAGGAACTGGTAGTTCCGGACTTGCAAAGTGACAACTTTGATCTCCTTCGCTTCCCGTCCTTGACTGGCTTCCCATCTTTAATCGAGAGCGATGACCTAAACATGATGGCAAGGATGGGCAGCTTGTTCGATGCAAAGCAGCCAGCCACAGCAAGCAGCCCACAGTCCGCTAACAACGCAGGGCTGCAGCACCAACATCAGCAGCAGCACATGCGCCACATACCCCCACCAGTGCAGCAGCTGTTGTCAAGGCCGCAGCAGGCCATGCCGTTTTCGCCCAACAGCCCAGGATACCCAATGCTTTCACCTCGCTCAGCAGCTCCTGAAGCATCTCCAGCGTACAACCCCCCACAACCAGCAATGATGGTGCGTGCCACCATGTGCACTATGTGCAGTTACCATCAGTCAGTTTGAGTATCTTTGACCCATGCCACAGGCTTGGGTCATCAGCAGCGGCCCCTCATGTCAACATGGGTCGGACTGTCAGATAGTATCTGCCTGTCGGACTTTGCCAGCACTCATGTCAAGCACATATAAGTTATGCACTCAGTGCATAGAGAGCATTGCACAGTTGGGCAAGTGCTCCACATGGCTGATGATGCTGCTGCCCAGGATCAACTCCTTCACTAATTATAACAATATAATGTTCGCGCGTTCCAGCTAAACCCCTTCACTGTTGCTCCTGTACACCTGCAACTCCAGTGCAGCTCTGACTGTGAGAATGTGTGTGGCTGCAGATGACTACGCCATTTGCACTGCCTGCCCAGACATCTTTTGAGAGCGAGCGCAGCCATCATGACTTCCCAGGCCCATCTGCAGAAGATGCAGCAGAAAGCGATTACTCAGACGAGGAAAGCGATCCCGAGCAAGATGCTACACCGCGAAGAAGCTCTCGCAAGCGCAACGCTACTCAAGCCAGCAGAGAAGGAGATGATCAGGTAACTGCTGTATCAAGTATGGGTTGCAATTCAGGGTTTGCAGAAATGTCGGGTATGGATCCGGATTTGGAGACTATGCTCTCTCAAAATCTGGTGTTTCATGTGAGTTGATGCATTGTGCTCAACTGCCAGCAGCACATGGTAGCAGTGCAAGGAGCACAACTGTTAGTCAGCTGATCATGATAGCTGCATGCAACTTCCTCAGTCATCATGAAGTGGATGAATAGCCCCTGTGATGTGAAAGAATGACAGCTCAAAAGCACCCGCGTTCAAGCCAAGACCTAGGTGCACGCGGTTCAAGTACGCAGTAGTACAACAGGAATCCAGCAGTAACCTGGCGGATGTATCTGTTTTCAACAGATTTTATAGTTGCTCAGGCATGCACTGTTGCCAATGACATCACCACATGAGCCTTAGTCTAGCTGTACAGCTACCTGCTTCTGATGGTGCACATGGGCTTGACACATGGGTCTGACACATGGGTCTGTTCTGACAGCTTATACTACTGCATACTAATGCTTGCTCAAAACAACTACAGAGCTATCTCCTCCAGATGGTACTCATGGGTGTGTTGTGATAGCTTTTACGAATGCTTACTAATGCATGCTCAAAATCAAGAATGGCACTCAGCTATCACACTGATGAGTGCTCATCATGAGGTGGAAAGCGTTTTAGTAAGTATTATTGTTATTACTGATGATGCAGGACTGGTCCAAGCAGCCCAAGAAGAAGGTGGGTAGACCCATCACCTACAATGGGGACCCCAACGCACCCGAGCTGACAGAAGCCGAGAGGCGGAAGGTGAAGAGGCGCATTGCAAACCGAGAATCTGCCAGGAGAGTTCAGCAGAGGCGCAAAGAGATGATTGATGAGCTTCAGCACAAGGCATGTCCACTACTGTGTCACCTATATGTTTTGCCTGGCTGATGTTTTCATCTATATGTTTTGCCTAGCTTCTGTTCCCGTCTGTATGTTTGCCTAGCTTATGTTCCCACCTATATGTTTTGTCCTAGCTTATATTCCCACCAACCGTGAGCCTTGATGCTGCAAGCTGGCGCTCAGCTTAGATTCATGGCTTACCTGTGAATCCTGTCTGTGCTAAGCTGAGACTGATGTCACTGCCTTGCCTTGCCTCGACCCCTTGTGCAGCTTGGCCCTATGAGATTGAGTTGGCCACCTTGACAGCAGTGGTAGCCTTGCTGACTCATCACCTCAGCCTGTCAATGCAGTGAAAAAGCTGTGTATGACCCAGAATTGCATTGCTGCACCTGCAATGCTCATCATGGCTGCAATCATGGCTGCAATGAGTGCCCACATGTTGATCATGATAGGTACCTGGCAAGAACAATTAGCTGGAACGCCTTTAAATCATCATCATCGTTGTTGTCGTCGTTGTTATTATTATTATTATCATTATTATTATGTTGATCATGATCATGATGAGTGGGCTCTAGCCTCATCCCATTCCAGGGTTCTGATCTGGATGAGCCCAGCTTCCATACATCTTAGTCACGTTGGGCACTGATTGATTTGGATGCGCCACTGTTTTGTGTAACGCTTCTTTATGCGAATTGAAGGTCTGGGTTAGCTTGTTGCTACCTTAGGAGCTTTGTCATCTTGTAGCTGCTGTTACTTTTGACCTGATTTGGTTGAGATCAGCTTCCATACATCTTGGTCACTTTGGGCACT
>JAABUK010004648.1_pt1 | contig 22089 bp, 19 predicted proteins | sample 5559141 | NCBI WGS metagenome assembly JAABUK01 (sample SAMN10711869, study PRJNA513367) | rock metagenome | isolation source: Antarctica rocks | place: Antarctica: Victoria Land, Pudding Butte nord | collected 2016-01-03
GCAGGCGTGAATCTTGGTGCTGATACCCCCGCGGCTGCGCCCGAGACACTCGGTTTGAGGGTCGCTTTTTTTTTGGCCCGCCGAATGCTGGTGGGCCCGCAGCACGGTCGAGTCGAGCATGACCCAGACCAGGTCGGGGGCCTGGACGGCTTCAAAAAGGCGCTGCCACACCCCTTTCTGGGCCAGGCGGCGAAAGCGACGGCACACGGAATTAGTCTTGCCAAAGCGCTCGGGCAAATCGGCCCAGGGACAGCCGGTGCGCGCAATCCAGAGCACCGCCTTGAAAAAGAGGCGGTTATCTTTGGCTGTTACTCCGCAATCACTGACTTTGCCTGACAAGAGGGGGGCGACAACGACCCAGCTGGCATCCGAAACTTCGTGGCGACGCATAATAAATTTAATTTAACGCAAAGATATATTAACCCGCATTATTGTCCTCACGCTCTAGCTTCCTGAACAAATTTAAGCTCACGCTAACCGAAGCGGAAACTGAGGTAGCGTTAGCTCGGCAGGAGTTGCTGACCGCCGCCCTAAATACCGTTGAATTTGCCGGCATGGTGCGGGCTAATTTTCCGTCGCTACCCCAGCGCTAGCCGGATACGGCCCTACCCGGCGATACTCTATCTCTTCCTCTACGCCCGGCAACTCGGGGCCGGCCGGAAAAACCAGCACCAGCGTGCGGTGAGCCAGCTTTTGCACCTGCTGGTCGTGGAAGGACGAGCCATCGGCGCTGCCGGGGCTGCTGGCTTGCAGGTGGCCGTTGGCCAGGGAGTAGGTGCCGTTTTCGAAGCGCAGTTGCTTCCCATCGCGGTTAATGGTGAACTGGTAGCTGCCATCGGCCCGAAACTCGACTATCAGCTGCGCTTCGCCCATAAAAATGGCTTGGTTGAGGTCGGCAATGTCGGGGTTGTCGAGCTGGTCGCGCACCGAGTCGGGCGTGGCCGCCGTAGCGGTGAAGGCAATCTGGCGGGTTTGCCAGCGGCCTAGTAGGGTAGGCGGCGCCTTTTGGGCCAGGGCCGGCGCGGCTGAAAGTAGCAGGATGAGGCAGCCGGTAGCTAGCAGAAATTCAGAAAAGCGGCGCATAAAGGACCGGAAATAAGGTTTGGGCTTAACTTGGCTCTCGCAGGGAGCCGGCGGCCGGGCCGCGCTGCCTGTGTTGCTAAGCCAAGTCGAAGGCTAGTACGTATTCACCCGAATTTCCGTGCTTTTTCTATGCCTTTTCGCCTGCGTCAACTCTGGCAGCCCCTGCGCGAGTCGCTGTGGTTTGTGCCGCTGCTGATGGTGCTGGCCTCGCTGGGGCTGGCCTACGGGCTGGTGCAGTTCGACCAAAGCACCAGCGCGAATGGTACGCGGCGCCTACCCCTGCTGTTTGGCATCGACGCGGGCGGGGCGGGCGGGATGCTTAACGCCATCGCGGGCTCGATGCTGACGGTGGCGGCGCTCACGTTTTCGCTGCTGCTGGCGGCCATCGCGCAGGTCAGCAACCAGTATTCGCCGCGGGCGCTGCGCAATTTCATGCGCGACCTGGTCAACCAGTTCGTGATGGGCTACTTCGTGAGCGTGTTCACGTACTGCCTGGTGGTGCAGGGCACTATCCGGGCGGCGCGGGCCGTGCATTTTGTGCCCACTACGGCCGTGCTGGTGGGCCTCTTGCTGGCGCTGGGGGGGGTAGGGGCCTTGATTTTTTTCATCCATCACGTGGCCGAGGCGCTGCAAACCGGCACCCTCGTGCACCGTATAATGGCCGAAACCGAGCGCGAAATCGACCGGCTCTTTCCGCTGCACTTCGGCCAGGAACTGCACCCCGAGGCCCGCGCCGCCGCCGAGGCCTGGGCCGCCACGTCCGCCGGCTGGTTTCCGGTGCTGGCCACCGAGGCGGGGTATTTGCAGTACATCGACGCGCCGGGGCTGTTGGCCTGGGCCACCCGCCACCGCACGGTGCTGCGCCTGGAGGTCCACATCGGCGACTTCGTGGGCACGGGCCAGCCGCTGTTTAGCGTGCGGGCGGGCATGGAGCGGGCTGCCACGCCCCAGGCCGACTGGCCCGCCGACCTGCTGGGCCACGTCAGCATCGGCCGCCACCGCAACCCCGGGCAGGACGTGGCCTTCGGCTTGCAGCAGCTGGTCGATATCGCGCTCAAGGCGCTGTCGCCGGCCGTGAATGACACGACTACGGCCATTATGGCCATCGACTACCTGGGCGAGCTGACGGGCCGGCTGGCCCGGCGCGAGTTTCCGGGCGCGCTCCGCTCCGACGGCCAGCACCTGCGCGTGCTGGTGCGGGTGTACTCGTTTGCCGAATACGTGCGGCTGGCCTTCGACCTGGTGCGCGAGAATGCGCGTGGCAACCCGGCCGTGCTGCGCCGCCTGCTGCGCGCCCTGGCGCTGGCCGCCCGCCAGGTACGCGACCCTACCCGCCGGCCCGCCCTGCATGAGCAGGCGGCCTTGCTGCTGGCCTGCGCCCAGGCCAGCCTGCGCACCGACTACGAGCGCCAGGAAGTGCAGGCGCTCTACGACGAGCTACGCCCCGCCTGGGAGGGGTAGCCGATGTAGCATATGCTTTAGCGCGTGCGGACTGGCAGCCAGGCCAGGGGGTAGGGGCTTACCACTACGGTGAGTGCTAATCCGCACCCGCTAAAGCGTATGCTACGTTGCCTCGTATCTTGGCGGCAGCCAATTCCTACCCCCCATGACTCCCACTGCCCCGGCCGTCGAAAAAGACAACAAGCGTATCACCACCGGCTGGACCTTCTACGACTGGGCCAACTCGGTGTACCCGCTGGTTATCACCAGCTCGATATTTCCCATTTACTGGTCCAGCGTCATCAAGGAGATTACGCACACCAACAACGGCCAGAGCCCGGTCGATTTCCTGGGGATGCGCGTGCCCGGCTCGTCGCTGCTCAACTACGCCATCTCGGCCTCGTTTCTGCTCATTGCCATCGTCAGCCCGTTTCTGACGTCGCTGGCCGACTTTTCGGGGCGCAAGAAGCTGTTTTTACAGGTGTTTTGCTACATCGGGGCGCTGGCGTGCGCGGGGCTGTACTTCTTCGGGCCCGATACGCTTACCCTTTCCACGTTCGTGTTCGTGGCGGCCACGGTGGGCTTTTCGGGCAGCATTGTCTTCTACAATTCCTACCTGCCCGAAATCAGCTCGGAAGAAAAATTCGATTCGCTCTCGGCCAAAGGCTTCTCGATGGGCTACGTGGGCTCGGTTATTCTGCTGGTTATTTGCCTGGTAATAAACCAGTTTCACGAAAAAATTGGCATCGCCGGGGCGCGGGCGGCGCAGCTTTCGTTTCTGCTCACCGGGCTGTGGTGGGCCGGCTTTGCCCAGATTCCCTTCGCTACCCTACCCCCCGACCGGGGCCGCCCGGCCGACGCGCCCGCCGCCGAGGGCGGCTGGCTGCTCAACGGCTTCCGCGAGCTGGGCCGGGTGTGGGACCAGCTGGAGCAGCTGCCCAACGTGAAGAAATTCCTGCTGGCCTACTTCACCTACAATATGGGCGTGCAAACGGTGATGTACGTGGCCACGCTCTTCGGCACCGACGAGCTGCACCTCGAATCGAGTTCGCTCATCCTGACCATTCTGCTGCTGCAAGTGGTGGCCATCGCGGGTGCCTACCTGTTTGCCAAGCTCTCGGAGCGCATCGGCAACACGCGGGCGCTGAGCTGGGCGGTGTTTATCTGGATGCTGATTTGCATCGCCGGCTACTTCGTGCAGGCCGGCTGGAGCTTCTACGCGCTGGCCGGCGTCATTGGCCTCACGATGGGCGCCATCCAGAGCCTGAGCCGCTCGACCTACTCCAAAATTATTCCCGAAAACACGCCCAACTCGGCCGCCTTCTTCAGCTTCTTCGACGTGACCGAGAAGCTGAGCATCGTCATTGGCACGGCCACGTTCGGCATCATCAACCAGGTCACGGGCTCCATGCGCAACAGCATCCTGGCCCTGATTGTGTTCTTCATCCTGGGGCTGATTTTCCTGCTCCAGCTGCGCGGCAAGAAGCTGCGCGAGGATCCTGCCGAGGGCAGCTTCCTACCCCCCCCGCCCGCCTCGGCCTCAGTCGATATGGGCCGGCCGCAAACCGTTTAGCCCGCCAGCGGTTGAGCTTAGCAACCCGTATTCCCTACCCCATGCACACCTCCTCCATTCAGCAAAATATCCTCGAAGAGCTCGACCGCGAGCTGGCCGTGACGCGCGAAGTCATCGCGCGCGTGCCCGACGATAAGTTTGACTACCAGCCCCATCCCAAGTCGATGAAGATGGGTACGCTGGCCTCGCACATCGTCAATCTGCTCAAGTTCAAGCAGCTGTTCGTAGAGGCCGAGGGCCGCGACTTCCTCGACCCCAACGCGCCCAAGCCGCCGCCCAGCCCCACTGCCACGGCCGAGCTACTGGCCCGTTTTGACCAGTTCAGCGCCGACCTGCGTCAGGCCCTGCGCGGAAGCAGCGACGAGGCGCTAACCGGCAATTTCCGCCTGCACCGGGGCGAGCAGACTATAATGGAGCGCCCCAAAGGCGCCGCCCTGCGCATTATGGGCCTCAACCACAGCATCCACCATCGCGGCCAGCTCACGGTGTACCTGCGCCTGCTCGATATTCCGGTGCCTGGCGTGTACGGGCCGAGTGCCGATGCAGTGGGTGAGTACGGGGTCTTTTAACAATTAACCCTTAATTATTTAACAATCGTTCTGATTGCGCAAAATACGCTGATTGAACGATTGTTAAATGATTATTATTTCCGGTCGTCGTTGACAATCTGCTTGCGCGAGCGTTCCGTTTGGTCTTGCCCGAAATGGTAGTTGAGGCTCAGCCGAAAGGCCCGCTGGTAGGCCCGGTATTCCGTTTGCTCCCCGAAGGTAGCGGCCACCGTTTCGCTCCGGTAGGGAATGGAGTTGGTGAACGGGTTCACCGCGTTCAGGACGATTTCGGCCTGGTCGCGGAGCAATTGCTTTTTAAGGCCGACGGCGTAGTATAGGTTGGCCGCGCTGCGTCCCTGCAAGGTGGGGGTCGGCAGGGCCCCGTTGAAGGAAGCTTGCGCGGTAAGCTTGTGCGGCAGGCTGAAGGAAGTATCTACGCTCAGCCCGGCCGTGAAGCCGCGCCGCACGGCGTCCAGCTCCGGGCTCAGCCGCACGATGTATTGCACGTTGGGGCCGCCGCTCAGCTCCCACTTTGGCCGCGGGCGGGCCGTGGCGTAGCCGGTGAGCTGGTAAAAGGTATTGGCCGCGATGTTGGCCAACGTCTGCGCCGTGACGCCGGGCGTGCCGGTGGGTAGGCGTATCGCCTCGATGGCGTTGCCCGTGTGGCGAATGGAGCCGGAGAGTATCATCGTCACCGTCCGCCCGCCGGTATTATAGCTCACTTCGTAAGAATCAGTAGCTTCGGAAGTTAGCGTCGGATTACCGAAATTGATATTCTGCGGGTTGGAGCGGTCCACGAAGGGGTTGAGGTAGTCAATGTAGGGCCGCGTGATGCGGCGGCCGTACGCCACCCGGATGCCCGTCGTGTCGTTGAAGGCGTAGCGCAGGCTGCCGCTCGGCAGAAAAGAGGTGTATTGGCGGCTGAAGCTGGTGGCCGCCGCCCGAAAATCAGCCGCCAGCACCGTGCGCTCCACGCGCCCGCCCACGCTGCCTGCCAGCTGCTTCGTTGGCTTGGCGGTGTAGGTAGCGTAGGCGGCCTGCACCTGCTGCGTGTACCCGAAATCGGTGCCCCGCCCGGCCAGCGGCACGAAGTCCGCGGTCTGGCCGTGGGTCAGGCCCTCCACCGTGGCCACCGCGCCGGTGCGGCGGGCAATGGCTTTGGCCCCCACTTCCAGCGTGTGCTTCTCGCCCAGAGGCTGGGTGTAGTCCGTTTGCACTGTCAACTCGCGGCTCGGCGTGCGCCCCCGGCTGCGCTCCCGGTAGTCGGCCGGCTGGCTTGGCCGTGCCACCACCGAGTTGTCGTATTGGTCAATGTCGTAGCCAAACGAGCCGTCGGCCAGCGCTAGCTGCCCGAGCACGCTCCAGTCGCGGTGGGCTTGCGTGAAGGTGCGGGTGTAGGTGCCGGTCAGCTCACCGCTGAGGCCGCCCACCGAGTTGGCCACGGCGCGGGTAAATAGCTGATTCAGGCGAGCATCCGGAGCAGTGAAGTGGGTCGGCAATTCCTGCGAGCTGTTGGCCTGATAGCCGCTCAGCGAGCCCGCCAGGGCCAGCGCGTGGTGTTCAGTCAGGTCGTAGTCCAGCGCCAGGCTGGTGTTGAACCAGCGGCCGTGGTTCAGGCGGTCGCCGCTTTGGCGGAGCGTATCAACTCCCGCCGGTTCCGTAGTCAGCCGCTGCCGGGTCAGCCGGTCCGGCTCGTGCCAGCGGCCGGCTCCGGCTGCGGCGCTGAGGCCCAGCTTGCTGGCGCGCCGGCTGTAAGCGGCCGTGAGTTCGCTGGTCCGGTTGCCGCCACTGATTCCTGCGCGCCCCGTGCGCCCCTGTCCGGCCCCTTTTTTCAACATAATATTGATAATGCCGGCCGTGCCCTCGCCATCATAGCGGGCCGAAGGAGTCGGAATCACTTCCACGCTCAGTATCTGGTCGGCCGGGATGCTCCGCAGCGCTTGGGCCAGGTTCTGCGCCAGCGTGGGGGAGGGCTTGTTATTGACCAGCACCTGAAAGTTGCGGGAGCCGCGCATCGTGACGTTGCCTTCTCCGTCTACGGCCAGCAGCGGTGTTTTGCGTAGCACGTCGCGGGCCGTGCCGCCGGCCGTGCCCACGTCCTGGTCGGCGTGGTAGAGCAGCCGGTCCAGCCCCACTTCTACCAGCGGCTTGCGGCCCACTATCACCGCTTCCTGCAACTGCTGCGCGGCCGGCGCGAGCAGCACCGGTGGCAGGGTAGTAGCCGCGCCGCTCACGCGCACCAGCCGCGTGCGGGCCGCGTAGCCGACAAAGCTCACCCGCAGCCGAAACGTGCCGGCCGCCAGCTTCGTCAGGGTGAAGCGTCCCCGCTCGTCGGCTGCCATGCCGGCTAGCGCCGAATCGCCCTCTGCTGCGGGCAGCAGTACTACCGTAGCGTAGGCCACTGGCTGGCGGCTTACCGAATCAAGCACCGCCCCGCTCAGCGAGCCAGTCAAAGTTTGCGCAACTCCCAGGTAGCTGTTAAGCAGCGCTGTGACCAGTAAAAGAATACGGGAAAAAGCATGTAGCATGGGCTGAACGGCTGGTGTTGCTTAAAGTAGCCGTTCCTGGGTCCAGGTTGCGCGAAGAATCATTTAACAAGTATCATTTATATTTTAATAGTTGTTCTGATTACGAAAAATACGCTAATTAAACGATTGTTAAATGATAATTGATTCAAAACACCCGCTTGCCGCCAATCCACGTCTGCTGCACTTTCAGGTCGTGCAGCTTTTCATTGGGCGCGGTCAATAAATCAGTAGCCAGCACCACGAAATCGGCCAGCATCCCGGGCTTTATCTGGCCTTTGCGCCGGTCCTCGAAGGCGGCGTGGGCAGCCCAGGCGGTCATGCCGCGCAGGGCCTGCTGGCGGGTGAGGGCGTTTTCCATCTGGAAGCCGCCGGCCGGGAAGTTCCTGGCATCCTGCCGCGCCACGGCGGCGTGGAAGCCATAGAGTGGGTTGATGTCCTCAACCGGAAAGTCGGAGCCCAGCGCCACCTGGCCGTACTGCTTCAGCAAATCCTGGTACACGTAGGCGGTTTTGAGGCGCTGCGCACCCAGGCGCTCGCCGGCCCAGTACATATCGGACGTAGCGTGGGTGGGCTGCACCGAGGGCACAATGTGGTACTGGCCAAACTTGGGCACGTCCCGCGGGCTCACTACCTGGGCGTGCTCAATGCGCCAGCGCCGGTCTTTCTGCCCCGCCAGCGCCGCGCCGTAGATGTCGAGCAGCAGCCGGTTGCTGGAGTCGCCGATGGCGTGGGTATTCATCTGAAACCGGGTGGCGGCCAGCTCCTTGGCCAGGTTGCGGTAGTACTCGGGGTGTTGCAGCAAAAAGCCCGTTTCGTGCGGCCGGTCGGTGTAGGGCGCCAGCAGTGCCGCGCCGCGCGAGCCCAGCGCCCCATCGGCGTACACTTTGAAGGAGCTGATGGTGAGGTTATCGCTGAAAAACGGCCCTTTGGGCAGGTAGTACGCCTTGTTTTCGGGCGTTGGGTTGAGCATGGCGTAGAGCCGCAGATGCAGCCTGCCGGCCTTTTGCAGCGCGGCCATGCGGTCAATGTCCTCCTTATTCAGGCCGGCATCGGCGAGGCTGGTGAGGCCCACGGCCAGGCAGTTTTGCTGGCCTTGCAGCAGGGCCGCGTCGGCTTCGGCGGGGCGGGGCTCAGGAATTTTGGCGGCCACCAGCTTCACCGCGTTATCCACGAGCAGGCCAGTGAGGCGCCCGTGGGCATCGCGCCCGATTATGCCGCCGCTGATGGGGGTAGCAGCCGTGACGCCCGCCAAATCCAGCGCCTTCTGGTTGACGAGCGCCGCGTGGCCATCCACGCGGGTGATGAGCACCGGCACGTTGGGAAAGAGGCGGTCCAGGGTGTCCTTGGTGGGGTAGCGCTGGCCGGGCCAGTCGTTCTGGTCCCAGCCCCGGCCGGTGAGCCAGGTCGCCGTGGGCTGCTGCCGCCGGTGCGCGGTGAGGCGGCCCACCGTTTCGGCCCACGAACCCGCGCCCACCAGGTTGGCCGAGCGCAGGCCCAGCGCGTAGCGGTAGAAATGGCAGTGCGCGTCGTAAAAACCGGGGTAGATAAACTGCCCCCGCGCGTCTACCGTCTGCGCCGGCTGGTAGCGGCTTTGCAGGTCGGCCGCGCTGCCCACGGCCACGAAGTGCCCATCGCGCACGGCAAAGGCCTGCGCCTGACTAAACGTGGAGTCAACCGTGTACACCGTGGCGTTGGTTACCAGCAGGTCAACTGCCTCACGCTGAGGCTGGCAGCCCGCCAACCCGAACGCAAGACTACAGGCAACAGTACTCCCAAGTTTATAAATCAGCCGCATAGTACAAAAGGGTATGCAAAGTTCCGAAACGAATGCCAGGGACAAAGCTAAGCCCGTTCTCGCCAGAGAACGGGCTCCCAACACCTCCCCAACACGCTCAAAAACCAAAAGCCAGGGGCGCAGCCCCGCATCCGTGAAATCCGCTAAATCAGTTTGAATCTGCGGTCCTTATTCGAATTTCAGGTGCTTCACCGACTCGCCCGAGTTCTTCAATTCCAGCAGCGATTCGATACCAATCGTGAGGTGCTGCTTCACAAAATTGGTGGTCACTTTCGAATCCGACTCGGCCGTCTTCACGCCTTCGGGCGTCATGGGGTTGTCGCTCACCAGCAGCAGCGCGCCGTGCGGAATGTCGTTCATGAAGCCGCACACGAAAATGGTGGCCGTTTCCATGTCCACGGCCAGGGCGCGCACCCGCAGCAGGTAGTCCTTAAACTCCTCGTCGTGCTCCCACACGCGGCGGTTGGTCGTGTACACGGTGCCGGTGTAGTAGTCGAGCTCGTGCTTCTTAATCATCGAAGAAACAGCCCGTTGCAGGCGGAAAGAGGGCAGGGCCGGAATCTCCTTGGGCAGATAATCGTCCGACGTGCCATCGCCCCGAATGGCCGCGATGGGCAGCACCAGGTCGCCGAGCTTGGTTTTCTTCAGGCCCCCGCACTTGCCCAAAAACAGCGCCGCCTTGGGCTTAATGGCCGAGAGCAGGTCCATGACCGTGGCCGCCATCGGCGAGCCCATGCCGAAGTTGATGATGGTGATGCCATTGGCCGTGGCCGACTGCATGGGCTTGTCGAGGCCATGCACCTTCACCCCAAACTGCTCGGCAAACATATTGACGTAGTTGCTGAAATTGGTGAGCAGAATGTACTGCCCAAACTCGTTCAGCGGCACGCCCGTGTAGCGCGGCAGCCAGTTATTTACGATGTCTTCTTTGGTCTTCATAAGGTGAGTTTTGGTTGAATTAAGTTATTTTTTTCTGTCATTGCGAGCCTGCGAAGCAATCTTTCCTTCATGGGCGCGCCGTTGGCCTGGCAAAGTGCAGACGACAAGGAAAGATTGCGTCGCAGGCTCGCAATGACAGCTGTAGAAGAGGTGGTTAAAAACTAAAACAGCCGCCTACCCGGTAGGGTACGGCGGCGCGACGGGCAGAAAGCCCAGCGAAATGCGACAGCCAAACCCATACCTTTGGAGGTGATGCAAGTGCTCGACCTGCCGCCTTTCGACCACAAAATTAGGCAAAATTTAGCGGATATCCCCGAAATCTGGGATGAGTTGCGCCGCAAGTACGTGGTGCTGACCCCCGAAGAGTGGGTGCGGCAGCACGTGGCGCAGTACCTGATGACCCCCCTGGGCTACCCACGCGGCCTGCTCAGCCTGGAGCGCGGCCACCGCTACAACCAGCGCCAGAAGCGCACCGACCTCGTGGCCCTGGGCCCCGACGGCCGGCCGCTGCTGCTGGTAGAGTGCAAGCGGCCCAGCGTGGCCATTACGCCGGCCGTGGCCCAGCAGGCCGCTACCTACAACCAGACCATGCGCGCGCCGCTGCTGCTACTCACCAATGGCTTGGTGCACTACTGCTGGCGCGTCGATTTCGCGCGGGGTGTGAATGAGCGGCTGGCCGAAATTCCGACCTACGCCGGAGCCGCTGGCTTAGCCGGCTGCTAGGGGGGTAGGGCGCCCAGACCTTGACGCGCGTGACGACGGACGCATGGGTAGCGGCATCCCAGCCCTTGAACTCGATGTAGCGCACGTTGGGCACCCAAAACGTGTCGCCCTCGATGCGCAGGTACACGCGGGTGAGCAGAATCTGCTTGTTGGCCACCACCGTGCAGACGTGGAAGGCTTTGTCGGCGCCCGATTTCAGGGGGTAAAACGGCACCTTGTCGTAGGCGGCAAACTTCAACTCATACTTATCGGCGGCCAGCTTCTTGGCCGTGAGGCCGTAGGCAAATTTGCGCTGAATAAAAATCAGCTCCTTACGCTGGCCCTGCTCGTCGTAGCGCAGCCAGAATACGTTAATCGGTTCTTCCTCATCCACCTGGCCCGCGCTATTCACGTTGAGCTGGTAGATGATGGTATTGGTGTTCGGGTCGCGCTGCAGGTAAAATAACTGGTTGGCTACCCCGGCCGGCACCGGAAACGTGGGCATGGGCGGGGCCGGCCGCGCGGTGGGGTAGGGGCCACCCCAACGCCAGAAGCAGGAATAGGCAAAAAAGGGATAAACAACATAAGCTTGAAGCGGTGGAATGGTACACCTGGCCCGACTGCCCACCAAAAAAGCCTGCCGGACGAGCGTCCAACAGGCTTTTTAGCAATGCGCGCAGACTCGCCGAGTCCGCACTGTATTCTTATACGGCGGCGCCTTCCAGCACTGAATCCACGTCCACCAGCGGCAGGTTCCAGGCTTCGGCCACGCCCTGGTACACCACGTCGCCGTGCACCACGTTGAGGCCGAGGCGCAGGGCCGCGTCGCGGCGGCACGCCTCCTGCCAGCCCAGGTTGGCCAGCTTCACGGCGTAGGGCAGGGTAGCATTGGTGAGGGCCAGCGTGCTGGTGTAGGGCACCGCGCCGGGCATGTTGGCCACGCAGTAGTGCACTACGTCGTCGATGATGAAGGTCGGGTTTTCGTGGGTCGTGGGCTTGCAGGTCTCGATGCAGCCGCCCTGGTCCACGGCCACGTCCACGAGCACGGTGCCGGGGCGCATGGTCTTGAGCATGTCGCGGGTGATGAGGTGCGGGGCCTTCGCCCCCGGAATCAGCACCGCGCCCACCACGAGGTCGGCGGTTTTGATGGCTTCACGAATGTTGTACTCGTTGGAGTACTGCGTCACCACGTTCTTGGGCATGAAGTCGTCGAGCTCGCGCAGGCGGTTCAGGTTGATGTCCATCACCGTCACCTGCGCGCCGAGACCGGCGGCCACCTTGGCGGCCTGCGTGCCCACGATGCCCGCGCCCAGCACGAGCACGTGCGCGGGCTTCACGCCGGGCACGCCGCCCAGCAGGATGCCGCGGCCTTTCAGGGGTTTTTCCAAATATTTGGCACCTTCCTGCGGGGCCATGCGGCCAGCCACCTCACTCATCGGAATGAGCAGGGGTAGGGCCCGCGAGGGCAGCTCCACCGTCTCGTAAGCCAGGCACACGGCCTTGCGCGCAATCATGGCGTGGGTCAGCTCCTCGCCGCTGGCGAAGTGGAAGTACGTGAACAGCAGCTGATTCTCCTTGATGAGCGGATACTCTTCGGCAATCGGCTCCTTCACCTTGATAATCATCTCGGCCTGGCCATACACATCGGCGATGGTGGACAGCAGCAAGGCGCCGGCCTGCTCATACTCGCTGTCGGTAAAGCCCGAGCCTTCGCCCGCGCTCGCCTGCACCAGCAGCGAGTGGCCGTGCTTGCGCAATTCGGCTACGCCGGCGGGCGTCAGGCCCACGCGGTTTTCATTATTCTTAATTTCCTTCGGAACACCGATAATCATGGGGCAGGGGAGGGGGGGTAGTGGAGGAGAAAACGTGCCGTAAAGATACGCCCGCGCAGTAGCGCGAAGTTTCACTTCGTGCGCGAGCGCCAGCGAGCATCGTCGTGTGGTCCCGCGTGGTCCCGCCTGCTCGCTGCGCTCGCGCACGAACTGGAAAGTTCGCGCTACTCAGCCAGCCTAAGTAACCCCGGCATGTCAAGCGGGTGGGTGTACATGGTCAGCTTGCCGTCGGGCGTGGTGGGCCACTCGGCGCGGGGGCGGTCCCAGTACAGCTCCAGGCCGTTGCCATCGGGGTCGTCGAGGTAAATGGCCTCGCTCACACCGTGGTCCGAGGCGCCGCGCAGGGGGTAGCCCGCCTGCACCAGCCGCCGCGCCACGGCCGCCAGCCCGGCCCGGTCGCGGTACAGAATAGCCGCGTGGTAGAGGCCCGCTACCCCCTCGCGCTGGGCCGGGCGCCCGCCCTGGCTGTGCCAGGTATTGAGCCCGATGTGGTGGTGGTAGCCATCGGCCGATAAAAACGCGGCCGTGCCCATATTCAGCATTACCTCAAAGCCCAGCAAATCGTGGTAAAAAGCCAGCGCGCGCTGCATATCCGTGACCTGCAAGTGAATGTGGCCGATGCTGGTGCCGGTCGGCACCGCGTAGGCTTCGGCGGCGGGGGAGGGGGTAGGGTTCATAGGAGTAAAGCAAAATGTCAGACAAAAATAATGTACCTACATTTATTAACAATCAAGCCAACAAAAAAGCTCTGCCAAACCGGCAGAGCTTTTAAGTATAAAAGAATCAAGCTTGTATTCTAACTATGTCAAGAAAAGAGCATATTTGCTCGCCTTCATTTGATTCGAAACGCAGTGTTGAGTTATCTACAAACCCTTCTATGCCGACTAGCTTCCCGGTTATTATTCGTCCAGTCGTCAAGTGTACTTCGAGCGGTTGATAATAAGTTAGTTGTTCTAGTACACTTGACCTAATAACAGTTACGTACTCAGAAGTATGTCCTCCAACAACACGGATAGGAACCGGAAAAACATCATCTTTACGTCTGGGTTCCCAATTTCTCAATCGTTGAACCACCGTAGAGTCAGGCTCTAGTAAGTTTATATTATATATCTCCTGGTATTGCTCCTGAGATAAGCCCTTCTGCAAAAAGGTCAATAAGTCATACGTCAAATCCCAGCGTGAAATCATGGAAACAGCGGGTGGACTGAGTACTAGCGTTTGATAATCCACTGAATAATCTGGACTGACCGGCGTAAGCTCAATTAATAGATACCCGCTAACGGGTAGCTTATTCTCTGCCCGCTTGAGCAAGTAAAGCTCAAGTAATCGAGTCAGTTTCTGGTATGAATCAATAGCTACCATACAGTTTTGAGCCAGGCTAAAATACCACTTTGTGAATTCTCCAATGCCTTCAAAAAGCTTTGTGCGTGAGTTGGCTTTGGCCACAAACGCAGAGAATACGAGAAAGTACTTTAACTATTACTTAAACGGTACCGACGAGCCGCTTTCCTTCACCAGGCTCGTGGGCACTAAGTCCTTCACCACGTTGGCCTTGAGGGTCAGCTTAGTGTCGCCGTGCGGGTCGTTCGAGTCCAGCGTGACGACCTCCGTGGCCGGCCCCACGGCGCGCTGCGAGTACACCAGCTCCACCACCGCGCTCTGGCCGGGCTTGATGGGCGCGGGCACCGACCGGTAGCCCACGCAGTAGCATGGCGACGACACGGTGCTCAGCACCAGGTCTTTGGGCCCGGTGTTGCGCACCCCAATGCGCGCCACCGGCTGCGTACCCGCTTCGATGCGGCCAAAGTCGTAGGTGCCGCGCTCCAGCATCAGCCTGGGCGAGCTGGCCAGCTGAGCGGGCGTGAGCGTGGCCCGCAGCTCCTCCTTGGTAAGAACGGTACCCTTGAGGCTGAGGACTTTGCTGCCCTCGCTGGCGTTGCTCATCACGGTCACGGTCTTGGCAAACACGCCGGGCCGGCCGGCGCTGTTATACACCGCCTTGATGACGCCCGACCGGCCCGGCAGCACCGGCGACTTGGTCCACTCCGGCGTGGTGCAGCCGCAGCTAGCCTGGGCATTGGCAATCACAAGGGGCTGATTGCCGGTATTTTTGAACCTGAACTCGTAGGTAGCCATCGTGCCTTCGGGTACCTTGCCGAAGTCGTGGTCAGTACTTTCGAAAGTAATGACGCCCTGGGCGCGGGCGGCCAGCGCCAGCAGGCCCAGCACGAGAGTAGAAGCGATGCGCATGGGAGAAGGAAAAAAATCTGGCCCTGACCGGAGCCATTGTTTGGAATAACAATTACTTAACCCCAGCCGGCGGGGCCGCTTAGGCAAATATACGGCCCGCCCCCAACCGATTCCGTAAATTTGTATCCTCGCCCTACCCCCATTCCCACCCACCCACTTCTTATTTCCCCGAATTATGTCTGAGACGCTGCTCGCCCCGGCCGAAGCCCTACCCGGCACCGCCCCCCTGCACCTGTCCCTCGCCAAAGCCGAGCTGCTGGATGACTACCGCCTCGGCTGGGAAAGCCGCCACGCCTCGCTGGCCGGCCGCCGCGAGGTATTTATGGGCAAGGCCAAGTTTGGCATCTTCGGCGATGGCAAGGAGTTGCCGCAACTGGCGATGGCGCGGGCCTTTCAGAACGGCGACTTCCGCGCCGGCTACTACCGCGACCAGACCTTTATGGTGGCCATTGGGGAGCTGACCTGGCAGCAATACTTTGCCCAGCTCTACGCCCATGCCGACCCTGAAGCCGACCCCAGCACCGCCGGCCGCGCCATGAACGGCCACTTCGGCACCCGCCTGCTGGACGACGACGGCCGGTTCCGGCCCCAGACTTCCACCAAAAATTCCTCGGCCGATATCTCGCCCACCGGCGGCCAGATGCCGCGCCTCGTGGGCCTGGCCTACGCCAGCAAGCTCTACCGCCAAAACCCCGAACTGCACCAGTTTACCGACTTTTCGGTGAATGGCAACGAGGTGGCTTTCGGCACCATTGGCAACGCCAGCACCTCGGAGGGCGTGTTTTTTGAGGCGATAAACGCGGCCGGCGTATTGCGGATTCCGCTGCTGATGTCGGTGTGGGACGACCACTACGGCATTTCAGTGCCCGCTGAGTATCAGACCACCAAGCAGAGTATTTCGGCCATTCTGGCCGGCTTTCAGCGCGAAGGCGAAGGCCAGGACGGTTTCGAGATTTTCGTGGTGCGCGGCTGGGACTACCCCGCCCTCGTGGACACCTATCAGCGGGCCGCCGCCGTGTGCCGCGCCCAGCATGTGCCGGTGCTCATCCACGTCACGGAGGTGACGCAGCCGCAGGGCCACAGCACCAGCGGCTCGCACGAGCGCTACAAGCCCAAAGAGCGCCTCAGCTGGGAGGAGCAGCACGACTGCCTCACCCACTTCCGCGAGTACCTGCTCACGGAAGGGGTAGCGAGCGAAGACGAGCTGGCGCAAATCGAGAAAACGGCCGCCGCCACCATCAAGCAGGCACGCACCACGGCGTGGTCGGCGTTCTTCGACCCCATTCAGCAGGAGCGCGAGGAGGCCCTGGTGATTCTGGATAAGATGGTGGCCGAAGCGGGCGCCGAGAACCAGCTGGCCGAGCTGGTCAAGACGCTGAAAACCAACGTGACGCCCATTCGGGCCGACATCGTGCGGACGCTGCGCCGGGCCCTGCGCCAGATTCGGGGTAACCGCCCCAGCGCCGGCCGCCGCGCCGCCCAGCGCCTGCTGGAGCAGTGTGAGGCCGAAAACACCGACCGCTACAACTCCTACCTCTTCAGCCAGAGTGAGGAAGCGGTGGGCAACATCGAGGAAGTGCCGGTGGAGTTTGCCGCCGACGCGCCAATGGTCGATGGCCGCGAGGTGCTGCAGGCTTGCTTCACGGCCAACTTCGAGCGCGACCCGCGCATCTTCGCCATCGGCGAAGACGTGGGCCACATCGGCGACGTGAACCAGGCCTTCGCGGGCTTGCAGGAGAAGTTTGGCGAGCTGCGCGTGACCGATACCGGCATCCGCGAAGCGACTATTATTGGCCAGGGCATCGGGGCGGCGCTGCGCGGCCTGCGGCCGATTACCGAGATTCAATACCTTGATTACCTGCTCTATGCCATTCAGGTGCTGAGCGACGACGTGGCCTGCCTGCAATACCGCACCAAGGGCGGCCAGAAGGCGCCGCTCATCGTGCGCACCCGCGGGCACCGGCTGGAGGGCATCTGGCACTCGGGCTCGCCCATTCAGATGGTTCTCGGCGCCATCCGGGGGATGCACCTGTGCGTGCCGCGCGACATGACCCAGGCGGCGGGCTTCTACAACACGCTGCTACGCTCCGACGAGCCGGCCATCGTGATTGAGTGCCTCAACGGCTACCGCCTCAAGGAAAAGCTGCCGGCCAACATCGGCGAGTTTACCCTACCCCTGGGCCGGCCCGAGGTGCTGCGCGAAGGTACCGACCTGACCATCGTCACCTACGGTTCGATGTGCCGCATCGTGCTGGACGCCGCCCAGCAGCTGGCCGACGCGGATATTTCGGTGGAAGTAATTGACGTGCAAACGCTCCTGCCCTTTGACACTGACCAGCTCATTGCCGACAGCCTGCGCAAAACCGGCCGCGTCATCTTCGCCGATGAGGACGTGCCCGGCGGCGCCACGGCCTACCTGCTCCAGCAGGTGCTCGATGGCCAGCAGGCCTACCAGCTACTCGACTCGCCCCCGCGCTGCCTGGCCGCCCACGCCCACCGCCCACCCTACGGCTCCGACGGCGACTACTTCTCCAAACCCAACGCGGAAGACGTATTCGATATGGCCTACGACATGCTGCGCGAAACGGACCCGGCCGCCTACCCCCCCATTTATTAAGGAATCAGGAATGTGGAATTGGGAAGGAAGAATTGCCGCCAGCGAAACCGCCGCTTCAATTCCACGTTCCTGATTTTCCCTACAGCGGCTTAATAACGATGCTGTCGGTGCGGATGGTATTGCTCAGGTGCAGGGCACGGTCAACAATGTGGACGTCGAAGCGCACGACCTGGCCGGCCGTGAATAAGTCGCCGTAGCCAAGGGCGATGGTCCGGGTCAGGGTACCTTTGATGGGCGCCGTTTTGCTGTCGGTGAGGCCGGTAATGTGGTCGAAGCGACCGTTATAGGCGCCGTTAGTCGTCAGGCCCAGCGATACTGTTGACGCGAACTTACCCGTCTTGGGGTCCTTCAGAAAGGGCTCGACGAAGTAGTTGTTGTTGAAGACGCTGGGAAAGGCGTAGGGTGCCACCTGGCTCTCGGCGGCCGTCAGACCCAGGTCGCCGTCGCCATCCTGAAAGTTGATGGTGATAAAAACCGAGTCGATGGGCTGCTGCTTAGGGTCAGCATATTTGTAGCGCCGCACCCGCACGTTGTTGTTGCTGATGGAGGGGGTAGTGGAATATTCCGGTGCCTTGAGGCAGCTGCCCAGCCCCGTGGCCAGCAGCGCCAGCCCGCCCAGTGATAGTACAAGTCGAAACGGTTTCATACGCGAACGCAGTCAAAAATTGGAAGCCCGACCCGCCTACCCCCGCCCGCGTGGCCAACGCTATGGGGCCGGGGTTTGTTGTGCCGGTGTAAAGGTAAGCCGCCCGCTGCCAGTAGCTCCGGCTGCGTATTTTGCCTAACCCTCGTTGCTCGCTATGAGTTTCCGCACTTCTTTTCCGGGCCCGCACTACCAGGCCCTTACCCAACTGGTTACCGCCGATTTTGCCGCCGCCGCGCTGCAACTGTTTCGCCACCAGGCGGCGCACTGCCCGCCCTACGCGGCCTACCTGGCCGGCCTGGGCCGCGACCCGGCCGCCGTGCGGGGGGTAGGGGACATCCCGTTTCTGCCCATCGAGTTTTTCAAAACCCAGGAGGTGCGCACTGAGCCGGCCGCCTGGCAGCCGCGGGAAGTATTTCGCAGCAGCGGCACCACCTTGCAACAGCGCAGCCGCCACCTCGTGCGCGACCCCGCCCTGTACCGCGCCAACGCGGCGGCCATTTTCGAGGTGGCCTACGGGCCGCTCACGAGCTGGACGTTTCTGGCCCTGCTACCCTCTTATTTAGAGCAGGGCGAGTCGTCGCTGGTGGCGATGGTGACCGATTTTGCCGAGCGCTCGGGGCAGGCGCAGCCGGCGTTTTTCCTGCGCGACCACGCCGGCCTGGTGCGGGCGCTGGCCGACGCCAAGGCCCAGCCCGGCCGCCGCGTCATGCTTTTTGGCGTCACCTACGCCCTGCTCGACCTGGCCGCTGAGTACGGCCCTACCCCCGAATTGCAAGGCATAGTGGTGCTCGAAACCGGCGGCATGAAGGGCCGCCGCCGCGAGATGATTCGCGAGGAGCTGCACCAGGAATTGCAGGCCGCCTTCGGCCCCGCGCCCATCCACTCCGAGTACGGCATGACCGAGCTGCTGAGCCAGGCCTACTCGCCCGGCCACGGTCTGTTCTACTGCCCGCCCCAGATGCAGGTGCTGCTACGCGACCCCGCCGACCCGTTCTCGGTGGCCGCCGACCGGGCCGAAGGCGCCATCAACGTCATCGACCTGGCCAACGTGGACAGTTGTGCTTTTATCGAAACCAAGGACCTGGCTCGCCGGCACCCCAACGGCGCCTTCGAGGTGCTGGGAAGAATGGATAATTCGGATATAAGAGGGTGCAGCCAGCTGGTGTAATCCCGCTTGTCAGTGCGAGCACAACGCAGTGGAGCGCGGCAATCTTTCCTAATCGTTGGATTACTAACCCCAACGTGAAGGAAAGATTGCCGCGCTCCACTGCGTTGCGCTCGCACTGACAAACGATTTTATTTACCCGCAAACGCTTTTGCGTCAGATTCTTCAATCGTGGCATCGCTCATAATGACGAGGCGCTCGACCACGTTGCGCAGCTCGCGGATGTTGCCGCGCCAGTTGAGGCCTTGCAGGTAGGTCAGTGCGTCGGCCGAGATTTTCTTGGGCTTGTTGCCGTAGTCGGCGGCGATGTCCTGCAAGAATTTCTGCACCAGCTCGGGGATGTCCTCGCGGCGGTCGTTGAGGGAAGGCACCTGAATGAGAATCACCGAGAGGCGGTGGTAGAGGTCCTCGCGAAAGTTCTTGTCGGCGATTTCCTGCATGAGGTTCTTGTTGGTGGCGGCCAGCACGCGCACGTTCACCGAAATCTCTTTTTCGCCGCCCACGCGGGTAATTTTATTTTCCTGCAGGGCGCGCAGCACCTTAGCCTGGGCCGAGAGGCTCATATCGCCGATTTCATCCAGGAAGAGCGTGCCGCCGTCGGCCTGCTCAAACTTACCGATGCGCTGCTTTACGGCCGAGGTGAACGAACCCTTTTCGTGGCCAAACAGCTCACTCTCAATCAGCTCACTCGGAATGGCGGCGCAATTGACCTCCACCAGCGGGCCGTTGGCGCGGGGGCTGAGCTGGTGCAGCTGCCGGGCTACCATCTCCTTACCCGCCCCGTTGGGGCCGGTGATGAGCACGCGGGCGTCGGTGGGCGCCACCTTCTCAATGGCCTTGCGCACGGCGCCCAGCGCGGCCGAGCCGCCAATCATCTCGGAGCCCTTGGTAGTGGCAAGCTTCTTTTTGAGGGTCTTGGTTTCAGAAGTTAGCTTACTGCGTTCCAGCGCGTTGCGCACCGTAATAAGCAGGCGGTTGAGGTCGGGCGGCTTGGGTAGAAAATCGAAGGCGCCCTTCTTGGTGGCGTCCACGGCGGTTTCGATGTTGCCGTGGGCCGACACCATGATGAAGGCCGCGTCGGGGGCCAGGGTGCGGGCGCGCTCCAGCACTTCGAGGCCGTCCATCTTGGGCATTTTGATGTCGCAGAGCACCACGTCGTACTTCTGCTGAATCAATAAATCGAGCCCCGCCGGCCCATCCTCGGCCTGGTCCACCTGGTAGTCTTCAAACTCCAGGATTTCCTTGAGGGTATTGCGGATGGCCTTTTCGTCGTCGATGATGAGAATGCGGGGCATTGTGTTTTAATTATGAATTATGAATTAGAAATTATGAATTGCTGGGCGAGCTGTGAACTGGCCGGTAGCCAATTCATAATTCATAATTCCCAATTCATAATTAAAAAAGCGGCCACTTCCGAAGAAGCAGCCGCCGAAATTACGCAATGAGCCGATAAGCCGGGTTCTGTCCGGCCCCGCGTTTCCGCCGGGCCGGCCCCACCATTTATCTAGGCCCGTCGTCGCCGACGGGCTCCAGCGACCTACCCGCGAACCCGGACGGGCCGCCCGGTGCTGGCTCCGAAAAGCCCGCGTGTTCGCTTATTTGGTCTTGCAACCCCTGAGGTTTACCCAGCCGGCATGGTCACCCAGCCGCTGGTGCGCTCTTACCGCACCTTTTCACCCTTACCTTTTTTTGAATTAAAAATTATGAATTAAAAATTATGAATTGGAAGGGAGTAACTTACCAATTCATAATTCATAATTTCTAATTCATAATCCAACTAACGGCGGTTATTTTCTGTGGCACTGGCTGTCCTGGCCCGATTGGCCAGTCCTACCCGTTAGGTAGCAGGGCGCCCTGCGTAGCCCGGACTTTCCTCCCCGCCCGCATTTGCGTTGGGCGCGGCGGTGGGGTGGCTCACCGCGGGGGCAAAGGTACGCGTTATTTGGCGGGAGGCAGGAAATCTTCGCGCAGCGGGCTGAAGGAGTCGAGCAGCGTGCCCGCCTGCCGGGCCACCACGCCGTGCGACACGTTGGGGGCGGCGTAAAACGAGTCTCCGGCGCGCAGAATGCGGGTTTCCTCGCCTACCGTTACGGTAAACTCGCCGCTCTCGACGTACGAAATCTGGCTGTGCGCGTGCTGGTGGAGCGCGCCCACCGCGCCGGCCTCCAATTCGACTTTTACGAGCAGCAGGTCCTTGTTGTAGTTTGGTTTCGCCAAGTATCGTTTTATAAATTACCTGCTTTTACGAGCAGCAGGTCCTTGTTGTAGGCCACCAGGGTGCGCCGGATGCCGGGCGCCGCCTTCTCCCAGGTGAGGTCGGTGGCGGGGCGGAAAGCAGGGGTTGAATGGGTCATGGCAAAGAGTTAAGCGGGGGTAGGGATGCGCTACGGCACCCACACCAGGTGGTCGGCGCTGAGCGTCGGCTCGCCCTCCCAGCGGTAGCCGATGAGCCGGCCGCCGCGGGCCACGCTGTAATCGAGGCATACGGCGTAGGGCTGCAAGAGCCGGGGCGTGCCCCGCAGCCAGTAGTGCCCGAAGAAAACGGGTTTTTCGTCCTGGTAGTACCAGGGGTCGAGACTATTTATTTTGACGGGCCGGTCGCGCAACTCGGGCAGGTCTTCGAGGTAGTAGTCGCGGTAGGCGGCGGCGGTGGCGGGGTTTTGCCACCAACGCGTGCGCATCAGCTCGCGGCGATGGCCGTCCTTATCGGCAAACGACAGGCCGCCGGGCAGCCGCACCTCGCGGCCCTTGAGCGTCACCTCCACGGCCTCGTACTCGGGGCTGCCGCGCCGGCTGGCCCGCCGCAAAAAGTCGAGCGTGAGGCGCAGGCCGGGTAGCTCGCCGCGCAGGTACGCTAGAGCGTGAGGACAATAAAGGGGGATAATATATCTTTGCAGTAAAGCTACCTTCTTATGCGTCGCCACGAAGTTTCGGATACCACCTGGGTCGTTGTCGCCCCCCACCTATCGGG